>Ga0163217_1097524_pt1 | contig 12255 bp, 13 predicted proteins | sample SynspAceP_FD_185933 | JGI IMG/M metagenome (GOLD analysis project Ga0163217, IMG submission 185933) | Saline lake microbial communities from Ace Lake in Antarctica - Synechococcus sp. Ace-P (PacBio error correction) | ecosystem: Environmental > Aquatic > Non-marine Saline and Alkaline > Saline ... | reverse complement strand
GTTTTTGCTAAACCTGGCTAAAGACGAGCAGCTTTTTTATGACTACTCGTAAAAACCAAACGCCCAATGCCACATCGCAGACATTACCGCACACCACCCCGGTTGAGCCCCAAATTCCGTGTCATGCCGTGATGCCAAAGAAAGAAGCTAATAATCATACAGTGTCGAGCTTCTGGCTGAAGAAACCATCTAAACCCGTCGCGAAGCGATGCTTTCTGTTCTCGGGAAATGCCCTGTCAGACAGTCGCGAGCTGAACCTTCTGCCCTTGCAAGCTGATGAAGGTTCAATGAAAAAAGATTGAAAAACGGCAAGATATCCGGTGAAAGTGCGTTCAGGTACCCACCGGGCAGCGACGGATTCAGCGCAAGACGCAGATGCGATTTTGACCGACTGTGATCCCATTGGTCTTGCTGCTTTTTTCGCGAATTATTTTTCATGAACGATTTAGCACAAATAGCCCTTCACCCTTGGTGGGGCTTGCCGTTTTGTAAGCGCGGCTATCGATTTTCAATCGGCAAATTATCGGCAGGCTTAACTAAGCCTCTGCAAAACAAACGCAGAAAAACCTTCGCCGTGGCGCAGTTGCGTTGTAGAAAACTGTGTACTGTGTATAATGTGGTCGTAGAGGCTCGAACTCCCGACATCTTCGTTGGTAAACGAAGAGCGCCACCAACTGACGCTAAACGACCTGGTAACGCATTCACTACCCTAAGGATCGGCGGGGTTCAACCCCATGTTTTAAACCCCCGACGATATTTGATTTTTTTCTTCCGGTGCCGGATCTGGTGAACACCACGTAACAGTGCGTTTTCCAAAACGGTTGCCGCCTCAAGGTGATCCGCCGTAACGCGAAATCTTAGCGGCGCTTTGCCCTAGGGGAAACCCGGACGTGCTTGAAATTTAGCGAACAACGATAGACGGGGTTTATGGCAGTTACTCAATGGGCATTCACGCAAAAGGTGGGAGTGCCTTTTGCTTATATTCAGAAACCTCAGAAGCGAGGCATCCTGCCGACCAAAAAACCGCCCCAAAAGAGGAGGACTTCACATGCCGTTCAGATTGATCCGACCAGCTACCCAACCTGATATCAAGGCGCATGACGAATTGGCGTCTGGTTGGTGACCCTGAACCGGCCCACCAAGCGGAACGCGCTATATCGACACGATCAAGAGCTAGGTACCTTCTTTTCCACGGCCACCCCTTGCCGGTTCCGTGCCTGCGTTCTACGCAGCGCGGGGATCACTTTGCGCCGGGATGACCTGATTTAACACCATGACGCAGACCGCAGCCCGCCCCATTTCATGAACGCTCTCGTTGCGTTGGCACGAAGCAATTTTTTTTTTTTTTTTTTTCCAAAATAAAGCCCCCCCCCAAGAATGGAATATGGCGCGCTGCCGTGATCGCACGCATTGCAGGGGGGCTGTCGTTCGGTGGGGGGCTTGAACTTAGCCAGCTCTGCCATGGGCGAGTGATGGATCCAAGCGCGTATTTCGCGCTTCCCGAAGGCCAGCGTCGGTCTGTCACGGGCGGTGGTTGCTACGATCCGTGTCAACCGATCTGGTGGTAAGGCGCGAGGAATTGACATGATGCTGACGGGCCGCGTCTATCAGGGCAAGAGGCGATGATTTAGGGTTGGCGCCAGTATATCGTCGAAGGCTCCAGCATGAGACAAGGCGATGGAGCTTGCCCGCCAGGCCCCCCAAGGAAACCTGCCGCTGTCTACTTTGCATTTGTAGCGCGTTGACCACATCAAAAACATGGTCCGCATGGATGCCGCCTATGCTGAGGCCTGGTCGCCGTTTTTGGTCAGAACCCAGCCTGACGGCCCGTGCCCGACTGCGGCCTTGCCGATTAAAAGTGGGCGCGGTCCGCCCCAAACGCCGAGTAACGAGCTCCTTGGCTCACGCCTCGTCGGCGGGGTGACCAGACCTATTTACATGCGCCCTTCGCAAAGTTGTCAGGCGCAGGCCCAGCTGCCCGACGGCCAGATGCAGCAGGACGGTAGGGCACGCCAGCACGATCAGTGCGGCAACATTCAGTTCGATCTTGGCGCGGCCAATTGGCGAGCAGCATCAGATTAGCAAGGCCCTTTGACGCACCGACCCATTCGCCAATCACGGCCCGAGGCGCGTAGACGGCTGCCACGCCCAAGCCCTGTTTGCAAGGCTCGCAGCGCCTGCGGGATTTGACATGGGCGCATAAAACGCAAGCGCGTGCCCCCACGATTGGGCCAGACTCACGTAAGCCGGTGGGCACGCGGCTCAGCCGTCTGAAAGGCCGAATACCGGAAAATAATGATCAGAACCGCCATCACGATCTTTGACCCATCCCGTAAACCAAAACCCAACAGCGTCGAAGCAAGCGGCGCGAGCGCAAAAGACAGGCACGGCTTGGGTGAAAGACAAAGCGGCAGCAAAAGACGTCGGAGGTTTGGAACAGCGACAGCTGGATCGCCGGTCGCTTGCCCCCATGGCCCGTCCCGATGAGCAGACCAGGCAGCACCTCGGACCGGGTCACCCAGGCATTTCCAAAAGGCTCAACGCGGGCCTGATACGGCCGCTTGCGCCACGCGCCATGGCGAGGGCAAAAATGTAATGCGGTGCATCGGTTTCAGCAGCTACGATGCCTTGCCACAGCGCCCAAGCCCAGCAGGATCGCAAGCGTAGTCACTGCGCCTATGCGGGAACATCCGCGTAGATGGGATAACAGCGCGCTCTGGCAGGCCCAGTCTCGGGGCGGTGATGGCGCCGTGGTGTGGGGGGCGCGCGTCGGGCGACCCGGCAGGGCACTGGCCAGCCCTTTGCGCCACTCGGCGGACAGGATCGGTGATCGGCCAGCCCGCGGCCTCTGCCGGATCATGGGTCACCCAACAACACTGTACGCCCGCTCAACAATTCCCACGAGCTCTTGCATAGGCGGCGCGGTGCCGGCGTCCAGCGCCGAAAAGGGTTCGCCAGAAAGACGACGGGCGTCTTCAAGTAAGGTCGCGCAAGTGCTGCGCGTGTCGCATGCGCCGACCAGCGGCAACGCTTCTTTTGCGCGTGGTCCGCCAAACTCGGGACGCGCGCAAGCCATGTCAATTGCGCGGTCCCTGTCGGGGGGGCGCCGACGCAAACGGTCGCCGATCATGATGTGCGATCACGCTCAGCACGGCTAACAGCAGATCGGACTGCGCCATAAGCCTGATCCGCCCTCCAGCGGCTTGCCCGTCCGAGGGTGATCGTTGCCCGCAAATACCCTCCGTTTTTCCAGCCCGAGCATGAGGCCGTAGCACATGGATTTGCCCACGCCCGACGGCCCCAACAAACAGGTCCAGGGCCTGCAGGCAAAGTAATGTCGGCCTTCCGAACAACGGGCGGCTGTTCGAATCTGGTTGCGCCAGACAAGGCGCAATGCGGCGCGGGTCATGAGGTCCGAGCCCCATCTGCCGAACCCGATCTCTAGCCGCGTTGGCGGGTCGCAAAGCGTTTTTTGGCAGCGTTATCGACGACGGGTGCCTGTTCAAGATCGCCGATCCGCCGCGCACGCTTGACGACCATCGCGCCGACATGTCTGGCACTCCCTGATACTCAGGGTCTGCCATAGGTAACGATCACTCGGCATAGGGGGTGTCGGCGCTGCGCGTCTGTGCCAAACCGCTGCCGATCTCGGATAGCCCATACGCCAGCGGCAGCAGTCGCTGCCATGAGGTCAAGGAAATCGCCCTGCATTCCCCGCATTCTATTACATAGCGGGTTATAGCGGGACGTCGCGGGGGCTTCGATTGCGTTTGAACACGCGGGCTTCTTGATTACCCGCCGCGGCACAGGTGCGAGATGCTGCGTGCCATCTCATGATTGACCAGCGCATCGACCGTGGTGGCGCAGGCCTTCATCTCTTCCAGCGTCTCGGACTTGACCACTCCATTGACCATGCGCGGGCGAAATGCACAAGGAAAAACATGTCTTGATCAAGTAGCTCACGAAGCACCGGGCGCGCAGGTTGCCGTCGCAACCCTTCAACGAAAGGATGATGCGTGTAGCCATGCAGTCCTTGCTGCCGTCCGCGCCAATGCGCGAAAGCTGCGGCCATAGTCCGGCGCGGGGTCATGGGGCGGTCACATCAATGGCATGGTTTCGACCAGGCAAATACTCTGGGGAATCAGTCCCGCGTCGTGCAAGAACGTCGTCGAATTGTGGCGTAGCGTCCGACATCCATCCGCGGTGGCGGACGCAGCGCAAAGCGCGGGCAGCGGTATTCTTTCCATGCGCGGGCGTGTCAGCTCGTCCTGCAAGTCGGCCGAGTGGCGCGAATCTCCCAGCTTCGTCGGGGTGGTTCACGGGGGATTTTAATAATTTTTTTGTTGGGCGTTCCGCGTTCTTGTGGCTTGCCAGAAACGTGCGATCATGTTCTTTGTCCATCGTTGTCGCGGTTGGCGACGTAGATCAGGCTCGTCGTAAAGGGCAGCCCTCTTCCTCGACGTAAAAAAGGGTGCCATCGACGCCTTCGATATCCATCTGTTCAGCTCGAAATTCGGAACGCACCGATGACGGCGGTCGACTGACCGGACATCAGAGACGCGACAGTGACCCAGTTCACGTTTACCAGCTCCACATTTCCAGCGACCAGCCCGTGATGGTCAAGGAATCGCGCCGTAGCACCGCTTCTTCAACACCGCCAACAAGAGAACCCGACCTTTTTACCCGCCAAATCGGCCGGAGACGAAATTTGGGGTCCGTCCGTCACGCCAGCAGGCAGTTCAGCGTGTGGCGACCAGCGTTGCGACCCCGTTGTAGCGTAAGCCTTCGTGGATCTGTAAGATGCAGCTGCGCTGGTAAGAAACGCGAAGGTCCGCCTTTCCAACGCAGCGACCATCTTGGGCGCGGCTCGACGGTGGCTGAGGCGATGACGTCGACCTTCAGTCTTGTTCGGGCGAATACCCTTTTTCCTGCGCGACGAATGATCGGCCGTGGTCCGGGTTCACGAACCAGTCCAGCAGAAGCGTCATCTCTCTTGGGCCAAAGCAGGCCAGAGGTCGTGCGAGTCGGCCAGGAATATTACAATATTTCTTGGTTTGTTCCTTTTCAAAGGGGATGGTTTCGCCCAGGCGAGAGGGAAACGGGCCGTTCCAATGAGGTGGCCAGGATGGGTCGCCGCCTGCCACGCGCGCAAGCCAGACCGCGCAAGCGATCACCGCGCGGGTCTCTGTGTGCGAGGGCGGGGTATCTCGGGCTAAAACCGGCAGGGTGATGCGCAGCGCAGTCGGCGTTTGGCGACTGTTGGGGCTTCGTCTTGCCGCGCAGGTCCACTACCCAATCGTTCGCGCGGCATTTCTGGACAGCGCGATAAAGCCAAAGCCGTTGATCGGGTCGGCGCGGTGTCGAAGCGAAGCCGCCCAAAGCGGGTAGACGCGAGGTCAAAGCTGACCAATTGTCCCAACGGCCACGCGACAATCCAGAATACACGCAGGGGCCATCTGCGCCTTGCGCCGAAACGGACCATGGCAACGACCGGCCCCATGACCCCTTGCCGTGTCGCAGCTGGCAGCGCCGGTCGGGTAGTCGGGAAACACCGCCCGCTAGCGACGGCGCCGCACCGCACAGAACCCGCCGACTAGCCCCGGAACCCCACCTCGAGGCCGCTGAGTCAGGGGCAGGACCCGCCTGAAGGCAGTGATCTGAGAGGCACATAACTGGTCGCGCAAAACTGTCGGCGCAATTCCAAAACACCCAACGTGGCCATCTTGGGTGAGGGTCGCGACATTGTCTCGTGCAATGGGCACAGCATGGCACACAACCTTTACAGCTGCTGTTGCGTGCGGTCATGGCTCGGGGCGGCGCACGGTTGACTTTGACGGTGCGCGATATCGGACCTCTGTGAACAGTGTCTTCGCTGCAGGTTTTGGACAGCGTCACATGATCGCCATCGATCAAGTATAGCCCCACACCGGCACCCGCAGCAGCGGCACACCGGCGCGGCAGCCCACCCTGCGCGCAAACCACGACCACACGCGCAGCCGCTAGCGCCTGCTGGCCTTTTGCCCACCTCTGGCAGGATCGTCTGCCGGTCGTAACGGTCATCGTGTGCCCTCAGCCACATCGGCGATGCGAAACCTTCGGGGTTGGCGTGCAGGGTGATTGCGGTCACGCCGCGACGCTATCGGCACCGGCGTCAAAGGCTCCGGCTGGCGCGGGCGACGGACATGCCGCCGATTGCACCAGCGGGGTGTCTGCCCGACCAGATCACGCCAGTCACCAGACGGTCAGCCCCTGTTCGTTGCCACTTCATCTTGTTTCAGTATCGTCGACTAGATGGGACCAAGAGCGATATATCGGGCGCAGGTCGATGGGCCGGGCCAGCTCTGCTTGTCGTGGGTACTGACCCAAGCAGCGCACCAAGCGTCCGCGGATGGCAGACACGTCTGCGGTATCAGATCCTTCTGACCCAGATGGATAAAATCGCAGCCTTCTTCTAGCCGATCTGCCAGTGATCGTGATAACCAGGGCTGCAGTTCATTGTGCCGCGCAGATGCTTTGGCCTTGCCGGATTCACGACGTTAGATGGGGGCGTTGTCCTTTATCCGAGCTGCACCAGCTGGATCCCAGCGCAACCAGTCGTCCAGCCATTGCCGCACTTCGGGGAAAATGTTAGGAAAACGGTCGGGCTCATTCCAGAAACGCCTTTGCCGATTTCAACGAGTCGAGGCGCGGCCATATCGCGGCGCTCGGTCGGCTCGGCGGCAGCTTGTCCGGCGCGAATCGCAGTGGCAAAAGCTATCGCCATTGGCTGCGGGATTCACTGCATTGGCGACAGCGGTGTTCAACAGCACCGCATCAAACCCCCAGTCAATTACCTGTTGCCGGCGTGCGAAGCAGGCCATGGGCCCGCGTCGATCACCAGCCGCACGTCGGGAATGCGCGCGCATGCACGCAGCCCAAAGACGTTGTTCAGCCCATGGCCCGGACCGATGGGCGCGCCCCAGGCATTCACACTTCGCAACCGCCCGCAAAGTTGTGTTCCGGACACAAGGTCTTCGGTGGATGTAGGGAAGACCTGAAACCCGTCTCGTCAGATGCGCGCGGCCTCGACAACCAAAAAACATCCGGTTTGCAAACGTTTCTTCTTCGCCATGACTTCAAGCTTGATCATCGGTTATCAAAGACCCTCGCGTGCCATAATGGCGGGTTGGTGACGCTTCCTTGACGCTTGGCAGCCGGCGGTGTTGGGGGCAATAAACATGCACATCAAGGCGCGCGGATCCTCCCAGAGATCATACCGGCGCGATCCCGCCCGCTTTCGCGGCGCAGGGATACCTTGCCACTCGCCCCCCGCTGCGGCAAAGGCGTCGACAGCACTTTGGGCGACGGTATTGCCGCGTGGTGCCCCAGGCATCATACCATATGGCTAAGCGTTCGGCCGTTTAGAAAAAACTGCGATCTCCAACCTGCCCTGGCATGGGGGCGACATTCGATGTTGGTCGCTACTTGAGTTAAGGGATGCGTTCGCGCGCAGCGTGCTGGGACCAAGCTGCGTTCCGGCCGTGGCGACCTTGGCCCCGCCAATCCTTCGGCCTCAAGCAAGGCGGCAGAGTGGTCGGCCGTCGCTTGTCGATCGGGGGCACGTAAGCTGTAGTTTCATGGAATATCTCCAGGTGTTTTGGCGTCAAGGACTCAGGTCGCCAACCATCTTGCCAGCCGCGGCGGGCCAGGCAGGAACCGTGGCGTAAAGGCCATGGCGCGGATCAGATTGCCTTGCCGTTCGATGCGCGCAGGTGTCGGAAAGGCGGGGGCGCTGTCTACGCCGATCTTCGAGATCTCGGCCTCGCCAAAAGCGGGCGACAGCGCGTAGGCCGCGCTTAGCAGTTCAAAGCACAGACGACCGCTGGTCGTGACAGCCTGCGCTGGCCTTCGACATCGGGCCCCAGCATGTAAACAACCGTCCCCCCGCGCACGAGTTAAATCCGGCACCACGCCGGGTTGCAGCACCGCGAATAGGGCGGTTGATGGGACGTCGGGCAGACAGTAGCCGCATCTCACCCTTCACCCCACGCAACGCGGGCATATCGGCGTCGTGCATGGTATCTTCGCAGTCGATCACCAACCCGTCTTTTCGCGCGGCGCTCGGCGTCGGCTTCCGCATTGTTCGAAGGTGGCCCCCGTGCGGCGACCAGTCCCCGCCAGCAGCTCTGCCAGCGCCAGTGTGGGGGACAGATGGGCTTCGTTCCTCCGAAAAACAGGCCCCTTGGCAAAGCGATCGCCAGATCGGGGCTTTTCAAGCGCTTCGATCTCTGGTGGCGGTCAAAGTTTTATAGTATCCGTGCGTCGCGCAAAGCCGGTCAGATTCACTTGTTATGTCCGCGCGGCGAGACGACAGCGAGCCGCAGCGCTGGAGGGGACGTTCGTATGCTGCGCCCACCAGTTCCGCCTGCTTGTTGACCGAAGCCGCACACGGGATCTTCGGCGCTTCACCTTCGCAATAGGGGGCGCAGCATTCCCACCCGCCACACGAACACCCTGCGGCCGGGTCTGGGTTGGCACGCGTCGATTTCAGATGCACGCGGGCCCCGCGATCCAGCAAGACGGCGCGCGATTGCAGCAAACCCTCGCCACGCCTGCGCCGATGACGGTGATGCGGGTCATGGCCAGATCGCGTAAAAATTGGTGCACGGGGCCGTGCCGTACGATAGGAAAGAGGTCTGCGGCGCGGATAGCCTCGTGGAGATAGTATGGGCCGCCTGTACCGCGGATGCAAGGGGGCGCCATGCGCGAGCTGTGCAGGCGATGGCAGCGGCGTAGCTGCAATACCCGTCCATGGTGTTGCGCGTGTCGATGCGCGTTGCCAGACAGCATGCAACACCCTGCGCGGTGACAAGCGCGTCGCTACAAGATGTCGCCCGCGCCATGTCCCGCCTTTCAGCAGTACTGCTTTAGGCCCCATATCAAGCAGACATCGCCATTGCGCTACCATCTGGTCGGCGGGTGCGTCTTCGGACTGCGTTCAGCAGGCGGGCGGCTTCGGGGCATGTTGGGGGTTCAGCAGATCGGCGCCTGGCAGGATATACAGTAATCAGCCTTGCGACGCTTTGGTTCTGCAACAGCGCATCACGCGTTTGGCGATCATCACCGGATCAACCACGACGGCCCTTTGAAACGATTAGCTTCCTGTGCCACCGCCTTAATGATTGCGGCCGAAAAAAAGCATCCCCAGCTTGATCGAGCTGCACTCCAGATCGACAGCACGGCGTCGTCTGGCCCGAACCCACAATTGGGGCAGGGAGTTTCATGAACGGCGCTGACGTGCGCGGTGTTTTGCCGCGTGACGGCAGTGATCCACGGCTGGCGCATAAATTACCATGGCGACATGCCTTTGATTATCCGCCGAATGCGGCGCCGCCGCCCTGTCGAAACGGCGATGGTTAGGGAAAAGGGGGTCTTCTTGGTCACGTGTTCGCCTCTCACGTGGCGACAAAACGGACGCAAGAATGAGCTTTGCGATATCGACACCAGGCCGCTGCACAAAGATACCCGGTCCCTACGCCGTATTGCCCGGAATCAGTTCGACGGGGTCGGTGCTTGCACCTCATCAGCCCCAAAGGGCCACCCCGACGATAAGATGTAATGGCTGCTGCCCAAGATGAGGGGCGAACAGCGTCCGTTGCCTTGGCGTAGCCAAGTTTCACGCGATCGGTGCAAGACTGAAAAAATATTCGACCGATAGTGTGCGTTTTATTGGGCAAAATCCGGCCTGTTTCGACAGCTCTCCTGACGCTCTTCAGTCGAAAATAACACCTCGAACCAAAGCAAAAACGTAAACGTAACGAAGCCCATATTCTGACGCCGTTAACCCTTGGCGATCAGGCAAGCCTTTAAGGCGATACCAGGCCGGCGTGGTTTGCCAAAAACCCAGCCTCGCCTGCGTATTCAGAGTCTGATTCTTCGGATTGCATCGAAATATCTACCCCTAGGTGTTAATAGATTTGAGTCGGACCAACTCGGGAGGAGAGAGTTCGGCACTCGGAGGGACGCTCTTTTGCCCCGTTTCAGCGGGTCATTACCGAACGCGTTTCGTGAAGCATGGACGGTGCCGCGTGACATCTGCATATTCTGCGGCAGCGTGATGCGGCAATCGCCGAACATTCCAAAAGATTGAAAAAAACAGGGAGCAGAAACACATTGAAAAATATGACACGTTTGCCAAGGCCGCCGTCGGTTCTATCGCCGTTATCCATGGCGGCTTTCCGGTGCTGCTTATGCGCAAGGACTATGAATCGGCGCGCCTGCTGGTGACCGCCACCACCGGGGCACGTCGACGGGCAGCTCTTGGCCTCGACCAACGGCTGGGGGCCACGCTGCAAAAATAACCGCACGACCGTTCGGATTGTACCCGAAGACAGCGAACCCATGGCTACAAGCGTTGATCCGAACGCGAGGACTGTCGCAATTGGCCTCTGTCTCGGCGTCGGAAATGCGTTGCAGGGAAGGGTGCGGCTATGCCTCGCCAAACCAATGCCGCCACGCAATCATGTGCACCATAACGATTACGCCTTGGGGCTTTGTTTGCCGGGGATTCCGATCTGCAAAACCCTTGAAGACATTGGTAAAGGCGGCAGTGACGCGTACAATCCGGCGTTTTCTCGCCCCCGGGGATTTTTGGGGTGGCCGCGATCACAAAGCTTTGCCCGCTTTATCGGCATGACGCAGAAGAGGCGCAGAAAGATCGAGTTCTCCTGCCTCAGCTACAGTGAAAATGACCGCTGTCGTCGGAGGTTTAAACTGACGTTGCTATTGTTCGCCGATCTCCTCGGTCCTTTCGAGATGAAAGGCGGCCCGGGCAGCCATTCGCTGGCTTGCATGGATCCTGCCAACAAAGAGGGCTGGTACGGCTATCTGAGCACCCGCCCTGATGACCATCCCGTCGAGATCATCCTATGGGCTGAGCACCCAAAAGGCTGATATCCATGACATCAAACTTTGTCTACGGCCGTGCCGTCACCGGCAGACGAGGACTTCGTTATACAAAAGGCGGAAATGGATCGATTGAATCCACGACACTACAAAGGATCGCATGCGTGCGGACCCGTATGTCGATCGAAGCATTTCGGCAACTTCCTGGATGCCAACCCCGATCCCGTTGCATGAGGCACGGTGGAAATTACCTGCGCTGAAACGGCCAGTGGACCGAAGGAAGACGATACCTGGAACACCCGCCGCCATCGAAAGAGGGACGGCCTGGATCGCCGCGCGTAACGCCGGCATGAAAGTAAGCGATGGAAACCAGGGCGTCGAGATGAACTTTGAGAACCAGGATACCTCGACATTCTGGGCCAAGCACACCGACGGCCTCGAGCCTTTCCGCTCGCGTCGTGTAACGCCACCGGACCGACAAAAGGACGGAGTGTACCCGCTGCTCCCGCCCTCTTAAAAATATCGCATAAGCGGCTTTAATTTTTGCAGGATTTTCCACTGTCAAGCGACTCATCAACAAAACCAGCGGCTGAGCGGCTGCGATCCCGCGTCAGAGACGACGCGCCTAGGGATTGTTTTCCCATTTTCACCAGCATTGCTTTTTGTGGTGCTGTGTACCCTTGCCTCGGGGTTTGGGTGGCCTATGTGTTTGGCTGTGGCCATTTGGCGGGCGGCGCCTGACTGGGCAGTATTACTGGTCTTTACGGCACTTTCCTTGCGCGGCCTATTATTGGCGCTGCCGGCAAAAAGCAACGACACAAGCGTGCTATCTATGACATCGTGCGGCCGCCGTGGGCTTTGGCATTCTGCATGTGTTCTCCATGTACGCATTGGGAGATCGTTCAGGGCGGGGCTGGACACTTTTACGCCGGTTGTGTGTTTGGCTTTGCTGCATGCTCGAGATCGCCGCGGCCGGTTTCCGGGAGGCGTGCCGTTCTTTGTTGGTGGTCCTTATCCTTGGAACTCTAACCCACTGGCGGCAGGATTATTTTCCCGGGGCCTCCTTATGCGGCATTCCCCTATTTTTACGTTTCGACAGCATGAGTCGAAAAACCGCATTTGTCTTTTCGCACCGAAAAGGCCTGATGGGCATTCAACGAAAACCCAAGAAATCGTGCCGAAGAAAAATCGTGCTGGGGGCCTTTTCTGGGCTTTTGCCGGCCCGTGTTTGATTGCGGGACGGGAGCGGGGCAGTTTTTTTCTTTATGTTGGGGATCCCCCTCCGGGGCCAATTTTTGGGGCCGGGGGCTTTTTTGGGGGGGGGGCCCCCCCAAAAAATTAACCGCCGGGTTCGGGCCCTGATTCCTCTTT
>Ga0163217_1068363_pt1 | contig 12255 bp, 5 predicted proteins | sample SynspAceP_FD_185933 | JGI IMG/M metagenome (GOLD analysis project Ga0163217, IMG submission 185933) | Saline lake microbial communities from Ace Lake in Antarctica - Synechococcus sp. Ace-P (PacBio error correction) | ecosystem: Environmental > Aquatic > Non-marine Saline and Alkaline > Saline ... | reverse complement strand
ATAAATGGGATTATAGACAAGTGGACCAATGGATGAAAACAGCAAACGATGAAACTCGGGCCCAAATTTTTAGAACAACGTTTTAACAGCACCTACAAAAAATTCGATAAGGCAGTAATTAAGTGAGCAAGAACGACTCAGTTTGGGCATCGCTAAAGTCGACTTTCAACGTAAACTGGGCAAATTGATTAATTTCGTCCACCATAGCTACATCATGCAATCAGTTTGGCGCTGTACATACTATGGTGCCTAGTTTCTTAATCAATATCCATAAAGGCTAGAAGACCCTCAAAGACCGCCAGATTACATTGCTCGTTTGCAAGCTACGCCAAACCTTATTGCCACAAACCATCGAGCAATTGAAAATCAGGCAAGACCTCGGATGTCTATCCCACCTCGTTGGTTCTTATGAATCAAATGCATCCAAGCCTCACAAAATGTTCATCAGTGGTTCATCCTTCGATGATTCAACTGAGGGCTTCGACGATTTTGAAAGACTTTCAAGCTAAAGTAGAGGAAAACTTGCTATAGCCCAAGAGGGCAAAAACCACCTTTGGTTGCGCAAGCTAAAGCAGCCTTGCTCGAGGAAAGGTTGCAAACCTGCCTATCAATCACTGAATGGCGAACTTTGAAAAACAGCGGAGAACTTAGCCCAGAGGGCGATGGAGTATGCGCTTTGCCCGACGGGCTAATTGGTATGCTAACCGGTTATAGCTTGATTTACCACCACAGATTTAAGCGCGATGGAAGTGCACAACAATCGGTTTACAAAATGTTGAAACGCATTTCATACGGCAATCGCGGCAATCATGCAGCAAAGTCAACTTTAGCGGTTACGCCTAAATGAGTTTCGACTGTATGCGAGCAGACAAACCAATTTTATTACCCAATACCGACCAAGGGCGTGGAAGACTATTTGCTCGAAGCTAAATCACTAATTGATATTTAGGAAGCCAAGGCTACCCGACTATTTTGGTTTACGGCCCCAAGCGCCCATAATTTAGTAAAAACGTGTTTGAAGGCATTTAGAGAACAATCAGCGGGTAAAGGGCATTTTATCAAAAGCCCAAGCTAAAGACGGTTCCAGGACCCGGCACTTATACGCAAATTTGTTTAACATGAATTGAATGGCCTACTTATTCAGAGGCGGGCCTTGGCTTATTCAGAAGGTATTCCAGGTCATCACATGCAAGCTCCATCGCCTCAAGAATTAGACGGGCTCCCGAGTTTTCAAAAATATTGCATCTTTTACCCGCCTATTTACCGAAGGATGGGTCCTGTATTCTGAAGAGTTTTAGCCAAAGATATGGGCTTTTACCAAGATCCCTATGCTGATTTTGGTCTGCTTAGCGATGGAATTGTGGCGTTGCATGCAGAATTAGTTTGTCGACACCGGTATCAGGCAAAACAATGGAGTCGTGAACAAGCCATCGACTATTTGATTGCTAATACACCCAACCCCAGGAAATGATTCAGTTAAAGCTATTTGAGCGTTTTATAATCGCAATGCATGGCCAAGGCCACCGCTTATTATGACGGTAAATTAAAAACATGGAGCTCAGGGAATTTGTAAACAAACCCTGGGGCATAAAATTCGATATTCGTGACTTTCACGATCAGATACTAAAAAACGGTCCTTTGCCTTTTGAATTTTATTAGAAGAAAGATCAAAATCGTGGGGTCTCAAGCCAAATTGTAAACTAAACAAGCTAGGGCTGAGCGAATAAACATAAAAAAGGCCGCTAGTTCAACATTCAGCGCCTTTTCATTGGCACTCGTTTATCGGATTAAGCAGTTTATTGATAAAGGTCTCAGCGGTAACAAACAACGAACACGCATTTTATCTGCTAGCTGAAATCACCACTCAAAAATTAGGTAAAACACTCGTTTTATTTGGTTTATTTAAAGGTCATTACGACCTGTTTGCATAAACACTTTCAAGTTGTTGGGTATAGGGCAAGATCAAGCTGTTGGCTTGCGCGACCCAATCGTCATTGTAATAACTATTCAGATAGCGCTCGCCAGAGTCACAAATCATGCTGACCACGCTCCCCTGCCTGCTTATTTTCAACCATCTGCGCTTATTTAAAGTGAGCGCGCCATAAACAATGTAGTACCAGTAGAGCCACCAATTTGCGTCCCAAAATTCCCTTTCTAAACCAGCGCATAGTCGCAATAGAGGCGGCATTCAGGCCACTTTGGATCATATGATCGACAAACATCAGGTAAAACGAGGGTTCAACCTAGGACGGCCTCATACCCTTCAATACGCGAGCCTTTATTGCTGGTCAGTTTGCAATCACACGCTGTTGAAAAATAGTCAAAAAATACGAATTATCAGATCAACCACGGCGAGTCGCGGTTGGCTTAAAAGTAGCGAGCCGGGTTTAACCGCAAATAGCGTCCAATAGTGCCGAAGTTCCACAGTTCCTGCGCTTACCACAATCCATGAAGGAATTTGCTTTGAGCGTTTCCATTGCATCTTGCGCCCGAAAAATACTTTCAAGCTTATTTGTTGTTACCCCGCCAAATCTGTAGCCCGCGCTTGCCCATAGTTAAACTGATCCATGTAATGACCATGCAGTTCATCAAGGCCAATTGCTGCGGCTTTCATTAAATTTCGCTAGGCTCAACTGTAAAGCACTCTTCCACCATAAAATTCGATCTGTTTTGATTTTTTTCACAGCGGTGCTTTTAAGGGCACTACCGCAATAAAACGGGCAAGGCCAAGTAGGCGCGCAAAATAAAGCTTCAGAAATAGCGGTAACTGGGCCTGAAGAAGAATTCGCTTAATAGGACTATTTTGCTTAATCAGGCCATTTAAACATAAACCATACAAAAACAATGTCGGGCAAGACGATGTTAAGGCTGCCAGTAGGATGATGGATTCATCTTTCAAGTACAGGCGACACACCGGAAAACAGGTAAGTCGACTTTAAATCAGATGCGTATCAGAGGGCGATTGAGTCAGCCGTTAATAATATTCATTCGCTTTCGCCAACCAGATTTTTTTACATCGTTATCGCTCAATTAGACTACCTTGTAACAGACCTAAGACCCTTGATTAAGTGTCCTTAAAAAACTTTCACGTTACCATATCGCAAAGCGCTGACTAAGTGAATGAATTCCAGTGGATTTGAAGCTTATATTTATCAAAGGTAGAACGATGTATCTAGAGGCATCGTTCATTTAAAGATGCTTAATGCATTATGCTGTTTCAACTGTTCAATGTGGACTTTAGATGATTTAATCTTAGGCATTTAAGCCTAATAATTTTCTAAGGGCGCAAAACCAATGCGGTTTGGCTTGCATTAAAATCATTAATTTTAACGTGCTCTTGGCGCTCCAGCTTGAAAAAACCGATTTAAAAATCAGCAAGCAAAGGTATTAATACCCGCCATTCTTGCTCCAAGTTCAAGTATCTGTTGTTCAGTCTCACTACCTCAAATACCTTAGAAGCTGCCACGTTTTTAAGCACTTCAAAATAATAATCAACTACTCATCGTGTTTTCCCACAACAGCTTGTCACTCAAACAGCTTCCCAAAAATACATCACATCTTTAAACACCCACGCCCTGCCGACATATTGAAAATCTACTGCGGGCCACATCAATCGTTTTACACTAAAACAAAAATTAGCCAAACTTAGCATTCGCCATGTAGGAGTGTTCCCGAAAAAACGCCCAGTTTCGAGAGTATCAGCTATAATATTCTGCGTTCTTTTTTTAACGGCCCAGAGGCATAACCATGTATCAAGCCTGCCGCGTCGCTGAGGTGGCCAATAGCTACCAATAGGCCCACAGAAAGCTGATGTATCAAATAGCTAGAAACCGAGGCATGGAAATGAGCCAACCAACTAAGCACCAGCCTTAATCTGCAACTCAGTCACTGATTGATAAAACCTGAGTTAAAAGCCAATGGAGCCTAGATCTTCCATAATTAAGGGCCTGCTGCTCACCATATTTCTCTGTTTTGTTATTAAAGCGATAAAATTGGGACGTAACAGTGTTTCGTCCACAAAGAGCAGCAAACGACTGATAGAACGCCGCCTCCTTTTTGGTAAGAATCCACCTGCGCTGATGGCCAATATCGCTGATTGCAGGCCACGCGGCATTGATGCCACTTCAGCGGTGGCGCAACGTGCTTTACTATCAATAGTCTTAGTTAGTCTAGGACTATAAATAACGTGCGATTTCGCCAGTAAATCACTCCACGGCGTTGTAATATCGCCTGTTTATAGAGATGAGGGTCGTCAAAGTGCTCGCATTAATAATGTGGCTAATGGTGATTGACATACTCGCCTTGTATTAATTTGCAAAAAATCAGGGTAAAGATAAAACCCACTTGGACCAGGACAACTCGATGGGGCAACCCTTTGGCACAAGCCCTTGTGAGAATGATTTTAGCTTAAAAATTGTTCGCGGCAAAGCCCGCTCCTACGGAACGCTAATGCACAAAAATTAGATATTCTTTCACCTAGTCCATTATCTATAACAATGGCAAATTAGCCAAATCTTACAACAACATTATTCTCATCTTTTTCGGCCAGGCCGCCTCCCGTGTCCATTACTGTCTAGCGCAGACAGCCAATGTGAGTGACATAAGAGATTTGCTTATTAACCCATTTGTTCGCGCGCCTGCAAGGCCCGCCTCTCGTACGAAAATTGTACGGCTTAGTTGCATCGAACATTAAGATATTTCTTCGGGATCTAGTCCATGTGATCTGCCCAGGAGATCCAAACCCAGAGTCTACTGGTTGAATCAGGACGTATGAGACAATGGCATACATGTAACCAAATCTACAAAACCACACATAATCCATCTTTATCGGCGTAGCTCGACCTCCGTTGGTCACTCTGGTAGCGCAGCCAGTCTTTTTTTGAATGGTGAGGAACATGTCTATTTGACTCTTAAACCAATATTTTTCTGGCGCCCTAAAGGCCGCTACGCGTACGCGAATAGCTAGAATGCACCAAAAATTATTATATGTCAATCACTAGTCTCTTAGGTCTATTCACAATGGCAATTAGCCAATCAACAACACACATTATTCTCACCTTTCGGGGCTGTAGCCGCCTCACACAGAAAGATGCCCTCAATGGTGATAGCGTTAGCGTCTTGGGAGAATGTTTTTGCGCTTTAATCTCTGGGCTAAGCCGCTACACGACAACTGGGTTAGATGTGTTATACTCCTATTAAAGTCCAGACTTATCGTATAGTGCTCAATGCACATTTAGCTCCAACAAATCTGTACAACACGATTCATGCAAATAGTGTTTCTATCTGATTTCGGCAGCAGCCTTGCTCAGGCCTCTCTGTTGCCATTAAACAGTAAGCTGCTGTCTAGTGAGATGAGAATTGTCTTTTGTCTTAAAGCATACTGTCTCGCGGCGCCTAATATCGCTACCTAGCTCGCAGAGAGTCAATGTTCACTATAGTCTCTCTATGTCGTTCTCAGTGAGTAGAGATTGCATACTCGCAGATATTGGAACTCAGCACTATATCAACCACAATCAGTATTTACTCATACATCTTGTCGGACGTACGCTCCGCTCGAGTGCCCTTCTGATGCAGGCGATAAGCGCTCTGTGGTGTTGAGTGCGTTTTGCTCTCCGAAAAATATGTTCGCTCGCTATAAAGGAGCTCCGCTCCTACACGAGATTAGAATGTCATGAGTCAATAACGGTTCCTGATTATGATAGCAGATCGCGGATATCTGTGCGGCCAAATGCTATCGACAACACAAGTATTACTCATCTTATTCAGAGACAATGGCGACACATACCGTGTCCGTCCGCGTGTTTGCATTCAGCATTCCAGACATGTCCCCTCCATAGTTGCTAGTGAACATAGCATATCTAGCGTATAGTAAGATGTTCGTTCGACGGCGTGAAGGGCCTCGCCCTACACACTCTAAAATCTAGATATCGTATGTTACGACGCCCTTAAATTTTAATTGAGTGCGTCGTAATTAGTAATTACTGGACAGTATTTGTAAGATTTCCCAAAACAAAAAGGAAAGGGCCTCAGGCTTAAACTGAAAGGTAGCAAAAAACACTTTTCAATTTCAATGAAAATGGTGGCATGTTCAACTTTTTGCCACGGCATGACTGCAAAACATTAGTTCTCGGTAAACCCATTTCTTAATCCGAGATCACAATTTGCTTATCGACGATGGCACCGGCTAAAAGGCCTTGGGTAAACCACTGCAATCTGCTGACAGCATTTCAAGTGGCTGGAGTTTGCAGCAACAATTCTTTATTTAAGTTCGAAACTCTTAAATTGAATCGACCGGCTGGATTTCAACAAGGAGGTAGAAAAACCCTCTAGTATTGATTCTTGCTTGCAGCACCACAACTCGCCATAACAAAGAATGAAAAGGCTTTCTCGGGTGCGTAACATAACTTAAGCTTTTTGAGTATCTAATGACGCTAACACATGACTATCAACACTGAACTTGCAAGCCATGTCCAGCCCCAAATAACTCGAACTGATTATCAGCCCTGCGCTGAGTAGCTTGTTTCGTCCAAGCTTTAGATGGGCTTGATAATTTAATTTAACACCAGTGCCCAATCAACAAAGGTAAGGTGTAAAGCGGATCAATATAAAAATAGTGCTCCAGGAGAAACCGCGGAGAGCTTAAAGGCCAAAATTAATGCGTACCATAAGCTGTATGAGCCGTTCGAGTTAATGATGGGGTGAATCAAAGGCCAGTGAAATTGCTAGTAACAAGGAATGGGTGCGTCTTGAACTGCGTCGATACAACGTTTTAAGCAGTATCCAAAGCAACTAGAGGACAGAGAATTAATACCCAAAAGAACATGACTTAAAACCCACGGTGGTTAGGTGAGTTTGCCACTGCATCGCCGTAATCTATAAATACATCTAAGTTCTTGGATAGTGTGGCCTAAAATAGCCCCAATCACCGCGGCCTTTGCGTTTTGCCGGTTGCGGCACACAGGACTACTGCAACCGAGGCCTCCTAGTACTATTTTGTGGTCAATGAGTCCAATGCTTACTCAAGATAATTTACTGAATACTTGTATCAAAAATATAAGGTCACACAGATATACGCTTAGTAAAGCACTTCGGCTTCTGTTTTGCTGATGATAGTGACTGAAAAAACCGATTTTGAATGATTCCCTTTTGTTTTTGTACCACCCGCACAGATTATGCAGTTCGTTAGCTTAATCAATATATTTACCAAAATACTTTTGGATTCCAAGTCATTAAATTAACTTCCAAAAATCAACATTCGTTAATAAAAGTAGAGCTTGTACACATGCGTGAAAATCGTCCGCTGATAAGGAACGCAAATAATAAGAAAAAGAAAAATTACCCAAACGAAATGGCCTAAGTTTGCTTTATTACGTTTACATTAACTTTACATTTAACAACGACACGAGAATTTTATGAAAATAACCTTACTTGCCGCAAAGTTATTGCGAGGGCGATTTACTTGGTGGCAGCAGGAACCCCGTGCAGCAAAGCCAAATATTTCTTCAGTTTCAGAGGTCAAAATCAGCCAGCGCTGAACTAGGAAGTTCGGTGTCGAAAACTCGAGCTAGAGATGATCAGTCAACCAGGCGATGATTTTTTCCAATATGCGGTGGTACTTGGTACCAAGAAATTTTTGAAATGCCAAGCGATAAAACACGCTATGGTGCCTTTGATAAATTGGCTGAACTGAGCGAAACACCAAAACAAAGCGATCATTGAGGAAATTAGTACAGCGACAGGATTTAAATGCCAGTACAACAAATTGGATCGCAAATTTCTAGCCTCGTTCATGGATGTTGCAGCCAGCGATAATGCAAAAGGCATTTCTCCCTTAAACGCCAGTCCTAAATAAAATCAATGCATCAGCAAAAAACAACAACTGACCGAAGCCTTTGGGCAGGCGCTTGTTAGATGGGCTCAACTAGTCCCATTTCAGCGAGCGTTTGGGATTTAATCGCCTCGACCCCAATCAATATTCAAATGTCTATTGGGGTAAGTGGCTTTATAGGTATGCCTGATCGTTCTTATTACCTAGAGGACACGGGAGCGCTTTCAAAAACAATTCTCAAGCATACGTGGCAACGACACGGAACAAATACTGAATCGCATAAGGTAGAAAAACGCAGCAGAAAAGCGCAACAAATCTTAAGCTCTTGGGACCCAAATTTGCAGACGTTCAATTGGCCGCGAGAAAAACGCAGGAACCGTGATTTGAGCTTAAATCAAATAACAGGGGAAACCTGCAGAGGGCGGTATCCAAATTTCGATTGACATACTTTGCCGCCAAAACTACTTTTACACGGTCCCACAGAATGGTCGGCAACCTGAAGCCCATAAAAAAGGTGATTCGATGTGATTAACAATGCATTCTTGTCCGGGGAAAGATTATTTGGAGCCTATCACACCATTATCCAATCACGCTGACTTGCTTTCGATGAATTTTTAATGCTAATTGACTTTTACGGAAGACCAAATCAGCAAAACCGCTCCAAGATGAAACGTGCGATAGATCTGAAATTGTTCTGGCACTCAGTTCATTTAGGCTTCGCCATGGGGCAAAAAACCTATGTTGAAAGCATTTCCCGCTAGCCAAAAAAGTGAAATGGGCCAAAAACTGGAGAAAAATCTTGCGTAAAGCCTGGTGTGAACGAAGAGAACTTAATTGATTGGGGCGAAGAAACCAAAGTCAATGGCGCAAGCAAAAAACTAAAAAATAGCCGCATTAACCCTAAGATTGGTTACCCGATGTATGGCAGGGGAATTTTACTGGGCTTGAAATTAAACCGATGACTTGCTCGCAACGTGGTGCGTATGCCGTCAGTTCCGTGATATCAGCCAGCTAAGGGAACTAGAAAAACAGATCTGCGAACGCTGGCAGCCCCGCAGCGTGTTAACGCTTATGTACAACAGTTCCTTTATATAAATCGTACTTTCCTGCAGGAATTACAGCCTCCTTTCTTTGATCCAAACCGCAGATTGCAGCCGTTTAACATGGTGCAATCGGCGCAGTATTGACTCATGAAAGGCCACGTCAACCAAGTAAATCTGATGCCACTGGCATCCAACAAATATTGGGACCTAAGACAGAGTCGCATTGACTTAAAGCTGTGCCCTAAGCGCCCAATACAGCGCCTATGAAGCCAATTGAAGACAAACTTTCGTAAATGGTCGTAACCAGTCTTGGCGAGAACAATCGGTGGATGTTGGTGGTTTGTCAATGGCATACAACGCTTACAAAACTCAGCTTGAATGCAAAGAAGCGCGATTATTGATGGTACCACGGGTGATAGCGTTTCTTTTTGGCGTGGGCACAAGTGTGGCGTGAAAAAGCGCACTGAGCCAAAGCTATGCTCTCGCGCAAACTTAAAGCTGGCACCCATTTGCACCTGGACAATCAGAGGCATTAGCGGGCCACGTTAATTCATGATTGCATTGGTTATACGCATTTGTGATGTGAAAGAAGGTGACGCACTTTATTTAGAACGCCCGCCGAACGTAGCAGAATTTCGGTAGTACTCAGGGCTCAATTAAAAAAGGCGCTTCGGCGCTTTTGTTCTTGTGGCCAGAGTTTTTAAGAGCCACTTTAGGGCTAACAAGGTCTAAAAAGGTTAGTTTCAGACTTTTTGGCTTGATGATAAGATTTATTTAGTTTTAGCCAATGTGGTCAAAAAATCGCGGCTAAAGCCGCTCCTTACAACAAATTTATTCTAATCTTTTCGGCCGCAGGCGCCCTCCGTGCTTCTCTGCTGTAGCGCCGAGCGCTCTGGGTTGAAGAAGGGCTTGTGGCTTTTTTAAAAATTCGTTCGCGGCTCTAAAAGCCGCTCTTACAAACAGACTTTGTTCTAATCTTCGGGGGCGCAGCCGCCTCCGTGCTCTCTGTGAGCGCGCCAGCGCTCTGTGCGTGGAAAAGGCTTGTGGCTTTAAAAATCTTGGTTCCGCGGCTGGAAGCCGGCTTCCTACCAAAAGACATTTATGCTGATTTATCGGCCGCAGCCGCCTCCGTGTCCTCTGTGGCAGACGTAGCGCTCTGTTGGTGTGAAAACGCCCCCACTTGGGCTTTTAAATTGTTTCGCGCTAAAGCCGCTCCTACAAGGAAATTTTTGGTTTAAGGCAAAAAAAGTGCAGCTGAGGCTGAACACTTTTAATCAAATAATCAAATAGCAATTAAAACGGTGAGACGGTTTTATTCCCATTCAATTCGTTGCTTGGGCGGTTTTACCGAGATGTCATACACAACCCGAGGATTATTCCATCGATTTCATTGATGATGCGGTTCGATACCTTGCCTTAAAAAAACTTCTATGGAAGTGGGCCCAATGCGCCGTCATAAAGTCCGATGGTTTCACTGCGCAAGTGCATACTACCCAATCATATTACGCGCGTCGCCCATTACGCCTACTGACTTAACCGGTAAAAATACCGGTAAGGCTTTGGCTAACTTTGTTGTATAAGTCTGCGCATGCAGCTCTTCGATAAATATGTTGGTCGGCACGACGTAACAAGGTCACAGTATTCTTTTTTTCACTCACCAGTACCACGCCACAACCTTAAGGCCAGGCCCTGGGAAAGGAATGGCGATATAACATGTCATATGGTAACCTAGTTCTAGCCTATTTTACGCAACTTCGTCTTTAAACAATTCGCGTAGTGGCTCAACTAAGCCCATTTTCATTGTTGGCCGGTAAAACCGCCCACAATTATGATGAGACTTAATGACATGGGCTTTACCCGTTGCCGAGCCTGCTATTTCAATTACATCAGGATTAAATAGTCCCCTTGGGCTAACCCATTTGCATCCACCAGCTTTTTTCGATTCTTCGTCGAAGACTTCAACAAATATCCGGCCGATGATTTTACGTTTGGCTTTCAGGTTCGTTCTTCACCGGCTAAAGCCGAACCCAAAAAAGCGTCTCTTCGGCTTCGGATTTTACGAATATTTAAACCAAAGTGATCGCCAAACATTATTCCTCACTTGTTTGCCTTCGTGTAAGGCGTAACCAAGCCCATTATTCAACAAAACACAGGTGCAGCTGTTTACGATTAGCGCGATGCAACAAACATGGCCACGACTGATGAGTCACCCCACCCCGATAAACCTAAAGATGACTTCCATTTCATCACCAATTTGGGCTTTCATGCGAGCGATGGCATCTTCATGATCCGCCCCAGGTGTCCATAGGTTGTTTCACAAGCACAAATGTCTAATACAAAGTTTGCGACAAAATGCGCTGCCCTTGACGGGTATGAGTCACTTCGGGGTGAAAATTGCACACCATAAAATTGCTTTTCAGGATTAACAAAAAAGCAGCAAAGGACAGCTATCTGTTTTAGCCGCAGTTAATAAAACCGGCGGGGGGCTTGCTGGACTGTCACCATGACTCATCCATTGACATCTAAAAAGCATTGCCGTCTCAACCGATAGATCTTTCCGATTGTTATTGAGGCAGGCCATGTCGCAATGACTTCAACTTAGCATAACCAAAATTCACGCATGTCGGAAGCCTTGTACCGCGCGCCAAGTTGCTCGGCCATGGTTTGGCATGCCTAACAAATACGAATTTACCGGCACTCCAAGCCTCAAAACACTATTGCGGCGCCCGAGGCGAATCTGGCAGCAATTTGAAACTGACTCGGGGCACCTGACAAGATGAATTTACCGTTTGGCTTAAAATTTCGCGGAATTTTGCGCGGCTTCGCTCAACATCCCAAGCCCAAAGTTCACAATTAAACGCCTATTGTTCACGCACGCGGCGGGCAATTCAGTTGGGTGTTACTTGGTGAAGCCAAAATCGAAGGATCAATATACGTGGTCATGGGGGGATATTAAGTGTGGTTCATGTAAGTTACCTCTTTTGCAAAAAAAAAAAAGGGACTTGGAATTAACCAGTCCGGATTTCATTAATTTCTCAGTGTTTAACCAAGTCCTGTATAGTTTGGGCGCTTCTTTGGTTTGGATTGCTAAAAAACATCCATGGCCACATGTGAATTTCCAAAAACCCATTACCAGTCAAGCCGTCACCTTGAAACCAAATACGGGTTTTGGTTGCCGCAATTCATCCAAATGGTTTTGCTGGAAAAAACCGGTTAAGCCCAGTTAGCTGAGCGGTAAAACCGCCCATTTGGCTGGTGGAATAATGGTTGCGATTTAGGCCCTTTTTATAAGCCCACACGTCCTCTCAATTGCCTTCAGGCACTAACTTTTCAGCATTGTTTTACTGGTCTTGCGAAATAACGATCTGACGAATCTCCTGCTTT
>Ga0163217_1041446_pt1 | contig 12255 bp, 8 predicted proteins | sample SynspAceP_FD_185933 | JGI IMG/M metagenome (GOLD analysis project Ga0163217, IMG submission 185933) | Saline lake microbial communities from Ace Lake in Antarctica - Synechococcus sp. Ace-P (PacBio error correction) | ecosystem: Environmental > Aquatic > Non-marine Saline and Alkaline > Saline ... | reverse complement strand
ATTAACTATAAGACCAACGAGGGCTTTCCTCTTATAAAAATTAAAGGGCAAAAAATTGTGTTGTAAGCCATTAAGGTAAGATCTTCCTGCAGATATTAGCAGCCAAGTATATTTCAGCATTGCTTTTAATAGCTCCAAAGCTTGGAAAAAATTCGGATGGAAATTGGAATTTTGGTCGGTAAATACTTTCGGTGCGCTTATATAAACAATGGACGTTGGGTTTGCTTTCGCAAATTGGGGTTGCTAATTCTTTTGAAGGAAATACAATTTAAGGTTTGTCGCAAAAGATTGCTGTTGTGAATCTGCCACCCAGTGTGAATCGGTTGGAGTTCTGTTTAATTTTTATTTGAAGATTTGTTGCAACTTTGCGATATAGGACGGAAATTTCTTTAGTGAGGGCCGGGGTATAACAAAATATATCTCGAAGGGGAGTAGGGTGTTCTTCAAAATATTTATAAATGGATTCGGTGTGGAGGAGCGCAACTTCTTGATCATCAGGTTATTGAAAAATAAGCAGAAGAGTCCTGGAAAGTAGGCGATATTGTCCGATGTTGTGAACTTGTGCGAAGTGTGGAGCGGAAGTAGCGAGAGGGGTACCATTGCCGTTATCCTGTTTCGGATTGGGTGTGTATTGTTGTCATATGACGGGTCTGCATACCCTTAAGGATTGTGAGGGATACAGGGAGGGCCGTATCTTGAAGCATGTAAAGATCGAAGTTGGGACCAAATTGTGGTTTGCCCCCATGTTCGGGGTGGTAGCTGATGTGGTAGAACATTGACCCTGAGGCCGTCAAATGGAAATTTAAAAAGGAAATAGCCATTGATACTTTTTATAACGACCACAGAATTGGCCATGGCTTTTTGCACCTTTAGCCCTCAAAACGTTCATGTTTGGGTTAACGATCCGAGAGTGGTTTCACCAAATCTTACCCAGGACCTTTTGGCTAAGGACATGGGGAAAATTTAAATCAAGTGAAACCATCTGATTTTTTATTTTATGGGGATTTACTTGAACATCGCTCCTTGATCGTCGATATATTTGTTGAGCGCTTAAACATGATTAAATTTAACGGAGAAGTATACTATGGAAATTTCGCCTTCAATTTTGAACTTCCAAACGAATTTATTGCAGGGTATCCAGCAGAGAATAGAGATGAGTCCAAATAACATGGTCGTCACAGAGATACGGGCAAATTGGCACAAAATGTTCAAGGAACCTTTATAGATTATTTTGAGAGGCGATGTAATGGTACTTAATATACCAAAGTTTTTCCTGCTGATTATACGTAATAAGAAAAGACAGAGCTAGGATAGGAATTTTTTTATTAAGGGAAATTAAATGAGAGCAACGTCCTGGGATGTTTTGGTGGACCCTGCGCGTAAATAGAATTGGGAACACAAAAACTTTATTTTGGCGATGATGAAACTTTGGTTTTGCCGAAGTAATAGACAATACAACCTCTAGAGAAGAAACTTTTAAGGTTCTTTGTATGATGGTTCCTATACTATTTTAGAAGGAAATTAAAAAAATTGGAGAAGAACACCTTTTACCTAAATAATATTAAGGAAAGGTACAGGCCGAGGATGAAAAAGATATCAAGACCATTGATGCCAACAGCCATGAAGTGCAGTTGGCCCCTCGGCCGGTTTGCATTTTTCCAAACATTTATTAAAAAGATTGGAGGCTCAAGAATCGACTTTGCGAAGTGACCTGGCATGTAGGCTTTGGCGCACTTTATCCTGGTAGAAGTAGAAGATCTTGCCCAACATAAGATGGATAGTGAGGAATTGATCATAGATGAAAAGGCTACTGAAATTGTCACTCTGCAAAAAAAGTAAGAACAAAGAAATATGTGCCGTAGGTACTACCGTATGGAGCAGCTTTGGGGAAGTTGCAGTATCTTCGAACAGACCTTGATTACTTATATGAGGTTGACAAAACAAGTTTGTTTCTTCCTCCATACGATTTTAGTATTGCCAAATGCCCATGGTAACCAATTTTCACTTACAAAATCACTTTGTTAATTGATCGTATCGGCCTTTTATGGGTCAGAACTTAAGGAAGAAAGGGGCATATAAGGAGGGCCATTTTTAGAAGGGATTATAAATTGTTTATTCTACGGGGACGCGATGTTGATATATAAGTATCAAAAATATATTTAAATGCCCGTCAGTATCTACAGAAAACCTGATTGGCCGGGGATTTTTTTAAATCATTTATCTTTTAGGGAAGTGGAAATCGCAAAAAAACAAAGAGATATAAAGGGCGTTTACCAAAGAAACAACATTAGTCTTCTTTGAAAACCCAGGGGAACAAGCTTTAGGGCGTAACCAGGTCTATTGAAATGGTTGTGGCAAAGAATGCCCATACCTTTGAGAGATATGACCGAATATCTCTAAGGAACTTCAGGCAGATGTGAAGTAATTTTGTTAGACAACACATCAAAGTTGGATTTTAATGCAACGCAGTTAGCGATGAACATTAAGACGCAGTTCGACTTCACGATGATCTATTGTAGAATCGTTTTAATTCGACAAAAACGAGGACTACCCGCCTGCGTATCAAGTTCAGTAGGATGATAGTTTGATTGTAATTTGTGCACCTCCCGACTAAAGCGGATGAGAAATTTAATCAGATGAGATTTATTGACAAGTTTAAGCCATAGATAATGAAAGTAGGTTGTTATGTTGATCGTCCTTTGAGCAATATGTTTTTATGGGCAGGGAGAGCGTTAATGAATTATTTAATAAAGTGATTAAGGCCATTGACAGATAATTCGCCAGAAGGATTGGGATGTCCCCTAGCGTAATTATAGTGTCTACATCGGAGTACCAAAGATGATACGAAAATGGCCGACTGAGGAGGAAGTTAAGTTTGGCGGTATCCCTACATTCGGCTATTGATGAAATACGGACTTCCATTATGCCATTTACGCCCAATTTACTTTTGGCCACCTTCGTTGAGCACTAGAATTGGTATCTAAAAACAAAGAAAGAGTTAGGATTAACTTATGAATAAGCGTGGTTGGATGGTTCATAACGATAGCCAAAAGATGTAATGCTTTGGTAGATTCTGTAGGTTTGCTCCACAAGGTTAATTTAATTGATAAACCCCATTGAGACGGGGAATTTTTCAACAAGCCAAAAAAACAGTGCCTTGAGTGTACGTAAATTACATTGGAAAAAAATGGAATTACGGTAAACGTAAGACGTTCGAGGGGTAAGGTATTGACGCTTGCTTGTGGAAATTGCAAATAAAATCCTAGGATAAACCCTGCCAATAGGTTATAGCGTAAACCAGAGGGTGTTCCAAACACAAATTCCGCATGAAATCTATATATTACGGTTACTTACCGCTGTTGGTGGTAAATTACTATGTTTTTACCTAATTTTACGCACAGAAAAGCAATCCCAAACAGCCTATTTATCCCTTGAAAATTGTCACCCAAATAAAGAACCGATTAATCAGGAAATGGAACTTTTTGGAAAAAAAGTTTTATGAATCCATGTATCTTCCAGGTTGCCTATTTAAATAGGATTAGCTTACTATATCGTTAATCGAAAGGGAAGCAATGCGGCGATGTTCAGTTTTTCTTACAGCCTAAACTCTTGAACAACGGCGAGATCAAATGAAAGGACTTTATAGAGGGGCATCGTCATAGATTGATCCATTACCGCAATTTGCGTCCATGATGATTTGGTAGATGACAGTAATAGCGTCGAGCTTCTCTCTGTAATGCTTTATGGAAAATAAATTGCGGTTTAGTGGGATTATTTACGTTCCAAAGGGCTTCTTTGTCCATAAGATAAATGGAGATTTTGATCTTCTAAATTATTTCGTCGCTCGTGCGTGAAAAGCGAGGGGAGACACTGCAAACGAGAAAAGCCAGGCGGTTTCTGGATTATTAACAGAAACGTGTATTATGAATTATTAGACAAAAAACGGCAACCCTGATTGCAGTTGTTGTAGTTTGGGGCGCCTGTTCCGTTAACGCGATTCAGGACTGTGGAGACATTTAGGAAATTTGGGGAACTAATGGGATGGTTTCAATTAAGTGATTGTTCGACTACGGAGAGGAAAGAATGGCCAAACCTTTACAGGAATCGTATAAGGAAACAAAAATGACTTGCCGCTTATTTTCGTTCCATAAAAGTTCAAAAAGCTGAAAAAAAGTGGTCTTGATCAATTCTATGTAAGAATCACACAAGGATAAAAGCGGGTAAAGGAAAGTTATCGCATCGTGTAAAAAAGAGAACGGTGGTCTTGAAAATATGCCGTAAAAAAGGATGCTCGCCTATAAAGAAACAGGCGCTGGCCTTATTGGGAACTTACCCAAAATTCAGAATATAGAGTTTCACTGGAAACTTATGGTAAACTATGGGTGAGATCGAAAAAAGTAATTTATCCACTGTAAATCAATAACTTAGAGTTTTATTTTTAATTTCTTCAGAAAATATATCCTTAAAAATGGGCTTCTGTAGGCGCGAAAGCTTATGGCAACAATAGAGCTCCCCCGGATAGGGAATCATTAGAAATGAATAAGTTGTACTTGTTACTGCCGAGTAAGGACCCCTTGTTTTGGCATTAGGACAATTAATCGGATTTGAATGATTTCGAAGTTGCTTCTTTCCGAATGGTCCTAAAATAAAAACATGTAAGGCTGTTCTTTTGCTATCAAGGAATTTGGGATATTAATTTTAAACAATTATATTGGAGCTTTTTTTTTTGCAACATTGCTTGAATTTAGTATCTTTAGCCATTCCTAAAACGAAGCAAAAACTTGATTACAAAATCCACCATAACCAAAGTAATGAGACGCCCAGGTGGAGGAGGTAATCGAGATTTTGTTCAATTAAAGAATCTGCACCAATTTCAAAAGGTAAAGTCCGTTTACCGATGAACGCAGCCCAGATTTTATGGTCTCCCCGGTTAAAACAGTATCGGAAGGACTTAGTAGCGGAAAGGTGGGAAATGTTTGCCTTCCTATGGAACATGAACATTTTTATCCTATCAGGGGCTATTAATTTTGGCAGAATACAATATTGGGAAATAGAGGAAACAGACAGAGCACGAAGAAAAGGAGCAGAACCAATGAACGCGGAGGTATGTATTTGTTTCCGAATTTGCCCAAAAAAAATTTTCGAAGGTTTTGTGGAAGGGAACAGGGCCAGGCTATTGGTTTAAGCTATTTTTAAGGAACGTGGTTTACGGATGATACCATAAGAAGTTTGTCTGGGCTATTGTCTAGGATCAGTGGACGGATTTTAGCCAAAGGGCCCTTTTCCAAGGGAATAAATAAAAAACTATCTGGAAAAAAAGGCGGCTTACTATTGTAAAGGCAGATGCTGGTAATTCCCGCGAACAGAATAGGACTTTGACTTTAAAGGGCGTGTACTGTTCCATACAAGTATGAGTGGAAGGGTTTGGGTTTGGAGTCGGAGTTTAACAAATGACAAAAGGCGCCAAATACTGATTCACTGAAGTGAGAAATCACATAAAAGCAGAGGTGTGATATGGTATTTACCTTGCAAAGCAGGCATACCCCAAAGAAGAATAATTGTTATTTGGTACGAAGGGTATCCGATGTTATATACAGATTATCAACGGTGGGTATTCACCAATGTGGTAGCTTCTGTGGTACGGCCTTGACTTCGATCAGATAAGATTCAATTAATAGCTTACAAGAATATTACGGTCTTGTTTGATGGGCGATGCTGCTGGATTGCGGGGCATCATTAAAGGGGGAATGACTAATTTGGAGCAGGATGAATGTGAAAATCTGTACTTTCCCAGAAGGAGTGGACCCAGATAGTTTTTCAAGAAACATGACTATGAGGATGTTAGTGCTCTATCTTCAGGAGATTCGAAGGATTTATTCAATTTAAGCTTCCCTATTGTAGAGGAAGCTGCAAAACATCCTATAAAAAAGCGAACAGTAAGGATATTGTAAATAGTATCTCGAGATTTCCAGATCGGATCCAAAGGAAAATCTATATTCAAGAGTTGCGCTCAATCATTGAATATTTCTGAGGCTGGTTTTGGTTAATACCTGGCACAATGCGAAAAAGGACGTATCGGATGCAATAAAAAGGTAAAGCAGGGAACAGGCCTTTGATGAGTTAAAGATATGAACCCTTACGACAAGAAGGTGGATGTTCAATAATGAACTGTAACGCTAAGTTATAAGATGTTGTTGCTTACGGGCGACCGTAGACAGAAGTTCGAGAGATTTGGTATTAAAGGAAAATGAAAAGGGCGACTTGAACTTGAGCCCGAAAGTCCTGGATACCAAGGTTGTATGAAAAGATTTATTGGATCTCCAGATGATGAAATTGAACTAGCAAACGAACAGTTCAGGAATATCTATATAAAAATATGGAAGACTTAAATGAAAGGCAAAATTTTTTCCATTACACCTTTATTGCCAGTTTGGGACCCGAAGAATTGGCGTCGGGAACATATCTTCCATTTTAAGTGAAGAAGAAAAATATGCTTTGCATCAATGACGTAGGCATATATCCCAAAAGATTAAAAAAGGTAAGAATTCCCAAGCTGGTCAGCGAACTTATTTTAACGCTGAGGTGTTATTTTGTAAAGAAAAGAATCGGATCTCTTCGAGAGGAATACTTAATAATAATGAAGGGAATTATGGAGGCATTGGAAGAGATTGAGGAATTATATTTCAGCTTAATGTCTTGGTTAAACAAAAACTGAACAGTGGTTCTTTCATAGAAATCAGCCACTGACGCCTAAATAAAGACCGCATCCCTTAATTTTTGTAAGGTGCGGTCTTTGTTTTATATATGGTACAGGTGGCTAGTACAGTTCCAATGCCTTGGCTGCTGTAATAAAATCACTAAGGTCTACATTCAATTTACGCATTAAAACGCCTTCTTAGGTCTAAACCGTTTCGTTTCAAGTCCAATCCTTGGGCCACTCTTGTTGCTGTTTTCCATGCAAGCAGTTTAAGACTCGACTTCCCTGTAGAAGTTTTCTAAAGAATCTTCTTGGTTTTTGTGTTCTTCTCAAAAGCAAGGCGTGGGGCCAAGTGTTTGTGATAAATATTTGCCTTCGCTAAACTTTCTCTAATATGGCATATAAAAATCTATCGCCGAAGGTTTTGGATAAGTAGCCAAAATGGCTCCAGCTCGATGGTGCTTAAGCATAAACCATTTCAGACTGGACCACTATAGATCAAAACCATTATATTAGGGTACTGCTTTTAATTTTTCTTAAGCGTTCTGCAATTCCATAAATTTCAGGAATGTCCATTTCCAGAAGAATAACGTCCGGGGTGTTAGATTTCCAGCTTATTAAATAATTCTGTGGTAGTAGCTGCATCGGCAATAACTTCAAATCTGAAACAGCTTCCAGTACTTGTTACACCCCTCACGCACTATAGGATGATTATTCAGCAATTAAATTTTGATACATTTTAGGTTATTTTTTAGATTTCAACATCAATACATTGTCCAAAATACTGACAACGGCAACATGTAGGGTAAAAATATTCTAATTCGATAGGCAAAGCTTCATTTTTTTTATTCAAAATCAAAAAATTTATGCTGTTTTTTCTTAATCACTTGTTCTTAGTGAGAGGTCATTTAACGAATTTGGATGTCAACAAACCGGAAGTGGGGAATCATCTTATGTTTGTTTGCGCGGTTAAATCTTTTGTATATTCTGAAAAACCTTTCTTTGCCTATTAGAAAAATCTGTAATCACTTTTTCTTTCTTTCCTCCATTGCATGGCCATTCCAACTCCGGATTAGGATGCTCCTAATTGATCTCGTCTGTCCTGTCATCGCCCCATAATCGTCTGTAGGTGCGCCTTTATTTATGTTCTTCATTATGCCAAGGACCTTTGCAAATTTCGTGTATACTTCGGTTTTTTAACAACATCAAGCCGATAGGCTAGGTCTACACCGCCAATGTCATGTTAGTGGTGAACCCTACACCAAAATCTTCCACCTATTAACCTGTTCCTAGCTTTACCAATAGTTATTCAATGCAGCAAAGTAACTTATAAGTCGTCATTCTTAATGTTGTCTGGTGTTCGCCAAGGACATCAAATCGATCTCCTCAGTTTTAAATCTGGGAAAGCAACTTACACAAGCATTAAATAGTAGGTGTAGATATAACAAGTTGCTCTGTCTACTTTGTATTAAATTGTTTTTTCAGCCAGTTGAATATGGTGGATGCACGTGGTTACTGGTGTCTGCCTCGATGTATGGGGCATTTCCAGACACAAAAGTGTAGGCCGTTTTGGCACATAGTAGATGTAAGCCGCAGAATCTATGCTCCCGAATTCCTATTGTAAATCCATTTATATTTGCTTGTGGCATAATCCTTCAACATGTCACCTATATAGTCTATAATTTTTCCGTTCTCGCATCTGAACTTTATAAGGTTTAAAAACTTACTTTGTATGGTAAAAATAAAGGCCTAGAATTTAGATTTAAAACATAACCGAATACATTTAGATGCAAAGCCATATTCCTTATTTTTCTTCCAATTTTTATTTTTTCGTTGGATAGTGCGGGATAAATTGGCCGATGAGATCGCCAAAAAAATGAGATGTGGAGAGTCTTATAGGTCGATGGTAATTTGCCCAAAGAAAGCCTGTGGATATACCTATTTTGAAAACAGAAATACCATTAGTCTTTTCCCTGTCAATTATTCGGATAGCATCATGGATGAAAAATTTACAGGATACTTTGCAAAAGAGGTTCTTGATGAGTTGGAAATCCGATATCCCAACTTTGATAAACACAGAGATCTAATTGTATTGGGCAAGTATGTAAAGTATTATTTTACCAAAATATATGTCCCTTTAAAACTGGTTTTACAGTGACTCAGATGGATATATAAACATAGGATAATTTTAACGATAGTTTTGCTTCTTATCGGTCTTGTTATTATGTTGGGGCATCCCACAAGTTTTATCAAGTATTTCCAAAATATATGCCAATGATTTGGATGAGAAATATTTGACCCAGTGATGTAGCCAAGTCTTGCCAAACTGTGGTGCCCTCTCCTCGGGACCGCACTTTTTAGACACACTTATTTTTTATGAGCAAAGAGCTGTAGCCTAATGGAAAAAAGGCTGTGCCTCAAAAGGTCCGATTTTTGGCCATTTGTAACCCAAAATGGGTTATTGAATCTGAAGAATTGGAATGGCCAATGCCAACGAGGAACAGATTGGCGTTATTTTAGTGAACGTCAATTATTATACAGTACCATAGTTAAATTGGGACCACGATTTTCTGGATCCACACCTTTTCGAAATTGAATTTAGGAATGTACGAGTCGCCTGGTAAAATAGGGAGTATTAGTTGGCAAATAGTAAGGGTTTTCACGAGATGATATAATAGATTTCATGTATACAGGATATGTTGACCGTATCCTGAGAAGAACTTTTTAAAAGATCGGATCATAAACCTCAGAAAGGCCAGTAAAGAATCAAATCAAATCAAAGCAAAAATAATGGCAAAATACATTACATTTCCAGAAATTTACGTTAAGAGTTGGATGATGAAAATAGGGTTCCTCAGGAAATTATCGTGGTCGGTCAAAATGGTGGTTAGATAATGTAAGATGCCAAGGCAATGTTATTGTCCGTGTGGATAGTGAAACCAGAATCCTTGAAAATAGACTTAGGGACCAGGATATGCCGTGATGAATGAAATCCTTTTTTCACCAAACTTTAGTTTCTTTGTCGATACCACTTTGAAGGCAACACAAGTGAAAAAAGACAGCGACACATGAAGGATTTTTGCGATTATTTGCTGAAAAAAAAATGGAGTTTAAAAAAATAGTTGCTTTTTGTAAAACTGTGTTGGTCCTCGTTGGCATTGCTATTTGAATTTCCATTAATTAATTCATCGTTATCGACTAAGCACGCAATAGCAATTTAGCTATGGTATGATCAGTAACTCCCCTATAGAACAGCTTGTTTTGATATATAATGCCAATTCCGCGCGGGTTAATGCATTGCTGAGGTTAGTGCATAAATTTAAAGTCACTGCCCTTCTACGATTGTAATTTATTGCGCGATAACCTTTGGTGTTTTTTTCTGAAAATAAAATGGAAGAATTCAGACAACAAATTCTGCTTGGAAATGGAAATTTCTATCATTTGATGGAGTTAAGGACACGCTATCAATGAAATCATAGTAAGCACGCCTTTCAAAAGTGTTTATTCAAAAATGGCGGAGCGGACTGTGGAGTTTCTTAATAAAGAAGTGATAATACCATGAAGAATCAAGAGCCTTAATATTGGGTATTTGGAAAAATATACCAAAAAAACTCAGTGTAATTAGAGGCGGATCTAACGATATTTCTTTAAAAAAATTGTGTTTAATTCCTTCAATATAACCTAACCGAATTCTCTTGGCACAATACCGCGAAGTGGAGGAGCGAACAAATAATTGGGTAGCTTTCTCCAGACTCTTCATGTAGTGTTTTATGTAGTCTTAACGTGATTTTCAATTCGAGCTTTTGCCTCAATTTATCGCTTTGCGTGAAAAATCATGCAAAATGGAATCGGTTTTCTCCCAAGTTACCATTCCAGAAAATTCCAGAAATTTACTTTTTGGGGTTCATGTCTAAATATCGATCAAACAAAGGCAATACATTGCTGTCGCTCAAATTAAACAGTAGTCAGGTAATTATATTTTTGGAAGGCTTTTTTTGTCTTTTTGGTTACACGGCATATCCAATCCGGGAAATCTACCAAAAACCAATTTTCGTTAATTTTAAAATGATATTATGAGGCTGAGTCTTTTCCTGGGCCGGTCCAGATTGTTTTGGCCAATCCTTTCCTTGGGTAGCATACTTGATCAAGGAAGTTTTCCTACATTGAACGCCCATAAAAGCGTATTCCGGCAAATTGTCCTTTGGGCATTTATTACGTTGGAATTTGCTCCATGACAAAAGTCGTCCGAGACTTTATTTTCATTTATGCGATTAAAGTATTATAGCTTGACTTTCCGATTATAAATTTCGTTTTCGAGCAAGGTCAGAGGGGGCGTGTTGGAAGTTCTAGGGAATTCCATCATTGGTGCATGTACCGCACTTATCGGATCCAAAATGAAATCGGAAGTCGGCAGAAGGGCTGAAATCCGTCGGCACATTTGGGGGCGGTAACACTATCGTTTGGCCCCATTAATTATGCAAAGTGAGGGTCAGCATGTGTGGTAAATCTATTGGAATATTGTGCCTAATGGCACCTTTTTTGCTTAGATAATGTTTTACAATTTAATTCGGTTCATTATTTACCCCGTTAGCAAAAAACTTCCAGTAAACAATTCTGTTGCGTGGCTAATTTCCGGATCGTAAAACACATTTCATTGTGGCTTTTTCTTTATAAATTCATTTAATGCACCCACGCTTGGGGTAACCTGTCGCACCATAGCCACTTTCGTTAGGCCAGAAAAACTACCTGTTATACCAAGGCCTTAAAACCATTTTTGGAGTATTATTTGGTGTGAAGAGACCCATTGGCCGCCCAGGGGAATTACCTAAAGAATACATTTCCTAGTGCCTGTTGTGCACTATAAAACCGTTTAGAAATTTGGGCAAAACTCTTTACGTTATCATTGAGCAATTGGGCATACTTCATAAATCGGAAGTTCGGGGTACCAAATAGAACTTAAACCTTAGGCGGGAAAAATGATTCATAAGCCCCATGGGAAGGAATACTCAATCGCCCAATTGGAGGCGAGTGCGAATATTATTAAGTAGTCCTTCACCTTTGTTCATGTAGCCGTCGTTATTGTCCCCTTCTTTAATTATTCTATTTTTCATTAGGATTGGTTGCTTATTGTTGACAAATATAGCGAGTTCTATTGTTAATAACGAAGTAATAGCAAAGTTTTTGAAAGGCAATACAAGATAATGAATTGTCTATTGTTAAAAGAATTTTTGTGGAAATCCCAATTCGCTAAGGTTTTTTTGGTAGGCATTTTGCTAAGTGTTCAAATTTGTCGATAAAAAAGTATGCCCATTTTCATTAAAACAAAGTGGCTATTTTGTTGCGTATTAAAATTATGTGGGTAATAAGTTTGGTCTCTATATATATTGGAGTTATTTTAACGATGTAATAAAAACCAAGCTACTTATTAAGTGATTACAAAATCTTATTTGGGAAAAAACAGTGATTATTGGATTTGTTAGAGGGCCCACCGGATTCTTAAAGGAAACGGGTTTTATTCTGGGGGGGCTCCCCTCCCTTTTGGGTGGTGTGGGTGGGGG
>Ga0163217_1107600_pt1 | contig 12256 bp, 17 predicted proteins | sample SynspAceP_FD_185933 | JGI IMG/M metagenome (GOLD analysis project Ga0163217, IMG submission 185933) | Saline lake microbial communities from Ace Lake in Antarctica - Synechococcus sp. Ace-P (PacBio error correction) | ecosystem: Environmental > Aquatic > Non-marine Saline and Alkaline > Saline ... | reverse complement strand
CGGCGAAGAGCGGGCTAGGGTCAAGGCGTCGAAAACCTCTTCGGGTGGAACCGCAGGTTGCGCCATGACAAGACAATCTTCAGGTCAGGTCTTGCGATCAGGCCCAACGCGACACAGTGCCAAGCCGCGATGCGCCAACCCGCTGCATTCTCACCAAAAGACAGGTCGGGCATCCAATCCATGAACACCAGTTTCGCAAGTCCCAGCAGGAAAAAACATGACGTCAGCATCATCAACCGTCATCGCATAGAACTGAAACGCAATCGCCCCGCCGCCCAAAACCACAGGCCCCACGCCAACCTCGTAAAGGCTCGCGCCGCACCAAGAGGCAACCGCCGAGCACGAGTGCGCCCTGCGCCCAAGACCCGCCTGCGAAAGGCGCGCAAGCCAATTCCGCGATGTCCCAAGGACACCGCAAACCGGCGGGCGGGCTGATCTTCTCCCCGAAAACTTTGCGCAGCGCGCTATCGCGCAGTCTAAGCCACCAACTCGCCCACAGTCACGCCCGCCGATTTGTTGCGGGGCGAAGACCGGAGAAGAAATGCGACACCACCACAAGCACCAAGGCCAAAGCCCCGAGCGTTGAAAGCCGAAGCAGCCCAAGGCGTGCGGATTTTCTTGGTGCTGGAAGCGGGCAGAGTGCGTCATGAAACCCTCGGCAGACCTGAGTGGTCCAATCGGGGATTCGCACAGGTCTGGGGCAATACTATGACAAAGGTAACAGAGGTTCTTGGCGGGGCAGGCCTCAGCACCGCGGCTTTGCCAACCAGATTGCATCATCACCTTCGACAAAGAACGATCAGCGAGGCGATCTCACAAACACATGACCAGATCGTGTTGTGAAACCGCCAATGCCTGCATCGCCAGAAAAATCGTATGCCGGACCGTAATACAGGATGCCAACCTGCCAGCATAAGCACCACAAACCGTCGGCGACAGCGCGTGCAGCAAAGTCCCAGCCGCCGATCAGGATACCCCAGCCCATCGCCAAAAAGCAGGTGCCAATGCCCAAGCGCAGCTGCTTTTTGCGTTTGGGCAGAAAACACGACAGGGCCGTGCCTACGAGGGCCCGATCCAGATACCCGCCAGCATCGCCAACCTTGACCGCCAGACAGCAAGGCAAAACGGCGCTTATAGGTGCCCGCGATTTTGAAATAGATCGCTGAAGTGGTCGAAGGCGCTTTGAGGATCGTGATCCAATCCGGGCGCGGCAGGTGATTATACAAAGCGAAAACGAGATCATCGCGATCAAGGTGTGTGCCTCCGTAAAAAATACTGGTCGATGTGATTGCTGGCCAAGTCGCGTCGCAGAACCGCCGCCAGCGTGGATTCATCAACCGGCACAGCCGCCACCGCCAGCACCAAGCGACCCCAATATGGACCGCTGCGTCGCTGATTCAAGCTCCGGCTTCTGGTGTTAGACCCGAAACTGTGGCCTCGATGCTTGGACATATCCACAAAAAGCTAACCTGCGATATTTAAACGGTCTAGCGACAATCTGCGTTGACGTTGGCGTTTAGTTTTACGTAAGGCAATCAGGCCCTCCGCTTGTCCTCATAGACGAAGCGTTTGTCGCAAATCCGCACTCGACCCAACCCTGATTCCTCGGGGATTTGCAGCAGACACGCGGAATGGACCCCGACGCACTGCACCCCCATCAACAAGCGATCGGCGGCTGCTAAACAATCTCGGTCTCGGGGGGACTTGGGTCGGCAATGGGAGGCGTCCTTACATGGTTGCCGCGCAAGCATGGGGCGCATGTTACGGTCGCGGCCATATTACTGCGCGGCGGCCCCGGCACGCGGCAAGAAGGCGCGCAGAAGGAACACCATTGCACACGATGGCGATTTAACCGGGCCATTTCGATCCGAGGTTTGCGCAAACCACGCCCCACCAAAGCGGTTCCCCTGCAAGGAGGCGCGAAGGGCGTCGATCTGGATATTTCCGGTGGGTCCATCTTCGGCATTGCTCGGCCGAACGGCCCCAAGTCCACCTTGCATCAAACATTATTGGCGGGGGCTGGTGAAGAAGACCGCCGGCGCACGGTCACGTCTGGGGGTTTGACCAAGACGTGAACCCGCGCCAAAGCCGCGCTGCCATCGGAGGTGATGCCGCAAGGAGCTGAAACCTTGATCCGTTCTTCTCGGCCGCGTGGTGCGCTGGACGGTCCAAGCAGCGCCTTTACGGCGTGCCCAAAGCCCAGCGCCGCCAGTGACGAGATCCTTGCGCCTGATCGACTGGAGGACACAAAGCGATGCCTATGCCCGCACCGCTGTCTGGCGGGAAATTGCGGCCGACGTCTGCTGCTGGCAAAAGCGCTCGGTGCACCGCCCGGCAGGTTCTGCGTGGCTCGACGAGCGACCGCAGGCGTCGACTATTCGGAGCTGCGTCAGATTGCCTGTGCGCAATGTTGCGCAAGCTGAAACGAACGAAGGGCATGACGATCATCCTGACCACGCATTATCTTTGAGGAAGGGCCCAGGACATGTGCGACGAGATCGCCATTTCTCAACCACGGCCAAGAGGTAACCCAAGACAAAGACCGCGAACCTGCTTGGCGCGCCTGTGATGCCAAGACGCTTACGGTCACGCGGAGTTGCCACAGATGCAGATTCGCGTTGCCGAGGGCGTCCACGCTGACCCGGCGCGGCGAGTTCTGGCGCTGAGCTACCGTAAGGGCAAGGTCAACATGGAAGCGGCTGCTAAGTGCTTGTCCACGGCCCACCGCCGGATCACCATCAAAGATTGTCGCCACCGAGAGCCCGACTTGGAAGACGGTGATTCCGTCGACCTCAACCTCTGCGCCGCGCGTGATCTCAGCATCTTGCTTTTCAAATATTCCTAGAGCGCCGCCTGCCACGCCGCAGCACCCCCACACATTGGGGTCCGGATTCGGTTTCCTATTGTTTCGCAGCGAAACAAAATGCGTCACAGTGCTGACCTATAAGTTATGATTTATTAACTCTTTTCGAGCATCGCCCCAACGGCTTGGCCCCCAGATTAGCACATTTGCAGATGCGGCACTTCTTGCACACCGTGCGCGCCAAGCGTTGGAAATCAAACGCCATCCATCGCCGCAAACCCCAACTTCTCGCAGCAAGCAGCAATCATGCGGGTGAAGTCCCAATATCTCAGCATCGAGGCCTTGGCGCGAAGTGATCATAGGTCAGTAAGCCCTTTCGGACTCCACCAGCACATGACCGGCGCTTGCCCGGGAACACGTCTAGGAACACGCCACGAGAATGCTCATGTTCCATCACGGTGTATTCGGAATCTCGCGCGCAGATCTTGGCGAAGAGCGGTTTCGGGATCATATGTATAGGCCCATGATGTGAATCCTTAGTCTTGGTTAATCTTGGAATAAAGTTCGGGTCGCTGGCGATGCCGTTAGGCTTCGGTTCCCACGGGAATGCGGAAGAACTCACCAACACGCCTGCATTGTGATGGGGTCTTCGCCCTCGTCGATGGCGCAGCACCTCGGCAAGCCCGCCTCGCGCATCCGGTCTTGGTCCAGCGCGGCACTCTGGTGCACAGGTCGGCAGGCAACCGCGCATGTGTCGGCAGGGATGGCGCATGGACCTGCAAACCATCCGGTTCGCAATGGGACCCAGCAGGAAAAATCATCGGAGAAGCTGCAATTTGCATTCTCCAGCATCGCGTGCGCACTTTGTCAGAGAAGAAATCGCCAGCATTGAGATCCACCGCCGAAGGGTCCAGACAAATCGCCAGCCGGTCAGTTGCCGTGGTAATCGTACAGCATCGCAAAAAAGGGCGCGTCTGTGGGCATTCGCTTTGTCGACGGGACCGCTCGATCCCGCCCAATCAGGCAGATCGGACATCCTGTTCGTGACAGATACCGCAGCTCCGGCCAGATCAACTTTGGCCGCGCGACATGCCAGAAGGCGCTTGGCGACATGCCATTATCTTGCAGCGCCGAAAATCAGCAATTCGCGGTCGCGGCCCGACACTCGACATTCCGTCTCCCAGAAGGTGGGGCCAAAAGCGCCGGCCCGATCCGTTCCGCGTTTGCGTCAGGAAGCTGTGTAGATTGCGCCGCCTCTGTTGGAGACCTCAAAATCCGCACGCCCCGAGGACCACGCTCGCCGAGGCGCTCTTTCAGATCCGCCGCCTCTGGGGCTGATCTTTGCGCGCAAAAACCAGATATCTTGGCTCAGCAGCAGTTCGTAATGGCGTTATAGAAGGTCGCGGGCTACCATAATTCAGTGAACATCAGGAACGTCTGGTGCGACTTGTCGATCTCGCATCGGACCAGATGGCGCACCGAGGGTCTGAAAAAAAACGTCTCGTCCGGGATCATGTGGTGCGAAAAAGCGGCGTCCACATCCGGGCGCTCGGCAATGAAGGCCAGCAAACGTCTCGACCGTACTGCGGCGCAAACACACCACTGGCTGCCCGATCATCATACGCAATTTGCGGCGGGCTGGCGCTTGATCCCAGGCGTTTCTGCGCGCTCCAGGCGGCATTAAAACCTGCGCGGCTGGGGTTGCGTTCGTTGAACCAGTGGCGGTAGATCAGCCGATTCTTCCTGCATCCCCGTCTTGATTCCAGCCGGAGTATAAAAATCAAACGCTCTCGATATGGTTAGTCGGTGTCTTGGCCGGCTTCCGCATCTTATGGGCAAAGGCCGCCGATTTTGACCGGGCATGCAATTCGCCCGACAGCATGTAGAAATGCGTGCATCTGCGAAGGCGGCCTCAGCGGCTTTGAGGGCGTATGAGCGATGGCTTCAACAAGCGCTCCATCTTCCCCACCCGCAGGCAACCCGGCGCGGCGCGAGGATCACGTTTGGCCAGCTGCAACCCCGCCTTGATCTGCGTAGGCCGCACGGGCGATTGGCGTCGAATGGATCGACCATCGCGTCGCCTTGGGGCCGTCAGACGCGCCGCTTGGGCGATAACCGCCTCGGGGTCTTTGTGGACACAGCAGGATGAAAAAGCAATGCGGGTCATGGTTGGCCATCGTTAACAGAACCCGAAAATTTGGTTCTTGTTGGCTACAGGCTTTAAAAGGATGGTTCAAAGCATTGCACAGAAAATTGCGGGCATTTGAGGAGGTTCAAGTCTGGGATTTCCCGGCACTTGGGAGACAACGAGCGAGAGCGTGGTCTACGCGGTGGTGCCGAAATTGCGCTGCTCGAGCATCGGGCAGAATCATGTATTAGTGGACAATGGCCGCTATTTCGACGCGATATCACGGACGCCAAAGATGGGATGCACAAATGAGGCGATGAGAGAACAGCCAACCGGTGTTCGTCCAATGTGAAGGCCCACAAATCTTACGCCTTCACCTGCAGTGCGCAACCACCTACACCCGGTTATTCTGTCGCGCCTTCTTCGACAAGATCGCGGGCATCCAGGGGAATGGCAACGCTCCGGGGCAAATCTGGTCCCCCGCAGTTGTCGCAGACCTATGCATTGATGTGGGCAGTCCCGAGGATGGGTTCGACTTTGACCAGATCGCCAATTTCCGGCAGGTTCCTTGCTGTTTTGCGCGCGACCACCATCAAGTTTCGCCGGCCCCATGATCCGATATCCATTGGTCGCCTGTGGCAGGCCATGTTCAGCACGCTGATCAAGGCGCGGACTATGACCACATCTTCTTTACTGAGGCACGTTCAATGACGGGATGGCGCGTGTGTGCTCGACAATATGAGATGCAGCATCCGATCACTTGTCGAAGAGGTGCCGCGCTTTACGAGAGCGAAGGTCACGGGCCCCAACGCGGCGCACTCGCGTCGAGGATTACTTTGACCGATCTGTCCATGCATCTAATGTGGGAGATTTATCATAAGGGATTTCGCCTGTTCAGTCATGATTTTGAACGCCCGCGAAACAAGATCCCTAGGCGGCTGTCGATCTGGGACGAAGTGCATCTGAAAACTTGGGCCCAAAACCGGCCGATTAGGGTGACTTTTGAGGTTCGCACTCCATCTGCGGCTCTGCACTGCTGATGAAAGCCCGCGTTATGACTGTCGTTCTTTCTTCTGGGCAGTGGCCCCAATGCCACCGCTTGCCAAGACTGGCCCCGCGGCCCCGTCTTGGACCGGATCGTGGTGATCAATAACGCGTGCGGTGTGCGCCCCGATTGGATGATCTGGATCTATCCCGAAGATTTCCCGGCGAGAAGACGCCGAGGTCTTGGCGACGGCCAGCAGCGGGTGGAAGCGGATGCCTTTGTCCCCGCCCCAGGAACGCTTACGGCGGCTTCATCTGGGGTGGTGGGACGATGGCGTTCAGGCTGGATATTGGGGCTTCATGCGCTTGCGCCCCAAGGTTTCATCGCCTATCGGGGTTGCGACATGGTTTACGCAGCCTTTGGTGATACGCATTTTTACGGAACGGGCACGCCAGACCCTTTTGCGTGCAAGGACGTGACGTGCGCTCGTTGAGGGGGAAATCAGCGCGGCTTATGGCGTGGGCCGCGCGGCAGGGATGCGCGCTGGTGAACTCTTGTCGGTCAATGAAAGGCCGTCTGTGTTTCCGGGGCCTTGCGGACGCGGTTGGCGGGGTGTCGCGCGCGAACCGTTTGACCGAGGCGCGGTAGATTGCGGTTTTTGGCTGCGAAGAGGCGCTCGACTATCAGGTGCCGTCGGGGCGCTATTGGCAGCAGGAGGTCGTTCGATCCGGCCAGATCGGACCGATCGACGCGAGTGGGAAAGCGCCTGTCTAAGGCCAGCAATTTCTGGCGGCTTCTCTCCGCCTGCCATCACCAGGCGATGACACCCGCTGCGGTGGCGTGTCTCCACCGCGCGGTGGGCCTTCGACGATGTCGCGAAATGAAACGCCTGCTCGATCACTGGCTGATTTGCCGGTCTGCCGGCTCATATTTGCCAGGCAGGTCAAGCTGTGCGTCATCGGGTCTGACACACCAAACCGGATCGCGTGACCGCCTGCGCGCCACGTTGCCATCATCTGACGCAGGGCCTCGCGCCAGCCGCCCTCGATTTGGTTAGTGCGCCCGCCTTGGTAAGGAGGCTTGGCGGTTCCTTGGCAAAGTCCAGCAAGCCGATGGTATCGAACACCGCGTCATAGTTTTTGCCTTGGTGGTGATGTCAGTGTCTTCGTAGCGGAGCAAACATCGGCACCGAGGCCTTCTAGAAAGGCCGCATTGCGCCACCGAAGACAGCGCCGTGACATGCGCGCAAGTGCACTTGCGACTGCACGCCAGATGGGCGACGCCGCCCGAGGCACCCGTGTCAGCACGCGCTCACCGGTTGGAGTTTGCCGAGCGTTTCAAGAAAAATACTTGCGCGGTGGCAGCCCCGAACGGCAGGGCCGGCGGCTTGGGCGTGGCTGATCTGGTCTGGTTTGGCGCGACCGCGCTGGCCTCGCCCACGGTGATGAAACTCCGCATACCGCGCGCATTGGCACCGCCAAAACCCGCATCGCGACCGCAAAACGTGTCACGTCGGCCCGACTGCGTTGCGATCCTCGGAAGGTCACGCGGGACGGCATGGCGCGGTTGAACGACCAGAGGACAGCGCCCGACCAGCTTGAGGCCTGCAGGGAGGCCGCCGCGCGAAGAACGCCAATCGCCCGTGGTGACGGTTGGAGGCATGGATCTGGACGGAGGATTTCGCGTGGCCTGTGGGACGGGCTTGGGATTGCTCGACAATGCGGATCACAATTGGGGCGGGGCCGGGAGGTTGGGAACGATTGCAGCTTTCATGGTCTTCTCGGGAAGGTATGTCGTTGTGGCTGCTCTACACCCCCAACAACTTTAATGAATTGACGAATATCGCAGTTTGTTATGCGTATATGCATGAACTGGGATGCCATGCGCTTTGACTGGCCAAGGCCCGCGCTTTCTCTTGGCGACGGTTTGAGGAGGGCTTCGCTATCGGCTGCGCCGCGCGCTTGGCGTTCGCCCAACCCACCTTGGGAACGGGCAGGTCGAAGCGCTTGAGCGCGAGCTGGATACCGTGTGTTGAGCGGATTTGGCAAGCGCTTGTGCTGACCCCTCGGGCCTCGATCTGCTGGGCTATGTGCGCAGCATGGCGAGGCTGCGCAACGGGTGGCGCTTACCGGCCTCAAGGTTTCATAGCCAAACCCTGCGACGGTTCCGATCCGCATTAGCGCCGGGCGAGGCGGTTTGTGGGTTATGTTGTTGCGAGGTTCTGGGAGGTTTTGCGCAGCGGACCATCCCGGGTATTGAGATCACGTTGATCGCCACGGGCCAGGCAAAGGCGATTTGCAGATGCGCGAGGCCGATATTGCCCATTCGCAACGTCGCCCCAACGCAGAACGCCTTGATCGCAAAGGGCGCACGCCCGACAGGCCTGCGGGCTTTATGCGAACGCGCAGTTTATCTGGAGGGAATCGATGGGGATATGGCGCGCGCGGACTTCATCGGGTTTGACCACCAGCGCGGCCATGGCAGTTGCGCTAACCGAACGCGGCTTCCCATCGAGAAGTCCCAGCTTTTCGCATCTGTCGGAGGCGCATCTGGTGCAATGGGCGCTGGTCAAAGCGGGCCTCGGCGTCGGGGTAATTGAGTGCGAGGTGGGCGATGCAGACCCTGAGATCGCCCGCGTCGCACCCGCGTTTTACGTGCCGTTGCGATGTGGCTGCCCGCGCACGAGAGCGTTCAAAACCAGCCGCCGGTACGCGTGTCTACGACCTTACTGGCAGAGGCGTTGAGCGGGTGAGCGATGAGAGCGATTTGAGAGCGGTTGCTGCGCGACGTTTACAAAGGTAAGCGCCCTAAACATTATTAAGGGGCACGGGCCAGATTTAGTGGTCCCTACTGCGTCAACCCCCGGAAATTGTGATTTGACGCGTTTCGCCTATTTGTAGGGATCAACCCGGAAGGAGATGGCCTAAGAACCCTGCCAAACGCTCAAACGCGCTAGCCCAACCTTGCTCCTTGAACAGGCGCGGTAGGTCCGCACCGGACGCGGTTCCGATTGCTGAAATGACGAGGGCCTGCCGCGACATTGGCCAAGCGGCACAGGCAGTCGGCAGATCAGCCCCGTGGGTGATGCCCCAAGGAACGCGCCCGCGGAACGCTATCGCCAGGCCCTGTTGCGTCGGGACGATTGGACCGGGTATCGGCGGGCACATGCCAGCTTTGCCGCCCGCATGGACCGTAGCAGCGTTCTCGCTGGTCGGTGCAGGCGACAAATCTCGGACCTCGGCGGGAGGCTGTTGCGGCAGGCCTCGAAATCATCGCTTTGCACATCGCAACGCCTCGGCGCGGTTGCAAACAGCAGGTCCCACCGTCGCGGATCAATCGCGACGGAACGCGTCGCGGTTGGGCGCGAGATGCAGAACGGCTGTCACTTAAGGTAAAGACGAACCTTACCGCCTGCGCGCGCGTCGCAGCGTGATTTGCCTTGCAAAAGCCGCGTGGCTATCGGGGCGTCGAAGCGAGTATAGCCTTCGAGGTAAGATCCATTCGCCATCGGCCATCTGGCGCGGGCACCAATATCGCTCAGGGCGTCAGGAAACTCGGTCTACGCCGCAGATAAGGTTCATCGACCGCTCGCCTTCGGGGTGACCAGCCACGATGCAGCGCCCCGGTCTCGTCCTCGCCGTTTTGGGGGCGCGTTGTTCGTAGGCACCCCTGCGCGCGCATGTCATGGGCGAAGATATGCCCAATGGTTCGTCCTTGACCTTGCCCACATTAAGCCGTCGCGCCCCAAGTGCGGCGGATCCCGCTATCGTATTGGCCGCCGAGGCCGCCCGAGGACTTCTTGGGCCGGACCGATCGGCTGTGAGGTCGACGCGCGTGGCATTGTCGATTCAACTTGCCCATGATGGTGCCCTTTTCGATCCCGGCCTCGGTCGAAACGCGTCATTTCGAGCGCGCCAGATATCCCACCATTGGCATTGCCATTTACCGACGACGTTGAAAGCTTTGGTCATATTGTTTTTTCCTTCAAAGGGGCTAGATCCGCGGATCAAGCGCACGATTGGGCTTTACGTGCACGCAAACTATAGCGGCCATGCAGGATCAGCAGTGATGCGGCATGGTGTTTGGAAATTCGACCGGGATATGGTCCTCAATCGCGCGCTCAACGGCGTTCCACATCCTTACCGGGAACAAAAATCCCGGTGGCGGTTTGCCAATTTGTGCGAAAGATGTGGGTGTCGACGGTTGGGCGGGGTGCTTGAAACACATGTTCAGCACGCATTGGCGGTCGTTGCGCACGCCCGGCAGGCTGAACAAGGGCGGCAGCGCGACGAGGGCACCTGGCTGTCGAATCGTCGACGAGCTTTTGGCTGAGCTGATGCGTTTTCTTGGCCTTGTGCGAAACCAGGCCGATGTCTTGATATGCTGGGTCACGACCGCTCTTTCACGAGGGCAAGGCATTCTTCTCGGGCGTATTCGGCCAACGCGAACAGACCCCGAGTGGCTTGTTGACACCGATGTCTGTGGCTTGCGCTGACAAGGGGCGACGCGACGGAACGAGGGTGAAGGCGTTGGTATGGTCCAACTCGCCCTCAGGGCTCGGCCTCGGAGGCCTGAAAGCGGGTGTGAAAAATTCGGCGGATCACCGGGTACTGGAAGCTGTTTTGCATGACGCCGCGCGGTATGGCGTTTGTGAGCGCTCGTCCAGTCATGCGCCGCACTGCCGCAATTCTGCCGCATCTGATTGTACTTTTTGGGGCAACAATTACGGTATCCCGATGAAACTGTTCGCCTATAAGACCCAATCTGACCTGAACGCACGATCTACCAGTCGGATTGCGCGCATTTTTCGTCCAAAGAACGCGGTTGGAGCCTGACCGTCACCGACGATGACGGCCACGTCGGATGGCTTTGGCGCGGGGGTGACGTGACGCAGCTTATGGGAAGCGCGCAGCGAGACCGGAGGCGCTGCCGACAGCGGCGCAGTTGCCCGTTTTTTCGATATACTATTGCAGACGAGGCGGGCGATGGAGTCATCGTCGAGGGAGATTCTTTGTCGGATCAAACACCTTCTACATCATCCCCGACATTCCCGACTGCGGCATCTCATTTGTCATTGCCAAGCAGGAGTTCGTCGATTGCAGCTTGTGCCGGGGGTGAAATTACGACGGAACCTCGCCGAATAGTATTCCCTGCTTTGCACCGTGGCAGCAGGATCGGCACGCCGGATGGGCGCGGGGCGTCGAGGAATTTGGCGCAGGGCGATCTCGTCGTGACCTTGACGCAGGGCCGCAGGCCGCTGATCTGGCGGCTGGTGCGGAGGTGGCTTGGAAACGCGGTTCAGCCCGCACCGCCCTATCATTCCTAGACGCAACCCGACGCGCCCCCATGACCTTATCGGGCAGCACCGGGTCTTTTGGGTCACAGGGCGGCAGGTTGCCCTGCATTTCCTGGCTGGAGGGAGGCCCTTTTGCCCGCGGCTGGTTGGGCGCGGGGCATGCAAAAGGCACGGGGCCGTTCAATTCGCTGGCATCGATATCTTATGCGCGAGCACCAGATCGTGCGCGCAAAATGGCCTTTGGGTGGAGACGTTGTTTAAACCACCCCGCCTTCTTCTGTCATGGGCTGCCGGACGGCCGACCGCGGCCCGGATCGCGGCGATCCTCCCGAACCCGTGCAGCCCGCCCGCGCCTTGACTGACCAAAGCCCGAGGCGGACTGCTTTGCGGGATGCGCCAGGAACCGGGTCGCGCGCGGCCTAAGCAGGCAAGCTAGGGGTGGGCCAACACTGGACCGCGAGGCCCAACATTGACTGACACCGAAGACCGCTTATCATTTATGCCCTGGGGTGGTGCGCCGCCCGCGAATAAGAAGCGGCTTTTGGGACGCAGGCAGGCGGCAGCGAATTGTGTCGGCTTGAAGCCTTGGCGCGCGAGGGTCCCAATTCTGAGGAGCCCCGCGCCAGTTTCCAGCGCTTGTTCTTTCTCGCTGGGGGCCGGGGTGAGCCCGAAAAGGAAGTTTGAGCATTTATCTTGGGCGCTGAGGTCATGCGAAAAGGCGTTGCTTGAGGGGACCGTTTTTTACCACCGCTTTTGGGATAGACGGCCCCATTGCGGTGGGACTAAAAAAAGCGGTCGGGGACCGGCTGACATGATATGTTCCACCAGTTTGGGAGGCGATTGAGGCCCCCGGTGAATAATTTTTGGGCGAGGGGGCAGGGGCGGGTAAGGGTCTGGCGATCAGGTGGGGGTGGTTCGGACCAAAGGCCCGTTTTTTGGCAAGGCGCTTGGATCATTGGGGCGGGGAACGGGACAAGGGGCATTATTTTTTGGCGGGGGGGGGGAAAAAAATAATTCAGATGACTTTCTTTTCCCCCCCTTTTT
>Ga0163217_1018321_pt1 | contig 12256 bp, 12 predicted proteins | sample SynspAceP_FD_185933 | JGI IMG/M metagenome (GOLD analysis project Ga0163217, IMG submission 185933) | Saline lake microbial communities from Ace Lake in Antarctica - Synechococcus sp. Ace-P (PacBio error correction) | ecosystem: Environmental > Aquatic > Non-marine Saline and Alkaline > Saline ... | reverse complement strand
GCTCCGTCCCCGATTGGTTAGAGCCGCCAGTATGGAATTCGTAAACATTACTGACTGAGCAACAAGCTCAGGCGATTCTTGATTTTACGTTGAACAAGTTAACGGCTTAGAACCACGGACAAAATCCTCGATGAATATAAAGAACTCTTAAATGTTATTGCTGGAGTTATTACATATATTAGGCAGTCCCTGAAACGTTATAATGGAATGATTCGAGAAGAATTAGAAAAAAATTTCGGATGTGAATATGGCCGATGCTCGTCGTACTGAAATTACCTCTTGCTTCTCATCGATATTGATATTGAAAGATTTGATTGAGCAAAGAAGAAAGTGGTGGTGACCTTGTCACCGTTGAAGCGTTACGTTACAGTATTCAAAAACTCAATGATTATGAGTTCAACAGTCGAGGTGGCCGTGGTAAATCAGCCCACTAAGATGAAAGATGAAGTGAACTCTTATTGAGAAGCTGTTAGTTGCCAAATACTCATGACAATTCCTGTGATTTCTCAACTCGTGGTCGTTTGTATTGGTTGAAGGTATATCAGTTAACCCTAGCAGTCGTAATGCTCCGTGGGCGGTCCAATTAATTAATATATTTGCCTTTAGAAGAAACGAACGTATTCACCGCAATTTTAACCGATGCAAAGAGTTTTGGAAGAAGGTAAATATGTGTTGATTGGCAAGGCTAATGGCTACGGGTAGAAAACGCCAATTGACTCAGCTATTCACGATCCTCGTTAAATTGGCATCATTGCAGTTAATCTTAATGATGGCTGATTGAATGATTGGGTGTTGATATTTACCAACGGCCGAGTAACGACCATTATGTTGTTCTCAGACCGCAGGTAAGGTGGTTCGATTTAATGAAAAAACAAGTGATCTCACCTCTCTCCTTAAAAATTGATGCTGAAACAGTCGTGAAGGAATTTATTAGGCCTTACGTCCCATGGGAAGACCGCGACAGGTGGTCCGGGTATTAAGACTGCAAATACGGTCAGACAAAGTCGTATCGTTAATCGTTTACCCCAATGGGTGAAGGTGGCTATCCTAACCGCCACTGAAAAAATGGCTTTGGTAAGCGTACACCAGTCCAGGATATCCCTCCATGCTTAGAGCCGTGCAACCCCAAGGTGTTGTATCAATTAAAGATCTCTGATAGAAACGGTAAACGTGGTTGGTGCTGTTCAGCGTTAACGAAAGTGACCCGAATCCATGTTTAATCAGCGACAAAGGCAACTTTGACGTTAGAACTCGGGGTTAGTGAAGGTCTACCGTGACGTACATACCCAAGGTGTGCGTTTGATACGTACCATCGGAAGGTGAACATGTTGTTGGTTTGCAACCGTATTGACGAATCAGAAAAGACGGTTTGAGATGACGAAATTGATGAGATTGAAGATGAGAAATTGCATGTCACAGCACCACTGAATGCCTGAAAATTCTGCCATGATTACTGAAGAAGGCAGTGTGGCGGTGAATAAGACAGCAACATATATCACTTATCATCCTCACCTAGCGTCTGGTCTCTCTCTCTCGCGATAGCCTATGGTGTCTTCATTCAGCATCAACTGCCTATGACATACCCACTTAGTACTCTTAAACAGAGAGATAAAATGCACATCTTAACAAACCCGCGCCAGAATTTTCAGCATCCAGTGTGTTCTGCTGCTCGCACATTTCTTCCCATCTTCAATCTCATCCAAATTTCGTCATCTCCAACGTTCTATTCGTCAATACGTTGCAAAACCAACAACATGTTCACCTCGATGTACGTATTCAAACGCACCCACCTTTGGGTATTACGCTCCAACGGTAGACACTTCACAACCCGCAGTCTCTAAACCAAAGCCTTGTCGCTGATTAAACATGAGTCTCTGTCACTTTTCGTTAACCTGAACAGGCACCAACCACTTTACGTTTCTATCAGAGACTTTTAAATTGAATCAACACCTTGGGTTGCAACGGCTCTTAGCAGGATATCCTGGACTGGTGTCACAGCTTACCAAAAGCCATTTCAGTGGGCGGTTTTAGGAATGACTCTCACCATTGGGTTACCGATTAACGATACGGACTTTTCTGACCGTCTTGCAGTCTAATACCACGGACACCTGTCGCGGTTCTTCCCATTGGGACGTAAAGGCTAATATTCTTCACCTGATTTCAGCATCAATTTTTGACTCACCAGTTTCAGCAATCACGTGTTTTTCATAAATCGAACCACCTTACCTGCGTCTGAGAAGCAACCATAAGTTCGTTACTAGCCGTGGTAATATCAACAGCCAACTCAATTCATACCATCATTAAGATTAATGCAATTTGATGCATTTGAAAACGAGGACCTGGTGAATACCTCTCGAAGTCAATTGGCCGCTTTTACTGGCTCTAACCGTACGTCCACTTAGCCGTGTGCCATCAACACATATTACCCCGCCATTCTCAACTCTTTGATCGGTAAAAATTTCCGGTGCATACGTTGCGTTTTCTTCTTAAAGGCAATATATTAATTATGGACGCCACGAGCATTACGACTGCTAAGGGTAACTTTGATATACCTTCAAACCAATACAAACGACCAGGCGAGTTGAGAAAATCATCAGAATATGACTCATCGGTTATTGGCAATAACAGCTTCTCAATAATTATGCGTGTCTTTCTTTCATCTTAGGTGGTAGATCTTACCCACGGGCCACCCTCGAACTTGTCTGGAACTCATTTATCATTGAGTTTTTCGATACTTAACGTACCTTCACGTGACAATGGTCCCACCACTTTCTTCTTGCTCAATCAAATCTCTCAATATCAATATCATGAGAAGCAGAGGTTAATTTCAGTACGACGAAGCATCGCCATATTCATCACGAATTTTTTCTAATTCTTTCCGAATCACTTCCATTAAACGTTCAGGACTGCCTAATTATGTAATAAACTCAGCAATAACTTTTAAGGTGCTTTATATTCATCGAGGATTTTGTCGTGTTTCTAAGGCCCGTTAACTTGTTTCAAACGAAATCAAGAATCGCTGAGCTCTGACTCTCTCCCAGTCAGATGATATAATAGGCCAATTCTCACGAATTCAATTACTGCGGCTCTAAACAATCGGACTGTGATGCAGCATCGTTCATCACGGCTCTTTGAGCATTTTCAGCCACATCACCAAAGGCCGCGAACCACAGTGCGGTTTAATACCCCAAACTTTTTGTGTCTTATAGGGTCTTTTTGATGCATATTTATTAAGGCTCGTATTGATAGTTGCGATACAATATGCATGTATAACTATACGGTGACCTATGGTCTTTATATATACCCAAATGAAGACTCACAACCTCTCCTAGATAATAAATGCGACCTCATACTGTACACCTCTACTGCTGCATATTATTTTCCAATCTCCGATTACAGTTTTGTGCGATTCTCTTAGATGTGACACATTTACATCAACGTCTTCGGATCAGTCCTAATTATAAACCTTGTGCAGTTGAATTGTCACGATGATCACTTCTGATATTTATGTTATGGGCTGCAAGGCTCTCTCCTCTTCTCTTATAAGGCCAACCAATTGATACCCAAACCCACGGTTTGCATTTGAGTTGGGATACAAATGATTCAAATAATACTTCGGCTAATTCGTACGTCTGACTTCAACAACAATACGCATACCATCTTTAATCAGATTCATCACGTAAGGCTGGAAATTCCTTCGATTTTTTTTCTCTTAACTTAATTCGGCTCGACTCTTTTCAATTAAACGCGCTTTGTTCACTGATAAGGGAAATTTCATGAACAATAATGGTTTCTTTACCATTGGCTTCGGTTTCGATTTCTGCCGAGCAGCATGTATATTTTGCACGACGGTTCCGATACCGCGTCCTCGTACCTTTTCTACAGAAAATGGCGGCCGTAGGGAAGTCAGGGACAGGAATATAGGCATTCAAGTCTTCTATGGTTAACTCAGGTGTCAACGAGTGCAATACAACCATAAACCACTTCAGTTTAAGTTATGAGGGAAATGGTCGCCCCATACTACGGCAATACCAGACGGAACCAATTGACCAATAAATTTGGGTACTCTGGTGGGCAGTACATCCAGGGATCATTAATACCTGACCGATCATAGTTGGGCATCGGCTACGAAATTTACGGTTTCTTTATCTAAATCAGCGAGATTCATGGGGCAATTTTGCCATACGAATTTCGGTGATAACGCATTGCTGGGCAGCCGAGGTTCACCATCACAGAACCAAAGTTACCTGACCGTCAAACTAACATATAACGTAAAGAAAAGGCTGAAGCCATTACCGAAACGATAGTGTCGTAAACAGCTGAGTCCCACCATGAGGATGAACTTACTATAACGGTCACCGACCCACACGGGCAGACATTTCTATAGGGGTTTATTGAAATCATTTTTAATTCTTCCATGGCGAATAAAACCGGGATTGCAACCGGTTTAAGCCATCTCGTACATCAGGGCAGCGCCCTGCTTACAATAAACGCTCATCGCATAATCCGAGATCAGAGTTCTTTAGTTCTTTCTTCGATACTTACTGAAGAATTTCTTGGGCGTGATCAGTTTCATATACAGCCTTGTCCCTAGTCATTATTATGGAGAATTAATTTAGAAGTGTATTTTGCGTTATATCTACCTACGCTAGGATTTTGTATAAAGATATAACTGTAGCTAAAATACTTCATTAACATCCGCATGATTTCTATCATCGACTGAATAAATAATAAACAGTCAGAGATCGCCCTATATAGTGCGCAGTCAACACTTAGCATCTACCTACTTACTACTTTTTATAGTGGGAACCTAATTTCACTAGCTGGCTATAATGCCATAGTTACAAACAGGCACAGACAAATGACTTAATCCGCAAAACGTTTGACCGAATGAAAAATTCAAAAATTTTCTGAGCTTGCCCATCGATGGTGGGATTTAAGCAGGAGATTTAAGCCACTACATCAAATTAAACCCTTCGGACTGATTTTTATTTGCACAAACATGCTGAAGGCTTAAAGACTAAAAAAATAGTTTGATGTGTTGGGCTGTGGTGGCGGTATTTTGGCTGAAAGTATGGCCAAACAGGTGCCTTTTGTTACGGGTTTATAGATATGGGTCGGGCCCCCCTAGAGATTGCCCGCTTACAGGACTAGAGTCAGGGTAATGTTTTGATTATCAGCAAACGACGAGGCTGAAGAATTGGCCGAACAACATCGCGCCCAGTTCGACTTTCGTCATCGCATGGAAATGTTAGAGCACTGTTCCCGACCCAGCTTCTGTTTGTTCAGTGCCTGTTATTAAGTAGTCAAGCCAAGGTGGGCACGTGTTTTTTTTCAACCTTAACAGAACATTAAGTCCTATTTTAATGGCCATTAGTTGGCCGCTGAATATATCTTGCTGAGGGGCCAAAAGGCACACACCAACACAGTAAATTTATTAAACCTTCTGAGCTCATGAACTGGATAGATCATACTCCTTTATTGATTCAACATATGGACTGGCTTACATTTGATCCCATGACACAGGAATATACTTGTCTTCGCGCAATGTTGACGTCAATTATTATTTTTACACTGCAAAACAGTAATTTAATTTTATGCTCGCTACAAATGACAGCGTGCAGCGAGAGCGTCTAGTAGAATTGGAGCAATCTATGTATAAACTATATGCTGGTATGTGATACACAATAAGCACTTACTGATGAAAAACCGACAAAGTGTTTCTCCGCTTACTACACATGTAGTAGTAAAAATATCAAACCAACACCCACTATATATCGTAAAAACATAAGCAGCGGAATTTATAAGTAAAATAATTTATAAGAAATTTCTATTTTTTTTTGTTATCAAATTTTACTTGCAATTGACTCAGCTGAACTAAGAAACTTTTTAGGTGAAAACTTAACCTAAAAATGAATTGCACTAAAATATGGGCAGCAAAACACTACATATTGGGTTGCATTCAATCTCAACCTCACTATCTTGTGTTCGTTGTTGATTACACTACAACGAGAGCGGGCATTTCTTGTCGTAATAAACAAAAAAGAGTGAATTAACAACAAAAACTAAAGATAATGGCTTGGATGCACCTTAAATCCCCTTTTCATTTTGAAGCCGAAACTAAAACAAAACGGCACCCAAATACCCCATGACTAAATGATCTCTACGTCACGAAGCGCAATGGCGAACGCGAAATTTATCGATTTAGACAAGATTCCAACAAAGTAGGTGAGTGGCAGCAAATGATTTAAATAATGTGTCAGTTTCACAAGTCGAAATAAAAAGCACACAGTCCCAATTTTATGACGGTATTAAAACTGCTGATATCACGAGACTTTAATCCGTTCAGCCGCCGACTTAATTCTCCACTGAACGCAGATTATCAGTATATCTTAGCCCGTTTAGCTATTGTTCACCTGCGTAAAAAAGGCCTATGGCGCTTTGAAGCCACCGACCTTTACTTTTGAGGCAGGTTTAAAAGTTGGTCGCCAGGAAGGCAAAATTGACAAAAACACTTACAAAAAGAAAATTGAAGTTATAGCGAAGCCGGAGTTTGCTTGAAATGGACGCTTTATTGGACCATTGGCGAGATATTGGAACTTTAGTTACGCCGCGCTTAACACAGTTAGAAGTTAAATACTTGGTCCAAAACCGAGTGACCGGAGAATATATAACAGAAAGCGCTCAATTTTTGTACATATTGGGGCCGCGTGCCTGTTTGCCAATTATGGAAAAGAAACGCGTTATGGGACTATATACAAACGTTTCTACGATTGCCACCTCTAAATTTAAGATCTCTCTCTCCCTACACCGATTTATGGCGGATAAGAACCCCTACTCGTCAATTCAGCTCTCTGTGTTTGATTGAAAGCGGGGACAGTTTAGATTCCCATTAATGCTCACAGCAAGTGCCATAATAATATGCTCGAAATGCGACCGGCATTACACAATTCCAGCACGCTGACTGACATATTTTTACAATGGCACTTGCTGTGGCCAGTGTGATGCAATCTTAACTGTCTCCCCGCTTCATCTTCAAAACACAGGAGCTGAATTGACAGGCAGTAGGGTTCTTACTCCCGCCATAATCGGGTAGCAAAAGAAATCTTTAAATATTCAGAGGGCATCGTGAAAACGTTTGATAATAGTCCATACGCGTTTCTTTTTCCATATTGGCAAAACAAGCACGCGGCAACCAATATGTTAAAAATTGAGCGCTTTCGTATACTTTCACCGGTCACTCGGTTTTTGACCAAGTATTTACTTCTAAGTTTAACCGCGGCGTAACTAAAGTCCATATCTCGTTGCCAATAGGTCCATATAGTCGTCCATTTGCAGCAAAAACTCGGCTTCGCTATAATCTCAAGTAAGTGTTTGTCATATTTGCCCTTTGGCGACCATTACTTTTTAACCTGCTCCAAGTAACGGTCGGATGGCTCATAAGCGCCCCAATAGCCTTTGTTAACGCAGGGAAAAAGTAGCTAAACGGGCTGCCATATACTTGATAACTCTCGCGTATACACAGTGGAGATTAAGTCGGCGGACTCTTGAACGGATTCAGAAGTTCTCGTGGATATCAGGCAGTTAATACCGTCATAAAATTGGAATGTGTGCTTTTATTTCGAACTTGTGAAATGACACATTATTTAAATCATTTGCTTGCCCACTCAAACTACTTGTTGGACTTGTCTAATCAGATAATTTCGCGTTTCGCCATTTGCGCTTCGTGGGACCGTTAGAGATCATTAGTCATGTATTTGCCGTTTGTTAGTTTTAAGCTTCAAAATGGAAAGGGGATTTAGTGCATCAAGCCCATTATCTGTTAGTTGTGGTTAATTCACTTTTCTTTTTTGTTATTACGACAAAAATGGCCGCTCTCGTTTGTAGTGTAATTTCAACAACAGAACACAAGATAGTTGAGGTTTTAGATGAATGCAATCCCAATATGTAAGTGTTTTGCTGCCCATATTTAGTTGCAATTCATTTTAGAGTTAGTAGTATTGACTCACCTAAAAAGCTTTTCTTAGTTCAGCCTGAGTCAATTGCAAGTTTACTTATAACTAAAACTCTTATAAATTATTTTACTTATAAATTTCCGCTGCCTTACTCTTTTTACGATACTATAGTGTGTTGTTTGATATTTTACTACTACATGTCGTAGTAAAGCGGAGAAACACTTTGTTCGGTTTTCTCAGTAAATTGCCTATTTGGTTACTCATGGCAGCCAAGTTTAATTGAACTCTTTGCCAGTGGTCAATCACTAGCCCCGCTGCACACTGTTCATTGGTAGCGAGGCATAAATAAATACTGTGGTTTTGCGTGGTTTAAAATATAATTGACGTAACATTGCGCGGGAAACAAGTACATATTCCTGTTGTCATGGATTCAATGTAAAGCCAGTCATATGTTGAATCAATAAGGAGTATGAGTTCTATCCGTTCAATGAGCTCAGATGGTTTAATAATTTACTGTGTTGGTGTGTGCTTTTTGGCACTAAGCCAAAGAATATATCGTCCAGCGCAACAATGGCCATTTTAAATAGGACTTAATGTTTCTGTTAAGGGCTTGAAAAAACACGTGCCCACTGCTGACTAACTTATAACAGGCCTGAACAACAGAAGCGGGGTCGGGAAACCATGCTCTCTTTCTCCTATGCAGGTTGCGACTGTCGAAACGGGCGTGGGCATGGTTGTTCGGGCAAATTCCTTCAGCTGTCGTTTGCTGCTTGATAATCACAGCTTTACAACCTGACTCTAGTCCATGTTAACGGCAATCTCTAGGGGGGCCTTGACCCATATCTATACCCGTTAACCCAAAGGCACCTTGTATTGGCCATACTTTCAGCCAAAATACCGCCACCACAAGCCAACATCAACTTTATTTTTTAGTCTTTAAGCCTTCAGCATGTTGTGCAATAAAATCAGTCCGAAGGGGGGGTTTTATTTGATGTAGTGGCTTTAAATCTCTCTGCTAAATCCCACCCATCGATTGGCAAGCTCAGAAATTTTTTGAATTTCATTCGGGTCAACGTTTGCGGATAAGGTCATTTGTCTGTCCTGTTTGTAACTATGGCCATTTATAGCCAGCTAGTGAAATTAGTATCCACTCATCAAAAGTAGCGTAGTAGGATGCTAAGTGTTGACTGCGACAACTATATAGGCGCATTCTCTGACTGTTTATCTTTTTCAGTCGTGATAAGAATCATGCGGATGTTTAATGAAGTATTTTTAGCTAACATTGTTTTATCTTTCAAAAATCCTAGCTTAGTAGATATAACGCAAAAAACTTCTAAATTAATCTCCAATTAATAATGCTAGGACAACGGCTGTATATGGGACTGATCACGCCCAAGAAATCTTCCAGAAAGTATCGAGAAGAACTAAAGGAACTCTTATCTCGATTATGCGATGAGCGTTATTGTAGGCAGGGCGCTTGCCTGCATGTACGGAGATGGCTTTGAAACCGGAGCATCTGCCGCGTTATTTCGCCATGCAATGAATTTAAAAAATGATTTCAATAAAACCTAAAGAAAGTTCGCCCGTGGGTCTGGGTGACGTTATAGGTTAAGTATCATCTCATGGTGACTCAGCTGTTATACCGACACTATCGTTTCGTATGGCTCAGCCTTTTTCTTTAACGTTATATGTTAGTGACGGTCAGGTAACTTTTGGTTCTTGTTGAGGTGACCGGCTCAGCAATGCGTTACACGGAAATTCGTATGGCAAAAATTGCCCATGAATTTAACTCGTGATTTACGATAAAGAAAACCCGTAAATTTCGACGAACTATGACGGTCAGGGAAATGATCTCCTTGAGGTACTTGCCCAACCAGAGTACCCAATTTATTGGTCAATGGTTTGTCTGGTATTTGCCCGTAGGTATGGCGACCAATATTTCCCCCTCTAACTTAACTTGAAGTGGTTAATGGTTGTATTGCACCTCGTTGACAAACCCTGAGTTAACCATCGAAGACTTGATGGACCTATATTCCTGGTTCCTGGACCTTCCCTTACGGCCGCCATTATCAGTGGTAGAAAGGTATCGAGACGGCGTAATCCGAAAAACCGGTCGTGCAAAATAATACTGCGTGCTCGGGGCAGGGAAATTCGAACCGAAGCCAATGGTAACAAAGAAACCATTATTGTTCATGAAATTCCTTATCAGGTGAACCAAAGCGCGTTTATATTGAAAAAATCGCGCCGAATTAGTTAAGAGAAAAATCAAGAAGGAATATTTCAGCCTTACGTGAATTGAATCTATAAAGATGGTATGCGCTATTGTTGTTGAAGTCAGACGTAACGAATCAGCCGAGTATTATTGGAATCAATTTGTATACCCAAACTCAAATGCCAAAACCGTGTTTGGTATCAATATGGTGGGCTTGGATAAAACCCAGCCCAAAATAATGAATCTGATCGACAATCCTCAACGGCGTTTATATTACATCGCCGTTGAAGTTGGTCACTAGACGGCACCGTATACGATGAAAAAAGCCAGAGAGGCGGGCGCAATATATTAGAAGGCTTAGCCAGAAGCCTTAGTTAATATGACCCTATCATCCGCCTTAATAAAAGCCATCAAAAAGCCCTGCTGAAGCAAAAGTTGGTTTTACCGCACAAGGTTGGTCTTTAGGTGATTGTGGCTGAAAATGCTCGAAAGATTCCGGTGATAACGTGCTCGTCCCGATTGGTTAGAGCCCGCAGTATGGGAAATTCGTGAGAATCTTTATTATCTGGGCTGAGCAACAAGGCTCAAGCGATTCTTGATTTACGTTTGAACAAGTTAAACGGGCTTAGAACACGGGACAAAAATCCTCGTTATGAATATAAAGAACTCTAAATGTTATTGCCTGAGTTTTACATATATTAGGCCATCCTGAACGTTTATGGAAGTGATTCGAGAAGAATTAGAAAAAATTTCGTGATGGGAACTATGCGATGCTTCGTCGTACTGAAATTACCTTCTGCTTCTTCAATGATATTATTATTGAAGATTGAATTGAGCCAAGAAGAAGTGGTGTGACCTTGTCACGTAAGGTTACGTTTAAAAGTATCAAAAACTCAATGATTATGAGTCTCAACGCGAGGTGGCCGTGGTAAAATCGCACTAAGATGAAAGATGAAGACTTTTATTGAGAAGCTGTATGTTGCCCAATACTCATGATCATATTCTGTGTTTCTCAACTCGTGGTCGTTTGTTATTGTTGAAAGGTATATCAGTTTACCCGTAGCCAGGTCGTAATGCTCGTGGGCGTCCAATTAAAACTTAATATATTGCCTTAAAGAAGAAACGAAGTATCACCGCAATTTTTACCGATCAAAAGAAGTTTTGAACGAAGGTAAATATGTGTTGATGGGCAAACGGCTAATGGTCGGTTTAAGAAAAAACGCCATTGACTCAGATCTTCACGTTCCTTCGTTTCAAATGGCTCATTGCAGTTAATCTTAATGATGTGATGAATTGATTGGTGTGATATTACCAAACGGCAGTAAACGAACAATTATGTTTGTTCTCAGGGACGCAGAGGTAAGGTGGTTCGATTTAATTGAAAAACAACGTGATCTGAAACTGGTGAAGTTTAAAAAATTATGCTGAAAACAGGTGAAGAAGATTATTAGCCTTACGGTCCCATGGGGGAAGAACCGCGACAGTTGTCCGTGGTATTAGACTTGCAAAGCGGTTCCAGAAAGTCGTAATCGTAATCGTTACCCCAATGGTGAAGGTTGCTATCCTTAACGCCCACTGGGAAATGGCTTTTGGTAAGCGTACACCAGTCCAGACTATCCTGCTAAGAAAGCCGTGCAACCCAAGGTGTGTATCAATTTAAAGTTCTCTTGATAGAAAACGGTTTAAAGTGGTTTGGTTTGCTGTTCAGGATTAACGAAAGTGGACGAGGATCATTGTTAATCAGCGACAAAGGCACTTGGTTAGGGAAAATCGGGTTTAGTGGAAGTGTCTACCGTTGGGGACGAATACCCAAGTGTTGCGTTTGATACGTACCAATCGAAGGTGAACATGTTTGATTTGCGTTTGCCAACGTATTTGACGGAAATAGGAAAGGGGACGTTTGAGATTTGACGGGGAAAATGATGAGGGATGAAAGATTGGGAGGAAAAATTGCAAGGGGCACAGACACTTGATTGCTTGAAATTTTTTCTTTGCCCATGATACTTTGGGAAAGTGAGGGGCAGGATTTGCTTTTTTGACATTTTAAGGGGGGGGACAGTAAAAAAATCCCCTTCCTTTTCCCTTTTAT
>Ga0163217_1000757_pt1 | contig 12257 bp, 9 predicted proteins | sample SynspAceP_FD_185933 | JGI IMG/M metagenome (GOLD analysis project Ga0163217, IMG submission 185933) | Saline lake microbial communities from Ace Lake in Antarctica - Synechococcus sp. Ace-P (PacBio error correction) | ecosystem: Environmental > Aquatic > Non-marine Saline and Alkaline > Saline ... | reverse complement strand
TCATGTCTCCCGGTGGTCGCCCATCAATCTTCTGCTCGACCAAGGGAAACGAAGTGGTTTCCGCGTGATTTCGTGAAAGCCGTCTTGAACGCAAATATTTCAGCAGACCACACAAAATGGGACCAAAAAAATCCCCGATGAGGGTACGCCTCGCCGCGGCTAAAACTGCCTGTTTCCCCAGGGCCGGACGATTGGTTTATAAAGCTCATTTCTCCATTCCGACCTCCGCCGGTTTTCTTTGCCCCATAGCTCCACTGCTAACGTCGCTCACCAACCATCAGGAAGGAATCCGAGATCGTGAACCGTGCGCAAACTGGTACACCACCGAACAGATATCATACAGTTTTCCAAAAACATCTGTGTGTCGTCATCCGGCTACAGCTTCTCGTACGGCCCGGGTATGCCGCAGCGCATCGCTGCAAATACGTCAGCTGGTCGCATTTCTGTATCTAAAAAAAAGAAAAGCGCTGACTTCAAAGCTGTTTTCTCCGAGCAAAGGACTTCGACAAGTTGTGTTGCGTAAAGCGTCTCCCTCGCGCCGACGTGTCAGCTTTTAATCTTTTCCCATCACTTTCTTCGACGCTGGACATGGACTCCCGATATCGCCCTGTAAGCGCGCCCTGGCGAGATAATCTGCTTATCCTGCCAAGAAAATCCCATAGTGGCACAAACCTACGCGCAGCACCATAAGCGTATTTCACTTACGTCATTTTAAAATCGTCGCGACTTATTCAAGTTTCGTACTTAATTCAGTTCCTATCGCCATATACGTTTGCGCATACTAAGCTTAGTCGGGACGCTGACTACTTTCCTCTGGCACGGTCCGCGTGGTGTTGGAAGTGCAGATTTGCGCACTACATAGCAGGCCTCATTCATGTGTTGGCGTTGAGTGGATTAACAAGTTGTCATGCGCCTCAATCCTCTAAAACAGAGCCGTCTACGACGCGTTACTTCGACTCTCATTATAAAACGCACGACTTCTCGCCCCCTCTCATGATCCGCGAGAGCCGCGCACCCATCACGCATGTATGCTCTCATTCCACGGAATAATCAGCAAGATCTACTCTGTTCTAAATCATACTAGCGTAGCCGGCCGACGCATTTCGAAACACTAGACAAGACGCAGGCGCATCTTGTTGGCGCTGAGACGAGCGATTTCGACAAACTCCTACGACATCCAACAAGTAGATCGTATTCAACGGCCCAAGACATGTACAAGGGAATCCTACGACACAGCATTAACTTGAAATTCTTCCAAGACACCAACAGTCAACTATTTAAATGCTGATCGTGTCTTATGACCTCCATGCACCACGTACTTCAAGATCGGTACGCTCTAACCACACTCGCGCAGTGCTAAAGCCTGGGGCCTTTGGCCACAAACGTTTAATCGCTGGAGTTTAGCGAAGCGAACGAAAAAGACATGCACATTACAGCTTGACTTCCAAAAAGGGTTGTATCGCGCCTAAAGGTGAACCGCGTCAGCATGATGTGACGAACGATCAGCCAGCCAGTTTGCAAGTCTTAATAAGTTCCGCTGCGCTGAGAAATTACGCCAGAAGCTAACGACTGAGAATAACAACAGACGCCAAACGATCTGTCGTCTTGCAGCTTGAGTTACATGTTATTTTAGAAAAAAATACACAAAAAATCTCCGCCCTACTATTTGGCTTGATTGAAACAGCAAGGGCGGCCAAGTTGGGAGATTATTCCTCTATTCGCGTTCTAGAGTGTTAGATGCCTGTTACAATCTGTCTTGTTGTACGTTGATTCTTTTTTTGAGCCCAGACACGCATGACACCAAACGCAAAGGGTTCTGCTCCTCCTTGCAGCTCAGTAGTGTCCTTCCCCCCTATCAAAAAACTCGTGTGGTTTACTGTCCACCGGCCTTCGCTCCTAATTCCCACTCCCGATGAGGACCTGGCGTGAGGCTAGCTCCACCACCAAGAGTTAAAAGGACTGTATCACTCTGGGGGCTCTAGTACCAATTAGGCGACTCGAGCGCCACACTAGGTCGATGCGATGATGCGCGGCCGAGGACGCCCCTACAAGAGTTATAACAGGCCCCGTCCTGCCCCGACGCCCATGATGAACTACCGCCTTCTTGCACTAACTAACCCTTTTTCGATTAAGAGTTTACGCACTGAGCAGAATTGATGGGATATCCACATCACTGAATAGACATTCTTACCCCCCGATCATCAATCAACCCTTTCTTGATACCGCGGACACTTATACTATGAGACGGTTTCGGACGCCCTCTTTTATATGTTCCCACGAGACACACCACAAGCCGATGGTTTTTACCCCGCGAATTAGAACTCTAAATAAATCGTTATAGCTGTATTCGATCAACATAATTCAGACGTCCACGGCGATTTTATGTACGTGCCAATAGCTTCACCAGATTCATAAGGCAATTCGAAAATTACACCAAGAAGTGCACTAGCCTCCCCGGGTGACGGAAAACACGCCGCGTGCCATCTGATCTCGCTCACATCACCCCACAAATTACCTCGATGATCACTCCCTTGATAACCAGCAGCTTTGTTCTTCGCCGCAGCGGTAAACCCATCGTGCAGCCAAGAGGATTATTTTTGTTACAGTCGATACTACCGAGCCCTGTCAATGGAATGGATTGAACGATTTACATCCTTACATTACGGTCCCGGCATATCGATTCTAACCCACGCGTCTTCGACAGGCTCCCAATAACATTAAGGTCTCCTCTCTTCAATCACACGAGCTAACTGTCTATTTCGATCTTACTGGTCATATAACATCTAGACTGCTGGTGCGCACCGTCTCGCGAGCCCATCTTACTCTCCTATAATTCTCCTCGTGTTCGGCAGTTAGTCGCTCAGAGATGTCGGTCACGAATCCGCTTGATCTGACTAATTATGAGCTTAAGAAACTAAATGTAACGCATTGTTACATGCCACTCTACTTAAGGCTGTCGTATATCGTTAAACGCCCCAAGACACGCGATCTCTTGAGTAAATCAAAATAAACACATCCGGACACCCGACGGCGGAAAATGCTCTGCACGGTCACCATATCTACGAAGCGATCAGCGCGGTCGCACTACCTTGAATCGATCAACGACGCATGTAGTCTACACGCTCACGACGAAAATAAGCTATCCTGCGCGACTTACTGAACATCCCGACACAATCGGCAGTTAACATTGGCATCTTAGTTGCCCTACAAATTACGGTTGCCGTCTGAACAGTGTTGCCAGACTGAACGACCCAGGTGGACTTAGCGCGGATGCCGGCGTCAAGGTCTGGATAATCCCGCACTATGAATATGCAGTCTATTTTGCTCCTCGGCGCCATCCGATACTTGAGCTCACCTTCCGAATCTCTACTTAATCCTATAGCGCCGCCCAAAACTGTTATACATCACGCCCCCGTTTCCTCTTATCCTGACTCAGCCACCGCCTGTGGAACTGACAAACACGACGGCGCCAGACCGCACCTAACGTCCCCACTTTCACGCGTAGTACTGCGTCCTTCGTCGGGGCGTGGATTAGCATCGAATTGCGCCCCCTCCTCCTACGCACAGCTTAGACTCTACCATGGCCCAATATAAACTTAGCGCGCGCCAATTAAAGTCGGGCAATAAAGGCTTGGGAAGCCCCTCCTGGGCGATCGCCAATACAACTTTCCACAGCAGCTCAACACTTCAAACTACCGAGAACGTGGGCCGTACCTTCATTCTGCCAGCACTCACATCACACGACACGCCGATTAATCACCCCTTCAAAGCCTACACTCTGTAACGCTTGCATACAGTTACGACCCCGGACGCTACATCTGACCACCATTAATCGGTCTCAGGTTCTCCGCTTCTGACTCAATCACATCCTGCACCCCTCCACAACCAGCTACGCTACCCCGCGTCCCAGACTATAGCGCGCACTCTCGCTCCCCAATGCCAAAGACCCTAAACGTCCCGCACCCCACCCGCCCTGCGCCGATTGACCAAATGTACAACAGATCAGACCATATCAAGGTGACGTATAACTGCGGCCTTCAAACCGCTAATTTTTTCCCCTCAGTCTTGAAGTTTACGCGCGATTCATCACTCCACGAAGTCATCTGCGCGAACGCTAATTTGAGCGTCTACGACTTAGCGAATCGAATAACAGGCACTTCATTCAAACAGTCACCTACCAGCGACTCTCCGGGTTTTCTCGCGTAATCCCATAGGCGGCGTACAGCCTCGCGACCAACCCGCTGAGTAACCTTCCCCAGCTAGGAAATGGCCATTAGACATTTCTCTCTCCGCACTAATTCACTGGATGGGAGTATACACACACGAATTATCTCCCCTTATACCTTTCATAATATGAAACACACCCCACCCTAACGTCCTTATACCCCTTCCCTTCTGGCGTCTTTTAGTCTTCAGCTTTCATCAAGCTTTGCCCATTCAACGCGCACTACCGCGACACGTCCCCGCGCGCTCAGACCACTTATCCCGCCCAGTGCCCCGTAGCACAACATAAAACAGTTTCTCGGTCCACCGCCTAACAGTGCTAGAACGACAACCAAGCGCGCGTAAGACATTTGCAGAACACTCATTACAATACATGCTCGACTTCATACGAGCTCCTGCTTCCGTCATGGGACCTTCGTTCCACGAGGACATGATGAGCCCCCAACACACCACTAACTGTCTCTAGCACCCGTCCACATACATATATATCCGCGGACCAATCAGAGATTAAACATTAAACCACAGATTGCCTCACTATGACCTTGCCGCTTCCCACGACCTGCCGCTAGTCAACATCGTGCTGGCGGATCTAGAAATCAATCCTTCTCCACCGGCAGACGCCCAAAGTATTTCTCGCCAGACCCTACCCGCAACTACCTACCAGAAATTTGCTTCTTCGACCGCCCTTGCGCGCAAGATATAGTCTTTGGTGACTTAACGGCCCGCTATCCAAACGCGTCAACTCCGAAACCCGCCGCGGCTGCTACCAAACATACCCGTAGTATACCAATAGGATTTTTTTCCGCAAGCTCCCCGCTGGCCCCCCTAGCGATCAAAGCCACATATACGATCAAGGTTACCCGGAAAAACACTTCCCAGATTAGTGCTCATAGTAAAAACAACGTCTTCTAGTGCAATGGCCTAAGCTTCACCATTTCGCGCTCATAAGTTACTAATCTACACATGACATCCATGGTTTACATCTAAGCCCCTACAACCTCCGGCACGCCCTGACGATGCTTGTCTAACATGAAGCTCTCTTATCGGACCTCCCTCAACGTCACCGCTCGTCATATCCTTCGCATCAGCGAGCTGGCAACCAGTCAGGAGCTTATCTTCTTCTTGCTCTCTCGCTGTTCCCCATTACGCGATTACTATTAGAGGCCCAGACATCCTCATTGTATCTGTATAGTTTCCCCTGCAATCGCTGCAGAGTACACTGGGACAATCGTTTAAGTGCGCCTGCTTTCCCAAGCCGCTAACCCGTCACCCCCAACAAAACAAGTGCCATCGTGTATGATGGCCCAGAATGCTATCTGCTGCAAGCAATCAGCCACAGGATGAACGCTTCAGACACTCATACGCTCAACTCCCGCTACGCTCATGACAAGAGCCAATCGTGCACGTACTCTGACCGCTTAACTTCTTACGCAGTGCCCCAACTAACGATACTACATATCTTCACTACACCCTCACCGCAACACCGTGTATAGCTGAGCAGATGCACCCTGAGTAAGAGAAAGTCTACCGCACTGGACCCGACGGCACGTGATATCCTATTATTAGGGCTCTTCGCACATCTCCACATACTCCGTTACCGATCATATGCATCCGCACTGACCCTTCTATTGCCTCTCTACCGCCAATATTCCTATCGCACGCGGATCAACTTGCGCAGGACCCCCGTGATCCCCTTACCACCCGACAGTATTATCACGCGTCGATTAAACGTTGCATTAGACTATCTCGTCCTTCGTCGCTCCTTCCCCAAAGGTCATATCTAAGGCTTCATCTAAGCCCGCCTCCAATTGTACTACAATGGCTCATCCGCCGCAAATTCGCCCTCACCTCGCGTACACCAACAGGCCTCCCTAGATCTCTCCGGAAGATCATATAACACGATTCATACATACGAAATTCACGCCCGGTGCCCAGTCCCCTTTTCCCAATCATGGTTTCTTACCCGCGGCTCGGAACGTTTAACCAGGCTAAGGATATTTAATCGCTGATACCGTTCAAGCTAACCGCGTGCCTGGGTCTCTAATCCGGCAAAAACATCAGTCAGCCATTCGTGCCAAACCATTAGACACAGCGGCCTGATTATGCGCACTCCTTGCAACTGACTGGAACGCGCGCCTATGCACCCATACTCATGATCGTGCAGCCTCGGTCGTCCAACCAAGAAGCCAACATTCGGATGGCAGTGAAATGCGTCTGCGCCGAGGCGGCTGAAAACGTACTCATATTGTCGGTCAGAGCGAATTCCCACCCGTTCGGCCACGCCTTCCAAATGACACCCTCGCCCCAGCCCAATTAGAGACTAACAACCCCGTCATCATCTGACCTCCCCACCGCATTCTCACTCTGATACAGCATGACCTGAGCAATTAATACAGCTTGCTGCTTGTCCCACTCGTCGTGCCCAGTCCTGCACAAAGCCTACCTAAACTGCATGACTTCATGCCGTAAAGTACGAATGCCGTTAACGCTGCCTCCAAAGTAAGCTCAGTCACTGTAGCAACGTGCTCAACTTCCCTAGACCTTTCTAAGGCCTCGACCGTGCCGGAAGCTCCGCCTTACATGTTCTACCCAAGAAGATAGTCACGCAAAATTTCTTACCCGAAATCCAAGCTGCCGCCCGTATCGAACAAAACCACTCCAATTTTTGGAATAATGACTTGATTGCCTGTTTAGCAAATAAATGGGATGGGCCAATAACAGTTTGTCGGATACTTAAACCTTCTTGGTTCATTCCTTCTGTGTTCCCCTCTCCAAACTATGCGCGTACGGAAATATTTCTCGTCGTTAGGAAAGAACGTCAATAAATGCACTGCCAAGCACCCATTGGACGTTTACCGATGCTAATCGTGGCCAAGCTGCGTGTCTCACCAATAATAGGCCCAGTCTAAAAGACCATGGCTAAGCACGGCTGGAGCGGCATCGGCACTACCTCGCTAGCAGAGAACCCGTACAAGAAAGCGTATGCCCAAGCTCTACGATTGTGCGTATTCATCGCTACCGCCGAAGCTGTTTTTGAGACCGCCCCTGTCTTCCCAGAAAGGCGGCTGACGCCTTCGAAGCAACGCCCAATTCAACACCAAAAAACGTAAATGGAGTGACAAGGATCCGTACCTTGGGCGAACAATTACCACCGGGCCACTGCTGATAGGATCCCACAGACTCGTGCTCACTATTTAAACACCATCAGCGTAAGATTTTCCTGTCAGCCACCCCCACGAGCTGGCCAGAAATCAAATAGAATCAGCGCCCAACCAAAGAACAAAACAGCGCCTCATGTATCATAAGTTGGTAAAAGAACGGTGAGTCAGACGGTACGATATTTTGTCCAAACGAAGCCCAGTGCGTGGTGGACACACACTATATCTAGCCCTCAAGCGACAAAAGCTCCGAGCAGGTGACAGAGGTCGTCTTTGTAGTGCATCCCAATAGAATCGCCAGCCTGTCCAATTGCGGTCTCCCCAGTTTGCCGGTTTGTCCGCAAAGCTATTAACCATCGCTTAAACGCACGATAATGACCAAATGTTATATCGCCAAATAATCTTCTGCCAAAGAACGACGGTCGGTGCAATACGCCGTCCGTCTCTATTCACTAAAGGTCGCTATAAGCAGTACTTGGCTAACGGCGGGAAAAAGACACAACAAGCTACACCAAGGCTAACTGAATCAAAAACCTATGCGTGCAGTGAACAAACACATCACCCTTCAAAAACCGTCGCAGCAAACCCTGTGGAATTAGCATCTCAAAATCAAGACAAGCGCAAGTGCCTATGCGCCGTAGCCAAAGCTCGATTGTTGGATTGTTCTACACTCATACCAAAATGAAAGCGGCCTAATCCAGCGGCACAATGTATTGCCAACCACTGGATGCCAAATGGCAAAGCCTTGCTTCATCATGTAAATAAGGCGATGTGCTTAGCACTCCCCGCCGCCGAAAGAATCAGGATAACGACGTGTAGATCTTGCGGTCATTCTTTTGTAGTTTAACAGCAAATGACGTCCGTCAATTGGTAGCTCTTAAAGCGTAAGGCAACGGCATAGCCAGAGCTTGTTCAGCCAAGCATTTCCTGAAAATTCGCGGCTGGCGTCACTCTCCGTCCTATTTCGTAGTGTTTCTTTACCTGGTAAACCATCGGTAACCGAAACAAATGACAAAAAAAACCGTTCTCTTCGAGCAAGATACCTAATGATCAGTATAAAACCATCCAGCTGGAGGTTAACTAGCCACGGGATAAAAAGCAGTGTTCCGATTCGATACTCCAAACAGTAAACTCTGGAGTTCTACTTGGCGGCGATGACCCTAGTACATCTGCAGTGAAAAACCATAAGTTGTCTGAATGATTATACGTGGTAGAGATTTTGATTCTCAGCACCCCAACGTTGCACCAAATGTTGGCCCGTGTGTCCGCGACCCATTATTTTTGCAAGAGGTCCGGCGTAAAGTGTCGATCCACGTTTTAGCTATCTCAGCCTATCGAGTTCAGGCGCGCCCTGTCGGCGTTGCTCTGCCCAACCTCTTTTCGATACCCTCCTCGGTAACTTGATTACGCGTGTGGGCTTTAGTCGGCGCGTCCATGGTTGATAATTATGTACGACTAGACGTATCAGAGGCCAAACTCATGCCCCAGATTTGGTGCTTGCTTTTACCACCTCGGTGAAGGACTTCGCCCACTGTCGTTAAGATCAAGCCTCGTGCAGACCTCTCTAGTGGTCGAATTTCTCAAACTCATCGGTGTGCCTCTCGTGTCGGCAACGCCGCGCAACAGTGACGAGCGCCCTTTACTATGTACAAATGCGATTCCCACTCATAATCCAGTCGCCACTGTCACAAGGTTCAGCCGACCGGAATTGAAGCCGGGGGGTAACTCCTTTACTTTCCTCAGCTCTGTCTGCGATCTCGACGGACACTGAATTATTCGTCGGATAGAACCCCGACTGCCGATCTTCATGCATTGGACCCCGCGGCTGTCTTACATCCGCCGTGAGCCACGGGTATATTCTTTTGTAGTAATTCGGTTGAATGAGTTATTGGCAGAGCTGAGCAACGGCAACTCCATAATCGCCTGATCATTCCACCCATCACTTGCAGCAGAGAGCCTACGGGTCGCCTAATCGCGTCGTTATGAACGCCTGATCGGAATGAATGTTAGATTGGGGCAAATCCTTGCAGCTCTCCGTCTCTATGTAGAGCATTGGCTTTGGCGGAGACTTTCCAACATGTGTGGTGCCGCTGGAAGGACCTTTGGATTTATAGCTCTCGCCTACCACTCCACCCAGCCGGCTGCCACCACATGGCTCATTCTATCAACCCCTGTTATTCCAATAAAGCTCCTCGAGTTGCGAACGCCGCGTAAAAAACTCACCGAACCCGAGTTACACCGCCCAACCGTTCCAAACCTCCCCTAACCCACCGACTCACTTTCTTGCTCTCGCATTCCTTCTTTTGGAGCCCAATCACGTAGATTTCAGGTAAGGGCTTTAGGTTTTATGACAGCTTGAGTGAGTGGTTTTCTGCCCGATTCTTGAAGGCGTTGTGGATCACCGGCGTGCCACCCCACCACGCAACTATCCAAGATTTGTTGGATTTCTGTCGATTACCCGCGACGCAGGTTGAGGCGTTAGGCCCTTCGCCTGACTCTACTTCCTTCTCCCAAAAACGCGAATCTAAAGTGAAACAGAGGCGACATTTCTAACGCCTGTTCTCTGCTTCAAAGCCTTGTTTCCGATCAAGCTGACACATCTGTATCGCATTAACGATGTCCAATAACATTTAGCGCTCGGGTCTACCTTTTGCGCCAATCCGCAGGTCTGGCGTGAGCGGCCTGGAGTGTTGTCGCCGCTGTGGGCAGATGAGCAAGGCTAAGCCGATATCACCGGCGATCGACGTTTTTTCAGTTTCTATTACTAATGGCCCACTCGGATGTTTGTTACATTTTGTGCATCACGTATAATATCAAACCAAATGATATAGGCATACTAGGGCATAATTAACGACTTAACAAAGGTTAATTTCACAAAAAAACAAAATAAAAACGAAATAAAAATTTTCTACTGTCTCGTGATCAAATAGCTGCTGTGGTACAGTACGACAATCCCGTAAGCTTGTCAATCATAAAACCTGATTCATTAGGTGCGGCGTGGAAGTATATTCAACATACGCTGACATCCGGTTTTGTTTAAGGATAGACGGCCTAGATCTAAGTTTGTAGCCGCAATAAGCTTGTTTACTACGGAGGGACCGATGAGCCAAGCATAGAACTAATCAATCGCACTTAGCGATCTTTTTCAGCCACGCGTGCGTTTGACTCATGGTTGTTCGCAAGGCCGTGGTCTGAGTCGTGTTGAAGATTCGTACGATTTCGCTTCTGTTCTAGTTGCGAGGTGGGCCACACATCCAACAGTCCAATTACCCCTGTCAATTGATCAGCATACCCTGGGTATCGCTCGTGGACAGTTGTTCTTGAATCGCCAGGATTCTACAAAAATCCCACAGGCAATGTGGTCCATGACCAATGACGAAAAAAGAACCATCTGCGCGGTGTTTTATAGTGCCAGCTTATTACTTTTGGCCACGCTTGACCTCGCTCTGCAGAGAAGCGCTGTCTTATGGTTAATCGGGCGGGTATGTGCGTCGCGCCTCCTTCTTTTGTTCCGCTGGCCATTAGACATGCGGTACACAACAAACTTTGTCGGTGGCATCCTCGTAACCACTGTTCATATGTTAAGCCAGCTCTTCACAAAGCGGACTTTCCAACTTGCTCGAACGATACTTATCCAGATAAGGCGTGGTAGAGTACGTTTAGAGAACTTTAGCGCGCATTCACGCTACTTGAAGGCTTGGTGCTTTCGGCTCGTACCAGACTCACAAGGTTGGTTCTTCCGATTTACCTGGATTTGGAGGACCATGCTTCGGCTGGCCATGTGCATCCCAGGCATTTTCTTGTTCTTATGAATTGTACATGTGCCTTCGCTCGTCAGAATGTCAGTTTTCCTTCACTTAGATACCACTCTGGTGTGCCGTGCTTTTTATGAAGCGTGTTATGATCTCTAATATACGTTCGCTGGTGTACCAGAGTTATAATGACCGCCGCCTGACGTCTCGTATTGCAATTCTCAGCCCTTGTAAAGTCTTCATCGGTAGCATCATGGTTGGTGATTCGGCAACGTCCATTGACCCTATGGGACGACGTCACAGTTTTGGGCCACTCGATGATATACACTCATGTAGGTAAAATCAATCGAGAAATGGATCTTCCAGACCAGCGGTTGAGACAAGACACGACCAGATCGCTGCGCTGTGTTATAATCATGGTTTGCGCGGCATTCTATCTACCCTGAGTAACCAAGTTTGCTCTGCGCGCGGCCAACAATCACCAGCTGCTTTGACGGGTGTCTATCGCTCCTTGGCTCTCGTTGATCTCCAGATTATTGCTTGGCTGACTTTGGCGTCAAAAATACTTCTCGAGCATCATCCTGTTCTGATTGCCTCGGGAGAGTTACTGAAGTCGCCCTGCCACATGAATGGCGACTAATCTGGCAGAGGTAAGTTCCTGGCACTGCCGCTTGTTCAATTGGTCTTTGGTCCGCTTTCGCGTTTTTTGCTTCTTTGTGATGGAAGTCGTTTAATGATCTACGACCCTTTTCCTGGACCAGTGGAAGTAGATTCTCTGTCAGTTGGCGTTTTACATTACATTGATTCCGGTATTGTGCTGCTGTTTAATATACGCTCTCCTTGATCGCTATCCTTTCATCGTGTTTTTCTAGCTTCGAATGTGTGAACTAGTTACTTCTTATAGCAATAATCACGAGTCTTCATTAAGAAATCTTCGCTCTTATATCCGGTGCATGTTTTCTCAAAGGGTTTTTTGCTAAGTTGCAGCTCTTTTTCACTTTTTCTTTTTCTATTTGGACACATAAGAAACAGTATGAAAATTGATTATGAGAATAATTTCACAATAAACTTATTTCTTAACCTCTATAGGCCCTTAGTTTGTTTACTTGTGTCACTAGGTTGA
>Ga0163217_1103606_pt1 | contig 12259 bp, 19 predicted proteins | sample SynspAceP_FD_185933 | JGI IMG/M metagenome (GOLD analysis project Ga0163217, IMG submission 185933) | Saline lake microbial communities from Ace Lake in Antarctica - Synechococcus sp. Ace-P (PacBio error correction) | ecosystem: Environmental > Aquatic > Non-marine Saline and Alkaline > Saline ... | reverse complement strand
GGTTGTTCCCCAGGGTAAGCCAAGCCAGTCATATCGCTTCGACGCCGAAGCCCCACATTGTTTGGACCTTGGCCCGCGTGACCCGATCAGCCCCGTCGGCGTGCCAAACAAACAGGCGACAGACATTCTCGACTTGAAAAGCGGCGCGTCTCCAAAAAAGCTGCGCATCTTCGGGATTGATCCTGCAAAGGCTGGTATTTCGAGCCCCGCTCGGAGCGTTCATAATCTTGCGCGGCCTTGGCGCTCGACGTGTAGTGGGATCGAGCAACTTTTTGAAGCTGCGCAGCGGTGCTTTTTCATCGAGCACCTGTCGGAGTTTCAAAACGGCGCTCGCGGACCATGCCATTTTTAAACATGTGCCGGGGGCTGTTTGATCTGCCGCCAAAAGTCCGATCCAAAGCTATGCATCCCATGCTTGATCGCCGGAGAGGCGAGGCCGTCGCCGCCGCCAAAGCCGCCGCATATGAAACACCTTACCGCCGGCAGCGTGTACATCTTGGCCTCCGGTCGCGGTAGCGATACTTTGCGAACCGTGCCGTCAGCATGCGCAACCGGCCGTTGTGTCGAGCAGCCGGCCGTAATCCGACAAGCCGATCGCCAATTAAAAAAGTTTCCTTTCGGCGTAGCTGTTGCCGTGCAAAAGCTTTTTTCGCTTTCCTGGCTTTCCCAAAAACTCGAATTGCCGTTTTGATCGAGTTCGGCGATACCGTTCAGATTCTCCGGCGAGACGATCTCGATCTTGGACGCGCTTGCCGTTGCTGTCTTTCTCATACAAGGCGAGCGGCAAGGATCCGACGAGCGCGAATTTTTAACGCAAGCCAGGCGGCCGAGATCGACTCGCCGTTAACCGCTTGTGAAGGTTGCCCGGGTTGACTTTTAAACCCGCCGCCCGGCGCAGCCGCATCGAGGATCACATTTTCCAGCGCTTTCACCCTCGGCGAGCGCCATGCGCATTGCCGGCCCAGGCTCCTTTGAGCGCGCGGGGCCGATCATACTGGACAATCACCGGGATTGGACAGGGACAACCGCCGGGACAGATCCCGACGCGCAGCGGCCGGGTCAGGTCATAAGAATTAAACCGCGTTTAAAGGCGGGCCATCAGCCGGATAACTTTTGCCCGCGCCCGCTTTACTGCTTTTGTGACAATTCACCGCGTTTCCCCTTGCCTCGGTCCTGCATTGCCCACCGCACCAGCCAAGCAAGGGCTGGCCGCAAATGGCCGCAAGGATCCGTCATAAATAGTTTGCGCTCGGTGCCCTTGATTGCACCGTTTAGCTGTAGCTTGCGTTTACGCTCCGAGCGTATTCGTGCGGTATGCCTGCGGCCCTGGCAAGCGCATCCACGATCGCCGCGACACCCTCGTGGATCCGAGGCCGATGGCCGCCGCGCTCGGGCAGGATGCCGGCGCTGTGAACCCGCCAGCACGATCTCGACAAGCTGATCGCACATCTGCGTCGGATGCGTGCAAATCGTGAGCGCGTTCGTCGCCGCTCGAGATCCTTGCAGGGCGGCGCCGCATGCTTATTGCGCCGCTCGAGCACGATTGGTTCGGTGCCCAGCCGCGACCATTAATTGCAACGCTTTGTTTGGCGTTGCCGGTCCGAGAAACCGCGCAGGCGAGGCAAATCATCCATGCCGCCGCCCGTCCGATCTCCGGATCGTCCGCAACTCCGAGCTTTCGAGCAGAGCCTTCTCAAAAACTCAGCTCCGGGATCTGCCAAGCTTTGGGCCAATAGGTTTTGACCGACCAACCGCCCGGTATGGTGCCGAGGCCGATCTCGATGTTTAAGTGTTGGCTTGCCCACCGTGGCCAGCTCCTCCGCGCTGGTGTCGGCGGGCCTTTGCGAAACTTCGGGGATCAGCCCGCTCCGATCGTGATTGACCGGCCGAGCATTTGGCAGCACGCGCCCAGGTTGCCGGATCTTCAGGCTGTTTTCGTCGCCTCTTGGCATTCTTGCGGGAACTCATTAGAGAACGGCAGCATCCGGACATCTTCGACAATTCTTGCGTCGCGCCTTGCGCGCATATTCGAGCTCCACTTTCTCGCAAAACCCCTTGCGGCGGGGATCTCGCTTTGCGCGTGATGATCACCAGCAAGCTTACGCGCGTTTCGTAATCCATTCCCGCCCCGGATCTGACCGATCCACCCGCGCCGCCAAAATGCCGCTCGGCCATCAGGTGCAGCTCGGTCGAGGATTGCAAAAGCGGGATCGGACCGGTTGTTACTGCAGGATTCCAAAGCTGGTGACTTTGCATTTTTTGCGTTAAGCGGCCGGCCCGTCTTTGGGATCCGGATAGTGATCGGTGATCGTTTTTTGTGCTCGTCAAACTTTGAACGCTTTGAAAGCAATTCGTTCGGCCTCGATCATTGCCCTGCTATTTGGGCAAACGGCAAGTGTCGGCAACGATTTGCGTTGGCCGACAATGATTCCCGCGAATGTTGGGCGTCTTATTCATCTGCAATGCGATCAAGCCGATGCACCCGCGAGGCGTCGCTCTTTGGTGTTTTTCTTAGGCACCAGCGTAAAGATTCACCGACCCAAGGCGCGCCCATCGGAATTGACCGAACCGAAGGGCCGCGCGCACGATGTCGCGTGTCCATTCCTCTCGGGGCCACCTCGCCCATTTGTTCGGGGGCTGGCCTGGGAATATCCGGCCACAAACAAGCTGTCGACAAGGCAAACGGCAATCTCGGCGAGATTTTTCATCGAGATCTAGCGCAGGGATTGGCGTGCGCCGGGCTTGTTAGCTTTTCCACCAGGTCAGGGCACGCGGCCCAGGAAAGATCGCTCACGTGTCGCGGGATGACGATATTAGAGCGATCCATAATCGGCCTGCGGGGCTTGTCGATCATTCAATTTTCTTTGACAGCGAGCTTTTCAGCTTTTCACCGTGCTGCTCATGTTTTTCCTTCCAAGCGCACGGCGGCGCGCCAGGACGAGACGCGGGATCTGAGCCGCGCTTGCAGCGCTCTCGCGCTCGCGCGCTCGCTCGCCTTCAACGCGCGCCGCGTAGCAACCGTCCGAGGCATAGGCCGTCGATCAGGCAAAGCCCCCTTGCGACAGCTCGCGGAAAAATTTCTTGCGTAAGGTCTTAGGGATCACAGCCGAGCGCCTCTGCAATCAATGTCCTGATTCCAATTTTTGCAGCGGCGCGAACCGCCACAAACAGTCTTGATTTCCCAGTTCTTTCTTAAACTTGGCCGACCGCGGCGATCTGCGCATCGGCAATGCCGATCTCATTCCCCCGAACAGGTCAACAGATGCCCTTGGGGCGGAAATTCATCGGCCATGGGTAAAAAAAATTCTTCCGACTTAGGGGCATAAACAGGTGTGGCGTATGCCGGGCTTTTCTGGACTTTGACCACCCCCCATGCGCGAGGGCGGAGAAGGTCAGCCGTGCGGTGCGCGCTCGATGCGCTGCTTTTCGGTGTTCGTGATACTGCTTGCTTACGGCACTGCAGGTTATCCTCATCCCAAAACAGGAAGGGATCGCCGTTGGTGCTCGCGAATGTGGTCCACAACGGGGCTGTTTGGGGCGTGCCTGCCCACCAGGTGCAAACGCCGGTTGCGTTTGCAGGGTGTAGGGCATCGCGCCAGGATTCTTTCGCCTTAGATCCTTCCAACGCTTTGGAGGCGTACCAGCGCGCCCAGGGCTTGAAGCTGGTCGGCGCGCTCGATCTTGTTTCCTTTGGACTTGCCGCACCGCGCCGAGGCGCGGCGCTGGTGCCGTTAAGCGGCTCTCGGGCACCGTCTTAGGACGTGACACATGACTTTTGCCCGCAAGAATGTTAAGTTTGATTTCGCGGTGATGAATCTTTGAAACCCCTCGAGGCGCAGATTTTCATCAACCGTTGTTTTGTTTCAGGTTTGGCTGACCTTAAGCGTCAAGAAGCTCTTTCTCAGCGACCACGGCCCAGCCAAGCCCCTCGGCCACATCATCGAGGTCGAACAGGACGCAGCCGCCACCAGCGCCTTGCGTTCTCTGCTATGACCTGACCAACCGTTGTAGTCGAGGATCTGGGACGCATATCCAAGCCCTCGATGCAGATCAGCTCGAGCAGCCGCATCGCCCTTATTTCCTTGGCAATTCCACTGCTGTCGACGCACCCTCCATCCACAACGCACTCAGCGCCCTTCATGATAGCCCATGACTGCGATCGACAGGCCAGCCATTCGCCAGTCGCCTCGATCAATCGCAGCGCGCGCGTGCTAACGCGGGTCGGTTGCACCGCCGTCAGATATTCCGCCTCTCTAAAGGGTTCACCGCCCCCATGTCACCGCCTTTGATCGAGCCGATCCGCTCGTGACGGGCATCGGCGAGCTACTGTCGCGGCCTTGCAGCTTTGGATCGTGCCGGTCCATCTGTGCCAGAGAACGGCGGAGGCGGCCGCGTGCCGTCTTATATAGCCTAGAGGCCGTGACCGCAGCCCTCAACTGGGGCCGGTAGGGCCGGCTTTGCGCTTCCGTGATGGCCGAGAGGGAGCGGCCGCGGGCTGAACCTGAGCGCCAGTGGGGCGCGCGCGCGCCCTCGCCGGACTTTCCGATGCCTTGGCGGGGCGCGCAGCGACAGCGAAAGCAGGCGGGCGGAGAGGCTTTCGACAACAGACCGAGCCCGAGCGCGATCACGGGTTAGAGCAAACAATCAGCATAAGGCCATTCAATCAATCTCCATATTTAGACAAGAGGATATTTTAGAATATCTATTATCTAGTTTTCTTATGGATCGACTGTCTCTTTATGGATGACGGGGGATCGAAACGGGATCGAGGGAAAGAACGCAAACTTTTGATAATAAACGGCAAAGGTTCGCTTTACGGGACGACTGGGGGAAACGAAAAAACCAGAGGCTACACGGCAGAACCAACTTTTTTCTTTTTCGCCTTCCCCCCCTTAACCCCGTTTCATAATTAGGGGATCCTCCCGAAAGTCGTTCCCGTCGATCCCGTAACGCCATTTTCAAATCCGCAAGCGCTTTGATTTTTATCGCAAAGTTTTGCCGATCGACCCATTTTCGGTTGCATCCCGCAAAGCGGGATCCATGGGAATCGACGCATGATATTTTAGGGGGGAGAGGGGGGGAGAGGGTGAGGGGGAGTTTGTGGGGAATCGGGGGCGCCGCGCAAGCGGCCGGCCTCCGCACCCCGTCAAGCGCCGGCTCGATCTTTTGGTAAAGGCCGACAGAAAGCGCGGCCTACGGCCGCGAAGTATTCATAAAGAGAGCGGCCCGCGCGGGCCGCCTAACTGTTCGAAATAGGGAAACTGAGTGAATTTTATGCCGCTTATATCCGGTGTCGATCGCTTGACTGGCCACCCCACATGCTTAAGCCTGCTTTCCCGATCTCGATACATGACTCGCAACACGCCGCAGCGCGACAGACACCGAGCGAATTCCACCTGGCCAGCATACAGCCACGACGCATGCAGTAGTTTCGATTTCATTGTCAAAACACGCTCGATCTTAACGAAATCCATTGACGTTTTCGGTTATTCTGCAGTGATTTTCGAGGTAGAGGTAGTCGACGCAGAGCTGATCGGACGTCAGACCAGCGTTGACGTCATAGCTGGCACCTGAGGCAGAGGGCTGTGGGACCAAATACGCGCAGCGGGCGCGCCGCCCATGGGTTCAGGCGCACTCCCGCACAAGGCCAAGCCAAGTAATCGGCCGACAAGGGGGGGTCAGCCGCGCGGCGTCGACCGGGATCTCGTAGCGCCCGGCACGGGCGTATTTGTGGCAATTACCTCATGAAGCACCCAATTCTTGAACGCTTCGCCGCCGGATTTTCGCGACCTGAAAATCCAAAAACCTTATACAGACCCGGCTCATTAACAGTCGCCATATTTTGTCGGCCGCGGGGTGTCGATAATTTTCGCACCCCTTTTCAACTCTCGGGCAGGTCCACCCAAAGCGCGCGGTTGGTGGCAATTTTCAAGAGCCGCCACATACATCCGCCGCCAACCCACCAGGGAAAGCCTTCCCACTGTTCTACTATGGACACGCAGGCATAAGCTCCGAATTGAGAATGCTTAGATTTATCATTATTCACCCCCCACCATTTCGGCAAAGGCATCCGACCAGCGCCATCGAAAACTATTGAGCGCATGAGACAATTTGCGGTGCGCGGCATGCGCGTCCTTCAATCATCGACGCCATGCGATGGCTTAACGCTGAAATCGCGTCGATTTCATATTCCAGATCTTCCGCTGCATCCCTCGGCGTCGGTATTCAACGCGATATTCTTGGATCTGCCGAGCAAGCGATTGCGCGCGGGCAAGTTTGGTTTGGAAATCTTTCAATACAATAAAGGGGGTGGGCGCTCATAGCGGCCTCTACGATCGGGTTAACCGACCACTAAGATGCATTCTCTGGGGCCGGACGGACACGGAATGTGGCATACCGCCCGTAGGAAAGCGGCGCTCCGAAGAGCTCGCCGCCCGACCATTAAAAAAAGCCGCACTGAAATAGCGCGCTTTGTCGAGCGCCTACTTGTTTCAGGATGCCAATCCCGACAGGCCACCATTTCGAACCTGCCCCCTGAATCTAGGCGCAAAGAGCGGATTTTCATGTCAACCGCTATGTTTTGGGCGCTATTGGCAGCTCTAAAGCTAACTGTCGAAATGGGAGGGTGGGAGGATTCTCGCCGCGCGGGCTGATCTGTGTGCGCGATCGGACAGCCCGGCCGGCTGTATCGCTTTGGCGGTCGGCGCTCTGCGCCTGGTCGCGGCAATCGCGACAGGACCAAACGGATACGCTTGCCAGGGCGTGCGCCTGGCGGCCGGCCTGGATACTGAAAGCGAAAAAGGCGGCATGCGGGCGCACCGCAGATGTTCGCAGGGAGCGGCTTTCGCGCGGGGGTTCCTTTGGCTGTCATAGGTCGGCGCGCTGCAGGTGCGCATGCCGCCTTCGGCGTTTGCCATTTTTACGCTTGGCGCGGCACCGATCCATAAGATCCGGATCGTAAACGTTACCGCGTCGAGCTCCTCGGACAGCACCGCTAGAACACGCCCCTCGGCGCAATGAATTCGCTCACTTGCAATGTGGGACCAATTTGAGCCCCGCGCAGATTGAAACCGGCTCGAGCATGTCGCTAATGGCCTTCACGCGCGAAATGCTCGATCAGCCTGCTTTAGGCATCGCCGGGTATAGACCGGATCCGCCGCTCGAGGGCGCCGTTGCCCCAAAATGCGTATAAGCCCGCCAGGAAATTTTCCTCGCCCGCCCCAGACACGGCACGGAAGCCCCTCAACGATCGGCCGCAAAGCGACATCAAGCCTTTGCGTGCCGCGCCATAGGCGCAGCTCCTCGCCATACTCGGGCAATGCGATTGCGGCCGCCGGCTTTGGTAAGCTGGATTTTCCCCGCCATAAGCCGCTATCACTTGCGTTTTTTCCAAGCGAATTTTTTGCCGTCTGGGCCCTTGACTACGCCCTCGCGGGCTTTGAGAGGCCTTTTTGCCGGATTGCCGCTTGCCCCATTTACCGGCTCAGCCGCGATCCAAGCATCCAGGCGTTAAAGGCATTCGGCGAGATCTCGGCCGCCGCTCGAAAATCATTCCGGCGCGCCGGTGATTAGGCACTCGGTTTGCAAGGGAATAGCGCAGCTTATCGCTTCCTTGCGCATATTCCTCGGTCCGCGGCGCGGATCTGCTCGTTCCTTCGAGCCCCTCTTGCAATAGCGCAGCAGCCCTCGACCAGCCAAATGTCAGGATTTGCCCGGTGCCTCTTGCTTGAGGATGTCAGGCAGATTTGCGATCGACATCCCTTTTGCGATCTGACAAGCCAGGGGATCAGGCAACACCCGACGCCAGATCCCATCATCTGAGGCGGCGGATTTCGGGCTTATGGTTTCCCGAGATCATTTCAACTTGAACTCGGGCACAACCTCGACAAATTCCTTGATGCATTGCGCCGGATCATTATTGGCCTCGCCGGGCCGGTAAGCGCCTTTGATCAAAGCCTCTTTGAAACTTGCGTTCCCTGCTCGGGCTTCAGAGGCGCGCACGAACGCGCGCCAGGCGGCTTGACAAGATCGGTGTCGCACGGATTCCCTTGCGCTGCTCGGTGCCGGTTAGCGGTCTCGATCGGGACCGTTTTTGCCGTAGTCTGCAAAGATCCAGCGAGGGTATCGAAAAGGTCGATTTGGCCATGCGACCGCCGCATGAGTTGAAACACCATTCTTTTGTTCTCGGGTTTCAAACCGTTCCAGGCAATAGCCCGCAATACCGCTGCAGAAATTCCTGCATTCGATTTTCGGCTGTACGGTTGTCGAGGAACTTGCGCCAATTCGGGGCATTTGGCCGTTGGGTCATACTCAACCGCATCAGCTTTGAAATCATGTCGTCGCGATTGTGATCGAGCAGGCTCACTTGCCAGCGCCGGGCTCGCGCTGCCCCCATTCGATATCGTGCGGATCGAGACGGAGGGAGAATTTAAGCGTTTGCCGTTTGCGGACGTTGACCTCATCGGATCTTTTATTGAGCATATTGATCGAGCAGGGCTTTCTCGGGGCGCGCCTCGATCAGCATTATTGGTAATTTCGACGTTGTTGCCCGAGCTTTTCGCGTGGTTTTCCGATGCGATTTGCCTTTGCGCCGGCGAATGCGGCGCGGATCTACGATCGCGCGGCTGGCGATCTCGCCGCAGGCTCGAGCAAGCCACTTTTGATCCTCGGCGCTCAAGCTCGGGGGGCTTCTCGCCCTTGCCGCGCGCCCTTGGCTTTTGCATCACGCCCGAGGCTTGGGCCTCTAATGCTTTCAACTGGTTCTTTTGGTCCTCGAGCGCCAGATCCAGCGCTTACGCTCGACACGGCGGTAAGGCCAGGTGCTCGATCCGGCCGAGGATCCGGCCCGCAAACCGCGCGCATTCGCCGGCGCACCGTGAGCTCGTCCTCGTCGGCGAAGCCAGCGCTGCTCTTCTCAGCGATACCAAACCGAGGCGCGGCACGAACAGCAATCGGAGCCGTAATAGTTGCATTAAAAGCCGTTGGCCGTTGCCGTAGTCACTTGAGCGGCAACTCACCGGCAAAAACCTCTGCTATTTCCTCAACGGTCGGATCCTCGCGATCTAGGCGATCGTCGGGTTTTGCATCCGATCGGCATTCGCGCCCGGAGATATCCTGAGATTCCGGATCCGGCGCGATTCGCTTCGGCCGATTGCCACGGCCTGCTTAATATTCTTCGCATACCCATATCGTTTTCCCCTGCCTGCCGTTTTTTCTTAGAAATTCTCGCCGCCGAAGCTCGTGCGTATTCGCTTCGAGCCATTTTTTGGCGGCTGTTTCCAGGATCCCCAATGCTCGTATGCGCGCGGGCCGCCTGACTGGACACCGGCAGCGACGGCCAGATCCGGAGCGATCGCAAAAACGTGGCCATTTTCTCGAGGCGCGAGGCATTTCGAACATTCGGCGCGTTTGATGTCGGCCGGCAGCGGATAAGCGTCCCTGCGCCCCAATTTGGGAAGCACATATTGCCTCGGCCAGGACTTTCGAGCGCCTTGTAATCCGGCAACAGCGCCTTGAGCCGTGCGAGACATTCACGAGAAAACGCCTCGGCGGCATCATGGCAAAGCGCCGTCAGCTCGAGGTGCTTGGCACGAGTAAGAGCAATTGCACGAATTGCTCCGCGACCGAAAGAAACGCTCACCCATTGCCCGGTAAACCGGCAGGATTCTGCTTAGACCCTTGGCGACATCCTCGACGTAAACTCGGACATCCACGGGCTTTGAAACGGGAATGTTCCGCCGGAGGGCCAATTCTATCGCGCCAGGAGCGACCATTGCGCCGCCCGCTCATAGTGGCACCCCGATCGAGCGAATAATCAGAAAGACCAGAAAACCGGGCGATCGACAAAGCACCGACAGCGGCCAGAAAGAGCACGCCGAGGCTTTGCACGCGGCCACGCGGCGGCCGTTGACGGAATACGACGGCGCGCGCAGCTCGCGATCCCAGGTTATGGCCGGTAACAGAGGCATCCGATTCATTTTGTAAGGCTGAGGCCATAGGTCTCAATCTCCGTTTGACGGTCGTTAAAAATCCTTGCCCTCGGGGGCGGTGACGATTTCGGTTTGGTAATGGCCGGCTGCAAAGCCATGGCGCGGCGCAGGCCCCGAGACGAAGCTAGCAGGGACGGGGTTGCGGCTGCGCGCTGTCGCCATCCTTCGAGAAAGAACCAGGCGGGCGATATTGCGCCGGGGGCACGAAGGCATCGGGATCGTCATTTTCGGGTTCCCGCTGTGACCCGCGCTTGCCGGCCTTCTTTGACTTGCAGGCCGGCAAGATTGCCAGATCCACACCCGCCCAAAAAGACGCGCCAGGGATAGGCATCGACCATCAGCAGGCTTGCCGTTGTCCGATGCCCTCGCCCATCACCAGAACTCCCGCAAGGCGGGCGCAGTATTGTCAGACGGATTGCCCCCGCCCTTCTTGCTGCCCCGCACCCAATTTTGACGGCATCAGGCGCGCCCTTGAGATCCACATCGCGGCCTTTTGGCCGGGTTGCTCGGATTCGATCCAGGTTTGATTGCACCGCGCGCACGCGGCCTTTGCGCGTCCTGCACCGCTGCGATCATGCGACGGCCCGCGATGCAGCTCGGCGCCATGTGCCTTTGATTTTGCGGCGGGTAAGGATGAATCGACATGGCAGCGGCAAGGTCGGCGGCCAGCGATCGAAACGGATCCGCCGCCCTCGAGATATGCCTCGACGGCATCGAGATCCCCGGCCCTCGGCCGCGTCCAGATCTTTCGCGCGCTCTTTGACGGCGCGCGCTGCGAAACTCGGCCTCGATTCTTTTCCGCTTTTGCGCCACCGCCGCCTCGCGCCGCTTTCTTGCGCGGCGATCGGCTTCCTCGGATCTAGCGAATACATTTTCCCCGCTCGCCGGGCCAGTGTGCGCCAGCGCTGATTTGAAATTCCACACCCGAGGGCAACTGCACCAGGGCGAGCTGATCACCGGCCCGCGCCGCATTTGCGACAGTTAAAGGACATTGCGCGCGGGTATTTGACGGCAAAGCGGTTCGGAATGCGCCCCAGATGATCGCAGCTTCGCATTCCGCCCGCGCGCTCGGTGCGGTAACGCGCTTGAGCTCGAGGCCAAGCTGATCTGCGATATCCCCGATCGGGAATCGCGCGGCATTGCTCGGGCGTGGATTCATCCCCGCATGGCGCATCCCTCGAGTTCAAAATCGACCGGCAGCCTCGAGGGCGGTAAGCCAATACCGGCCCAGGCACCGACGAATGGCCCGATCGGCAGGCTGGGCACTTGCAGCACGGCGCAGATTTGAGAGCCGGGATTATACGCGTCGAGATATCGGGCCAATCCGCAACCGGCCGAATCGCCCATAGCAGCGGCGAGCCAAAAGCCTGCAGGGAGACAAAACGAACCGCCGCCGGCCGTTTAAGCAGATTGCAGCAAACGCGCATCGGCTGGCCGACAGGCGCAGGCCGATGTCGTGCCAATGCATCAAAAGAATGGCGGCAAGGGATCGAGATATTAGTCGATCAGATCCAGGGGCATAGCCGAGGCGGTCGGTTAGTCGGGCGTGCCATGATTTCAGCAGCGAGCGCTTGCGCCCTGGCGGCTCACTTACGCACCCCATTTGCTTTGCAGTTTTTCGCGCCTTTGCTCGGGCTTTTGCTCGACAGTCGAACACTTTTACACAAGCGCCGCGGCCGGGCCTGGCGCAGAGTGTGCCGTCGAAATGATACAGGTGCCGCCAGATCCGGCGCAGGTGCATTCGGGCTTTGGGATCCGAGGATCGTCTATGGCGTTTTTGCAAAGTGAGTGAGCGGCTGCGCTGTCAAGGGCGTTGTCTCCGATTCATTGCTGTGGATCTCCGACGCGCACCCGAAACGATCGGCCTCGAGGGAGGATTACGCCGGCAATTGCCCCCGGCACAATCGCGCAAAAGGCGAATGTAGGCGGAAACAATTCAATGATCAGGGGGCATCGGCGGGGAGTACTTGATGCGGAGGCGGCCAAATCTTCAATGTCTCGGCGAATTGCGGCGGCTCGGATGGATTCTTTTGCATCGGATTCACGCCTAGTCGGATTCCCTCGAGCTCGCAAAAACCTTGCCTTCCCTTTTATTCGCTTTTTCTTGCAAATTCTTTTGTAAGTGTCGGGCCGTCCGAGCGTAGATCCCGGCTTCTCGCCTGGTGCAAGAATTGGCGAGTGTTTTTCTCCTCCCAAGCCCAAAGAGGAGGGGCATAGGAACTTGGCTTCAGGCCAATCAAAAAGGCGCTTTCCTTTTTTTAACCAAACCG
>Ga0163217_1038807_pt1 | contig 12260 bp, 17 predicted proteins | sample SynspAceP_FD_185933 | JGI IMG/M metagenome (GOLD analysis project Ga0163217, IMG submission 185933) | Saline lake microbial communities from Ace Lake in Antarctica - Synechococcus sp. Ace-P (PacBio error correction) | ecosystem: Environmental > Aquatic > Non-marine Saline and Alkaline > Saline ... | reverse complement strand
AGCTGAACGACCGATTGACAAGCTTATGCCACGCTTGTACAGCGGTTCGTCCTTGCATCGGCCGAAGGGCTCTGGTAAGGACCTTCGGTTGCCGGCTAGCTTCATAGTCGTCGGGCCTGGCCAGACCAACCTTTTGCAGAACGGACTGTGGGCAGCTGCCTTCGATCAGCACAATGGCTGCCCTCAACACAGATTTTGTTTATTTGGCCGTGAAGGGTCTGAGGCCGGGCCATTGGAACTAATGGAGCGTGGAACGTTGGTGCTGGCAACCTCCAGGTTCTCAGTGTCGGAGGATCAAGCTCGTCCTGATTGCCTATTGCAACACTGCCAACATTCAGCTCACATATTTGCGTCCAAATAGTACCCCCAAAACTTTTCCAGTCGTGTACGGCTCATTTTTACATCTCCTGAAAAGTGGGTCTTTCGGCTTTTGAGGGTATGACGATCACAAAACTGTTCAGTCTTTCCCAGCGAAAGGCTGATATTCCTGACTTTACTAGTCACTTCTCGCGCAGTCTGTCAGCCCAGAGTCGTCCCACTGATGGACCCTCTCTCATCGGTCTACGGCGCCTGATACAGCTATGCCGTATCCGGCAACATCATAGAGCTAAGCGGCGATTCTTAAACCGTTCGCATGGGATTATGTCACCTGCCGGGCAGTTGATCTTCCGAGCCAGGCTCTTTGGTTCGGTGCAGTCGCCAAGAAAATGCCTTCCGCGTCGACCTGGCTCACCCGATTCCCCTGGGCTAAGGCGGTCTTTTGCCTGACGCCGCTGGTACCCCGCAAGGTCTGATGGATCGTGATCGCATGGCGCTTTTTGTGCCCGTAACCCTGGGCTGCGATGGAATTTTTGGGGCCGCAAACACGAGAGACAGTGTGACCTTGAATTTTTGGCTGGTGGTGGCCGGGACTATTTGCTGTTGTTTTGTTTTCATTGGCCGGCTGTTGTGTGCAGTTTGTCCCTTTATGATCCGCCGGACAATGGTTGCACGCGCCTCGCTTTTGGTTATTCCTCGCCAGCAGCTGCCGTGGCCACCCAAATTGGCTCAATCGCTGGGGTCGGGCGTGAGTGACTATTCGGCGGCTTTGTGGTGATTTTATCTATGGAGAAACTACTGGGACTGCCCAACAGTGCCTAATCTCTCGGCCTGGCTCGCTCTGGGCGATCTAACCGCAGGAGCACGGTTGATTTTGGTAGCCTTGATCTACGAGCGGGCGTTTGTGGCTGCCGCATCTCTGCCCATCTACGGTGCTGAATGGCATTGTTTGCAAACTCGCCATGGTGAGTTGCGAGCTCAGAAATCAACAGGGTATGTGTGGAGCCAATGCAGCACTTTTGGATTTGCTAACAGGGGAGACGGGACGCTACGACTGTTACTTTTGCCGATTCGCTTGCTAGCGAGGGCAGGCGGGACGGGGGGCTGCCCGCTCTTCCACATCCCGCACGCTCAAGATAATCTGTGATTGTGTTCTGTGCATGACCGCTTGAAAGCCTGCCCCGAATCGTTCGGTTCGCTTAATCTGCCGCTTTCCCCACCACAGATCTGCTGGAGAATCACAGGGATTCTGGGCTTGAAGTGGCCCTTCCTGTTGTTGTTATTGGGGCGGTGTATGATTGCACCACAGCGAAAGATCCTCTCCTGCATTTGGATTCCCTGCTGTATCCGGTTGATTGCCCGCATCTTTTGAGCAGCGCCGTGATTGCACTGCCTCTTGCTCAGTCTTCCGGCTTTGGCGACCTATCTGGAGCATGCGATCGCGCGCCGATTTGATCCCGGACCAGCCTCCCGTATCTTCACGGAGCTATTTACGGCTTTATCTTCCTTTCACCCTGGCTCTTAATCTGGCCTCCTATGTCGCTGTGCCATGCGCGCGGTGGACAGAAGCGAGGAAGATTGCTGCCAGTTTTTGCCCGCAGCCTTTTGGATTCAGGGGATTGGGCTTTTCCCCATTCTCACCCTGCGAGCGCTGATGTAGCCGTCTTTCTACCAGGGCGTGACCATTGCTTCGCAGCTCTGGTGTTCAGCCTCTATCGCTGTTTGAGAATCACAAAACGGACGCTTTACTGAGGCAACTTGCCCCACCTTCTCTTGATGGTTCGGACTAACAGTCGGTGGCTTTCTGGCTTCATTGTCATGAACGACCCATCGAACACCATGAAGATCTATCCCCAGTGTGCATTGAGTGATCGGACGACGCCTTCTGGTGCAGCTTTCAACGGCTGCCGCCGGGGTAGGGGCTTGTTGACCGCAGATATCGTCTTAAGCTTGAAGGTCTCAATCCTGCCCAGTCGGTCAGATCGATTGCGGCGAGCATGATTATGGAGGCCGGAAATGTGGGTTTGATAACCAGGGATCTCCACCATTGTTGAAGGCAACCCTCTGGGATTACCGGGGATTGTCTTGCCCTGGACTCTTGCGGGCAAGGGGCTATCGCTGGGATATCTGACGATGCCTGAAACAATGCGCGAGAGCGGCACAGATCTTACGGTGCATATTGGTGCTGAGGTTATCTTGACCGCTGTCTCAAGCTGATATGACCTGGAGCGATTGCCCTGCAACTATCTGCTGTGGGAACGTTGACGAATGCTTTTTCGCCGCATTCAACTATTCAGCAATCCTGCCAACCCTAAATTCCTATGAAACCACCGGTTCCTGAAATCTGGGAGGACCCGATGGCGATTTTGGGGTTTCGTCGTTGGCGTTGGAACAGGCGGGTACTCTTCACGGGAGCTGCGGACAATACCTCAAGCAGCAGGAACCCTCTTCTCAAGATTGTTGCTGTTTGAACGTCCATAGCGCCATTAACTAAGTGGGCAACATGCCGGGACAAACACGTTCTTCAGAGGCCTTGGGGGCGGGCTTCATTCCTGATGTCTTGAGAATTGATTTTGATCGATGAGCTCTTACAGTTACCGCTTCAAAGCCTATGAAACTGGACGGCAACTAGTCGAAGAGGGTTTGAGAGTGCGTATTTCACAGCGCGCAGTGTATGCCGCGGTGCAGATCGGACGCGAGACCTGAGTTCAGGTCAAGTTATTGTTGTATCAACCGAGTTGAGTGGGAGCGTTATTCAGCACCGCGCATGTGGAATTCGCCAACCCACAAGGGCCATTACCTGGGACACTCTCAGCGGTCCGGCTTTAGCTATTTGCGACCTCGAAATGATCGATGAATATATTAGCTTGGACCTGATACTTTACGAATCATGCGCAGCTCAAACCTCTTGACCATTGCATAGTCGGCTTAAGCACAAGGGAGAACTGTGCGTGATGTTTTTCCGCCTTTTTATTTGCTCAGGTATAGCCGGCATTCGCGCATGCCGCTTTGCCTTCCGCAGTGGGCCTCGGCCCTCGCGACCGCCGCCTCACGCTGGGCATGCATTGTTCACTGAGGCAGCCCACAGGATTTTGTGTTGCGAAGCTTGAAACCCGGGCTGCAGCCCGCTGAAAGGCAGCCAGGTGGCGGTTCTGGGAGGCCGGACCGCAGGCGTTCAAACACCCGTAGCATTTCTGGCCGTTGGGTAGCCCTCAGGATCCGTTTGGTAGAGACACGTTGTCGATCTCTGCCTTGCAACCGGCTTCCACGGCCTCCTGCGCGCTGGCCGTTATCGGCTCAGGTTTACCGCACTCCAGGGATTCGGTAAGACGGTGAGGTTGTAGCGGTGAAAAGAGCTGCAGGCCTGAATATGGCGTGCTCCGAATCGCGGATGTGCTGAAAGGGCCGTACCGGCCCAAAGTCCTCCAGTACTGGGTATGGTGGCCACCCAGGCGTGATACTCGTCGTTCAGGCATCGTGCGTGCCTGGATTTTGGCGCTCAGCAGTGAACGTCATCACACGGGCCGCAGAACCGGCCAGGGCAAGAGGCGGGTGCTGCCGGTTGCTGGCTCTTCCACCATGGAAGTCATTCTAATGGTCCTTTATCCTGATATCGTTGTATTAATCTGAGTCGGATGCCTATTCGCGGGCCTGTTACGGGCGGGCAACGGCTGCGGGAATGGTCCCGGGACAAGCGCCTGCGTCACTAGGGTCAGCACCCCACTCGTTTTCGCAAGACCCAGCCACTCCTCACGGCGCTGGGCACGATCCTGGGCGGCTCCCAGATGTCTTGAGACGAAACCAGCCGGCGCCATTGGCGGCCACTTCCTGGCGGGTTCACTGCCAAAGGGCGGGCGCCTTCGCGGCTCTGGCAGGAACAGCAGCCGAGCAGCCAGCCGCCCTGGCTTGAGCGTCTTTGATCGTGCAGGTAGGCCTTGCGCCAGACCTGATCGTGACAGAACAGGTGCTGCTCGACCACAGCCCATCAGCTTCCTTGGGTCAGGACCGGCAGCGCTGGCGCAGGGGGACCGCATCACAGATCGGGCCTGGAGCCAACGGCAAACTACGGAGCGATCGGGCATGAATCCGCGCGCCTCCACTGACTGGGCCACACTGGCTGAAGTCCGGCCAGCCGCCGAAACCCGAGTTCAGCCAGCAGGGCTGCCTGATGGCCCGCGTTCCGCAGCGGGACCAGACTTTCCCTTTTGCGCAGGTGACTCGGGATGGCAACGCAAGAATTTCTCCAACGGCGGAGCTGGGCTGGCCCCAGTTCCCAGCCATCAACCCCTTCTCTGTAGCGCTGGTTCCAGCGCCCTGGTCGCCAGGCTCAGGGCGGAAGCACGGCCCGACGTTGCTAGTGAGGTAGGCAGGGGTCTGCTCATCAGGTCTCATTTGTAGGGTTTGGAACTGTGCTGATTTTCGGTGTTCGCCACCACCACCTGATTTTTGAACTCACGGGCCGGTTCTTCATTCCGCCCGTTCGGCGGCCGGGCGGCGGGGGAGTGATGGTCCGCGACGAGCTGGGTAGGCCCAATCCGGCCGGCTGGTGGCTCAACAGGCATCAGGGCGGCGATTGCCATAACGGCTACGGCATTTCAACGCCATTTCCACCCAACCTGGGCTGCGTCGTGGCCTTGGGATTCGGCGCCAGGGAAGTTCATTTTGGCCTTTGCCACGGCAGGCCAGCTAGACGATGCCGGCCTGGCAGGAGGATCTCCACGATCGCGCCGATTCAGCGATGGATTTTGATGGATCTACAAAGCCAGAAATCGGGTGGAGGCCGCTTTTCGAGGTCCACGACCTCCGCTTCAAGTCCGCATGCCTTTCGCCCCTTACCGTTGTTCTACCCCGTGCTGACGGGAGGTGGGGCCGGTGCTGCTGCGAATCCTGGGCAGGCTTTTACCTGGCTTCGCCAATGCAAAAGTTTGCTGAGCGCCATGAACACTGTTTCCCCACCAGAAATCTAGGGCTTCGATCACCTCAGCGTTTTTGCGTTGCCTTTGTGGCTTTATTCTGGCTGGCATTGGTAGCCATCCAATCGCCATGGCTGCTACACGGCGGCTGCAACCACAGTGCCACAACTTCAGTGACTCCACCCCAATAGAAACAGCTGTTGGTCACTACTTGATCTCCTGCCCGCAAATTTTCATGCGTCGGCTCGTTTCAGCCATGAAGAGGCCTTGATCGAAGCTAGGCAATTCTATGCTTATCGATGTTTCGTAATCCAGCGAGGTATGAGGTGTCACATCCCTGCAGCGGATCAATACTTTCGCTCAGCGACTTGGACGGCAATCTTGCATTGCCGTTTCCGCACGATCAAGACGTCGTTGTGTATTTGCTCAACCGAGGTATCGAGGGCCTATGGCCGTGATGGCCCTTCATGCTGCAGGGGCTTGATGTTGTTCAAGGGCTTTCCCGCCTGGTTTCGTTGGCTGGGAAGGCCGCAGAAACAAGCTGTGACCATCAGCGAACAATTGGCCATGAGCGGATCAGTCCATCGAGTTTGATCAGCCCAGTTGGCTTGGCAGGCTCCTGCAGCTGGGGCCTTCCATGCCGGTGTGCTCAGCGTCAGGTCGCTTGCGCCGCCTGACCGATCCCATCGCGTGGAGTTCCAAGCACCTGCTCGGGGCTGAGGTTGAAGTTCAAAAACCTTGGCCGCTTAGGGACGGCGGAACGCCGTGGAAGGGGCAGGGACTTTCACTGGGCCGTGGCTTCACAGGCATCGAGATCGAACTGGCACGATCCGGCGGGAACACTGAGCCATCGGCTGGGGCCGATTTCTTCGCTGCGCTTGGGCAGGTCCCACTCCTGACCAGCGCAATCGCTCAAGGGACCAGATCGGTCGTGATCCAGGGTTGTTTTTGGCATCAGGGCAGTTGAAGCGGATGCGCATGCCAGAGGGGTTACTCCGGGAAGGACTGCTCAAAGACCTGGGCGCTGAGGCGATGCGCCCGCCTGATCGCTGAGCGACCAGGTATCCGCCGCAAGGGCTGGCGACGTTTTCAGCAACAAACGCCCATCAGCAGGGGCAGGACGACCCAGCAAACCATCTGCATACGGAGAGCTCACCCCGGTCAAGCCATTTCATGGCTCTACGGCATAATTGCCTAGCAAATTCTAGTGCAAGGCATCGGGAACTTGGGCTGTTGGCTCTTTCGCCGTGCTGCGCCAGGCTGGCTCTTACCGCTTTTGGCTACACAACGCATCACAGATGCGCCCAATGGCGGGCACGGCGGCGCCAGGCCGGGTTTCGAGCTAAAGGCTGAGCTCGGGAGATGGAGAGATGGCGAATCTGCCTCCAGCGCACGGCACTTCCAGGTTTGATATGTCGGTGGCGGCTCCGGCGGGCTCATCGTTGCGGCCCAGTATGCTGCGGCTTCGCCCGGCCTGATCTGGCCTCCTGGAGCCCGCAGCCGGTCACGAGTACCAGTGTCGGCTGGATCCCGGCTGGAGTGGTCTGTTGGACGACTCGAGCGACCCACCGTTCCGAGGCGCGTTGGATTCCCGGCTGGGGCTGTCTGGATTTCGGGCAGCGCCGCAAAGTTTTTTGACCCCAGGCCCGCCGGGTGATCCCGGCGCCGGGCGGAAGCCCTCAGCTTACCGACGTGCTTGGTCGGCTCGGCCATGGGGTCTCGCTAACTTTGGAGTCAGATCCAAAGGGCTTCTTGCCGGAGGCACTCGGCAGCACGGATCATTCAGCAACTACTCAACGCGCCCACATCGCGACCACCTGGCAGGCGATCCGCAGCTTCAAGGTGTACGGCTGTTTTCAGCCACCCTGCCACCCGATCAAATGCGCGGCGGTCTCCCAGGAGGGTGATGTATCTTGGCGTGACATCTTCCAGGCCACCGCGGTGTGGCGTGAAACGGCCCGGGTGGTCTTCTGCACGGCCTGGCCCATCTCCTATCGGTTGAAGGCCTACACGCCACGGTTGCGAGCGCGTCGTGGCGCGCGGGGGATCGAGACGTTCTGCTCCACAACTTGTCGAGCTGTGCGCGCCGCAGGGCAGCTGGCTCTTCGAGTCAGCTCAGAAGGTAAGCCGCCCCAGCAGAGGCGATCACTTCGACCTTCTTGATGTGGTGCCGCCGATGTCGGCCCTTGATGTGATGCCGCAGGTCCCCTGGCCATCAACGGACCGGGTGGCTGGCTTGGGACGTGAACAGGCTCACTTGCCAGCACAGCGCTTTGCCGTGTGTTCGCCCTCGGTGATGTTGAGCTCTCTGTCCCCCCTTCAGGCCTGGCCGCCATCCGTGGCCAAGGCGCGGTGTTGGTGGCCAACCTGGCTGGCCAGCTCGATGCTGGCTCCCTACCGCCCAGTCGACGGGCTTATACGGCCTGCCCGTGATCACCGGTTTTGGCCGCGTGGTGATGGCGGATTTGACTACCAGCTTCCAGGCCGGTTGTCAGCTCCTTCTCGTGGATCCCAACCAAGGAAGCCGTGGAGCATGTGGCTGGTTGAAAACGGGTGTTCCCTGGGTGTACTGGAATTCGGGTACTGAGGCGTCGCTTGCTCGAAGTCGTTTCTCAAGCGTATGGCTCCGTGGTTGCGCTGGCTGGGGTAGCGCATCAGCAGCCGTGAATCAAGCCGGAGTGATCAGACGCCTTTGCAGCTGCCGAAGTTTGCTTCTCAAGCGCTGCCTCAGGCGGCCTGGAACCAGGGTTGGCAGAGTTCCTCCACCAACGGTCGGCCACCGGAAATCAGGCGCGTGCCATCACGTTCGCAACACGGATTCAGGCCGGCACGCTGTAGTTGGCCGGAGCTGACGGGCTGATGTGCGGACTGGCTGAAGCCCGTGGCTTCGAATCGGGAGGTCACATCCCTGTGGCCTTGCCTGCTTTGAGCTGGCCGAGCAACTGCAGCGTTTGCCGGTTTCACTCAGGAGCCGGAAAGAACCGCTGAGTTCTTCAGAGGAGCTCGGGGCTGGGCTGGAATCCGGCGGCGGCCATGATGGTCTTTTTACGCTCAAGCTTATGCCAAAACTGTCACCCGGCGCCTTCCACTGCGGGCTCATAAAAAACGCTTTCTAAACTTTCGTTTATGCGCGTTATGTCATAGCAGTTGGCCGTTGCTCTTCCCTTGGCCGTTTGTCGCGCTTCCGCGTCTGCGCCCTGCTCCCTTGGCCGCTTGCAGCGGTGGTAGCCCCTGCTCTTCGCAGCTCGTGACGCCGGCACCGGCCCTTTCCTACACTCGCGATGTCCATGGCCAGCCGCCAGGGGCCTGCTGATCGATTCGGTTTTCGAGCAGCACGACCGCGATCTTCCTTGATCCGCGAAACTGGGCATCGAGCTGCTGGCCTGCCTTCGACCCATTGCCCACGCCGACCACGGACGGGCAGCTTGGTGATGGCACGCCGCCACCGGCAGCGCCATCGGTTTGGGCCGCGTCGGGCGGAACCGTGAGCCTGCCCTGCGCACGGTGTCGGGTTGCCTTCGAGAGCGGGCCCTGGAGGTGCGCGCCACACCGGGGACACCAATGGCTGTCTCAGCTTTGTACTCGCGACACGCTGGCCTTCTGTGGCGACGCCCTTGCTGTGTCGGCGAGGCTGCGGCCGCTGCGACTTCAGCAGGGCGACGCCCATACCCTCTACCGCTCGATCACGAGCACTCCTCTCGTTGCCGGCAGTCCTGCCTGCTTTTCCGGCCACACTAGCACCGGCCGAGGCGTCAACCTCGGTGGCTGAGGAGAAGGGCTTCAACGCCCGCCTCGGTGGGCGGAGGCCAACGGAACGCGATTTCGTCGTATCTTACATGGAGCGATGAAAGTGCCCCACCCCACCGCCATCGCCTCGGCCCTGCCCGCCAATCTGCGTTCCGGCAAACCCGCGGGGGGGGGGGATTTCAACGGGGCCGTAGTTGCCTTCCTGGGCGCAGGTCCAGCGCGTTATGGCCGGGCCTGGGCCCGACGCTGCGCCGGCCGGCTCGCAGCCATTCGGGGCGAGGCAGGTGGTGGTGGATGTGCGCTCGGCCAGGTTCGAGGTTCCCGATGGTCGCATCGCCGGCAGCCTGCTGTCCCCTTGCCCCAACTGGAGGCACGGACCGCTGAGCTCCCAAAGGATCAAACCCGTCGTGGTGCTCTTGCCACTCCGGCAGTCGCTCGGCTCTGGGACCCGCTCCTGCTTCATGGCAGGCGTCCCCAGGTGGCCAACCTTCGCGGCGTCTGCGTGCTTGGGCAGGCCATGGGCTACCCTCATTCGCGACGCTTTCCCCAGCCTCGACCCACTGCTGACCACACGAGCCATGACCCCCAAACCCCACGCCAGCTGCCGCAGCCAGCTCAAAGAGCTTACCCGTCAGCGTCTGTCGACGTGCGCGAGCGGTTTGAATCTAGCAGCAGCGGACGATCCCGGGCAGCGAACCTTCCCCTCTCCCGGCTGGCGGCGCAACTCCCTCCCCGGGGACCATTGGTGTTGGTTTTCCAGAGCGGGTCGAACGCAGCGCGAAGGACTGCCGAGCTGTTGCGCGCGGGGAACCCTGCTCGCCTCACGGATCTCCGCGCGGTCATCGACGCCTGGCAGCGGCGGCGGCTTGCCCGATCCAAACGCAGCGGCGACTCCCCTGCGCTGATTGCGCCAGAGTGCAGTCGCGGCCGCGGGGGCTGGTGCTTCTCGGTGTGATCCTCAGCACCGTGGCACCGGATGGATCTGGGCTGGGCTGACTTCGTGGGGGCTGGCCTTTTTTGCCGGGCATGTTAGCGGCTTCTGCGGCTGGCCCGCCTGCTTGCTTTGCCATGCCCTGGACCGGGTTGAGGGCATGATCACCTCCACCGCCCTGCTGTTGATCCTCGCGGAGGCCCTGATCGGCTTTCCTGGCTGGCCGGTGCTCGGGGCTTGGTGGTTCGATTCTGTTGTTACCCCTGCTGATCGCGGTGCCGGGGCTGCCGGCCAAGGAGGCCATTCCCCTTTCCTGGTTGTTGTGTTGTTGTTTGGCGACTGGCCAACATCGGCCCTTACCTGCGCCGCCGCCGGGGTGGCCCTCCGGCCCGCCCTGGTGTTTGGGCCGTTGCCGCATTGTCGGGAAGCTTGGATCGGCGGCAGCCTCGTCAGGACCGGCTTGATCTCCGAACCGGTGCAAGCTGGGGATCTTCGCTGTGGCGGCCCTGGTCGCCTCCTGGCTGCATCACCCGGCGTGCCGGCCGCAGAATTGAAGATGGTCGCACCCTCAGCCGCGGGGACGGTGCGCCGCAGCGCCCCTGGCGCCGTCCAGGGGGTGTTGGTGGTCTGCTTACCGGCATTGCCGGCGTGGTGGAGGCTTCGCGCTAGTGCCGGCCCCTGGTGCTTGCTGGCCGGTTTTGCCGATGCCGGGTGGCCAGTGCACCACCTGCTTGGCTGTTCATTCACCACAGCCTGGTGCCCTCGAGCCCTGGGCCACTGGCCGGCGGCCAGCCTTGCGCTGGTGCTGCCCCTGTGGCTGGCGGGGGCGATCGGCGCCGGGGCTGGGCCAGTGGCTGGCCCCCCGGCTCATTGACCGCAAGCTCGGCGCGGTTCGCGGCCACTGCTGATCCGGCTCGGCCCCTGCTCAGTGGCATGGAGCTGTTCGCGCCAGACCGCCAGCGCCCCACCCCCAACGTTGCCCGCGCCGTCAGCTTCCGTCTGCTCCCTTCCCTGAGGTCCAGGCCATGAAGCACACGCACGTTGAGTTCCGGCTGTTGCAAGCAGCACGGTTGCTGCCGGACCCTGCCAGCGATTGTGAACTCTCTCGTGGGATTCCACGATGACTCGGAGACTGCAAGACAACACCAAGCCTCAGCCACACAGGGTTCCGGCTTCTACCCTGCTTTCGTTGTTGCTCTGCCCAGCACTTTTTATCTGGTGGCCACATGCCAGGAGCGGGCCTTCCTTGCAACGGGTGGAGGGGACGTTCACCGGTGATTCACCGTTCTGACATGGATCTTGGGCAGAGTGACGCCACTTCCGGCTGACGCTTGATCTGGAGCGCACGCCGGGAGTTTGGCCCGCGCCGATGACGAGGCCATCGGCCTTATAGTTCGGCGGTGAAGCTCTGCCCTGTGTCGCGCAACTGCAGCTGGCTGTGGGGAAAGCCTTTCAGCTTGGAGTTGCTTGAAAGCTTGAGCTTGACCAGCCATCACCTTCTTTGTGAAGGGAGTTTGTTGTCCGAACTGGCAATTCAGAGCCTGCTCTTGTTACTTCTTGCTTTTGCAAAAACTGCCAACTTGATTGGCGATGCACGCATTTCAATCAGGCTGGGTGTTTTGCTTCAAACCAGAATAATTTGCTGCAAACAGTGACCAAAATATCCGTAAATGTATTTTTATCAATACACTCAAAGAAGGCAGTCTTTATTGTGTTATCGCTTCAAGAATGCTTGACTAGGCGGGCCGATCTTGTGGTATTCGCTACCAGGGGCATAACGCTCTCGGGCAATCGGGACTTAGCTCAGTAAAATGAGTTAAGATCACGCTTAACGCTTTGCATTTAGAATCCAATGCTCTCTCGATTAAATCAGCATCCTTGTTCTGTTGGTGGCATCAAGGATTGGTCGCTTCCTTGGCGGAAGCTAAACTCAAGCGGGCTTTGATCAAAATTAAAGTTGAAGAAGCACTTCATTCAAGGCAACTTGTTTGAGCAGTGGGCAAAGTCCAAGGGGCATTCAGGGAGAAGTGGCTTCTGTGGAGGTAATCGATTTCTTTAAATAAAACAATAAAAACAATGAAGAAAAAAATCCAGATTGGCACGGTTACAGGGATGAATCTGACGGTTACTTTTCGGGCTATGGCGAGAAAGTCAAACGTCCAAGGCTTTTAAGCGCCGTTTTCACTGTTTAACGCGATGGTCAAACCCTTGGGCCATTTCCGTCCCCTGCTCATTGGGCAGCTGCAATTGTCGCAGGAGGGAAAAGTCTGAGCTTATATAGCAATACACAGATATGGGGCTGCTGAAGATTGGCCTTGGACCCCCATCTCTTCTTTTCCCTTTTTTACGCA
>Ga0163217_1095384_pt1 | contig 12261 bp, 17 predicted proteins | sample SynspAceP_FD_185933 | JGI IMG/M metagenome (GOLD analysis project Ga0163217, IMG submission 185933) | Saline lake microbial communities from Ace Lake in Antarctica - Synechococcus sp. Ace-P (PacBio error correction) | ecosystem: Environmental > Aquatic > Non-marine Saline and Alkaline > Saline ... | reverse complement strand
AGAGTCCTTTATACTGCCAAGGCTAGCTCACATTGCGGCGGCGCGTCTGTCGCTCCCCGACCCGGCGCCGGTTCTTAGCGTAGGCCACAAATCGTCCGTACAAATAGGGCCTCCGATCGCGGTCCAATTGACATGCGCTGCTGGTCAGGGCGTCACGGGCAAAGCTGGTGGAGGCTTGGTCGGGAATGGTCAGGATTTTGCCTTCGTGTGCTTTTTGACGGGCGTCATGTTTAGAATGACTGGCAAATGTGATTTCGGCACCCTGACATCCAGCGTCAGCCATTGGAGAAGACAAGCACCGGAATGCTGGCTTTGAAGAAACGGTCACTTGATACATCCCCTTCCCGACAGCGCACGAGGCGAAGGGCCGGCACGGCCAAAACCGGCTGCAGGTCAACGCCGACGAGAATCTTGGCGGATATTCGGCATAGCCTTGCAACTGCGATTGCACACTGGGAACGCGGCTGTTCGGCACGCACCAGTTATGCTGCCATGGCGGCATAATCCGCCATAGGAATAGCCGCAAGACTGGCGAATCTTTTCGGCTCTGCCGCGATGCCGGATTTCTCCAACCAGCCAGGCCGCGGCTGTCTTCAGATTCATCCTGCGCCTTTTGTAGCCGAATTGCCGGTCTCCGGCCCGCCATTCGGTCGCAGCCCCAGTCGGTGCTGCCCCGGTATTGCGGCTTGCAGCACGGCGAATCCGCGCGAGACAGGAACGGAATCAGCGCTTAGAATCCCAAAAACCGGCATAGTCACGCTGCCCATGACGTGGAAGCCGCCCATGTGGCAGAAACACATCGGCTTTGCCTGCACGACGGGTCGCTTCCTTTCCATCCTTGCCGCATGCGTCAACAATGCAGGCGTCCGGCGACCATCACGCGCGGGATATTAAAGGACCAAGTTCCATCGTTACCGATATCGCCAGGATCGATCCATGGCCGGCTTCTGCACCGATGGCCTGCAGCCTTTCCTTGTCGTCAAACACGCAAAATCAGCAGGGCCGGGGTGACTGCACGGATGATGCGTGAAGACGATGCCGGTTCGTCGTTCGCACGCACTAAGATTCACGTCGATTTCCTGCCCGGAAATAGGCCTGCTCCAGTCTCCGAGCACGGATGCCGCACCAGTTCAGGGTTTTCGACCCAGCCGTGGGTATGTAATTCAGCACCCGATAAATTGAAGCCGAAGCACCTTGTTGCCCGAATTCAGACGGCACGAGTCGCATGTTACGACGCCTGTGCATTTCAAGTCGGGATTTGGCCAAAAAACAGGCTCATCGCTGAGCGGTCTGTGTCTTTGGATCGTATGTGTAGATCTGTTCTTGTCGTAAATTTTATTGTATTGAATGTAGATATAAAGCCCGCTTAGTTTCGTCCAGTGGATCACATGAGTTCGCCGCCGCTTCGACCAGGATCGATCCTCGAGGGCATCCCTGCTTTTTCGAAGCTGCCGCCCTTTTGCGGGCACTTTGAGACTGGATTTATCCTGACGGAATTGTCCCGTTCCCGTTTCGCTCGAATTCCGATCATCAGCCACTGACTTCGCCGTCCAGGGGAGTCGGGCAAACATAGGCAGCCCACCGCGGACACGCGTCACCGTCAGCGCTCTGGTATACGCACTTCAAACCTCGCGTTTGGTCTTACAGATCAAAGCCAAACTTCCGCCGAGCTGCGAGACTCGAAACGAGCGGGCATTCAGCCTGCGGAGATTAGTACATGATCGGGCGTCGCCCGCCAATTGCGCGACCACCGCGAACCGATCCACGTGCTTTCCAATGCGCAGGCAATATTCAGTGTTCTTGCTGCGGGCCCACGCAATTGACTGCCCAGCTTCGATGAAGGGCTCGTCGAATGTCTCGAAAACTCTTGTCCGTGATCCGAGGTTTACTTGACCACCCATGTACGTTGTCGAGCCGGTGGTTCTTGCCTTCACTTGGCAGCCCCGGATGCGAAACCCCTGTTATAGTGGCTTGGCGCGGACCATGCGCCTTTGCCGAATGGCCGTCCAGGACGTTAGCCGTTTTTCAACGCCTGGGAATTGAAAATGAATTCGCTGTCGTCGCCACATCACGGCGCAGCCATCAAACAGGGTCCGCTTTCGACAGATCGTCTGAGGGTCCCGTTCGCGATGACCGCGCGGTCCTTGTGCGTGCACCTTGCATGGGGGCCCGACGAGCAGCGCGAAACATCGTGTTCCCGTACCGTTGTCACAGTGGACGTTGCCAATGAGCCGCAAGCCGGGCCAGAATACTTCAACGGCGATCGGCTTCGGCGACGGCTGGGTCTGGCCAGGCGATGACAGGCGGCCGCTGCACCCGACAAGGAAACAGAGCATTTAGGATATGCTCATTGAGCATCGACGGAAAACATCTCCCTTTGGATCGATGTCGCCCACACGGCGCCGACCTGTCAACTCTCAAAGCCAACGGAAGGAAACTCTTCTGCCTGAGAGGAATCAGCAGATGAAAAATTCTTAGCCGTTCAGTTACGCAATGTCTGACCAATCCATGACGCACCAGAGAACCAAGCCGGGCGTCACCAAAACCGATGGCATTTTGTCACCATCATACGATAGATGACGGAAATCTGAACACCGCCAATTATGATGTCCGCACGTTGTTTGAGGAATTACAAACCCGCAAACAATTTTACGCAGGGTGGGGCGGAGTTCTGTCAGGGCTTGGAAGGGGATTTCCAGGAATTTCGAACGACAGCCGTCTCGGGAATGGTTGAGGGAAACGGAGAATCCAACTCATGAACCAATGAATTTCAGCAACGTGCTGTATATTGCGCACCAGTTTTGCCTTTTGCCGCCGCTGACCTTGTATGCGCGGGATTGGAGTGCGAAACGCTTCAATCGCTCACGGGAAACCGAAACAACGGCTAATGACTCTGTCATTGGTCGTCGCGGCCGTGTCGCTGAAGACGTCGAAGGTAGACGAGAAAGAACTGATGTCGTCCGTGGTGACGGGGTCTTCGCCGGTCGTCTTCTGAGGTATACCGCCGTCGCACCGGATCCAAATTCCTGCAGCACGTCTGACGCGGTGCTCAAGGCATCGCTGATGTTGGCGCGCTGCTGCAGACCGGCACACAGTCGCCGCCGCTCACCCAAGGGACTGCTGCGTCGTATTCCGTCCGCATTCGTCCAGAATGGCCGGGCGTCGGCACTTGGAAAACGGTTTCGCTGCGGTGGTCTTCGGCGCAACCGCACGCTGACCCTGGATCAACGGCCGCCGCGCAGGATCAAGCCGGTAACGCCCGTTGGTGCCGGTTTCGGCAATTTGACCTCAACGCCATTCCACTTTCCGCAGTTGAAAAAGCGATTCGAAATCCTGCAAGGGATGGCGCCTCTATCGATCTGACTAATGAGATAATAGGGACTGCCTTACGTTGCCGGGCGGTGTTCGAGCCGGCTGCCTTATTGCCCTCGGCCTGCTGATAATGTCCGTCGATACTGTGGAAACATCATCACCAAAGAGGAATGACGGGTTTGGAATTACGATCGATTGTTCACGTTCAGATCCCGGAAAAACTCCCGGCGGTGAAAACTGATCCGCAGGAGCGCGGACCTTGGGGCAAGACGTTCGCCGCCAACCGTCGGCCGCGCCTTTCAGCTGTCGTTTCGACAATATTACAAAGCCAGGCAAAGAACATCGCTCGCGGTAGTTAGATCGTGACTATTTCAAGATATAGTGTGGCGAGGTACTATCTATGCTTCACCGACGAATGGGTTTCGCGCACAGCCGACGTGACTCGGACCCCACGACACCGGAACCCTCGCTGTAACGAACCTGGCCTGGGGGGCCTATGTTCTGGAGTTTACCGACTACAATGCTCCCGGCTTCGTCCACGACACCATCCGGCCAGGCGTCGCCCCCAGGTTGATCCAGTTAACGATATATGCACGGCCGACCATTGGGCAATTACCTGCCTGGCTTTCATCCGACACAAACAAACACGGCTGGGCCTTGTCGTCCCTGGGCGGTTTCTTGCCGTCGGCTCATGACGAAACCTCCTTCTGACCGGGCAAGCAACACCTTGATTCGGTATTTCGCACACTGTTCGGCCGCGTGAGCTTCGCTCGGACCTCCTGAACGCTGACAGGCGCTGTTCCAGCGACGGCACAGAATCACTTGAGCCGAAGTCGAAGCGGTTTCACGCTACTACAGGGAACGGCGCAATTCGAAGTCACCTCGCACATGGACTCCTATGGCGAAGTTTTCTTGCTCAATCGCGACCGAAAACCTATCGTGAACGGCTATGCCAGGGTCTGGACCTATGACTATGTCTACGAATCAATGGGCGGCACGACATACACAACAGCCCCGAGCGCACTCGGAAACGGTTGGGGCGGAATGTGGCCGGAATGGGCGCCTTTGTCGGTCTCAGGCCCAACGGCGATCACGGATCATTTCACATTTAACGGACACCAGTATCACTTGTTGACTACAATGAACGTTGTTGCAGGTTTGCGTAATTCGGCATTTTCGGACGCCGGCCCTGTCCGACTGGAACTACGACACCTATCTCCAGTTCTGCCCGTTCAGACGAGCGACTACCGCAGGAACCTGATTCTTCGAAGGACGCGAATTTCGCCCTACGATGTTACAATTTTCAACACGTTGCGCGGGCTCGACCACCGACGTCCGCGGCGCGACTGTGTCGACGTTGTACTGGCTACAACCCTTGCCACGCTTGCGGCGACGTGTACTGACGTTGACCGGGCCTTCACTGTTCAGGCAACGGAAATCGGCCAACACGGTCTTCATGAGCAAACCCAGTATCGAAAGTTCTTCAAACGGACCGCTCTTCGAACTGCGGCTGGTACGGTCCGGGTTGCGGGCTTCGGCGCTAAACCGAACTGCGCGAGGCGCGTATTCAACGACGTTCCTGGCGAGTCACGCAAGAGGGCAACGCCTGGGGCTCACGAGCGCTGGGACATCACCAAATGAGGGCCAAAGACACGTCGGCGATCCTTCGGCGAACTCGCCATTCGTGGTCAAGCGACGTCGGCCGCTTTATGAGGCGCTCGCGAAATCTGTCCTTGTCGCACGCTGGACAGAGAAACACCGTGCGACGGTTGTGCAGCCTGGTCAGGACCACACGACTCAGGTTCGGGCCTCGGCTGAGCAGGGTTACGCCATCCGTGATAAGCGCGCGCCCACGTTCGCACGTCTTTCCGCGTGACCTTGGAAAACTGTTCGAGGCCGCGACTTCGGCCAGACAGCCTTGGCTGGCCCAACGTTCAATCGATCCTTAGCGTGAACTACCAGAAACGGCAGTTCATCACGAACGGCCGATTATTTCCCCAACGGCCGCTTCGACAATTGTCGCTGATCTTCCAGTGGCATCGTGCCACGGCACAGGCGGGCGCAGTAGCAACTGTCTCGTCACTGGTGTAACCCGTTCCTCGATCCTGAAACGTATTCCGAAGCAATTGAATGCTCGGGCTGATTCTGGGGCACCAACATGGATCGATTTCCGGGCTTTTCGATCGGATTACTTCGAGAATCGAGATCACCCGACGAAATCACCGTCTTGGTGCAGCGAATATCCTGCTTGGTTTGTTTATTTGAGTCGACAGTTTCGCGACAGAAGCCGCTGTGTTAAACCAGTTTACACGCGACCCGAACAATTACTGATCGATTTACGGTCACCACGACTTTATCAAGTCGCACGCAGACGAATAAGGTATCGACTTCTCGCCCGATACCTCGGGGACTTTCTCGTTCGGGTCGCTGACGCTCAACACGCAGCACGACCTACCAGCAGGGGAGACGAGATCGTCCTGTCGCAATGCGAGACCGCTTCGACTACGACCGGCGTAGCGGGTGGATCCGGAATGGGTTAGGTAACTTCAACGGCCACGGCTGGAACGTGGACCAATGGTCTATTTCTGGGGCATGGACTTCATCGGGCAAGACGTCGACGTCCGGATAGCTATATCTCGCCAATGGCGACGTGATGACCCAAACTATCTCGGCAGCAATCGGCTGAAGCTGAATCGGGAGCAAATCACGTTATACAGCTTGTCGGTCGGGCGTGAAACTTCCGACGAGCTTTGACGTTCGGGTCCTGGCGTTTCCGGAGACGTCTTCGATGAGCATCCGCCAGCGTTTTTCACGGTCGGCAAGCGGCAATACGATATACCGTGGACATATGCTTTTCTACTCGCAGGAATGACGCTTTCGGCCGTCGCGTTTCTTCCTGAATCGTTCAAGCAAGAGCTTCTAGCATCTGACTAAAATTGACACTAAAAAGCGGCTGGCAGATTGGCCAGCCGCTTTTTTCATTTTTGCGATCGCCAGTGCGCACGGAGACAGAATCAATGCCGCGAAATTTCCATGACGCAAGGATATCTGAACGACCGAAAGCGAGTTCACAGCACCGCTAACGAGACGGTCTTTCCTCATTTCGTGCCAGAAGCCGGCACCCACCTGTTGCGCAATAATCCTGGGATGTTTGTCCCGGTCGCCGCAGCCAATACCACGCGCGACTTCATCCATACCGAACTGCGCCAGCAACAGCAGGGCGTCTGCATCCCGACAATCCGGAGCTCGCTGGGGGCACCTGCTCTTCTCGGAGATTAGTCCGCACTCGCACCAGCCTGTCAGCACCCAGATTCCTGCTCTTCGCGACCCCACACGTGGTGTGGCGCGGGGCCCGCTTTTTCTGTTCGGGAAATTTTGCGGGAACCCGCCACCTGCGGACCGGCAATACAGATGCGGCGGAGGCTGATTGAACATGATGATCTTTCGGGCATCCACGGCAAGCCCCAACCATGTACGATATTTACACGCACAATGCTAGCGGCGGTTGGCTCGGACGGCGTCCAAGCTCCTACGCTACGAAGGGACCCTTGGTCAAGCCCTCCCAGGGACCTCAACTCCAACGCGCCGGAGGCCTTAATTTCGCCCAGTCCTGACCGATTGCGGCATTGAGTGTGCCGACGGGACTGGGGCGCCGCTTTGTCATTATCGGAAGCGACACAAGCGCAAGAGCGGCACGTGCTCGCGATAATCTCCAGGTCGGACGACTCTCGCCTGGCCTGAAGAATTGCCGCGACATGCAGAAAAAAGCTGGTTTGAAATGCCTTTACCGGGCCTGCCGCGGCCCTGCTGGGTACGCCTGAAAGCGTCCGCCTAGGTCGAGCGTCTTGCGCATCAGCAGTCCTGGCCAGCCCTTGAGCAGGGCGACGCGTTCTTTGCTGCCATCTGGGCGTGTGAAGCGCAACGCCCTGAACCTTGCGCTCGGTCCAGTCCTTCGCGTCCAGCCAGCCGAGCTTGCATCGCAGGCGAGCGCGGCTGCGCCGAGCGCCGTACATTCTCGCGATAATTCGGGCCGCAAGCACGGCCGGTCGAGATATCCGCCACGGAAAAACTGGCATCAGCCAAGGTCATTCGCCACCATTTGCCGCCATCGAGCGCTTCAACGGATTCCGCGCCAATTTCGCGCTTGCGGAGGCGTCTAGCAGGTCCGCGTCTTGGTAGCGGGCAGATTCACAGTCCTGGCACCGGCCGAGGTGCGCCGCCGTCGTCGCCCGCGTGTTTGCCGCTGAGCGTGCGTCGCGCATCGGCGTTCCAGTGCGGCGCGCCCAGCCCGGTAAAGGCCCGGTACGATATACACGCCATTGCCATTGCCCTTTGAGGCCCGAGGCGATGCTCGTCGGTATTCCTCCGCCTGAGGCCACAATGCCGAGAATCAGTCGGCGCAGCATTTACACCAGTAGCAGCATTGAATATCGAGCTTGCCAGCGCCATCGCGCCGCCGCCGGGTAGCTCGTAGGCACCAGTTAGACCAACTGTGCCGAGCAGGCGGTGCTGCGAATGCAGCCGCTCCGCGCCTGTATTCGCCAACAGGAAAGCGCCTGGTCCTAGGTTTGATCTTGGCCAGTATGCCGCGGCGTAGGCACCCCTGCCTAACCAGAGCGAACTGCTGGTCGCCCCGCCGCGAAAGGATCGGCAGCGCTGACGCGAGAGGCTCTCGTCACTCATGTGCCAAAATCCCGCCGCATTCGGGCCTGACTCGGCACAGGCTGGCAGGCATTGAACAGCTCCGACATCGCATCGCTCCCAGCCGCCGTCTTCGCGAGGCCAAGGCGGTAGAAAGCATGTGGCGCGAGGCGGTTCGTTACGTCTTGTCGCGTTTGCACGCGTGCCGGCCCGTCTGCTTCCAGCATCAGGAAACTTTCTCGACGGTGCCGAAGGCCAGTCGGCCTGCCTCGGCCCAGTCCGCTCCGTGCACATCAACCGAACGAGGATCAGCTGCGTTTTGCTTTGCGAGACCGGTGGAGCTAGCAGGCGTGCTTGTCGCTGTCTGGAGTGTGGCTCTATGACGCGCCGTGGCCGATCTTCAGTTTTCTCGCGACATCCCCGCGACACGTGCGCGCTGTCCGGCTGTCATACCGAATAGGCGCGCGGGTCGGCAGCGTCCTCCAGGCTTGCGGTTCGGGCCCTTCGCGCTGGGCCAAACTGAGAGTTGTTTCGCCGCTGATTGGTCTGGGATTACCCGTACCTGCGAGTCTCGCGTTCCCACGCCGGCGGCCAAGCGCTTTCCACGCTGCGTTTTCGCCGGTGTGCGGTGCGGGGCTAGCCAGCGGTTCTGGTCGAGGGCTCCCGAATTGTGCATTTGCTCGCCGTTTGCTGGTGCCTGTCTTGTTAGCCGGGCGGCCCGCTCGTTTTCCGGGGATTTATGGGAGCAGATCGGAAACATCTGCTGGGCATGCGAAACACTTAGTGGGACTCAACAGGGGCGCCCACCGGTCATCGCGGTGCTGGGTCGAAGGAAACGACGATTCGGCGGGCGATAGGACGTTCGTTGGCTCCTGGCGGTCAGATCCAGTCACTATTCGACTTGTGTCCCGGACACTTGGTCTTCGCCACTCCGCCTATGCCCCCCAGAAGCGGAGCGAGGAGTCTCTAGGCCAGGCGGCGCGGGCGCAAACCGGGCTCCGGCGGCATCGTTTACTGAACGCCTCGTCTATGACGAGGGAGGTCAGGGCCGGCTGATCTCCTATCAGCCCTGGTTCGCGGGAATATAGCGCGAGCGGTGATAGTCGTGGCTCCAGCCTGTCGAAGGTTGCCGCTCCGGGCGCACACTCGCAGGGGGGCCATGTTTCGCGGCCGGGCCGTTGCTGCTGGCGGCCTCACAGTCGTCGCATCGTGGCTATCAGTCTACCAGCACAACGCGTAGAGCCGGGAGGCAGGTCGGGGAACCGTGGTTGGCTTAAGGGATCGGCTGGCCCCAGCGGAGCAAGGCTGCCCGGGAACATAAGGCTGTCGGCCACCCAGTCGCCGGCGTCGATGTGCCTTTGTGAGCGTCGATATGGGCTCCCAGTCTTGCTGGCCTTGGTGAGGATCCGAATTGCGGTTGGTCTCACGGCGCGGAAGGCATTTGGCGGCCCCGTACCGGTGCTGCCGGTATTGCGGTGCAGACGGCGAATCCGCGCGAGGACAGGACGGATCCAGCGCTAGATCCAGGCATAGTCAGCGCATGGGCCGCCTGTGCAGACAATCGCTTGCTGCGTGGCTTTCCTTCATCTTGCCGATGGTCAACCCATGGCGGGTCCGGGCGGGCCATCCAGCGCCGGGTTATTTAGACAGGGGCCGTGCTGAATTGCGGGCGCGATGACCAGGTCAAAAGGCTTCCGTGAAACGGCCCGCAGGCACGGCGAATGAGAGCATCTGTTCCGCTCGCGCAATTTCCATTCCAGCTGCGCATCAATCGGCTTCGGCTCCCGCCGGGCGTCCGCGCGTGATCACCGTTTCAGCATTTCACTTAGTTCGGTTGCATCAGGTCGAGGCGCGCGAACCTTGTGTGTCTGATCGGGTCGCGCTCTGCTTTGTGTTTGCGCGTCTGCCAGGCTCGACACCGCATCACGCGTGGGGGCGAATCGGCTCCCACGCCGCGTAATTTCGTCCCAACATAGAGAACGCGGGAATCTTTTAGGCGCCATGGCGCGCCTGAGGCAGGTCGAGCCTGAACCGGGTTTCCTGTGACCGGTCTGCAATCACATCCATCGCGGCACCAAGGTCGCCCGCATGCGCGCATCGGGCCGACGACAGGCCAGCGGGACATCGCAATGCGGTCGTCCGTACCGGAAAATGGCGTGCCCTTTGCTTGGCACAATTCCATTAGGTCGGCTTGTGGCCGAACACGCCGCACATGTGGGCCGGGATCGGATCGACCGCCCGCAATGTCGGATCGATCTCGAGCGGGACCATTTGCGGGTCGCCAGCGCGACGGCAGCCCGCGGGACGAGCTCGCCCGTGGGCGCGCCGGGGTCATAGGGGTTGAGCGTACGGACCGTTAGACGGGTTTTTCGTTCTGCCCGTCTTGCAGGCGCCACCGGCGGCATTCGTCTTGCCGGTTATACACCGCGCCGCGCCTTCAGGCGCTGCACGACGCGTTTCTTTCTTGATCGAAGGTCCCTTGAACACGGGCCATGCCCCAGTGTCGGGCAGGCGGCGACTCATTCGATTCCTTCACGGTCTCGGCCGGCCAGCACGGGCGCGGGTCATCGGCTGGCGTCTTGTCGATTGCTCGGCAGCCGCCAGGCGCGATCAAAGTCGCGACCACAACGGCATTCACCGGGCCCGTGAAATGTTCGATGCGCCGCAATGGGCCGCTTCGGCAGGATCCGCGGCCGTTATGATCCCGTACGAACTTGGCATCTAGCTGTATCTCTGCACAGCTGAGCTCCAAGGTCCACATTTCCCGTTGCGCCATTATATTTCTCCTTCCAGTTAAAGGTAGCACGCGCAGGGAGGATCAACGCGGATCGCGCCTCGGCCCCGGTTCACCGAATACCAGAGCGTGGGCTGCCGGTCGCTGCAAAGCGTTTTGTCCCCTGGTCTCAGCGTTGGTCGCCCGTGCCGCGGTACCGCTGCCGAGGAAGGACGAGCCCTGTGGTCATCCCAGCAGGAGCGTCAGGCCATGGCCGTGTCAGCCCGCGCCCGGCCCACCCATGGGTAGTTCCAATGGAGCTCCGCCTCGAGCGACGCGCTGAGCCTTGCCAGCCGCTTGCCACCTCGCGAGTGCAGGTCGTCCTCACTGGCCTGCGCTTCGCCTGCATTTGCAGGTCTCAGGGCGTCTTCTCATGTGCCCAGCGCGCCCGCTCTGCGGCGCTTCACCAGGACCGGCGGCGCGGCCGATCACCGATCGATCAAGGACCGAATATTCCCACCCCTGCGCAGCTTGCGCGAGTTCCTGCTATGTCTGCCATGACGCCGCACTCCGCTGCAGTACCAGCGCGGGCAGGTGCCGCCGGCCGGTCGAGATGGATTTTAAACATCCGGGCGCGACCGATTACCCCGTGAAGCCGAGGCGTTCGGCCGCGCCAGCAGCGCAAACCAGTCATGACCCGCAGTGCGAGATCAACGGCAATCGTCCTGTTGCATGGAGTTTGTCGCGCCGCGACCGATAACATTCACTGTCGCAACGATTGGCAGGAATTCACGTGCCGGGGCCGTGCGGGAGGGCTTCAGCGCGTCGAGGAAGCCTTCATCGTGCCAGTAATCGCCTGCGCAGAAATGCCCGCCGCACCGGGCAGGCAGTTCGCGCGGGCTGAACGAAATGCGGCAGCGCAGGGCAAGGCAGGTCCAAAGTTGGGAAAATTGGGCGATCAGCATGGGACGCCATTATGCGGCCGGCGGGCCACCCCGGTCGGAAAAAGTTCAGCCCGCCTGCGCATGGACAGCGGCAGGCGGGCTTTTGAAAAATCGCGGGAAAAGGGCGCAGGCCTATCCGGCAGTTGAGCGGCCGCCTTTTGGGAAGCGGTAAGGCCTGGCCGCTTGGCAACGCTCGGCGGCGCCATTATATTCGCGCTCCAGCTGGTCGACATAGTCTGCCGTCGACATGCCGCCGTCTGGATCGCGCCGGATTACCCTGGCCGCAGCCCAGATGTCTTTCCCACGCCTTGGCTTCCTGATTACCGCCCGAACGAAATTTCCAGGCCGACGGATCGGATATTCGGCAATTGTTCACATCCATGCCAGCTTTGGCAAATCGGATGGCGCAGGTACATTGCGATGGACGCCGGTGAACAGGTTCGAAAGACGATGTCGCCCGCCTTGGGAGTCGACATTCATTTTGGGTCCTTGTAGCCTTCGACGCATGGCTTTCGTTGGCACGGAAATGAACCGCGGAATTGCCGATATAGCCGAGATTTCGGGCCGCCATGGGCCTTGCGCAGCGGGCCAACGCATTGCCGGGTTCGCTAATTCGGAGCCGGACAGGGCCCCAATCTTCTTCTCTTCTTG
>Ga0163217_1074386_pt1 | contig 12261 bp, 10 predicted proteins | sample SynspAceP_FD_185933 | JGI IMG/M metagenome (GOLD analysis project Ga0163217, IMG submission 185933) | Saline lake microbial communities from Ace Lake in Antarctica - Synechococcus sp. Ace-P (PacBio error correction) | ecosystem: Environmental > Aquatic > Non-marine Saline and Alkaline > Saline ... | reverse complement strand
CGCCAATCATCTGAGCCAACCTGCCCGGGCCTGTTGCACGCAGATCGACACGGGCGTGGCCGCCTCTGGCAGGGCCGCTTTGTTCGCGCGCAATGTACCGGCTCGGGGGCGACGTGTTTCGGCCTCTGATGAAACGGGCCGCCGTACGCCGCCAGCCGTCGCCAGATCGCGCAGGCCACATCCTGACTGTGTGGTCGCGCGGCGGGCCGCGTTATCAGGTAAGCCCTGCTCACTACAGAATCGGCGATATCGAGTACACAGCATGTCCTTGATGTCGATGAGCGGAAAGGGGTGAGGTAATCCGCTGCTCGTCTTGCGTAGCCGCCCAGGTCCAGCGCGTCTTCCCGCGTGCGTTTCAACACCCTATGTGCTTCTGCTGGGACGATAGAATGCGGCCCTGTTAAAAAAGGTCGTTTCGTTGCATGTGCAGCAGTCCGCCAGTGCGTTCCTCATAGGGATCGTGCCGGCCGTGCGCACCCGCTGGGCTTCTTTTACCTTCCCAGCTCAGAAGAGTCGCACCCACATACGGAGAACGCCGCGGTTTAGCGACGTTGTCTCTTTGCATTTGCCGCGCCCCGATGCATCGGCCAACAGCCTACAGCCAAGCCACCAAGCTCGCGCTGATCTTCCATCTGCAACCCGAAAACAGCGCCGGGGGAGCTTTCGCCCTCGTGTCGTCCGGACATCGCGAAGTTTTACCGCGCGCTTCAAACAGCTAGTCCTTACTGCTTGGCGGCTCGCTTACAGCGCATCGAGAAAGCGGTAGAGTGCAATACCAAAAGGACGTTCAACAGCAAGATTTGCGCGGATGCCATTTGGCACGCCGAGATGTTTTGATCCGTCAAACCGATACGTCCTTAGTTTTCCTGTTGAGATTTGCTCGGCGAAGACGTCCCTGCGCGGAGGAGCCGCATACTTCTCTCTGATCCCACACTTGTGCAATAATTTCTTGTGAGGACGCGTGAATTTGGTCAGGTTTTATATGAGTTGCGCAAAGCGCAAACAGGCATGTGCGAACACGCCCCCGCGCCACAAAAGTCTCCTTCAGTCGCGCGCCCATACTTAGTGCTGAGTCACGGACACGATATCAGGAAAAATCGGCCGCGCAGCATAACCGTTGCCGCGCAGGTTTCATCCTGACGGGCCCTCGCAAACTCGGAGACTGAAACCTCAAACCAGTTCAGTTCGACGCGCCACATCCAATCAAGGCGCACTTGCCGAACGCGCGCAGCAGCGCGAGGTCTGTCGAGGAGAACGCGAGTACCACTCCGCAAGGAAAAGCAGTCCTTTATCGAAGGTCGAGTGAAGGGAGACTGTGAACAGGGCGGTACGGAATCTCCCTTGCCGAGTGATGATCCGGCTCAGAAATGATCCCGGGGCACATCGAGAATCTCACCACGGTTCGCTAAGTTACACTTGTACGACTCGTGGATCAGGCGTGAAGTGAGGAAAAGACCTATCAGATCGTTGGGAATGACGAATCCAGAACACCATCGGCAGGAGCCTGTCTGCGCGGCGGGTCTGAGACATCAAAATTGACTCATACATCCCCATGCCCTCTCTGCCTGAAGGATTTCTCGCTGCCCGCAAGGGACGAAGGGCGGTTACGCACAGAGAGATGCGTTCTCGAAAAGTGGATCCGCCAACCGGGCGGAGGCAGAGGAAGTCCTCTGAAGGTTCTCAAAATCGGTCTATGCCTGAGCGGAGCGCATATCATGTCTGACGCCCCCACCCCCGATCAGCCGCGCGCCACGGATTACCGGGCCAGCGCGCGAACGGGGTCGAAGCAGCGGCTTCGACCAACGCCATTGGGCATATTACTGCACAAAATACACAGACGGGAGCGGGGGGAAGGGCTGCGGGTCACGGCATCGAGATCGGGAGAGCCAATCATTTATACATAGTTCATTTCGATTCTGAGCTGATTGGCTATGTCGTCTCTCTCTCGGCTTCATGGACTCAGCCGCCTGCCCCGTACATCGAGGGCCGAAGGCGCGTCTGCGCTTCCTCCAGGAAGCAGCCATTGCTGCGTGTTCATTGCCCTGTTTGCAATGATCTGGGTGGCAGGACTGACGGCGAGCCCGCGCCAGCCGCGTCTGATGCGGGCGTAGAAAGCCAACGCGATTTGCAAGGTCTGCAATTGATGCCATTCGGCTCACGCCGTGACTATCGCGCAGCAACAGGGCGGTGTGGACGGAATCTCTGAGCCATTCGGCAACCGCAAGCTGGATGAGACGCCGCAGCCACGCGCAAGACCGAAACCGCCTCGCCCACGTTTCTCCACCCGGCCGCGGACGAGACAAGACGCGCCGCACGCCCCCCGCCCAAAGCGCCGAGCGGGGACCAGCCCACTCTGGCTTTCTCGGGATCCCAGAGTGCCGATTATGGCACCACCCTTTTCGACGGTGTATCAGATGGGCTGGATCGCCGCCTCTTCAACGTGTCGCACACACACGAGCGGTGACCTGCTGATTGCGAGCGAGTGAGCGAGTCTTCGCTCCCGCACTTCGCTGGCCGACCGCCATGAAGGAAAGTGCGGCGAGGGTAACGGCGCGCATGGACTTATTCAGGCGGCGCAGGGAATATCCTGAACCCTAGCTCCAGGCCACGACGTTTGCATCTATATGCCGATCTGCGCCGGTTACACGGCTCACGCGCACCGAAGTAATCTGCAGCGTATGTTCGGACAAGGCGCACCGAAGGAGCGGTTTAGCCCATCCGCCCTACTAGGCGGCACTCGGCGACCGCTTCCTTGCCACCTAGGCGCTGACCGCAGGCCGTATGAAGCAGGACCCGATCTTCCGCCGGACAGGCCGCGGCCACTTCCTAGCGCCGCTTTGACAGGCTGTTTGCCGATTTGAAAAGGTAGCGACCGATGCGAAGGTCGCCGCATGGGCAGACACACGCACCGCTGCGCTCTCATAATGCTGCTGGGGCGCCTCTCGCAGGCACGCTTCCGACTAGGTGCGCAAGACACTGGGCGTCGGTTTGCGGTTGTCTCAGACACAACGTCTCCGTTCTGGGCGACCGCCGTGTGGACACACCCTGCTGGCAACGGCCCCCCGCCATCTCTCCCCTCCGCTAGACGCCACTGGATCTTGACCGCAGATCGCAGACGTCGGTGACGCTCCCCGTGGTCATCCACGTCATGGGAGAACGCAGACGCTGTGCGCACCCCGCGCGGCGGCATGTCCCTTTGGCATCGCGCGAGGATGTTACGGTGAATGCAGCGCTCGGCCCGTCTACCGCGATTATACGTCCAGAAGCATTGGCACCTTGCCTTCGTGGCGCAGGTGGCGTGGAGACCATCACACGGAGGGCCCCCTGCCGCCCGCTGCCGTGTCAACTAAATACAAGCCGGGGTCCCTAGTGCCCGTAGTCTCCCAGGCGCAGACTCAAAATCGGCTGCATTTCAGCGCCAGATTGGTTCCATCGGCACGCCCCTCCGTGCACGTCAGGCTTCGAACGTCGAGCGGGCGGTGGAGCGCTCTCCACAAGCTTCAGTTGTTGCACCGGGTACAGTCACCACGTTGGCGGCCGTTCCGCCATGGTCTAGCGATTTACGTTATTGTAAACCTTCCCACCTTAAAGACTCTCCTCTAGAAAGTCAAAGAACTGCCGAAGCGCTCTGAAAGCCGAAAACGGATCGCCTTTCCTTGATATCCCGCGCGGGTTGGTCACTTAGCTCGAACGCAGTTCCCTCAGCTTCCAGACTCAATCCGCTGATGCGCCCTGGCCCTTCGAGCACCAACACATTCAGGCCCGACTCCTCACCGCGCAGCTATTCACTGGAAGGCGCGCAGAACGTATTTCGCGCTGGCTCGCCGCTGCTCTTATGCGCGAGCTTCCGCCGGAAATATTGCCGGCAGAGGCGGGTTGAACACTTCTCTCGCTTGGCTGCGGGGGCACACCCAATCACCCGCCTAGGTCTAACAAGCGCGGCAGCGAGGAGCAGCGCGAAAACAACGTACAGACAAGGCCGCTTACCGGATATCTCTGTCCCGGCGAAGCCGACACACACGGGATCACGCGCTTCGCCACAGCCCCAGCGCCAGGGGCGGACGGCCCGGGGCTTTCATCTGCGCATGACCCATATCAATCGCCATCGACCTAGCCAGCCTCTCACAATACAAGGGTGGCAAGACGTGATCCTACATGCGCCCTGCCGGACCATGTCGGAGACACACCTATCTCTCGCGGTGAGGATCGCATTCCACCTTGGCCCGCCCGCCGCATCCAGCGTCTTGGGGCGCGCAGCGGCATTCGCGATTGTCCGGCACACGGCCAGATCCGACGGGCGTATGGTTCAACCGCTCCAACAGCGCCAACAGCATCGGCGATTTGGCATCGTAGATCTGCCCTGCAACCAGACTGCAGCAACCCGCCTCCGGCCAGTTCTCGTTCACCACGACAGGACACCACGCGCCGACGCACCTCCACACCGGCCACTCTGGCAACGCCCGTGGCTGCCAGCATTAAGGCGAAGTCACAGACGCGCGCGGGTGTCATGGCGCGGCCCCTCGGCACGAATGAACATCGCCTGCTTTGAACATCCTCCGCGTCCGCGCGGGCGTGGGTGTTGTGGCCTTGCTTTCAGGGCCACGAAATACGATGTGATGGCCTACTCAGGATAGAGCAAGTGCGCTCCTGCAAGAATCACCGTATCCTATGCGTCTACTCCGGGCAGGTGCTCAGCACCCGTCAGCACCACGAAATGGCACTGGCTGCTTTTTGCACAGCCCCCCTCGCAGTGGCCGCGCCACCTTTTACACGCTTGTAGCACCAGCCGCGTGTAGGGCTGATGCTTATGCACCCCTCCACTGTTGCCTGGGCGGCCGCAAACTCCTGTACCCGTCCACTGCCGTGTTGGGCAGCGGAGGGTTGGCACGCAGAGCGGTCCTTCGGCGCGCCGCAATCCGCCCCGCCGCGCTTGTAGAGTGGCACAGTCCTCGCTGGCCGTCACAGGAGACAGCCGTTATCGTAGCATTCCAGACGCCTCATCCACGGCGTCCCAGTTGGACACTTAAGCGGCAGGGCAAAGCAGTCATTGCGCAAGAGGCGGCGCGATGGATGCAGCGGCATTCAGCGCGTCGAGTACCCGCGCCCAGACACTCCACGGCTTCCTCCGACGCCGCATCGGCAGATCCACTCAAATGCGCGGCCAGATCTGCCGCAGGCAGCGTGCAAGCGCATCAGCAGCAGGACGCACCCTGAACACGGTTCACTGATTGCATCAACGGTCCCCTTGCGCGGGCAAGCGTTTCTTTTACGGAAACGCTCTCAATTCAGACCTGGCCAGATTTCGGCCAGAACAACAGGCGCATCCCCCCACTCATCAAACGGACCAGACTTTACGCCGTCAGACGGCGCAAACGGTTTTGAGCATGGGCAGGCCTCAATTGCTGGCTGCCGACCGTAGGATTTGAAAAAGAGCGCTGAAAGCAGGAGGGAGGACGCCTTTGGACACTGCATCGCACTGGCGTTCTCAGCAAACCGGATCTCAAACGTACCCGATTTGACTTAGGCAGCGCGGTTCCATTTGTTCTTGTGCGACTTCCCCAGAAACGGGCCCTTTCGCCCTCGAAACAAGTTGTTCAGGCGTTTCGGCAACATCAAAAACGGTTGTTTGTGCCAATTCCTCGGATTCCGAATCCGCGTTTCAACCAATCCCATTTTACCGCATATGGATTATCGCTTGCGGTCACATGCTGCGCAAATCCCTTCGGGTAACCGAATGGGAATCAAACGCACACAACAAACGACGCCCCGCTGCCTCCTTCTCCCCGAGGCAGCGCCCACGATCCGGCCGCTCCGCCTCCAGACGCGAGCGGCAATAAACCGGCTCTTGAGCCACGCCGTCACGGGTCAATCCAAGCCAGATCGCATCCTTTTTTAGGTTTTAATTCCCGGACCCGCTGCCACGGACCATCCGCCACAAGAATAGTATCAAAAAGGCTCACAGTCCGACATTTCGTCCAGAATGAAGTCCGCGATTCGTTTGCGTGTCGTCCAGATCAAAACACGGCCGGTCCACGTGAGGCGGGTATCGCTGAGCCACCGGCGCGGATGGTGGATCATTCCAGGGCGCGATCAGCGGATTGTCCGTCACCGCACGGTGCGCCTCGACCTTGGGTGGGCATCGCGTTTGTAGCCTCGACCAGCACCAGATCGACGGCGCAAGGCTGCGCCAGCAGCGCCCTCCAGCGGTGTTCCGGCGCCGCCGCGCAGAATGTCATGCATCAGTGCAATTTCGGTGCGCGAGGCCAGCAAAACTTGTTGACGCACCCGTTCGCCGGTGGGGTGGGCCGGTATCTGGTCCTTAGCTCGACATGATCGACGTCAAAACTGTTGCAGATGTGCGTGTTTGACGGGTCTCGAAAAACGGTTAAATCGCGCCCCCTCCGATCTCGGGCTCACAGACGTGGTCCATCAGGCGGTTTTGCTCTGACATGCTTCCAGCCCCAACAACCCCGTAGATCCTTACACAGCATCGTCCTTCCGCGCGGGTCAGTATGCATCGGGGTGGTTCACGTATGAACAACGCCGTCTCTCGTTTTCGGGAATTTAAGGCGCCTCGCGTTCGTGTCTGTCCGTCGCGACAGTACCACTTGCGTGCAACCCGCCACTTACCGCAAGCCGCGCGCAAGATCATCGCGCAGCGCCACGGGCACTGAGAGATCCGTAACGAGGGCAGGCTGGGGATTACGCTGCGCGTCACGCTCTGGCATCAGGTGGCCACACCAGCGGAGGAGCGGCCATTGCCCGGCTCGCGACGGCTGCAACAAGGCTGTCGCCACCAGGATCGCAGGGAGAAGAAAGCGTATGGCGGCTGGCTGCGCGTCACAGCTCGTGTCGTCTCGCGCAGCGGCCCCAGTCAGGCCGGCAAGAACACCGGGCAAGTGGTCCGGCAATAGACTTCCCGTCTCACTCACGTGATCGGCAATCACAGGCAGGCCCAAGCGGCCGGTGCGCAAGCGCGTAGGGGCATCGCGCTTGTATGGCGAGGATGGCATCAGCGCAAGCCCGCCACCTGCGGTGACCAACCGCGCCTCCACCCGCGCCAACAAGGTCTGAACGGCCCAGACTTGCGCAGCCCCTTATCTCCGCCCCGCCCTGCGAGATGCCTGCCGCCGGCAAGGATCACTCCGAGGGGTTGGTGCTTCAGCTCATTGACTGGAGCCTCCAGAACTGCCAGGCGGCACCGGGACACAAACACTCCGGCTCCATCGCAACCACACCCGCCGCAACATTTAGGATACGCGACAGAGCGAAAGGATCGGCGGCAGGGGCGTGGCGGGCAGGTCGGGGCACGCACAGCAGCCCGTAACAGCACCGCTTTCAGGGCGCGTAAAGGGACTGCGCATCAGCAGCAATGTCAGGCTTCCCGCATGGGGAAAGAACGTGACCTCGAGAACCCACTCAAGGAGCTTGCCAAACGCAGCCACCAGGCAGCAACAGGAAAGCTGGTCTTGCCCCCTGCGAGATGCCTGACCGACCGCGACAGTGGATTCGCACATCTTCCGGTGCCATCGCCTCAACATCGAAACGCCCTGCGCAATGGCACTCATGATGCGCTCTTTCTGCTTGCGCGATGCGGCTCATCTATTTTACAGCTGAAGGATCAGCGTCACGCAGCAGGCGATCCTCCCTGAGAACACATAAACCGCTTCCCTTCATTCGCCCGATGAGTGTCCAATTCCCAACTGCTGGCAATCTCCCCCCCCAAGCGGTAAATCCGGAGCGCGAGGCAAGCACGGGAATGCCCATCATCGCTGTCTTATCCACCATTCCCGAGGTCAGTCGGCCGTGGTGTAGAGAATCTGTCATCCGCCCCGACCCTTTCGGACAGCATCCTCAGCCGCAATTTTATCCACCGCATTTGTGCCGTCGACGTCTTCCATATAAACCAGTGGACGGTCGCGCAGCACAGCACCGTGCGTGGATCGCCCCTGCTGCAAAAATAGAGGCTGGGGTGCGGTTGATCTTGGCCGACAAAACGCATAGAGCCACGAGGTTACCACAGCGTCTGCGGCGCACCACGCCCTCCAGCCCTTCCATCTATCCCGAAAACACCCGTGCCCACAGCGCAGCCCGCTGGTGCGGGTCTGTGCGGCGCGATCTTGTCTTCTCCGTAGTCTGTCTTGCGAGCAGTGGCGAGCACGGTACCACCACGGTTTCCAACTCCTGTCGTAATCTACACAGATTATTTCGTTCATCCCACGCTGAGCATGCCACTGATGCGTTTCAAGAAACTCCAGCGGCCGGAAGGTAGCCGGGATAATCCTCTGGCCACTGGTCATCGCGGGGCTCACGATACTCTTCTGCGCGTTTCAGATAAGATCGTCAGCGGCCGATGTCCGTGCGTACCAGCGAGTTTTATCTGCAGGGTGCCGTCATGCGTGCGAAATCCCGAAAGGCGCGTGGCGGTTTCAGGTGTCAAGGCGTTGCGCCCGACGATTCCGGTGCCGATTCAGATATTCCGAACAAATTCATCGAGTTCAGCCAATTTGCGCCCCCTCTGGCCCGAGCCACACCGTTACCGCTTCAGTGTAAGGGAGTTCCATCTAAGGTGCACTCCCATGGACCTCTAGCACGGGCCGCAAAAAAAAAACTCCCCTTCGTTCAGAGGGGCAATCCTTGAATGCGAGCCCTCCCATTACTGAGTATTCTTGACCTACCCCCCCCGCCCACCCTGGCCAATCCGGCCTTCGCAACCCTCTCTCTGGTTGGGCAACAGAAAGCTTGGGCGCTGGAACGTAGCCTCGGCCGACTTACTGGCCTTTTCCAGCGTTGGTGTCGCCGCCGCAGACAACCGGGGCGAGCCAGCGCAATTCACTGTCCCTACAGCTGATGCAGGAGAATAACGCCGACTGCGATTGTCCTGCATCTCGGCACTTGCGGTTGAACCTGCGAGATGGCAGATGTGAGTGCCGCCTCGTTTTGAGGGCGCCCGTATATCGGTCGCTGCTGCTTGCTTGTCTCTGGACAGCCAGCAGCGCCCCTTTTGCCGCCTATTGTGCGCGGTGTATCGACCGAGTCCGTATGTCGTGGCGTGTCAAAAATTCGAGCGTGTGAACCGGATATTGACCGTACCCAGCGGGTTGGCCTATTTCCTGGGGAAGCCGGTCACGGCTTCGATGTGTTCCCCTATTGTATGCGTCACCCGTAGTCCGGTGCGCTGGGGGCCTCGCGTTGCCAGAGAGTGAGGCGCTGGACTTTGCAATTCCCATTACGCATTTTGGCCATGATCGCACCCATGCTCTCGCACGGGCTGCGCATGTGCGTTAGCGGGCGCCGCAAACTATAGGAGGGGTGGCGGTAGTGCTTGTCGGTCAGTTTATTGCCATTCACCCTGCTCGCCGCAGTAGTTCCTTATTCGCTGGGTCTCATCGTGGCAGCGTTGCTGTATGATTGCAGCGTGTGCGGAGCGGCAGCGACGCGGAGAGTGGGCCTCGACGTAACGTATGCAGCCCATAATGATCGAGACATGGCCACGACGTCCTAGGAGCCGTCAATTGCCTCTTGGGGCCGCTTGTCGGCATGCTCTTGAGTGGTTGGGCGTTTGATGAGTTTACGCCCTTGTCGGCACAGCCGGCCGCGCCATGTGCCCCTGTCTCGGCTGGCCGTGCGGCACTCCTGCTCTGTATTACCGCTGTTGCCATTCCTGCCAACGTCTGGTCGGCTCCGCAGGTGATGTGGCCACGGCGCAGACGGTGGGGTTCGCATTTATCCGCGCGCGGCCAGCGCGCGGTGGTGACACTGTTCGTGGGAGGCTGCTGTGGAAAAACGGTGCTGCTTGCGGTGATCAGCGGGGCGTCACACTCTACGGGCTATTGTTATTTTACTGGGGATAGGGTCGCGAACACCGTCGCGCACATTACCCTCGTCATCTTTCGTAATACGAGATGTTTTCACACCAGGAAACTGTTCTACCTGCTCCCATCAGTTTTTCAGGATAGAAAGACCGGGCTTGATGGTCTCGAACCCCGGTATCTGGCCGCAGAATACCCGACGTGGCGCTCGCCGCAAAATGCGCTGGCACGGCGCCGTTTGCCTCACCAGTTGCAAAGCGCGCGCAGCCTGTGCCGGGGGTCACTGACAACTTCCTGAGTAACCACATGGAATGTAGTGCGCGCGTGCGCGGACCTGTACCGCCTCGACCCCCAGTCAGGCGACATTCCCATAGAGCACATCACGCGCTCGGGGATCGCTCGTGCTCGAACGAACCGGCCGCATCGAACAGCACCAGTTTGCGTGCTTTCCCACCAGCAAGGAGGTATGCGCCGCCGGCACCTGTACGGCTTGTTGAATTCATCGTCCATCAACGTAAGCTTGGGAGGCCTTGATTGATATATAAACAGCCGAAAGCAAAAATCTCAGCCAGGTGATTCCTTTGCCTTTCAGAGCATGCGCCGAGTACGGCGGCTGATTAAGGGTCAGCGGCCAGAGTGATTTTTCGCATCAGTTTTTTCTGACATATCAGCGGGGCAAAAATCGCCAGAAGAAAGGACCCCGATAATGCGATGGTTCGCACGGGTCACGAATGTGATGAACGCGATTGAACATCTTTCGCCCCCCCCCTTTTCATCGGCGTTTCAGCTGCCATGTTCATGTTCGGCCATGGGTGTTTTCCTTTCTGTCATCTTCAACGTATGTCGGGTTGCAGTTACGCATTTCCGCGCCCTGTTCACGGCCGGAGGTTTTATCGGGACCACCGGGCGCCAAGTTTAAGCGCGCTCACGCCTCGCCCTGTTTCCAGATCCTGAAAAAGTTTTTGAACCTATCTGGCCTCTGGGGCTTGGTTGCTGAGCGCCTTGACGGGCCTTGGCAGGGTGCGGCGCAAACAGGACGCTCTCTAGCTGGCTGAGCGCTCGGCAGCTGCATCTTGGCGCCCTCTACGCATGCACGCAGCATCAGGAACGGGTGACGATGTCAGATACAGAGAGGCATTAGCCCATGCCTATTACGTCGACTTTGTGGCGAACAATGCCGCATCGGCTGCTGCGCAATACCCGGATTGCCAAATCTCCTGGTCTCTCAGTCCGCAGTCCCTCCTCGAAATTTCTTCGAGGGAACAGCGATTGGTGCGCTTCGTGTTATGCCCATTGCGCGGGGTTGATTTGACGTGCGCAACCGGAGTTCTAGGCCGCCATGCCTATTTGGGCAGGCGGTTGGCTCCGCCGGCAGGGCGGCGTTTTTGCGCTTCCGGATCGCTGGTGGTGACCTCGTGCGGCATGCCGCCCCGGCGGCAAAGAGCTTCCTAGGCCGTCATCGCAGCGCGGCTTTCAGCCGCTGGTCTTTGCGCTTCATGTTCATCCATTTGGCTTAACCCTTTTATGCCGCGCGGTGTTGCAATCAGCCACGCTCCTATATGCCGTTTCGTCGCGTGTTGTGTGACGCACCGACAATGGCCTTTACCACCTGTATGCAAGGTGCGATCTCAATATGCGCAAAGCTTGGCTCTGCCAATGCAAGCCCAATCTTCCGCCTGGCAAGTCCGGGCCTCTGTGTATGCTGAACAACACGGCCAGGAACATAAATAACACCTCGGTGCCGTCAGTCTCTTGACCTAGTCAGAATTTACTACTCGGCCGCGCTCAGCCACCGTGGGATATGAACAGTTGATCGCATCGAGCTGCCGAGCATGCCCGATGGCAGCCTTGGAACGGCAGTTTGTGCGCCCAGAGCGAACACGAGGATTGAGTGCTCCCTCTCCATGCTAAACACACAATTCGTCTTCCAACGCGCTCCGGCAGCTTCCATGCCCATTTCTGGCGATGGATCAGCCTCACGGCAATCACAGGGCACGGTCGCGTAGACAACCCACGTTGGGGCTGATCGAGGGCAGGGATCTGGTCGCCCGCAATTCACAGTTATCGTTTGCGACTCCAAAAGGTCGCCGCTTCGGGGGCGTGGGCCCATTGGCCCATGTGCACATTCCCAGGTCGCCCGCCATCTTGATGGTATCGCCTTGTTGAATGCGGCCGATACCCAGCGGCAGAGGCGCTTTACGATGTCCGCCAAAGATTGAACGGGCGGTCGGCCCGCGGTTTGTCGTAAATCGCGTCATCCATACGGCAGAGCGGTAGAAAAGCGAGGCTTTCACGGAATTGGTGATAGTGCAGCATCGCGCTGCACATTCCAGGGCCGGTCAGGCACGCGGAGGTCAGGCCATGCCGTGCGGGTCGTAACCAACTCGGCGCCATGTTCCGTCATGGAACCAAGCCGGCCAAGGCCCATGGGAGTGCGTCGGAGGGCGCA
>Ga0163217_1005730_pt1 | contig 12261 bp, 15 predicted proteins | sample SynspAceP_FD_185933 | JGI IMG/M metagenome (GOLD analysis project Ga0163217, IMG submission 185933) | Saline lake microbial communities from Ace Lake in Antarctica - Synechococcus sp. Ace-P (PacBio error correction) | ecosystem: Environmental > Aquatic > Non-marine Saline and Alkaline > Saline ... | reverse complement strand
TTTTCTGTTGTGCGGCTGGCGAACGGCTGGCTCGTCTTTGAAGCATGATAGCATGAAGGCGGGTCTGTGGTCTGGGTCTGTAGGTCTGTTAGGTTCTGTGGGTCTGTAGGTCTGGTGGGTTTACACGGGACCGAAGGTCTTTGGGGCACATTGCAAGAAGTTCAGTTTTAGGCCTTGCTACCGTTGAGGTACTTCGCCGCAGGAGTCCCGCACGAGGATGCCAACCGAGAGCCCTTGCCGACCCTCTTCGCCGGTCATGCGCCGGCGTTATTGACGCGTGCGAGTGAGAAAAAGGCGCGGCTGAAGAAAAAACGAAGGTGGACGGGCATTCACACGAGCGGTTCCTCGCAAGCAAACGCTCCCGTTGCTTGAAAGGGCATCCCGTTGCGAACGAATCAAACTAAGTCAACATCAAAACAGCATCCATTTCTGAAACGGACGTGCCTGCCAACAAGTCGGACATCATTTCGTTCGACTGTGAAACAACTCGGTCGTGACGCGACGATCGATTGCTTCGCTCGCGTATTTCCATTGACCATTGCTTAAGCCAGCAGCGAAACAGGTTCATCCGTCGAAGCGTGCGCGAGTTTCAGCTGACTCCCGTGTCCAACGAGATTGGTTCATGATATGATGCTGGTAGACTACGTACCGGAAGAAACGCAGTCGAGCTCTGTAAGAGGTTGCCCTCGACAAGGGATATCTCGGTCGCAGCGGTCTTCCTGCAAAAGCAGTGCGCGCCATGGTGCGACGGTCCTCGGCGGATTCGGCGGATTTTCGGCGGATTTCGCGGATTTCGGTTTCCCGAGGACGAATTTTTCACTCCAAATTCATGGGGACACTGCAGCCATTGCCTTGGAAAAACCTCGATCTAGGGTCGGCGCCGCTTCCGTCGGATGAACCGGAAACACGCGACCTAAAAGGCCAAACGCCCGATCCTGACGAAAAAAAAACTATTTGCCAGATTCTTCGAGCCAGCCCAAAGCGGCGGCCCAGCTGTCACAAATGAATCTTGATTGGGTGATGCTGGAAGTCGTTGCGGCTGTCTTTGGGCGGAATCCACGGAATCGATCAAGTGGGTTGGAGATGCTTACATCGGTTTGCTACAGATGGCCGTATTGCCCTTATTGGCGTCTCCCTCGTCGCGGAATACGGTCAGACTGCTTCGTCCGGCATGCCTTGTGTATGCGTTTCTGATGCGCACGCTTTACTCGTGATGTGCCGCTGTGTGTGGATTGATAGGACTCACGACGTTGGTGATCACGAACCAGGCTTCCCACGATGGACGGGCGGTTCCTTCTTCGGCAGTCGATTTACGGAGACCGCTCGCACCGACTGGCTGAATTCTGTTTATTCCTCGAATCCTTTTTCGGGCGCTTTCGAAACTCGATCCCGGCCGTCGTTGTCTTTAGCATCGACTCGGCTCTCGCTGAATCACCTTTCCGAACAAGGATCGGTTACTCGGTCCGCTCGACGGTCTGGTCGACGCATTGGCAAACCTGAATAAGCTAGTTGTAAACTAACACCGATCGGAATTCTTGCGATCACAGCACCACGCGGCGGGGTACGATCGACCTGAACAAATTCAGTCTGATTCAAGGCTATCTACTGACCTATTGTGGCAGCGTGCCGATCATCATTCGTTTGTCGTTTGCCAGCGGTGGTCGCGTCTTTCACGGCGCTGGACGCTAACTGGGCCGTCGTTTCGTGCTTTCGCGTGATCCGCCTGATCGCTGCATCGTCATTGGCAATTTCATTGTTGTATTGCCCGATGTTTGATTTGATCATCAAACGTCTTGGAAAAGGAAGATCAGCTGGGGTTGGCCACCGGTTGGGTGAACCTGCCGAGTACCTTGTGCCCCTGGCCTATCCATTCCCGGACATTGGGAAGAATCGTCGGTCTCTCTTCATCCCCGTTTCGCAGGTTCTACGGGAGTTCGATTGAATGGGAGCCTATCGCACTGCTGGCCACGGGCTTCCGGGTCATTTGCCAAAGCCAGTCAATCACCATTTCGCGTACTGCTGAGATCGCCGAATTACCAGCGATATTTTCAACTTGTGGTTGCTTCAGGCGTGGTCCGCGGCTCGGTTTAGTGACTTGATGGGAACCATGCACTTGCATGACATTTACGATCTGCGATATGTATTCAGAATAAGACGGCAAGATTCGCCCCACGAAAATTGGTCGTTGGGCCATGGTGGTCTTGTTATTTTGTGGTCGCCACGTTATGATCCGAGGGGTTCCTCAATCGGAATTGCAAAGATCATTATTTCAGGCCAAAAACTTGATCACCGACGGATATGGTGTTTCCTGAGCACGCGAGTTGGTGGAACGAAGCGATCAATTTTTGGACCGCTCGAGCCGAAGTCCGCTTACCGATTCCACAAGGGACAGACGCGGTTGGTCGGATCAAAGAACGGCGGAACATTCGCGTCCTCGATTTGATCCAGCAGATTGCCGTTTTGCTTACTACAGAGCAACAGCAAACAACTGATTGGCTTCGATGTTCAATGGCCACTATTGCCAATGATCTCGAAGTCGGGATTCGAGTTTTGTTGCCGATCAACGGCAATGAGTTGTATCAGCAATTGCAAGCAGATCATTTTGATTTTGCCGATGTCAGCATTGGAAGGACGATCGAACAGGCTGGCCCTTGATCCGGCGATGGATTCGTTTACATGACGTGACGCTTGCCATCGTGGTCCCGGACCACGACAAGCGGAAATTCCGTGACCGCATTCGATGCTTGCAGCATTCCTCAATTTGAAGTAGCGTGGTGAGGAAGCTTCTTGCCGAATCGAGCCCGTAAAGTTCTACCCAAGCATGTGGAAAGTGATTGAAATTGACTCGGCCGCCAGAGTATTTCGCTGAAGTACACCAAGACGTCACGCGGAGTGGTTGATTAGCGGCCGAATCGGGTCCGCCTGACGCTGCGAGGAGCCCGCGTTACCGTATTGGGCCAAAAACCAGTCAAGGTCAAGATCGAATTCGCGTGCCTCTCTACTACATGACGGTTCCGACGTAGAGTTTGAGAGCTTCCTGTTAAAACTGTGACTCTCAAGCGTCCAGCGGCACCTACCAAGAGTTGTACGGGACTACTGATATTTTAGGCTTGACACCGAAATCTAGCAGCCACGTTGGTTGTGTCATATCGTGACGTGTTGGGCTGGCAGAAGTAGCAGTTACCGCGAACAAGCAGATCCCCACCGGATGTTCCCGGATGTTCCCGGATTGCTTAATAGCAAAACAGCTTGAAACCGAGACAGGATAGCGACGGTGCATCCTTACGCCCCAGGGATTGAGTTTCATAAGCAGGTTCGGGAAAGTGTTTCGATATAGCCGTTTGGCGTTTAGCCTGTCGACTGCGCCATCAGAAGGTCTTCGATCTGCTCGCGGAGATCTTCATCCACGCGACCTGACCTTACCGCAATCTAAACACCACCAATGACATGCGTCGGCTGCATCGACTCGGTGTTAAATTGCGGCTGCAACCGGATTGCACCGGCCAGCCAATTTCGGCATGTCATCGATCCATCCTCTTGGCTCCGAGCTGTCAGGTCGCCTAGGAAACTGAATTGATTCTGCGATCTGATCAGCCAGCGTCGTCGCCGGGGGCGATATCGGAGGAGGGATGAGGTTGACTGAGGCTCCGTTGAGATGGGTTCACGTCCAGCACGGCCTTTGGTTTGATTCTCGCGAAAGTACCACGTCCAGGCCGCCGAATCTCTCGAGCTCTGCTGCGAAGCCCCGAGCGTTCCGATTCGCCAACGATTCGGACCAACGCTAGCAACTGAACTTTGCTTGGGAGGACGAAAGTAACCCGACTGCAAACCAAAAACCCGTATCAATAAAAATTCCGGGATCGCGGCGTCGTCGATTCCACTGACGTTGCGGAAAGTATATTCCAGCGACGTTGACAAGCTCGAAAACTTGGTTGAGATATCGACGCTATAGAGCAGACGTCGTAAACTCGGACGGTATCGGGCAAAGATTCGAAAGTCTGACTGCCGCAGTCACGACACGAAGCTTTTCCAAACTCACTCGATTCCCTCCACGTTCGATTTGCGACGCCGCAAATCCGCAGCCGACTCGGCGGCAAGTCGGATCGTGCCCTCAAAGTCGGAGGTGGACCAGCTCCCCACTCGCAATGAAACGCGGCAATCTCGCCGAGTACGCGAAGTTGTCGTCAACGTGGCGCTGCTGCGGTCTCAGCCCCACCCGTCACTTATCCGTTGAAGAGGCTGCTTTCCCAATGCAGCGGGAAGAAGCCGGGACCGTTTGTCCGTTGATTTTACCCCAAGCAAAGCTTCGGGTTGACATCAAAGAACGTGCTAGCATCGATCGGTCCGCAAATTCGAACTCCTTGCCTGACATCCATCGTGCCATCGGAGAAGGGCATCTTGTACTTGCCGGTTCGCACCCCACTGCCCGGGCTAAATCCGAATTGTCGATGCCCGACGCAAGTGGCGAAATAGTCCAGCAACGAACCGTTTCGCCACTGGCTGCTTCGTCCATCCAACTGAATGAAGTAGGCAAAATCAGGATTGAAAGCAGTCCCGGAAAAATATGACTTCGGCCACGCTTGAGCTGAAACTTGGTTGAGGTCACTGCTGGAGTGATCCAACATCCGAAAACGTGTGACGAATCTTGCCCCCAACCGTTGATCTGAAGTCCTGTACGGCATAAGCTCTTTCCGTTTTCAAGTCTCGTTTTCGTGTTTCGTGCGATCACCAAATCCGTCATTCATAGCCCATCTTCACGCCGCTCAGGAACGGGTTGGGTTCTTGAAAACGTTGCTGGATTTGGGTCTGGGAAACGATTGGTGGGATTCAAGTGAGTTCTGAATCAGTATTGGAGATCGTGGACCACCATTTGCGTTTCCTCAACGACCACTGCTCGACGAGGCCTCTTGTCCGTTTGCAATAGACTCTGGCAAACCAGAGCGATGCAAGCAAAGATCGGAAATGCAATGAGCTTGCGCAATACAGGGCCACTGTGAAAATGCAATGACGGCTAAGAGATCTTTTGCCGCGAAGTGGAGGAATAACGCTTTTATTCGGACTCTTTCGCTTATCGTCTTCAGAATTCCTTGCGTATCCCTACATATTGATCGATCGCTTCGGCTAGGAACGATTGAGTGGACTTTTTGCGGCCCTACGCTCTCGCGTTTTGCTCCGATGTGAATCGTGCCCTGCGGACACGGACGCTGTCGCTAGCGGTGGGTTCTTCAATACGGACCAGTAACCAACTTGTGGTTTGCCCGTCTTCAAAGTGAAAAGCAGACTGGAATTTCATCCTCAGTGTAGCGTTTGAAATACCCGCTTCGACAAGGGCCAAATCTTTTCCCGCCCGACTGCCCACGCAGCCCCGCTGGACGTCCTTGTCGACCGCGCCTTCAATTGGCTGTGGACTGATCCGATGGACTGTTGTTGTAGGTTCCAGCAATGTGCCTCTTTGTTGACGGAAATTTGGCATAAAAACTTGGAGGCTGGCCCAGTTGCTTCACATCGTCCTGCTGAACCAGGTTTGCGGAAGACGACCCCAGCGCAACCAGGCTCATCTTCGGTTGGATTTTCGTTCGAGCGGTTGGGCGACATGCAAATCGTTTGTGGCTTGCTGAGCATACTCGTCCAGTTGGTTCGCGATTGACCTCATTTCGCCGTAATAACGGAGTCGTTCTGGACGTTAGAACGTTGTCCCGTAGTGATAGGGAACGGGAGTGGTCCAGCCCAAAGGAAACAGTTTGCCGGAAACTGCGGCCCAGGTGCTGCGCCGTAGGCGTTGTATATCTGAAACGTGTGTGATTCGGATTAGTCTTGCCAGAAATTGTACCGAGGGGATTTATCCTTTAACTGTTCGACCTCCTGACGGGCGATCTTGCCGATTCGATTTTTTCGATCATTCCGACATTTTCAATTCGGTTCGCCTCGATTATTCGCCTAGTCGCTTTTGCGGTTATCCTGGCGATCCACCTTGACGCTCTTGCCACTTGTCGCTGCCTGGCCACCCGGAGCCGGTTCGTCGCCCGTACTGGCCGCCACGATGCCCGGGCGTTCGCAAGTCCTTGGCCGATTTGCATTGTACCGGGTTCCGCAGGAATTGACTTGCCTGGGCGGGGGCGTTTCAGGAAAATTCGGGCCTGCCGCATTTCCCTGGAAGGTCGTGTGCCCGTTGAAGGACGTGTTTCCACTGCCTTGAACCGCCGATTTAATGTCAAGAAAACTGTTTCAGTTTTGTCCTTGGGACGGAGCCGGTGCCTGGTACTCTGCCCAGGCGTACCGTGGCTGGTCGAGTACCGTGTTGGGTCGAGTACCCGTATTGGTCGAGTACCCGTGTTTGGGTCGAGTACCGATAACTGAGATCGAGTACCGATGCTGGCGTCGAGTACCCCGTGCTGGGACGTGAGCCTTGTGCTGGACGATAATTGGACATCGATGAGGCGACTGCTACGAAGTCGGCCGACTCATGGAGGGGAGGACGTGCGACTCATCGACGAACGCAACGATTTGCATTGCCGCCTCCACGCTGGCACCAACGCCCCCTCGACTGCCGCCGCCGCGACCACACGTGCAAGACGTCGAGCAAATGATGGCTTGAGACAGCAATAACGCAAGCAAGATAGAACGGAAGATTTTCATGATTTTTCCTGATACTGTGATGTTGGTCTCTTTCGAGATGACGCGTTGCTATTTGCTGGAAGACGAGCACTTCGTTCACATTAGGGAGCAAACTCCCCATCGAATGTTCGCTGAGTTTCGACTTGAAGCTCAAGCGAATCGTCGTCAACGACCTTCAGTTGATTCACTGCGGTTAGTGATTTTCCCGTTCCGTCACGGTGTCTTTCCGCTTTTCTAACATTACCAGACGTTTCCGGACCTCTGACCAATCGCCGTGCGGAAAAGCCACCGTCGGAATCGAAAGTCCAAGAGCGGAATCCGTTTCTCTCGCATCCCAGCCGATGAATTGCATTCCAGACAGGCGACTTTACGCCGTCCCACGGGGAGACTGCAATAAACGCTCGCGTGATGAAATTCCGGTTTCTTGGTCCAAACGGCAAGTCGTGTCAATGCGGACTTGTCATCGGCATCCATCCAAACGTGACCGATCACCCACTCCCAACTCCTGGCAGGTGTTCGTAGTCGATGAAGTGGACACGGTGCCGCTTCGGATCACAGGATCGAGCAACACTGCCATCCCTGGGAACATACACTGCGGAGTACTTCGATTCCCCGGCGTAAGTTGGGGAGAACAGTTTTCGAAGTACCGACTTCCACAGCCACGTTCGGTGACGAATTCAATCGATTTCAACATTCACCTCGATCACCTCTTGCCGTCGCTTGCGGAACAGTTCGCGGAACTGCTTTCGCAATCTCGTCCCGCCCCCTTGAGTTGCCGACCCACTGGTACGATCGATGAACACAGCATCAGTCGAACAATACGCCGGCAAACCCCATTGCGCGTCACCTCGGCTTAACGTCCACCATTACTCCTTGCCACAGGAACACCCCGCCCGGAATCTCCGACTCTGCTTAGTTCCCGAGCGTCCAGGTTCCACGAATGCGTGCAGGCACGATAGTGAGCAGAAACAGATGGGTAACGAATCACCATTTGCATTGGGCCCGATTGTTAGGTTCGACGAGAATTAAATTTGGAAACCGCTCGCGAAGCGAAAAACGCCCAAGCCGGGAATCATGATACGATCAAGGGCAGCTTCATCCAGTTCCATCGTATACCGAACGGATCGAAGGCAACTTTGTTAAATCCATTTGCGGCTTGCCAAGAAGCTTTCATTTCGCGAAGCGTTTTCGAATGCCGGTCCATGGAATGCCATGACGCTCTGGAGAAGGTCGGGTATTCGGTTCATCCGGCGCAACGCTTCCGTCGGATGAACCTAATCCGCTCGCCTTTTCGTGTCCTCTTTGGGGAATGCACCCGTTTAAACTCGTTACAACCCGAAAAGCCATGTGAACGCACATTGGCCCATGGGGAACTTGCATCTTTCAACACACGCATCAAGGGACGCGTTCGTACGGGGCCGGAACCGCTTTCAATTCGCATTTTCTGCGACCTGGACAAGCCGCAGATTATTGACCTCGGAAGCAACAATGGCGGTGTTCCGTTTGTCGCTCGGCTCTTTGAGTCGTAGGGCGACAGCGAGACGATTAAGGGACACGCTGAAGCGGGAGTGCGAGGTTACGAGTCCATTGATTATTGCGGACTCGTAAGCACATCGTCACAATTGATTCCGGTGGAACACGTAGCAGCGTCTCTTCTGAGACGCTGGAAAATTGCGAGTCTCAGAGAGACTCGCCGACGTTGAGGTTCTGCCGAACCTTTTCCCCTGATGTGATGAGCATCGCCCACTACGCTCTTGATTTCATTCGCTGCGCTAAACGAAGTACCGACGCTTTGGGTTCCGAGAACCGAGCGACAATTTCTCGAGCTGGCGGTTGCTTACGCAGCGCTGGCAAGGATTGCCAGCGTTCACCCGCCAGGATGCAGGCCAGTCGACGCTCCGGCCAGAATCACGGCACTGCACCGGAAGGCAATTCGATTAAGTTCAACGAATTGCGAGTTAATTCCGCATGACAGCGAGAAAAAAAACTCAACTTCTCAGTTGGCTTAAAACGCCTGTTTCCTGCGGAGAGATCGTGCGTTGACAGTTAGTCGGAGCCGTGTGCCAGCACTGGCTTGGAACTCAAACGCCAGCGACTAGAACGATTGTATCTCGTACCGAGATGCGGATGTGCACACCAGGCAAGAAAGAGCTGCTGGCAGGACGTCGATCCGGCGGAAAGTTCCTTTGCACCTTCTACCCCCGTTTTTCGGCACCAGGCGGACATCCCTCACCAAATTGATCGCCCCAACCGGTTGAATGTCCGCGCCTGAAGGGCCGGCGTACCAAGAATGGGCAGTTGGACTCTCACGCCACAGAATTGCTCCGCCAATTGGTTTGGGAGTTTACCAATGCGTTAGAGAAGTGCTGCTCGCACGTTGAAACGCACGTGATCGCTGGCTTCTCGGCAGCGGATGGTTATCGGGCAAGATAATGGAGTCTTTCGGCTTCAGGGCTGGCTCGTGAGAGTTCACCCCCATCGATCCCGCGTTGCTTTGGACAACAACTCTTCGCAGCGCGACCATGTAGCACACAACACCGATTGTTGCTCCATCCGCCGAAGTAGCGAGTTTTTGGGTCAGCTTGGCTCCGGTTTGAATGTGGGCAGCAACCAGCGTTTGGTAAATTCCTCGATTTCCCAAGCGTTGATCGGAACCATGCTGACTTTCGCCGCCCGATGACTTTGCCATCGCGGCCATGAACGTGGACTTTGCCTTCACGTCAGGCCCGCGACGATGCCGGTCAGTCACTTGATCGGGGCCGGCCGGTCAGGCTAGGTAACGTGTCAAGTAAGTTCACCACTGCATGCGCACCGCAGTCGGCGTCGGTGGACGGTTGGATATACGCCACCCAACAGTCTTCAGACTCCAGATTCCTTATGAACGCACGCCAGTTATCGTCATCGCCGAGAGACTCGAACTTGCCGCCCAACTGAGTTTCCCGACGATCGAAGTTCGCTTCAACAAATTGGGTGAATCGCTTGCTTGCGAAACTGGCTTCAATCGCTCCGTGTCGATTCAGGTTGGTAGCCAATTCGGATTCTTGCTGCCGGCTGGTTTTGCCCGTTGCTTTTTTCATAATTGATTCCGTCGACCGCAGGTCCTTCACCGGAACCAACAGGTGACATGCCAATGAGCTTGCAACTTCTGATTCCAAGTGTGCAGGACGGAGATCGCCGACGGGTCAATAGCCCATGTCTTCCTTGATGTTGTCGCGACACACATTTCCATGCCGAAACTGACCAGCAGTCTAGCCAGTTCATTTTGTATTAGCCAAGGCGAGTTCGGGACAGTTCACTCGGCAGCGTGCAGACGACTTGGTATTTAATACGTCCACGCCCTGAAGAAATAGCTTGGGAAGCTTTCTCGTTGAAAATTCACTCGGCTTCGACCGCTGGCAACAGCGGGCAGTGTCGATCACCGCAAGTTGTAGCGGGTACTGATTCTCCCGGCAGTCGTCGCACTGGTACTTCGCCAGCCCATCACAGTGAGTGCGGCACACTGACAGTTTGGCCAGCCGCTTTGCACGGTCGCGGACATCCGCGGCGTTGGCATCTGTGCCAGCACAAGACGAAGGATTTCGGACAGAGCTTTAGCTTGTGGCGTCTGCAGGCGCGCCTCCGTTCTCCGGCGATGGTTCGTAGTCGTTTCAGTTTGCCTGACCCGGTTAACCAGCAGCGGACTCGGTGTGTTGATGAAGTTGCTTTGGCGACAGTGCAGAAGATCATTCGTCGTTATAAAAACTCTTGTGACGAGCAACTGGCTGATCGTCAGCACGTCACTCCCGGCTTCGAGTAGGACCGTCGCGTAGAAGTCCGGCATCACGTGAGGCTGACCTTTCTTCTCATGATGCCGGCTTCCATACGCTGCGCGACTTGATCGCTTTTGCGAAATCGAGAGGGGTCAGGCGTTAAGTCTTGTCCGGTCTTCTTGCCGTGGGAACAGCCAGAACGTCGGCCGAATACTGAAATCCAGTGGACCCTTGAGCTCTTTCAAGGTCTGGGTGAAAGCGCACCCGTCGCTCCTTGGCTCCCTTGCCGTGGGCGAACAGTGATCTGCATCCCTGAGATCAGATGTCCTGATCCTCAAGGTGCGAGCTTTCGCTGAACCTCAGCCCCGCTCTTGCATACAGGGTCATGAGAAGTTCGATGCTTTAGAGGTTGCGGTCTTCGGCAAAAGCCGTTTTGTGATGTGGCAAAGGCTTTTTTTGTATAAAGGCGGTCATTGGTGTCAGTTCCTTGGATCACAGACGTGTGGCAAACGTGTTTTACGAAAGAGCAAGCACGAACCCAGACCGTGATCCGAAATGTCAAAAGCGCAAACCTTACAATCGTTTTAAATCGGACTTTCGAAGAAATAGTCCATTGGTGTAACCGGTTCTGAACTCTCGCGACCGGCATCACCGAACCTGCCTCAGGTCCGGGAATGCCAAGACGCCCAGACAAGAACCATTTCAGGTTTCACCGAGAGAGGAAGGATTGAAACCCTCATTCAGACACGCCCATCGCGAAGGGCGATGAGTGACAAAGTAAAAGTTGCCAGAGGGAAGAAAAGCGTCGCCCAAAACATGACGGCAAGCAACGAGGCACCGCACAGCGGCTCGATAATTATATGCAACGGCCGAGGTCACGGGAATGCGGACCCAAATCGGAAAAGTTTCACAATTGCTGATTTAAAAGCTGATTGACCGCGAGAAACAGTCGGATTGCCGCATTGAGCAGGCATTTCTCCGGACGGCATGTTCGTATCGCACCCTGGATTCCATTGCGCGTATAGCAACCGCCAAACACGGTTGGTGATGTCGTATGATTATTCGAGCCACCAAGGCAAGCGCAGCAAATTTCAGCGTTGGACCTCCAGGCGTCGGGATTCTCAGGGGCATTGGAATGGCGGGCGTCGGATTTCAGGCGTCGGAGATCACATGCGTTGGATTCAGGCGTCGGGAAGTCACGGGCGCGGAAATCGGTTCGGAGATCGTATGGGCATTGGGAAGTTCTGGCGTTGGGCATGGCCGTGCGAGATTCAGTGCGATTCATTTACGTTCTACCGAAACGTTGGCCGTCAAGCGGGTTACGGCCCGATTGATTTTCCATTTGTAAAAACGCCTGATGCCGTACTTCCGTTGCACGGGCATGATTAATTCCGCCGTTGTGATTCTAAGCCGAAAGTTCGAAGGCCGTGTGAGGATCCAAAACGGGGACCACGGGTCTTCCGGAGCGGTCAAGCGTTGCTTTGCCGCTCTTCTTCTAAATTTCCGGAGATATGTTTCGTCAGTTTTGATTTTGGTTTCTTCGATCTTCGGGATGATAAAATCCACCTTTTTCCCACGCCCCATTCCGCCGTTTTTTGACGTTGTCGGAATCAAGTGCGGATTTCTAAGGCTCCCGGCTGTCGGGACCCCACTCGCGGGAAAAACGGGGCTAAAAAGTCATTTTACTCCGGGGGACCATTCGGGGCATGGGTCGTTTCTTTCGAATTTCCACCAGTCAAAGGTTTGCTTTCTTGTCGGAACGGCGTTTTGCGTGGACTCTTTGGAAATTTCTTTCCAAACCATTAAAGTCGCGAAGGCGGGTTCTTTGGTTTTCATTTAAAATTTTTTTCACGTCGGGATTTGGGGGGGAAAAATTTCTTCCTCCTTTTTCCCTGGG
>Ga0163217_1014014_pt1 | contig 12263 bp, 11 predicted proteins | sample SynspAceP_FD_185933 | JGI IMG/M metagenome (GOLD analysis project Ga0163217, IMG submission 185933) | Saline lake microbial communities from Ace Lake in Antarctica - Synechococcus sp. Ace-P (PacBio error correction) | ecosystem: Environmental > Aquatic > Non-marine Saline and Alkaline > Saline ... | reverse complement strand
ATCTCCGGTACCGCGTCAGTGCTTCACATAAAAAGCCACCATCAGACGATCAACAGATGGCCGACTGCGCACACCATACACCCACACTTGGCCAATAGCCAGCTCCCCGGCCCAAGTCATGGCAGCTTGACCATACAGGTCAAACCCACCAACCGGACCGCACGCCTGCCACGGGCCCCATTGCCAAAGGACGCTGACCCACACCGCCTGCGGATCGCTCTTCAGGCCTGCTCGCCCAGCGACCACAAAAAAAAAGCTCGTCCCCCGATCATGTTCGTGCTTTCGATCACGCCCCAATTCTCCACCGGCCGCCAAGATTCGAATGCACCCTCGTACTTGCCTCCAAATCCAAGCGCCGCCGCGCGATCGAAGCACACGCCTTGCAGGCTCTTCGACCACAAAGGTCCACACCCGACGCCCGTCCCTGCGGGAACCACGGCAGAAGGATCATTCCGTGTCAGCCGGCCACGGTCCAGGCGCAAAAAAACAATGCTCCAGGTTCTTGGAGTTGATGAGGCACCCGAAACGGACGGCGATGGCCGAGCCGTACGACCAGCATTTTCTCACGAGTATGCCCAGACTTATTCACGCCGTGCTCGACTTATACATGTCGTGCCACTTCAAACTTCGTTTAGTCAGCTCTGTCGGGCGAATCCAGCACCGGCATCCGTACTTCAATATAGAACGTGACATAACGACCTCGGCCGTGCAAAAATTTCTCTCTCACGCACGGCCTTGTCGTCTCAACACGCTCACACAACCGTCACACGCGTTCGGACGTATTAGTTGCAACCCTGGAACACCTTACATTCCCAAACCACTCCCATATAACCTTCTTTGAAACGTCAAAAACGTGATGTCATGTCCGCAACTCGGGGCAGTTGATCGTCTCTGGAAAATCACGAGTCACTCCACTTTGCGCCCCAAGCCTGCATGCGACATGCTCTAGCGGCCAAGCACACCGCAACATCTGGCGTTTACGAAATACTCGGCACGGTGCACCCTTCGTCGCGCCACATCTCACGCAAGTCACGACCTCTCTCGGCCCGCCGGGGGGGGCACACCACACACACCACACCCTCCCTTCGCAAACACGCTGCGGTGTAGCATAGGCAACACCGGCTCCAAATGCCCGACACACGTTCCGCGTAAAGGAGAGATCGTGGCCATGGCGCAATCGAGGTCAGCAGCGCGTTGCGATGCCATGCTCGCGGACCTTCGCGCACAATCCTCTCCATTGCTTCCATCGCACCAGACGCAAGATAGGCCTCTGCGTCGAACACGGAAAAACGCCCCTTCCTTGCCAGATCGACGACGCCCAGATAGGCGCGCCGCGCCATCCGTCAGTCCACTCATCCGTCTTTGACGCGCCGCTTCTTCAGAAGCCATAGCCAGACCACCATCAGCAGCGCATCGCCAGGACGTGACGCCCAGAACCGATCCGCCTGGCCTTCGCCTCTGCGCGCCTGCGCTTCCATGGAATTGCGACGCATCACGACTTGTCCATCATCCGCACAGCGTGGCACCAGTCGCCGCGCCCCATATCCAGCGCCGCCGGCATCGCCAAAACGGATCGGCACAGCGCCCATGTTGAGCGACCAAAGCAGCAAGCACCCGTACGCGGCCAAAGGCTGTCGGCCCAGTGCGCGCGGTTAATCGTCTCGCAATAGCTCAGGTGTTCGCCTGTTGATCGGTAATGAAAATCACGCCCGGCTCTGCGACCTCATAGTCGACTCATGATCGCATCCCAACCAATCGCGAGCCTTGACGGTACGGTACGACGTGCCCTTGAACACCAGATTCCCAGTCGCCCCAGACTTAACCGCATCCATAAACGGATCCGTGATCAGCAACCGACATGTTAAACATCCGCAGACGGGCCGCGGCTCATGCTGGCAGTGATGAAATCCTCATAACGTCGGGGTGGAATCGCAGCGCATCTCGCCATCATCGCCCCGCCGCGGCGAAGCCTTGCGACATGATCGTTGCGGCACATCCGCTCCACACCAAACATCCCCATGAATACAGCGGACCAGAGGCATCGGCCGCCACACCATGCACGAATCGCCCCTTGGGCGGATCGTGCTAAAGTCATACCCGATCCCGCCGGCCCTGTGCATCGCAACGCAGCCTCCTTTAGCATGTCAAAGATGCCGCCCATGCCTGTCTGGCACAGTGCCCCATGAACGAAACAGTTAAAACAGGTCACCTGACGCGGCGGTGCCTGCACCGGCAGTACCGGCCACGGCAAGATTATTTGAAACCTCCAGCGCGCCTGTAAAACTTGTCTTCCCAAGCCTTCGCGACTTTCTCAACCGACGCCAAAGACGTCGCAATCCGCCGCACGTATCCTCGACCGTGAATCCTCGGCCGTGCCATCCGCTTCTTTTAAAAAACGTATTTCATATCCCAAATCTGCGCGCGATGGCGGCACGTGAAACGGGTTCATGATAGCAATCCTTGGATGGGCGAAATCAAGTAGGGTTAAGGAGGCCCCCCCCGTTTTTTTTTTTTCTTAAGGTGACGGTCTTGAATTGGCAATTCGCTTACGCCCATTGCACACAAAATATCAGGCCAAAATTGCGCATAGCACAACATATGGGTTGCGCTTCGCAACCTCCACCGGCATATGTGGCCCCTAACGTTCCTGGCGACAGACGCCGAATCTGGCTGGGGTGGGTTAGCTCCAGCGACCTTCAATTTCGGACTCAACAAGTAATTTTTATTAGGAATACTCGCGTCGACCTCGAGCCTCCCCCCCGCTCACCAAGCCTTGCATTGGCAACGCCCGGACTAAATTGATAAACCACTGATACCTGCGGTAAGCGTTCCACACATACCACAAAACATCTATGTGAATCATTGCCCTCTCACATAAATCTGGTGAAAAACTCTCTGCGGACCGAGTCACACGACAGCTCGCTGCAGCAGCAACGCGCCAGTCAATCGCGTGATCGGCCATACTACCACGTTCACCCCATGTGGCCAAAGCGCGAGGCAGAATTGCTGACGGCGGCAGTATCTACTGGGTGATCAAGGGCGTCATCCAATGTCGCCAACCGCATTTTGAACTGCCGCGAGGTGATCGGCCAAGACATATCCGCCGGCTGCGGCATCGTGCTTGGACCCGAAAATCATCCGCACCCGCCTCTACCCCAAAAAAAAAGCGTTCCAAGGCTGGGCGCTACCTGTCCCCGCCGACGCCGCCCGGCGATTTACAGACAGTCAACAGGCCGAAAGATCCCTCCCCCCAGAACTGCAAAAAAGCCCTCGCCGCCCTCGGCGTACGCTAAAGTCTCGCGCACAAGACACCCGCCCCAAGCCCCCCAAATGGTCTACTATCATGGACGGGCGTCAAAAACCGGTGACAGTCGCCCCGCCCCGATGCTATCTCTGCACAAGAGGAGATCCATCATGACCATTTTCCAAAGCCCCTTCGAACGAGCGCGCCCTGCCGCGATATCTGCCGACACCGAACGGTCTTTGAGGCCTGCGCGAACCGCCCGTCAAGAGGTCGTGCTGACCGACGGCCCCACGGCCGCACCATCACCGCCGCGCCAGTTCATTTGATCAGGTCGAATCCCTCGCGGCGGGCTGACCGCACGCGGCTTCGCGCGGGTCACACCATATGCCTTGATGCCCCGAACTGCCCCGAATACTGCGTGATCTTCCACGCCGTCGCCTTCGCTGCGGCACCATCACCACGATCAACCCGACCTATACTGCCTCGAAAATCCGCCATCAGCTATGCAGATTCTCCGCGCTGAAAGTCCTGATCACCGTGCCGATTGTTCCTCGACACCGGCCCGCGAAGCCACTATCCGGCACGCAAGCGTCAACCGACATCGCTGACCATCGGCAAAGCCGACAAACACGCTGGAACTCAGCGAAAGCTGATTGGAAGAGCGCTGTCCGCCCAAGTCTCTCGATCTGGACCACCATACCGTCGTGGCTGCCCTATTCCTCTGCACCCACCGGCCTGCCCAAAAGGCGTGATGCTGTCGCACCGCAACTTGGTACGTGAACGTACGATCAATCATCGCGGGTGCAAGACTCTTGAAACGCGGCGGAAGGTCCGCTGCCGCCTTCCCTGCCGTTCTTCCACATCTACGGCATGCACCTATTGATGAACCGCACTTCAGGGGCGCGGCGCGTCACCCCTGCCCCGCTTTGATCTGGAAATTTCCTGCGCAAATCAGTCAGGACTTACAAAATCCAAACGCATGTGGATCGTCCCGCCCGTCGCCTCGCGCTGGCAAGCATCCGATTGGTCGATCAGTCACCTGTCGCGCTGCAGCCAAGTTTTTACCCGTGCGCCCTCTGGCGCTGGTCCGACCTGTTCAAACGCCGTCGTGCCCGCCTGAATTGCGCGTATCGCCTTGCCAAGCTACGCAGACCGAACTGCACCCCGTCAGCAAAAACCCCCTGGGTTCCCCCCCCCCCAAATGACAGCGCCATCCCCGGTCCTCCGGCCTTGCCGCGCCAAACGTGCTGTGCCGCATCGTGACATCGAAAAAACCGGCAAAGACCTTGATACCGGGCAGAAGGCGAGCTTTGATCAAAGGCCCCAACGTCATGCAGGGTTACCTCAACAACCCAAAACCACTTTGCCGAAACCATTGTAGAGGACGGCTGGCTGCGCACGGCGACATCGCCGTGAATCGACCCAGACGGCCAGATGTCATTCGTCGACCGCCTCAAAGACTGATCAAATACAAAGCTTCCAAGTCGCCCCGCAGAGCTGGAGCGACACTTGTTCGCCGATGGACGGCACACCACGCCGCCGTCATCGGCCTGCCAGAACCCAGAAGCCGGAGAGATCCCCATGGCCTTTATCGTGCGCACCGAAACCCCGGACGCCGACACCATCAAGGCGCACCTTGCGAAAAAACCCACTGTCGTCCTACAAAAACAGTCCACCGCCATCGACTTCGTGGCGAAATCCCGAAATCCGCCTCCCGCAAAATCCTTGCGCCGCTTCCTGCGCCGACCAAAAATCAAAGCGAAGGCTAACCGCATAAAACCCGCAGCCCCCCACCTTCTTCTGTCAAAAAATATCTCGGGGGGCCGCGCAGCGGCGGGCAGCGCCCCCTCCAAACGCCCGCCGGCACCGCCGGGCGACCCACCATTATCAGGCCATTACTCGATCCACTTCGCCCATTGCGCCGGGCTCCCGCAAAGCTTCACATCGACGGGCCGTTTGCAATCCCCGGCCACAATCCCGGTGCCCGGTGATTGCCAAAACGCCCCAGCCCTCACCGGATACACGCTCGCGATGGATGCGCGCGACGACGCAGCCAGAACTGCGTGCCGGCAGCTGGCCAAGGCTGTGTCCCCAATAGAAATTTCAGCGCGTCGTATAAACCAGCGGCCGCTTGCCATAGTGCCGCTCTAGCATGTCCAAGAAAACACCGGTCGCCTCTGCCCGCACAGTGCGCATCGGGCTTGCGCTGCACGTCCGGACTGGTGGTTCCATTCCATATCCAGCACCGTGCAGCGCACCCGGCGTCGCGCGGCACGTTGCGATAAACCACGCCGCCCTGCTCCTGCGGCGAACGGCAGAAGTAATAGAAATGATAAGCCCCATGCCGCACCCCGGCTGCGGCCGCCCCCGCGCGGTTAGGGTGAACATCGATCGGGCCACATGCCGCCCTCTGATCGCCTTGATATAGGCAAAGAGAAATGCCCCCGGCGGGGCCTGATGCCAATCAATTGCCCTGAAGCGCGTACACGTCAACCCCGTGGATTCGGATAATACGACGGGCAATTCCCCGACGTTTGCGTGGCGCTGTGCATCGCAAAAAAACCGGGATAAACTGGCGCGCTTTGGACGTCGCAATGCGGTCGCGGGACAACCGCGCCCGCCGCAGCCGCACAGGACCAAGAGCACAGGCAGCAAGACAGAAAATGGACCGCATGACGGCTTCCTGCAGAAAATGGTTGAAAAAATGATAAGGTCCGACCACAACCGCACGCCAGCGCACAAGTCCAACTGCGGGACCGCTTGCACAAGCGGATCCCGCCGTTCACATCATCACCAAAGGCGCCCCTCTTTATGTGCCCAAAGCAAACTTGCTTCTAGCGTCTTAAAGGTCGCGCGCTGCTGCATGTCAGTCGCGGCGGTACGTGCGGACAAGGTCGCCTCGACGGCATGGATTCATACCGTCGCTTAGGATTTTCAGCCCGTTCGCGCGCAGTTTCGCCAGTCGAGTGATATAGCAATCGCCTCGGCGGTCTCGTTCTTGACCGTGCCTTTCTGTCGCGCCTTGGCGTCGATCAGTGCCGTAATCCGCAACGCCGCGCTTGCTTCAGGAAAACTCGCGCACCAGACGGTGAACTTTCGCGCGATCCGCAGCCGTATGACCGTGCACCGCACGAAAAAGGCAGCAGCCGCTGCATCCAAATCGTCGAGTGTATCGACATCGGACCAGCCTGCGGCACGCGATAATCAGGTTCCGCCCCCGCCAAAGCCCATGCAGCGCACCTCTCCACCGACTTTTCCCAATTCACCAGCTTTTCGCACAAGTCCGATCCCAGTCACACCCATCTGATTGCGCCCTGCTGCCGCATGCTCGCGCGGATTTCCCAGCCTCAGCAAACACCAGCTTCGACACCGTCGATCCCACAACAGCGGCCCGCATATTCACGGTCGCTGCCCGACTTGCGCAGGTCACGCCGCGTATTGGCCAAACGCATTGAAAGGTCTTCTCCATTCAACCGCCCCTTGGGACCGGCACACCCACTTCAGATCAGATATCCCCCCGCAGCTGCAGCAGCAATCAGCCGGATCACACGCCCACGGCAGTACGCCACGCCCTTCGCCCAGCCGCGCTGTCAGCGCGTCATAACGCCCGCCGGTTCGCCACAGCGGCCAAATCGGATGGTCCGCCTTGCGTAAAAGCCAAAAGCAAAGCCGTCGTAATATTCAACCGAGGTCGGCCATAGCTGCCCTCAACTCGAGCTTAGGACACGTCCACGCCGTAATCCTCTAGTGCGTCCAACGTGCATTCAGACGCGTTCACAGCGGACAATCGCCGGCATATCCACCGCGAATCACGCCAGTGGCTAGCACATGCGTCAGAGGTTTCGCGCAGCCCGGTCAGCGTATCCAGCAAGCCAGTCCTCGCGCTGATCGGCCCAGTGGCCGCATCAGGCCCGCAGCGCCTCGATCCGGCGCGCGGACCTCCGACGCGCTCCGTTTACCCATATTCAGCACCCGCCCCGCCAAAGGGATCACTGCTGCAAGCAAGGCTGCGCGCTTGGCGCACAAGCTGTAGGCCCGCCGATATCGGTCGAGCAAATGCGAAACCGCCGTGGGCCCCAGATATGCCGCGGCCAACGCATCCTTGCGCGCCTGCCACGTGCGGCAGGCCCGAAACGGCAGCCATCCAAAAATCCCGATGTCCACCCGTCGCAGCCGCAGCGGCACATCGCCCTGCGCATCACGGATCGCGGCCAAAGACTGCGGCACGGCCAACGCCGGATTGACGCCGTCCAAAGACTCGATACCGACCTGGCAGGAATTCATTCGTCCCGCGGAATCGCTATCCTCTTACGAAACACCTTACCCGCATAGTATAGCGGGCCGGTCCGCGTGGACTGCATGCATCGTACGACGGGCACCGTAAAGTCGGGCGCGAGCACCATCTCTCCACGGATTCGATTCGGCGCAGGTTAGGACCGGCGCGAATATCCTCGCCGACAAATCCAGCAAAAGTGTCCGCCGATTGCAGCACATCCGGTCGCACCACAACAGCATCGCGCGCGGCAAAGAAATCGCGCAGGCGGCGCTTCGTCAGGGTGGCGGCTAAGGTTTCACGATGCGATCCTTGTTGCCGCGCCAACATCTTTGCACTCGGTCACAAGATCAGTCCTGGCGACTCGATCTGCTTGGCGTCTTTCCACTCTTCCAGCGTCGCGTTTTCGGCCATCTCGCCCAAGGATCAGCGTCCTTGATTCTGCACGATACCTTCTCAAACTCATCCCGCCCGCGATGAATCGCGATCGGGCTGTCCGCTTGTCCGCATATTTCAGTGGTTTGCCAAGTTGCTTGGGTTGCCCAGATAAAACCTCGCCCGCCGCCTGCATTGCGCAATTCGCGACCAGATGTCTGATAATCCGCCATCCGCGCCTTATCCATGGACTGTGACCACGAACTGCCCCACGTCCTTGTATCCAGCCGGCCCGTCGCATGCAAGCGCCGCCAGCAGGCGATCCACGCCGATGGACACGGCCCGTCGCACACCTCTGCCCGGTAAAGCGCGTTGACCATCATCATAACGCCCACCGCCAGCAAACAGGACGAGTTGCGCACATGCCCTTTCGTCCGTGACTCAAAGTGTCAGTTCGGCCTCGTAAACCGGCCCGTATAATTAGCCCCAAAACGCGCACACGGACGGTCGATCACTATCCGGTCGGGGCCGTAAAACCTTGGGCCGAAGCAAGCCCGGATCGTCTGCAAATTCCTGTACACCCGCCTCACACCCACGCTTGATCCAGCGACAAGTTCGCGACCAACCGGGCTACCGCTCGCAGCGCCGCGTTTCGCCCGCATCCATTAAAGCCCATGAGCGACGTCGGCCGCGCATCATCAAGCCCAGCACCGCTGGGAAATCGCCGCCTCTCGTCCTTGCGTCCCTCGCCCAGCAAGGCGCAGCGTACGCCGTCCACGCCAAGACGGTCCAGCTTGTCGATAGCCGGCAGCACGATCCCCGCGCAGCCCTCTTTGTCTCGCCAGCCAACCCGCGACTTTCAGCACGCCGTTCAAGACTTTGCGGTAGTCACCCCGGATCACATTAGTCGCCGCGGTGATGCCGACGGGCCTAGCGTGTCGACAAGCATCGCGCAAATCTCGGCGTCAGCCGCAACAGACAGGTGCGCCGACCGTATCCGCATCGCACTGATAAAACTGACGGAAACGCCCCGGGCCCCGGCTTTTCAATTGCGCCACACCGGACCCATTCCGCATACCTCGGTACGCGAGGGCAAAATCATTGCGATACTGCGCCGCGAGCGCGCAAGCGGCGCCGTCTCAGGCATAGCGCAGGCCAGCCAATCGCTTCTTCTCCAGCAAAGACGCCCTCGTTCGCGATCGGACGTCGGGCAGAAACTTGCCCAGCGCCCTCGACCGTCTCTACGCCAGAATTTTCCAGCGGATTCCAAACCATAACGATGATAACCTCGGCGACTCTGCGCAACATCTGCGTGCGCTGCGTCACCTGCGCACCGAATATTCGCGAAAAGCCTTTGGGCGTTTCCGCCTTAGCCGTGCGTCTTCTTTTCCTTGCCATGCATCCTCGCAATTCGCTGTCATCGCTGCCGACATTAACCCGCAGGCCAGCGTGGCAATGGCGGTTTTGCCAATTACATTGCAAAACCTAAAAGTTTCGCACGCGAAACATATTATGGTAAATAGGCACTGAAATTAATGAATTATTCAACAAATCCGTCAATCCAGGCCACATCAAGCTGTGCGCAGTCCCGCCCTAGCGCTGAACTGCCTTCCATGCCCGATATCCTGCGCTTGAAGAAACAAATTGCCCACCTCACCACGCTTGTTGGAGACTAAGCGACGTTGTCGCCCGCCAAAGACCGCACCATGCGACACGGCCCAGCGCCGGACGAGGATGCTGATGCAGCGTGAAGCCACGCGAAGAGGCCACGCGGCGGCACGATCCCCTGCGATGAACGCCCGCCGCACTGGTAAGGCCGATCATTCTCTCGTCCTAAATATCGGGGGGCCGCGCCAGCGGCGGGGCATCACCCCCTCTTACCGACACACACATCTTCTTCTGCGTCAAAAAATACCTCGGGGGAAGGCAAAAGCCGGTGGGCAGCGCCCGCCTGCCAGTCTTTAGCGCTTCTGCCCCGCGTCGCGACGGACGCCTTCTGCCAGCAGATATTTCAACCCAATTGTCGCCTTATCAGAGACGATGGATAGGCGTCAAAAACCACAGTGCCGCCGCCCAAGCGCAATTCAATCTTCCACCGCAGCCTGACCAGAGGGCGCGCGCGCAGTAACTTTGCCCTTTAATCACCTCGTATGCCGTATCCGTTTCCGAAAAGCCGCGTGTTCGAGGCTTGAAACGGACGCCCTCGGGGCTGCCACTATCGCCAGTCAACACCAGCTCCCTGTAAAACTGCCGCAAAGCACCATCGTGAACCCATCGACATTATGTGCGCGGGGCGCAGGCTGGTGGTTTAAAGAATCTAGACCGTATAGCCAGAGCGGCTGCCACAGCGTCCAAGGCTGGCGGGCGCAACACCGCACGTCGGTGTCAATCGTGCCAAAGGCCAGCCCGGCCCCCGGGGCGCTTGCCCGATATCCAACGTCACTATTCATATCGGCGTCCCGGTTTCCGTGCACCGACGCCAGCGCAGCAGCAAGGCCAAACAGCGATAACACTCGAAACATAAAAACTTCATAACTGCCCCTCCCGCTGATGAAATTTGACTACCATGCCCGAAAGGCGCGCCGAGTACGTTGCCGCGTGAAGTGCCGGTTATCACGCGCTTCCGACCTCGATCACCCGCCACAGACTGCGCAGGCACCGCGATCTGCGGTTGACCGGAAGTCCTGCCCCAGATCCAGCTCGACCTCTCCCGCAACGACGCGTCCATCAGCAGAAATACACAGCCCGCGCCGCGCCGTTGACCTTATCCTTCCATCGCCGATTCCAAAAATCGACCGCGACAGAAGCGGAATGCGCCATCAGCGCAATCAAGAACACCCGCGAGCCCATTTGCTGGTGGCAATCCACGGACGGCCGGTGTCGATGCGGCTGACCGACCGCCCAGCAGTTTCAGTGTCGATTCCATCGTCGCCTCGACCTGGATCAACGAGTGAGAGCCGGTCTCCAAATGCTCCGCGCCGCCAGTTCCAGCGTATCGCTAACAGCGTCAACCTCGTTAACTGCCCGGTTGGATCGCTCAGCTGGCAAAGGCAAACGATTTCCCGCGCGGATTGCGTTCCTGCCCCCAGACACGGTGCCTGCCATCTTAACATGCAAAGCGCGCGGCCCGCTTTTGACGATTTTGACCTCGTAACAGCGTCAGCACTTCTTCGCTTGAGCGCCCCCATTGTAGTCGTCCAGCGGATGGCCAGAGAGCGGTAAAAAACCGATGGCCTTGAATTCCTCGGCCAGGACGTTCCGCTGGCAACCAGTCGTCGCCGCCTGGCAAGCGCGGCTTCGGGCAAGTCGTCGCCCGCCTCTCCGAAACAAGGACCACCTGATTGCTGTTCTTTGGTCGTGGATCGCGGCAGAGTATTCCGACTTAGCGCACAGAAGGACATGACCCGGCGGCGGTTAGGGTCCAAAAATTATCAAATGCGCCTGCACGGGCCAGCATTTCATCGGCGCTACCGACCTTTTTAGGTCCACCCGGGCGGCGACGTCCCAACAGGTTCACGAAAGGCGGTCGCGCCCGGCCCTTCACGGAGCACTCATGGCCTCACACCAAACGTTTCTTCAGCCGCCAAGTGCATTAGATCAAGGCGTGCCTCACGAACGTTCAAAGGTCGCCATGGACCGTTCACGCAGGCGGAAATGTATTCCACCAACCAGACCCTTTTTCCCTCTTGGAAATAAAACCCCCCAGCTTGTCCTTAGGTGGAATATCGCAGTCATTCACACCAGCCCATGAACTCGAACCGGTGTCGCTTTTTAGCCAAGCTGTTATAGCTTGACGACCGCAAGCGGGCGCGTGGGATTTGTTGAACCCGTAGTTGGCGCAAACTTCCAAAAGTCGAAAACCTCAGAGGCTTCTTTTTCGCAAACGCCGTTTCCATCGCCCTTTTCGAATTTGGGGGACGTTCCTTCGCCATCTCCTCGGCGGATCTTTTTACCCATGGCACGCCGCAGCCAGTCAGCGCCGCCAAAGCGAATAGCCCCCATTTACCTGCGCGATCTGCATCCACCCTGTATCCTGATAAAACATGATGCCCTTGGTTCGGCCCAGGCAGGATAGTCGCATGGGAAAATTCGTTGGACGGATTCGATCTCGCGCTGGGCCAATTCTTGAACCTTCGCAATAGACCGGGATGGTTTTTCCATCGGACCGGGACCGATACAAGCGCCACAAGGGCGGGACATATCCTCGGATTTTTACCAGTCGGGCTTCCAATCCGGTTTCCAGCGCGGTCCAATTCATTGCCGCTGGGGGGATTCCCACCCTGAAAAAACACGGGCGACCAAGTTTTTCGGAGCCCCCCCAACTTTGCATAAAAAAAGTTTAATGTCCCGCGGTTCTTCCCCTTTGGGGGG
>Ga0163217_1098916_pt1 | contig 12264 bp, 6 predicted proteins | sample SynspAceP_FD_185933 | JGI IMG/M metagenome (GOLD analysis project Ga0163217, IMG submission 185933) | Saline lake microbial communities from Ace Lake in Antarctica - Synechococcus sp. Ace-P (PacBio error correction) | ecosystem: Environmental > Aquatic > Non-marine Saline and Alkaline > Saline ... | reverse complement strand
GAGCTTCATCGATGTAAAAACTCCTTTTGGGCCTTTCAATGATGAAATAAGATCTGCGTGTTGCTAAAGATTGAAGGATTTTTGTTGCGGTGAATGGCTCGGGGGTTCCATCTGCCTCGCAATTTCTTTTGCGCTTACTCTTTCTTATCGACCAGACTTTTTGGGTGTAAATATAGATTACTGCCTTGATGGCAGGCTTGATGCTTGGAAAAACATGCTAAATAATTTGTATTTCAAAATGTAAAAGTTATGTTTTTTTAAAAAATGCAAAAAGCAATTCAATTACAGATTCGGCATTTCGCTATCTAAGGAAACACAATCCCTTTTTTTGGTAATAATATCTGATCGAATAATGTGACATGACGTCCATTGGATGCTGGTACCCGATTGCGATAATTTTTAGCAACGTTGATCGTAAACCGATCCATCTTCTGCACCAGCGGATATTTACCCGATCTCCATCTTGCAGTGCCTAAGTTTATTCCATTGATAGATTATCCGATAATCTTCTTTTGATATACTCCTAAAGAGCACATGGTACTCATAAGATATCTCTAAGCTATCCGCTAGATTTCGTGGGCTTGACCAATCATTCCAAAGTTCCTGCCGGAAGGTGCATCAAATGCGCTGTCTGGGGGCGAAGACTGTGAAAGGGCCTAGTAAGAAAGTACATTCGACGATAAGCGGCAGCCTTTTAAGGGCAGCCACCAGTGTGGTGTGATCAGGTGATCCGACGGCTACTTTACCACATTAGGATTAATACATTATCCACCACTCCAGGACCTGTCCCAGATTGGTGGTGGTTTTCCGAAGTGCCTTTCTGTTCTCGGTCGTTTGAGCCTCCGCAAGACCACTGCTAGGCGGAAGGCGCATATCTAGTAACCTTAAACTAAGTTAAGGTGATTTTTTCATAATGTTGAGAGTTCAGTTGAATATTTGTTTAGATAAAATTTGAGGATTTTTACACGTGTTTTAATTTTCGAATGAAAGCTATGTATAATAGTATTAAAGAATAAAAAACTGTCCTAAAATAGTTACATTCAATCCCAAATCGACTTTAGTTTTAAAAGAGTCTTGCATAAATGCATTATCTTTAATAAAATAAACACTTATTTTACTTTTATACCAGATATTTTTACTATGATAAAAATCATGATTTTTTAAAACATAAAAAAAGAATAAAAGATACTTTTTACCTATAATTCAAATCCTGTAGTTTTGAATAAAATATTCGACATGTAATGTTTTCTCAAAAGCCTGTAAATACGCGATTAACTCCATTGATTTCTTTTTAGCCACAATTCCAGAAATATGGAGCGTGTGAGGCTTAAAGGAAGTTGCTCGGCAATCTCGGATTTCGCCAGAGCCATTTACAGCTCTACAGATCTCTTCAACTATTGGTTAGGGAAAAATTGCTTAGCTCTGATCCAAAGGTCGCAGAGGTGGTTTCTGATTGCGAAGAAGGACAAAGCAGTCTCTCTTCCATCGAATTGTCCAGGCTATTGATGGCGGATGCTATTTTTCAGGATGTGTCTTGGGGTTTCAGAGTGTCCGAGAGAGGGCCTTGTGCGCTTCACCACAAATTTCACAGCGATCCGAGATCATCTCTACCGGTACGATTGACATGACATACAACTAAAGAGAATGGCACAGAAATCCAATGGTGGTGTGAGCTACCTAAAAATTTAGAATGAAGCGAATAAAAATAATTATTAACCAAGTAAAGACTCAGGTCCATGGAGGTCAATAAGCAATAAGAAAAGTAGGAAGAATATGTAGCAGGCAATTTTAGGTCTGGTTTATGCGGAAAGTAGTTTACTAGACTATATGGATATTTGACTTCTCTTGCTGCAAAAGGTGGATCAAGAAGCTGTCGCGAGGTTTGTCAAAGCTCGAGGCCTGAATATCGAAGAAAGTTGTCGAAGAAAGGGTGCTAGACTGCGATAAAAAACACGGACGATACGCATAACTACCCAATCAATGGGGATTGACGGTACTGGTGAAATCGACATCGTAGCAAGGGTGCACAAATATGTGGAGGACACTATCCGCAGTGAATCTTACTTCGGATAAAATCGAGAAAGTTGTCATGGCTTGAATCCCTGAGCTGAGGCAAACTCAAAGAAATTGTTTTTGGGGCAGCGATGTCATTTGACCTGCTCATATGAAAAAGGAGGAGTTGTTTATACTTTTTCCATATGTGAAAGCCATGGAAGAGTCCAATTAAGCATTCCAAGGCTTTCGGGCCTCCGCTTTTCGGGCGCACATGGAGTTACATCCAATTGTCGATGAAGATGGAGCATGAGCATGATACGGAGGAGGAAAGATTCGCAAATCGCGGCATTGAGCAACTAATTTGAACACACCGCCTTCCGGATGCTTGCCAGACTTATATAGTTGCCCTTCTCCATGTTGAAGGAATTTGAAAATGGATCTCAACCACGCATATCCATTTAGAGGAACAACGATAGTTCTTTTATCCTCCGTGCAACAAGGAAACTTCATATCAAGAATAGAATAACATAATAGGCGAATGAAGGCATCTAACCCTTAATATTTTCATATTTCATTCCGTGAGAAGTTTTCAACTCTCCTTGGATGGAGATTGGGCGGTTTGGTTTTTCTTATGGCCTCATATGCTAGGCATTGATGCGAGCGAATTTTTCAGTGATGGATGTATCCGCTAGCTGGATTTAGAAATTTCTTCATGCCCACTCTTCATGGGGCCTTTAACTTGGTTGGGTTTTATGATGCTGATGGCTGGGGGGGGGGGGGGGGGGGGGGGGGTGGGGGGGGGGGGGAGGGATAGTCTTCTCTTTATTCAAGCCAGAGGATCACAGTAAAAGAATTTGGTGGGCTTTTTTTCTCTCGCCAATTATTTCAGTGTAATCGTGCGATGCATAGTTATCATTTTCCAGTTCCAAGGCTATGGCAGTTGGTGAGTATTCAGCTTCTTCCATACTACAGATTAACTGGTAACCTACGGATTTTGCATATAAGTCCTCCGTCATGTGAGCTATTAGAAAAAGAGGGGGGGGGAGTCGGACGTTGTGTAGGTTAATTCGTCTGGCATATCAGTTTTCTGTTGATTTCAACCTTGGGCTTGTTGGGCTTTGGGGCCAATCATGTCTCAGTTGAGGTAGAATGATGAAGCTCTATCTTATGAGATATACAATTGGTATTCGTCTTCACTCTTCCAACTCAATGGATGGTTTTTGTGCTAGGGTTTTGGGTTTAGTGGTCTTGCATGTTAGAAAAATGCATGGTCATACGCTGAAGTCGCTCCATGGGAAACTGCACCTATTGTGACTATCTGATAGTGTTGACTTTCGCCTTAGCGGTCACTTGGGCGAGCCTTCTTTATGGGCTTTGTCGTGTCAATGGAATTTGGCAAGTTGAGCCTGCAGCTTTTAGCCTAGCGTATGATTATTTTCCTCTTTCTCCAAGGACGCTTAAAAACATTGAGCTTCCCGGTGACTAGCAGTTGGTTGCTCCGTTCGGCTTTGCTTAGTCTATGTTTAGTAAATGGGCCTTTTGCAAGCCTTATTAGTCTTCCGTCAAAATTGCCGGGTGATTTCCTACACGATCCGAATGTATGTGATCGGGTTATTACATCGTCGTCTTGTAGGGATTATGAGTTTTGGATTAAGGGTGCGACAGCTGTCGTCAAGGGTTGACCCTGACACCAAAGTTGGCTCAATTTGGATGGTTCAAGTCTTTTACTGGATTTTGTGGTTTTCGATTGCGCTACTGTTTTGAACAGGGGAAGCACTCCCTGGGGCAACCCTTGGATTTCTAGTCCCAATCTATCATCTATGGCATTCATTAGGCATCCTTCATTTCTTACCTATCGACTGGTAATCTTGCTCATTTCTTTAATTACAACTAATCAAAACTCATCTTATCAATCAAAGAAAAATTCAATCACATTAAACCCGTCAAAAATCGAGACTATGAAAATATTCTTCATACATACCGGTCTGCTAGGGTTATCCTAGGGATACTCCCCATGCTTCATGTGAGAAGGAGGACAGCTCTTCCGATCAGTAGCAACTCTGCCGGCAGAATCAGTCCCGCAGCTAGAAGAATGAAAACCAGCCGATCCTTCAAAGGCGGTCGGGAAGCGATATCCTTCCAAGATGGCTGTATAAAATTAATCTCGAAGGGCTGGTGATTTGAGATCGGCGATTGGCAGAAAGAAAAAATCGAGGCCAAGCCACAAAGTTGGTGGAATATGACGGGTTTTGACTACTGCTTGCCATTCGCTGAATGAGAATTAAAGCGTTAACTGGTCGCGACTGTCGGTCCTGGGATTTCTAAGAAAGCATTAATCCGCCGCAGACCGGAGGTGGATCATGAGATGATGTCACCAATGTCGATGTGACCAACTGCTGGACCAATTCAGGAGATCCTGAAGAGCTCAAAAGTTCTGGAAGGAATAGATCGTTACGCGATGCCTAACAAAACATCCACTATGGATGTATGCACGTATGGCATTCTTGGAATTTTTTCAAGACAAACTGATGAAATGAAACCAAAAGCAGAGCAGTGAGCCCACACGAAAACGCGGCGGAGATAAGGTTTTACTTCGCGCATTAGAGCCTTCCATGTCAATCAGCCCGGTCTCAACAGATTTGACCATACAAATGCGGGAGATGCTGGCATCTAAGTTCTAATTTTCTTTAATCAACTGAATTCCTTAACATAAATTATGGGAAAACAGATGATGGCTTACTTGCTGTTGGGCTTGAACCGCCGTCGGCTCTGAGCTATTCTAAGCTGGTGTAGGCCTTTAAAATGCAAAGAAAAACTGCTATTAGTCTTGGCCGATAGTTCGCTGCTGACTTCCATAAGTGTAGTGTAGCACAGGTTGATCACGATGCGCAAATTATATACCATCGCCTATTTTTCGTCTCTGGTGGAAAATAAAACAATATTATAAAAAAACAATCAAATACCGTAAATAATAATATAAAATGAATAAATAATAAAAAGAAATTATGGGGGAAAAATAATAAAATATAGTATAAAGAAAAGAATAAATCAAAAATTTTAACGGGACAGGTTCTCGGTCGGTGGTATTCCCTCCGGAAGAGTTATGAAATTTCTACTGTATTTCTGATTACTCCTGAAAGGGAATGGCTATGGATCACTCGGGGAAGAGTTCCCTCCAGGCTCTGACTCATACCTCAAAGGATTGCTGCCCTGGGATGATTTTGCGACCATCGCTAGCTAGCGCAGACGCGTCCATACGGGAAGTGCAGAGCAATGACGCAAGATGCGGCTGTCAAAATAGAGGTATAGCTTTGAAAAGAAGGCTCCCGAACGTGGGCTGGCGACACCTTGCATTAGCGCCGTGTGAAACGCTATAGAGATTCCAAATTCGGCAGACTGGTAGTGCTTGCGGAATCCATCGTACATGCTCCATTTAGTATCCAAAATACGGGAGGTGTATTTTGGGCTGAGGTACTCGTTTCCTGTCGGTGGTGCGGCGTGGTAGGGAAATGAAAGTAATGTCAGTTGTTCTTCGTAGATAGACGTTGGAATGGTTGTTTTGTGTGAGAACGGGGTAGTGAAGGACATATCTCCTCTGTATGGGTCGGGTCCATAATAGGTGAAATGAGATATTTCAGGGGGTGCGCGAGTGAGGCCCCCGCCTTTCAACTGTATGTGGGCAGTGTGTTCTATTTCCTCCCCTCCGGGGAAGAAGAGATTTAAAGTTTGAAGGCGGGCCCAACTCATGGCAACGATGAATATCCATTTCACCTGATTTTAGGTATCGACACCAATTAAAGGAGATAGTGTCCTTTTGGAAAGTCTCCTTTAGGTATTCTATCGAAGAAATTCTTTATTATCCTACAGGAAACCGGGAGAAACGAGTAACCTAGCCAGCCACATTGACTCCGTCGCCGTACTTCTTGGGGTAATATGGAGATGAAGTGATACTGCGATTTGGAATAACTCTATAGAATTTCCACGGGTTATTGAGGAGCATAATACCCGAGCGACGAGAGATGGCAAGAAGCCCATCTGGCTGTGCTCTGCATCGTGTGGAGATAGCGAATTCTGTGGTGCTAACCTACATCCCAGGCACAATCCATTGAGGTATGAGACATAGCTTGGACTCTGTCCGAGACCATAGCCATCAGGAATGTACAGAGAATACAGGTGAATCTCAGACCTCTTCCGGATGGGTTAATCCCCACGAACAGAGATCTGCCGTAAATCCACCAGGAGGCCGATGTAAAATCAGTCGTGATCACCTGGTGCTGATCTACATCTTAGATGCAGCACTGCCAGATATAGAGTTTTGCACTGTTACTATGGAGCTTAGAGCCGCGGCGGGTCAGCCACAACAGCCTAAGAGCCACATACATTTGTTTTATATTAGTGACATTAGTTATTAAAATCACTAGAGCGCATCCGCCTCACCTGCTATTTGTTTCATCATTTTGTCTTGAAAAATTTCCAGATGCCACGTGCATCATCCATAGGGACTTGCTTTTGGTCTTAGGCATCCCGCGTAAGAGACCATTCTTCCAGAAGCTTTTGAGCTACAGGATTCCGATCCAGCGATTACATCGGACATTCGGTGATCGATAATTTCATGATCCACTCGGTCGCGGCGATTAGTGACTCCTTGAATCCGGGACGACGCAGTCGCTTATCATTTCAGCTGATGGCACAGCAGTACACTTTCATAGTGCGATGGCACATGGCCCCAGTTTTGGCCATGCCGGAGCTACAACCAGCCCGATGATTTCAATCATCTGGTAATCGCTGCCGATTCCTTTGGATCGGCTGGTTTCACTTTTACTGCGGACTGATCTGCGGCAGAGTTCGCTACTATCGGAAGAGCGCCTCCCTCCACATGAAAGTCAGAGTACCCCTAGGATTTACCCAGCAGACATATGACATGAATTTTTCATTAGTCATGATTTTTTAACGGCGTTATTGATCTGAGTTTTTGATTGATAGATAGAGTTTGATTAGTTGATGTAATGTAAAAGAGCAAGTAGTTCGAGTCCAGATATGGTTAAGATTGTGAGGATGCTATGAATAGCTATAGATAGATATTGGGCTCTAGAAATTCCAAGGTTGCCCAGATGAGTGTTCCCTGTAAAAAACCGTATTTTTAAATAAGTCCGCATCCGAAAACACAAATCAGTAAAAAGACATTACCAATCCAAATTGAGCCATACTGTGTGCAGAGATCCCAACCGTTAGCGACAGACTCGCGACACGCTAATCTTAAAACTCATATATCCCTAACAAGACGAGAGAATAGAAACCCGATTACATACATTCGATCGTTGTAGGACTCACCGCAATGAGAGAAGACTAAATTAAGGCTTGACAAAAGACCCTTTTACAAAGACTAAGCAAGCCGAACGGAGAGCAACCAACTGACTAGTCACCGAGGAGCTCATTTTAAGACTCCTTGAAAAAAGGAGTAAAAATCCTATGACGATGCCGATAAAAAGCTGCGAGGGCTTCACTGCCAATCATTGACACGAAAAGCCCATAAAGAAGAGCTCGGCCCAAGTGACCGCTAAGGGCGACAAAGTGCACACTACAGATAGTCCCCCATAGAGTGCAGTTTCCATGGAGCGACTTCTAGCTATGACCATAGCTTTTCTTAATGCAGACCACTAACACCAAAACCAACCTAGGCACAACCATCCATGGGGTTGGAATGAAGAAACTTGCTTATATACGATGAATTAGAGCTCATGCATTCTACCTCACTGAGACCATGATTGCCCCAAGCCACAAGCCCAAGCGTTGAATCCAACAGAAAACTGATGCCGACCGATAACCTTACACCAATCGTCTTTTCTAATAGCCTGACATGTACGGAGGAATCTTTATTATATGCATATCCGTAGGTTACCAGTATTCTGTAGTGTGGAGGCTGATACTCACCATGCCATAGCCTTGGACTGGAAAATAGATACTAGAGCATTCCCATTAAACATGAACTGAATGCCGAGAAGGAAAAAGCCTCACCGAATTCTTTACTTGGATCTCTGGCTTTTGATAAGAGCAGACTATTTCCAGCCATCAGCCATCATAAAAACTCCCACAAGAAGGCCACATGGGAGAGTGGCATGAAAGGATATTTCTATAATCCACTGCGGAACCTCCATCACTGTAAAAGCTCGCATCAAGTAGGGCCTGAGCAATGAGGCTAAAGCAAAAAACCAAACGCCCATCTCATCCAAGTAGAGTTGAAATTCTGCAGGAGGAAAAATACTGGAAAATATTAAGGGTTCTAGATGCCTTACATCGCTATTAGTTATTCAGTTCTTGATTAGATTTCTTTTGCCAGAGAAAAAGAATATTTGTTCTTAAATGGATTGGTGTCCACTTTGATCAGTTTTCAACCTTTAAACTATGGAGATAGGAATCATTATAAGTCTGGCGAAGCATCGGAAAGGGCGAGTTGTGTAATTATTGTCAATGCGCGATTGAGCCGGAAAATCTTTTCTCCGCTCCGTATCTGCTCATGCTCCACTCAGCGTCAATTCGGATTATCAATGGTCCCGAATGCGGAGGTCAGAAAGCTTTGAATTCTTTTAATTTCGGGAACCTTCCATGGCATTTTCACCATATGGAAAAAGTATAAACTCCTCCTTTTTCAATTATGAGAGGTCCAATCAGCATCAGGCTGCCCAAAAAACAAATTCGGTTTGAATTTGCTGATTCAGCTACCGGATGATTCAAAGCCAATGCACTTTTCTCGATTTATCCAAAGTAAAGATCTTCACTATAGACCGGGATAGTGTCCCCACATATTTGTGAAATGACACCTTTGCAACGATGTGATTCACCAGCTTACTCATCCCCATGATTAGGTAGTTATGTATCGTCCGTAGTTTTTTATCGCAGTACTGCAACCTTTATTCGACAACTTCTTCGATATTCAGGCCTCGGCTTAAACAACCTCCGACAGCCTTGAATCCCACCGTTTGCAGCAGAAATCACATCACACTATAGTCAGTAAAATACTTTCGAGACTTAAATTGCCTGTACTTATCTCCTACTTTTTTATTTAGCTATTGCTCATGAACCTGGAGTCTTTATTGGTTAAAATTTTTTTATTCGCTTCATTCTAATTTTTAAGGTAGCTCACACCACACTTGGATTCTTGTTGCAATATCTATTAAAGTTTGTAGTTCATCATACGTACCGGTATAAGATGATCTCGGATCAGCATGTGAATTTGTGGAGTGAAGCGCACAAGGACACTCTCTTGGACACTCTTAGGAACCCAAGAACACATCTGAAAAAGAATAGAAGCAATACCCCATCAATAGCATGGACAATTCGATGGAGAGAGACTGGCTTTTCCTTCTTCCGAAATCGGAAAACCACCATGCGGACCTTTGATAGAGCTAAAGCAATTTTTCCTAACCAATAAGTTGAAGAAAATCTTAGCTGTAAATGGTCTGGCAGAAATCGTTGCCGCAAGCAACTCATATTAAGTCACACGCTCGCATATTTCTGGAATATGTTGGGATAAAAGATCATGGAAAGGTTAATCGACGTATACAGGCTTTTGAAAAACATACCATGTTCGATTATTTTTATCAAACTACACGAATTATAATATAGGATAAATTTATTCTTTATTCTTTTCATGATTTAAAAAATCATGATTTTATATTAGTAAAATATCTGGTTAAAAAAAGTTTAATAAGGTTATTTTATTAAATATGCATTTATGAGACTTCTTTTAAAAACTAAATCCTTTGGATTGAATAAATATATTTTAGGAACAGTTTTACTTTTATATTATAATAGACATAGCTTTCATCGAAATTAATAAAACACTTGTAAAAAAAATCACTCAAAATTTTACTACAAATATTCAACTTGGAACTCTCAACATTATGAAAAAATCACTTACTTAGTTTTGTTACTGAAGCGCACTTCGCAAGCATGTCTTGCCGGAGCTACAACGGACCGAAAACAAAAGCACTTTCGGCTATGTTAACCACCACCAAATTTCGGGACAATCGTCATGGAGTGGTGAGATTAATGTATCTTAATTGGTACAAGTATGCGTCGGAATCACTGATCACACCACACTGGTGCTGCTTAAAAGCTGCCCGCTTTATAGCGATGGCTCTTTCTAACGTAGGCCATTTCACAGTCTTGCTCCCACGAACGCGCATTTGATTGCACTTACGGCAGGAACCTTTGGATGAATGTTGGCAAGCCAGGAAACACATCAGCGGAAGCTTAGCGACTTATCTATTAGTGTACATGATGCTCTTAGGTGTATATCAAAAGAAGAAGATACCCTGGGAATCCTCATAATGGAAAAAAATTAGGGCCTGCAGGAATCGCGGAAGATCGGTAAATATCGCTATTCAGAAGATGGATCGGTTACGATCAAACCCGGTGACTAAAATTATCGCAATCGGTACGACATCCAAATTGGAGTTCAATTCACATTAATGAATCAATATATTACCAAATAAGGATTTGGTGGTATTCTTAGATTAGCGAATGGCCGATATATAGTAATGATTCGGGCTTTTTTAGCATTTTTTTAAAAAACATTAACTTTAAACAATTTGGAATAAACCTCTATTTAGCTATGTCTTCGCGAAGCAATTCCAGGATGCCAATTCAGTCATGCTATAATTCTCATTTTATCATCATATAGATCTGCTGTCGCTAAAAAGTCATAACGTCTCATAATAACATCGCGAAGCGGATGGTGCCCGAGCCATTCTCATCGCTAAAACTCGTTCTCCATACTCTCTAGAGACTCATGGATCTAATTCATCGATGTGCATAAAGTCCTCGCTCTCCTTGAAGGGAGGTGTATTAATCGATTAGCTCATTATGAGCAATCACGATAACATGCATGTAATTCGTGTCCGTAGATATGGAGTATCATACGCTTGCGTTGGATTGGAGGAAGGCAGGCGTCTTCGATAGCTAGCAACATCTGCCGCAGATCAGTCATCCGCCAGAGAAGAGTGGAAACCAGCGATCCTAAAGGGACCGTCGCGCTATGCGAGTCCAAATGAATGTAAATTCGGGGGCTTGCGTGTAGGATCCGGCATAGGCAGAAACTGTGCCAAGCCATCGTTGGCATATTTGAAGTTGAGACTTGCTTGCCATCAAAGCTGATGATAGCGTCTGGCTCGGTCCTGGATTTCAAGGAGTCACTATCGCCGCAGACCGGAGTGGATCATGAATATGATCACCAATGTTCGATGTAATGCTGGGATCAGGATTCCTGTAGCTCAAAGCTTTCTGGAAGAATGGTTTACCGGATTTGCCTAACCAAAAACATTCACTATTGGATGATGGCACGTGGCAATTCTGGAATTTCAGACACCAAAATGATGAAACCAAAGGCAGGTGAGCGGGTTGCTGCATCTAGTAGATTTTAATAACTAATTCTACTAGAATATGAAAACAAATGATTAATGGCCTCTTGGCTGTTGGCTTGACACGCCGACGGCTCTGCAATCAAGCTGGTAAGCCTAATAAGGCAAAAAAAACTGCTATTTTACTTGGCAGATTGCGTGTCTTCCAAAGAGGATGATCAGCACCAGTGATCACGAATGAGAATTTATTAACATCGCTCTCTGGTGGGATTTAACCGGACAGATCTCTGTCGTGGGAATACCCTACCGGAAAGACGTTCTGAAGATTCTACCGGTATTCTCCTGCTACATCCTGGAAATGGGCTAATGGGATACTCGGAAAGAGTCCAAGCCTATTGCCTCAAATACCTTTCAAAATGGATTTTGTGCCCCTGGGATGAATTTTTGCAACCACATCGCATTATTCTCCACTTTACCGGAATTGCAGCAGCACTGCGCAAAAGATGGGCTATTTGCCAATAGGTATAACACATACTCCTCGAATCGCTCAGGGTGGGACATGACTACCTTTCAAAATAACGCTGGGAAATCATAGAAGATTCCAAATTTCGGGCAGGTAATCACTTTCTTCTCCGATTTTTTATTACCAAAAATACGGAGATGGTGGTGGCAGGTTACGCTTCAGTTTCTCGGGTTCCTGGCTAGGGGATATTAAAGGATGTGTCGGATAGATAGCTCATAAGGAGAACTTTCAAAGGGGACACTTATCTTTCCTTGTATTGGTTGTTCCGACTTTCCTACAAAAAACAGGTGCAAAATGGGATTATTTTTTTCATTTTAATCAAAGGATTAGAAGGGGGGCCCCGCCCTTTTCCAAAAAAACTTTCTTATCCCTCTTTTTCTTTTCCTA
>Ga0163217_1065226_pt1 | contig 12264 bp, 8 predicted proteins | sample SynspAceP_FD_185933 | JGI IMG/M metagenome (GOLD analysis project Ga0163217, IMG submission 185933) | Saline lake microbial communities from Ace Lake in Antarctica - Synechococcus sp. Ace-P (PacBio error correction) | ecosystem: Environmental > Aquatic > Non-marine Saline and Alkaline > Saline ... | reverse complement strand
TCGGATAAGATGGACTGTTGGGAAATTGCCCGTCTGGTTCAGGGCCTGCTCTTTAACAACATTAATATTTATAACATCCAAAAACGCTTTCAAGGCCGCTGGGACCCATTTTACCAGATGCACCATGAATAGGCGAGAAGACAATAGCATTTGTCTTTTTGGGCCTGAATAGCTGAGGAGATAACTTAAGCCTTTCACCAAATCCAAATAAATCGCGGTCAAAGTCTTCTTCGATGTCTGAAAAAGCGAATCGTTCTTTTTCCAATTACCTGATCGAAGGAGGGTGATTTTTTTTGTGAACTTCAGTTTTTGAGATATTTTTATCGATGAGGTGCGACTACTTGCGCACATTCTTCCCAATAGGCTTTGTAACCGTTGTATTCTTTAGATTGTGCGAAGCAGTGATCATGACCGCACTTTTACAACCGAAATGAACCGAACAGGCAAAGATAGCATCGTGTAGGTCTCATTTCTTGTAAGTATAAAACCGTAATTGCTTGGCAGTCAATACATCTGCGTAGTGGTCGCAAAAGCGTATTGTTGATTCGGGAATCGTGCGTAATCGCCACTTTGATGGTTTTCATTTGGAAAGCATTTCAGTAGACTAAGGGCCAACCTTGGTAGCCATTTCCCGATGGTGTAACACATAATCCTGATAGTACTACACCCATGTAAGCCACTGAGACCGCTGGGGTCGATTTAAAATCTTGATAAAAAGAGTCGATCAAATTCGGGTCCGGATTGTTTTTGATCAAATTAATTGCGATTTTAGGGTTTGTTCATCCACGTTTCCACTAGCCAAGATTCGGCCTTTTGAAAGGATAGCAGGGTTCTATTGAAGTCATATTTGTAAAAAATTTCCAGTTCGGGTCTAAGATATGTATTTTTTAAAAAAAATGCCATTCGACCTGATCCAAATGCAATTACGGGAGTTATTCTTAATTTTGGCCCTTAGCTCAAATTCCTCTATTCATCACATAAATGTTTTTTTATCGACAAGGACTTTGGCCTACTTTAGAACCTTAGTAAAATTACCAAAACGCTATTGGAATTCAGTTCTTAAACCGATTAGGCCTAGGTCTAACTTTATTTTTTTTTACTTCTCTTATGCTGCTCGGGCTCAGAAGACATTGCCTATGAACGCGGTTTACTTAGCGGAAAAGATATTTCCTTTTGCTATCAAATGGGATTTTATGGTTGTCTGAAGGGCAACAGGTCAGGTTTGGTCCAAGATCAAAGTCCCCTTCTAAACTGGGAAATGAGGGATTTGGAACGGCTAAACTATTGGTCATGACCATCGTGAAACTGATCGAATACTTGGAAAAGAAATTGGGTATTATAAGCATAGCTTTAATGCGAGTTCCAATTGGGGAAAAGGGCAATTCATTCGTTTGGTTTTTGATGGCGTAATGGACTGATGCAGAAGTCAAAGTAACGGGAAGTTAGTCGGACCAATTCATCAAGGGGTTTTTATCGCTTTCCTAGGCATTTCTCGGTACCTAAACTTCGGGAAATTCAAACCTCCTTTGAAGTTCAGGTTAAAAAAACATTCAGCTAATCTGGTCCATAAACCAAACGCGAGCGGGGAAGCTGATTTTCTGGATATTTGGCGGGAATTTTTCGCCCAGTGTTTTTGGAAGTATGGGCCAAAAACTCATTTCACTCGCGATCGCAACTGATCCAAAAGGCGGACTGGGAGTTTGACTTCTTTACTGACAGCTCAATCAAATCCCTAAAAACTCCAAAGTTACAATTAGAGTCCTAAATCAAGGCTCTAGTTACTGTTTTAGCACTTTCTCTCAAGCTATTGCCGGATTCAGTTGGGATGAGAAATCAAATTCCAGATATTAAACCTTGGATCCCGAAGCTCCAAAATCTTTATGACCCTTCGCTATTCATTGATTCAAGATGGGAAAACTTGCCTATCAAAAAAATTAGAACGAGTTGGATTTCGAAACGATCGAACTTTCGCAAAGGCGATGGGGCTTCTATGTCCAATGGGGTCAAAGTCATCTTCAAAGGAGTGAATCACTTTCTTCATATCCTACAAAACAGGCCGAAGCTTTGACCGAGGACAATCACCGAGAAAGATATCGCGCTGATGAAGGAGATGAACATGAACGCAGTTAGAATGGTCTCATTACGTGCCAGTATGAGCGGTTTCTAGGAATTGACAGACTCGGTAGGCCCTTTTTGTTTTGGATGAGGTGGGACTGGGTTGGCAAAACGGATATGATACGGAAGTTGGGCCCAAAATTTGGTGAAAGGAGACCGTATTGAAAGATTGCGGAAGGCAATCCTTTCAGTAGTGATTTTGGACCATGGTAATGAGTGGCGGTTGGGACTTTGCCAATGAGCCAGGTTTCCATAATTCGATATCCAAAAGCGACCGATACTTATATCCATGGCTTCAGCGAAATGGTTTTGATTTACCTTCTTTCCTCGATACGACGCCCGGAATTAATCGATTGACTAGTGGTCAGGATGTCTTTTTGCCTACTGAATGGCTTCATGGGTTATATGATGGTGGACTTTGGAGCGCCTGAAGATTTGGGAAAAGTAGCTACCTTTTATTACTCAAATCCATGGGAGCGGGAGGTTGTTTCTTTGGGTTTTTGCTGATGAGGGCTATTCGAGAAAAGCTGGGCAGCAAATACGATTCGGATTGGCCTCATGCCCTGATTGGGATTCTGGGACCCTTACCGAGAGAAGGAGGGAAGTTTTTATACAATCAAAAAACATCTGGTCCCCAATTCAAATTGAATCATTAACCCTAACTCCAAATTTTGAGGAAAAAATCAAAGCTCCAAACCAGTACCGGGTTTCTCCAACCTCAATCATTGTAAATTAGAGTGGGAAATTGAAGAATTAGATGGCTTGGGGAAATCCTAATACCACTATTCGAAGGGACGATTGAAGTTACCGGATGGAAAGCCCGGTGAAACCCGAGAGATTCGCTTAAATTCTTCCCCAAGGTTGGTCTTCAAGGTGATACTAATTTTGAAAAACTATCGGGAAATCACGGCGAGAGCTTTACACTCCAATCGAAAGCTATTCGAACTCCAGATCTTGGTGTAAAAAACATTATTTTAGAAATGGTGAAGAAAATTGTAGAAAAATAACATATTGTAGTCCGTTGAGACTACGACAAGCCTTCAGGTTGTCGGGTTTGGAAATAAGACCCTTTTTCTTTGGAAAAAATATGCAAATCTAGAAAACTGGTACGAGTGGATCGTGATTTAATTTCGCTAGTACAAAACCCGGAAATCGAAGGGATTGAGTCTATGGTGTCTGGGTTGACTTGGGAACGTCTAAAGATGGTTCAATTTCAAATCGGGGCATCATTTCAAACTTACCCCTCAAGGATTACTTGGACATCTATGAAGATGGAAAGGCCTCAAGATGTAATCTTCAGCACCTAATTCAGGAGGCAATGCAATCGATTTGTTAGGTCTTTGGGATTTTCCTATCCTGGAAGAAAAAGTTGGTTTCCGCAAAGTGGATTGGAAATGTACCTTACCGAGTTGGGCAAAATCGATTGAAAAGGAGCGGAATTCTGGACTTTGGGAGAAAAAACAATAACACGAGGACGGGCCACAGTTTGAAAGCTTGGATCTATCCAGAATTCAAAGGTTACCATTCTACTTTCACGACTCGGAGTTGACCACCAAGAAGGGGTTGATGAGATCAGAACTGAAACCCTGGCTTATATTTTAGGTCTCTTCAAACCTGAATATCCCTAGCTTTCGACAGCAGGAGTGAAGCCGTTTACCAAAGATGATCTCTTCATTTCCTATATAAAATACCTCCGATGGCCACTAAATTCCACCTTGCAGAAGAGATGGGCCGCAAGGACAAAAGGCCTTAATGGAGTTTTCTCCTGGTGGAAATCAGGCGTTATTCGATGATACTCGGGTTCGATTTTAATTAAACGACTTTGAAGAGATTAATTCTTGAAAAATTTAGTGATATCAAACATTAACCCAATTCTATGCGAAGAAAAAACCTATTAAGTCATTGTTTATTCATGCTCATCAGCGGACGGCGAAGGCACCAGGTCAATTTTTTAAAACCAATTGGACCGATCAGTCAATTACTGCGGCTCCGCCATCAAGAATATCCAGACCTCATTGCGTCCGTGGAAAACTGGAGAATCTTATGGCTGTGGGAACTATGCTATCGCTGGCCCAAGGGCAAAAACCGGGCGGACGATAGGCAGATGGAGAAATAGCGGTTCCATTTGCAGTGGGAATCCTTGCTTTCAGGAGTTCAGGAAGGACTGTTAGACGGATGCCGAACTCTGTATGAAGCCACCTTTGACTTAAATTTAATACTGGAAAGAATCGGGATTATTTACTCATTTTGGGACTGTACTGGGAGGCAGAAGTTTGGTGTGAACGATCAAAAATGCCGGAATTCATCGTGGATGGATTCGATTCATTCAGCTTTGACATTACGCCCCCACTTTAGCGAAAGGAAAAAGCACCAGAAAATCAAATGAGGAGTTGGGATCCAAAGTGATTCTGGACCTCAGCCTCGCGGCAAACAAGTCCAAAAATCCAAAAGGAATGTGGTATAGCCAGTAACTGGGAATCTGGCAAACTGTTGGGTGAATTCTGTTCCCAAGTAACCTATTTGAAATCAGGTCTTACGCGGTAAAGATTGGACAAGTCTGCGCTCATGATTCTCCCAAGAGATTATTGGAAATACCGAAGCGGATGAATTTACAAATCGTTATTAAAGACGGCGAAACGGGAAGTTTATTCAAGCAACTGGCTCAATTTCCGATTCGAAATCCATCATTCCTTTCCGATCCTAAAGCTGTGGTCTCCCGAAAACCCTTTTCTTTACGATGTGAATGTAAAACTGCTCAAGGGAAAAAGGTGATTGATGAAAAATCACTTTTCCTATGCAGCTTATCGAGATATCGACATGGCCAAGGATGCCGACGGTTTCCAGCGGATGTTTTGAATGGAAAGGCACTTTTCCAATTAGGTCCATTGGATCAAGGCTGGTGGCCTGATGGTTTATCACTGCTCCAAATGATGAGGCATTAGCTTTGACATCAATCAAACCAAGGAGATGGCTTCAATATGATTCGCAAGCATGTGAAAGTAGAACGGGTCGCCTGGTATTTAACCATGCAGACGAATTGGATGCTGGTCTTTTTGGCCAAACATTGCAAGTGGGGATATGGGGAAAGCGATGGGAGTTCGTCCTGAGTAATATCGCGAAGGAAATGTATAAGGATCGTACAGCCGAAGTGAAGAAATCTTTTCAAGACCGGAATGGCCGGAAATTATGAAACGAATTTTAAATTCTTCCCCTCAATAAATTGCCTGGGTTCCTTTTAATGAGGCTTGGGGGCCAATTTAAAACAAACTGAGATTGTAAAACTTGACAGAGCTCGATCCCAACTGACTTAATCAATTCTGCTAGCGGGGAAATTTTTAATGAGGGAAACTGATGTAGTTGGGAGAAAACCATGCTCGATTTGCATAATTATCCTGATCCTGTGATGCTGATCCTGTGATTATGGTAAAAATAAGTTTGATGATTTTGGGTGAATTGGGGTTTGGGATTTACCAATGGAAGGTCACACTTGGTTGAATAAAGATAATTGGGGCTATCAAAGCTTTTAACCTCAAAAGAAGATCTTCAGAATCGATATGAGAAAATGATGGTCGATCTTCCCAAAGCTAATTCTTTGGGACTGGCCGAGCGGGTATATACTCAGACGACTGATGTGGGAAATTTGAGACTGAAATGTTCTCTTGATGACTTATGATCGGAAGATCGTGAAGTTTGATGCAAGAATTTCCTTAAGAAAATCCTTCAGTCTTTAATAAATAGGATCAGCTAAACGTAAAAAGCCTGAATCTGAAATTAGAATCAAGCTTTTACCGTTTAGGCTTTGATGTTTTACTTGTCCCCCCAACTCATCAAATCATTTTTAAAATTTAATTAGGGGTTAGTTTTTTAGATTATTAAGGTTACAAATCTTAATTTAATAGTAAGTTCCGTTTTTACTGCAAGTAATCGTTTTCCCATCAGGCATTTGCACTAAAGTAGATCTTATGTTAAGGTTATCTCCAATGACCAATTTCTGCTTGATCAATGTTATGAACAAGGGGAAAGCGACAAGCCAAAAACTAGCCTCTTTAACTCGAGGCCTACTTACTCCTCTTTTTGCGGTTTTCAGATTGGTTTTCCATTTTCTTGTCTTATCAAAATTTCTCTTTTTCTTACGCGCCGAAAAAATTCTCATTAGGGAATAATTCCATCCCATAATAAGTTGCACATACCTTTGTAAAAAATTAGCTCAAAGAAGAAAATAAGGCAGGAATAAAGAAATCAAAGCAAAAATAAAATGATCGATCCGGCGGCGCCATTATGTTGAGCCGGCTCCGCAATGGAAAAATAATAGCCCCAGAAGATATTTTGCGATTACCAAATAAAAAGGCTGTGAGAATTGCTCCGCTCCATACGGTACTCCATTTTATTTTAGCATCTGCAAATACATAAATATAAGTGCAAAAAAAGTACTGAGATGACTCCAAATGATAGTAAGAAGTCTATTGTCAAGTGACATAAACCACAAAGAGGGAAAAGTATGGATAAGATAAAATCACTTGTGAAAATGGAAAGTCAGCAGTGAGCAGAAAAACTTATTAACAGAAGAAATCCTAGTACCAAACAAAACCAAGCTGATCACGCGATCCAAAAAAAATGCGCTTTAAAGGGACAGTTGGCTTTGGTCAGTTTAATTTCCCAAATTTCATTCATCGATATTTTTAAAGAAAGAAGAACCACTCCTGTAGCACCGAAAATTCAAAAACACCGTTAACCTACTACAGACGCAATAAGGAGTTGCCACTACCTTGTGTCTGGGCACGGTTCCCTGAATATATTCTGCTGCTCAGAAACCTAAGCAGACGAAATTTGACTGGTTAACCTTCCTGAGACAATATCTCTTACCCCAAATGCTCCAACGCTATTAATCACAATCACTAAAGGTAAGCGGGAGGAAAGAAACTGCTTAATAGGGCTACTATAGCACTCATACGCCATGGATCATGCTTATTCCTTTGATACATAGCTTTGTGCCAAAGCTTGGGGGAAATCTTTCCAATTTGGAATTTTTCTTATGGAATCATAGTTTACACTTGACTTCGTTTATTTTGAAGTTTGAAGAATAATCCAATCCCTGAATTTCTTCATTTTTCAGTTTGATCCACCTTTAATTTCCAAAAATCAACGCAGGGCATAGGAAAATAGAATCATTAATTCCTACTACAAACAGAAGTTTTTGTTGAGAGATGAGCGGCTTATAGCTAGTCATGAACCGTATAGGCTCTTAAATTTAAAGAAATAGCCAATACTAAATTACAAATCAAATGAGGGCTAATCATTTAAGTTTTTCAAATTCTTCCCTTTGACCTCACTCAGATTTGCCTTCGATTTATTCAATTGTGGAACATTCCAACGCCTAAATTTCCCGCATAATAGCGCTTGATGTCTCCCGCTTATAATGGTAACGCTGCATTAGTTCTTTTTAAAAATAATCACGTTTTCCCTTCCCAAGTTTTCGGAGCGGAAGGAACAAAAACCACACAATTCACCATTTTCGAATTCATCAACAGAAAAGCAAATACCATCCCATCTATCTACTGCGAACCATGACCACGGGAAACTCGTGCTCGACAAGTAGGCCTTTGCTTTGCTTTTGCATGCTGGGTCTTTCATCAATTTGATAACCTGGAATAGATGAGAGAAGATTTTTCCTCAATTCCAACCAAATCAGCACATTTCAAAACCCTGACTAGCTATCCAACCGGCAAAGAAGCAAGCAGTAAAAATAATCAAGAAGGTGATCAAATACGAAACGTTCAAAATTGAACTGTGAATCCCTAATTCATTACTGATCAGTTCTGCCATTGGTCGAATCAATTCAACAAGCTTTTTAAGAAAGAAAAGTATCAGGCAGGATAGGCAAAAAGAAAAAAAACTCCTCCTTAATGGTTTTCGAAGGCAAACGTAAAGTATGGATTTCATAGCAAATATTTCCCAGGAAAATGAAAGGGATTTGAAGCATAAAAAAACCGGCAATTAGCCGGTTTCTTGATTTTAGAGGTTTCCTCTAGTTTCTTGTTCTCGTTCGATCGCTTCAAAAAGTTGCTTTTGAAATTCCCTTTCCAAAGGATTAGCTCCCTTCGCTGAATAATCTTCGAAAAAATAGTGTGGGCGATTCTTGTATGGTTTGGTGAATATTTGCAATTAATAAATAATCCTTCTTCATCACGAATTCCACACAAGGATATTCAAATCTTTCAATGGCTTGAAGGTCCTCATCAATTTGACCTACACGCGTCTATAAAATCCTCATAATAAGAACTAGGGGACTTCTAGGAATTCAACGCCTCTTTTTCGCAATTCACCAACAGTGTGTATTAATATCATCTGTTGCGAATTGCCATATGTTGCCACTCCAGGTCCTTTGTAGAAATCCAAGTAGTTCTTCGATTTGAATTTCTTTTTGCCTTCAGCTGGCTCATTGATAAGGGAACTTCACGTAGCCATTTTCCATTTAGGAAACCACTTGGACATTCAAAGACTGAAATATTCGTAGAAATATCTGTGTCATCGAGGTGATCAATAGCTTGAGCCCATGACACTTTTCATAGAATTTCCACCCACTTGCCATTTCTCCTAATCTACATTACCCACACAATGATCAATAAACGTAAGCCAATTTGCAGGTAGGAGTAAAAGCACTCTTGCGTGGCATATAACCTGGAAGGAAAACCCTGAATAAATTTTTTCCGCTCGACAAAGGTGGAATCGTTGTCGCCGTAAGTTTTGATGGAGGCCAACTTTAAAGCCGATTCCAAATTTATCGCTGAGGACTGTTGGTTCAGAGAAATTGGAAATTGCTTCCTCTGGAAGTAGTCTTTCTTTCCATGATTTCTCCGCATCATCAAACCCACAGTGCCAAATTACTTCCCCCATCACCATGAACTGGATATGAAGCTGAGATAGGGTCCTTCTGGTTGCATAGGTGAAAGTCCAAACAACCTAATTTTACCTTTGTTTCAAAAAGTAGGGGAAGCACGATCACGAACTCCCGGTCTCTGGTTCCTGAATAGGCTATTTGTTCGTATCGAAAAGCGTATTGATAGTATAAAGCATGATTGTTTGGCGTTGGCCTAATAGAGCTCTACATAATCTCAGTTACCATTGAGGGAAGAAAATCTTCATTTCATTTTCAGCGTTAATTTGGGTTTATATTCTTGTGAAAACAAAGGTAGAAAATATTCCCAAATAATATTTGGTTTTTTAGCCAGGCTTATTCCTGCGCGGTTTTTATTCAACCAAACTGGAATCCCAAGCTTAAGAGATTAAAACAGAAACTGCCCAAGATCCGATGGAAAGTACTGAGCCCGAGCACAATTAAAAAATAGATACCAAATCGGGGGCCAAAGACAAAGGGCCTATTAAAAAACTTAATGTAGCATCCAAACACCTTTGTCTGAACCCCTGGGCCTTTCCAAAATCCAAAGTAAAAAAAAAAGTGGCAAGTGGAAGATTTTATGAGCTTATTCACTATCCACTTGATAGTTTATTGGATTTTGGAACTTTGCCTTCATGGTAGAAAATGAGTCACATCGGGGCTAGAGGTGAGGTCGCTTTATGTACGATCAAGGATTCTAGCTTTTCTCCTGCATAGTCCATAACTGGAATGGTCACTTACCAATTTGCTCAGAGCAGCTTCGACTTCTTTGGTCAATGTCCGGTTTAGACCGGCAGGCATATCGACTTGGATTGGTCGACCAAAAGTGGATTCCGAACTCGGGACTTCCAGATCGTCGATGTGCACTGTAATCAAATGCCACTGGAAGTATGAAGGATCTTTTTCGGGTATTTTTCTTTCAATCCAAAAGCTATCCGGGTAAAATCCTTTACTCAACGGACGGAGATCCGAATCAAGCTATGGCCACCTCTGCAAAAATTGATGATCGTTCCATTCGCTCGAAGTTACTTCAAAAGTATGGAGCTCAAAGTTTTTTGATTTTGTTGAATTGTAGAGAATCCATCCCGCACACGATATACTTGGAAGCATCCTGATTCGCAGCCGAACAAAATTGGCTGCAATGGGGTTTTTGAACACCGAAGCTCGATGAGAAAATAGGTTTAAGGTTTGGTTGTGAGTAGGTAATAGTAACGATCAATCAATTGCATTTTGATGATTCGCTACTAAGATGAGCGGGCAATTTTTGGGAATTATTTGGACTTTCCCTTCGATGATATTTCCTAAAAAGCCGCGAAGTGCGATTTTAGTTCATTAATCGGAGAAAGCATTTAAGAAGTAGATCATTTACGCAATATCAAGGTTTGCCGGCGACGTATTTGATTTCCAAAGATTGCATCGTCAATCCTGAAATCAAATGCCAAAATGTCCCCAAAGGGCAGTAATGGATTAGCCATACCGCCCCAATCCATCAAAATAAGTAAAAATTAAAACAGCCCTAAACCTGAATTCTGAATTCCTGTCTCAATAGTCAAGGTTCTTAATATTGCTAAAGGCAATCCAGAGATTTTCCCGGTTTAAAATATCCGGGTACTTAAAGCAAACCTAGATTATGAGCAAAAACACCAAAGAAAAAATCATTTCTATATATCTTTAAGAATAGATCCAGAATTCCTAAAAAAATGCAATTCACAACGAATCCAAAAAGACCACCAATACTCAGTGGTTTTAATATGTTTGCAAGCGCTCGGCCCACACTTGGCAAGTATTGCGAGTCAAAATCCCGAGAATCAAAGGGGCAAGCCAAGATAAGTGCTACTGTAAAAGAAAAAACATCCATATAGTCTAATCCGATTCTCTCGATCAAATTAGAGGTAGGGTGCATATAAAACCTGCCCAAAGCGCAAAGTTTGAACTGGGCGTTCATGAAAAATAGAGCTACTGCTGGAAAAAGCAGTTTCAAGCTTAACTGATAGTGCGGTATTATCACCTGCCATTACTAACTGAGAAAAATTAGGAAACATTGCCGCCTGGACAAAGGCTGCGACTAAGAACATACCCCAAAGCTTAACCGAAGGCGGGGGCCTGCATCACCAAGACGAGGCACCAGTCAAAAATGAAGATAGAATAAAACTGGGGAAAATAAGCCCTAAGAAAAGGATTTGGGATTTTTAAGCTAAATAAGCAAAGTCTTTGAATCGAAGATCAAACGCCACCCCTACCATGAATCAATTGCCGGAGGGCTAGATGAGCAAGAGTAAATCGCTAGGAGAAAAAAAAATTGAGCCAGATGGTGTCGAGGGTCGCTACTTGGGGTTCATTAGGATCAATAATCCTCACTTTTGACTTAATATCAAAATATGATTCACTAACTCTATTCAATATTCCACTCTAAATTGCCTGAAAGAATTAGGGCGATCCGGCTTCTGAAGAGAAGTACATTGAACCTAACAAAAAAAAAAGGTCCAAGGTCTAAAGACTTGGGACCAGCTAAATTTTTTTATTAGTTTATTTTCTCTTCCATCTTTTCAGCGGGAAAACGCATTGATGCAATAACGCAACCCGCTTGGGAAGCAGTTCCCATTCTGGGAATACATGCCGAGATGTGCATCGCAGAATTGCATAATGCTTTCGACTCTGAACCATCCGGAAACTTACATTCTTTATGATAACCCCACATTATTCACCCTCAATAGGCTGCATGATGGTATGCCAGCAGTACCACTTTTTCAAAAACTTTACACTAGAGTCAAAAAGCGGTTGTTTTAACAGCAAGTACCAAGCATATTTTGCCAGGCTCAAAAAAGACTTACCACATATCGGGAGGCTATGTGCCCGCACTGTTTCCTTTTTGCCCGCCGCCACATTAGGGAATGCCTCCGAAGGGAGCAATTCTTTTCCATTCCTTTTTCAGTTTTTTGTTCTAACTCTTTTTAGGGTGGAATTGGATGTTAACCACTGTTGGGCAAAAATTTGATTGATGTCGTTCCAGTTTAGCATAAGTTCGTATTTACCAAATTTTCAGGCCTTTTTTTGGTTCTTTTTGGGAAGTGAAAATTGGTCCACAAAAAAAAAAGCCGATTATTAAAATTCCGGGGCTTTTACTAACCAAGCAAGTAGTTGGTTAATATAATAATTTTTTCATTTTAGAGATTCGTGTAGATCATGCTCTTGGTTCTTTGGATGGATTTTTTGATCGTGTGCGCGGCTGTCTCCCTTTTTGTTTTGTTGTGTTT
>Ga0163217_1052514_pt1 | contig 12264 bp, 14 predicted proteins | sample SynspAceP_FD_185933 | JGI IMG/M metagenome (GOLD analysis project Ga0163217, IMG submission 185933) | Saline lake microbial communities from Ace Lake in Antarctica - Synechococcus sp. Ace-P (PacBio error correction) | ecosystem: Environmental > Aquatic > Non-marine Saline and Alkaline > Saline ... | reverse complement strand
TGCAGGTGCAGGCAATATTGTTCGCCACGCAAGAATAGCCTGCATCCAACGGCTTGCCATAGTGGGACGTGCGGATTTGCCGCGCTCCGGCAGACCACCCCCTTGCATTCGCGGGCAGTTTGCCGGGTCAGGTAGGATTCAAATTCAATCGTTGCACCTATCGGACATCAATTCGCGGGCTGATGACCCTCATTGACGTGGACGCCCCCGATGGAAAAATCCCCATGACCCGCGCCGTCACCCACGGGCTTGTGGAACCGGAACTGAAGCAACCTGAAGTCGGTTGAACGCCCTACCAATCATCAAAGGCCATGCCGAGCCCGCGAAGCACGGGCGATCTGTCCGAAAACGCAGAATACCACTTGCCAAGGAAAACAAGTCGTTCATCGAGGCAGCATACAAAGAGCCATTGAGGGTGCGATTTCCCTTGCGACGTGATCGACCCTAAAAAAGATGTCCGGGCCGCCACCCGCTGCCAATCAAGTTCGGCGCGAGGGTGATTTGGGTTGACGAAGACACCGACGAAGAAAGACCTATCAGATTGGTCGGTGGAATCGAGGGCCTATATTGAAAAGGGCCTGCTGGAATAATTAGATCCCCATCGCCCCGCGCCCTGATCCGGCAGGAGAAGGCGACAGCGTCGACGTGCGGACGCCGGGGGGACAAAAATTCCTATTGAGGTTCTCAACAATCGTCTACGCATTTAAGCGGGGACAAACTGATGGACGAAAAAACTTGCAGCTGAACCCGGACGCACCGCGCAATCCCGCGCCGGTCGACCCGTTCGGCGTTTATTCGCGCCCAGCGACGGCGGCGGCTTTTTAGCCATCGGAGATCAATTCGCAGCCGCGCTCACAGTGGTTCTGGTACTGGGCTCGTGTTAATCATTTCCTTTCATGCGATGCTCGCGTCGACGAGGTTCTGGACAGGTGGGCGGTTTGCGCTGTATGAACCTGACCATGCTTGCGAGTTGTCGATGCCGTTCCGCCGGGGCATGATCTGGCGTTGCCCCGCTCCACTACCGAATGCCCGCTCCAGCCCGCGTCAGCGCGCGAAGAAATGCACAATAGCGGGGTTGCAGATCTGCAATTGGACCCATCGCCGGCGAAAGGCCTACACTTTCGCCTTCGCCCGCAGCAGGGTTCAGTTGCCGTGTGGGTGCCGATTTGCGTCTCGCCTCGGCGTCGTCCCTCGAATTGAACATTGGCCGCCGCCGCGCTGCAGATCCGAAGAGCACCCGACTGGACCACCTTCCAAAGCCAGCCCGCCGCGGACGCAACCACCCGTTCCTGCGCCTCTAAGCCCGTCGTCGTTGAACGATCAAGCTGTTTGGCGCCTTGGCCACGGTCAGGCAGTCGGATAATGACGCAGCCGCTTCTCGCACGAGGATTCATCGCGCTTTGAACTTCCCCGAAACGGCAGACGATACCGAAGGCTTTTCTGCATTGCTCAAGGCGTTGAAGGACCGCCAATGCGTCCCAGCTGGTTCAGGCGTCCAAACGTGCTGACGCTTGCTGACCAGACGGCATCTATATGGATGACCTCGCCCCCCGACCGCGCCCGCCCCGAAATCTGGCGTCCATTTTGCGGCAAGGTGCACGGCGGGCCGTCCAATTGCGGCATTGGAGTGGCATCGGACGGTTCTTCGTGGCGCTGACAAGTGCGTTTCGTATGAAACAAATACCCACCGATCTTTCGCATTGTTGCGCATCCACTTCCTGCGCCGCTTATCGCGCCTTTGCCGCCTTTTGAAGCAGAGGCATCTGACGCCGACATTCTCTGCGCTTGGACAGGACCACACGACAGTGCGGGCCTTTATGTTGTGAGGGCGTGTCGGCAGGGACGTTCGCTAGGCCTAGGTGACCCCGAAGGAATCCATAGCGGGATTATAGCCGCACCAGATCGCACGGCTGAACGTCGCGCGGCATCCTTTATGGTAGTTCTCCTTTTTCCCCACAGGACCCTCGGCCCAAGACAGCCCGGTGTGATCCGGCCCGACTTGAAAGGCAAACAAACCTTGTTTACCCGACCGTCGCGCATCCGACGGCACGCAAGATTACTCGCGATCGCGCGCGGTTCTGAGTTTGCTGAAATCTGCGACCACGTCAAAAGCCTTGTGGCACGGCCAGTCCTGCCCCGGCCAAACCGCGCCAACGGCAGCGGCGCAGCGGCAATATCAATGTGCGACCATTGCCGGCCACGGGGTTACCCGGGCAAGCCAAAACAGGCGTGCCCTGCACAGCCCAAGCGCAAATGGCCGCCCCGGTTTGACCGCGATTACGCCACAGATCCAGTGCTCCGGCTTTCTGAAAGCAAAGGCGGACACGTGGTCTCGTCGCCCGGCCGACGCACACGGCGGAGTTCAGGATCGCATCACCTCGCCCTGCGCCGCATCAAAGCCGTGCGCGCAGCGCCTCGCGCTCGTCGCCTACTGGCCCCGATCGACGCCCCGTGCCGAACTGCGCCAGCCAACCCCAACAGCATCGGGCGGTTTCTGCATCGAAAAATTCTGCCCCTCCGCCGCGGTTTGCCCCGCCTCGACGATCTTCGGTCGCCTGTCACAGCACGGCCAACCCGCAACTGTTATGAACCACACAGATGCTGTGCCGGTGGCCGCCATAACAAGGCAATATCCGCCGCCGTGATCCGCCGCCCTGCGGCAAGCGTCACCGCGCCTGCCGTGACGTCCTCGCCTGCTTTGCGTTGTGTTCGCGCCTTGCTTGACCGGTCCATTTTGACCGCAGCGTGTCCACCAAATCGTCCCGTCCTCTTGCAGCACCACGGGTATCGACACCTGCGGGCGCGCCACGGGGGCCCCTGCCCCGCTCAGCCACACCCCGGATATCGTCGGCCATTACCAACCGGCGGGCAATCTCCCCGGCGCATCTTCTCCGCGGGCTGCGCGGCCTTCGTGCCAGCGGCAGCGCATGACGCACCGGCAGCACGTCGCCCAGCCGAACCCGTAACGCGTCTACTTGCGGGTATTCGGCAAGTGGCGGGTTCGCACGGCTGCGGCTCAGCACGTCAAGAAGCGACTGCAATCCTCGCCCCAACGCTCCGCCAAGTGCGCAGCTCTTCCGGCACCCGTAGCACCGATGCAGGACGCGCGCGTAGCGTTCCAGCCGCATCGTCACGGGCGTCCAATGCACGCCGGCGCAGGGCAACACAATCATGCGCAGGGTTCCGGTCTGGTGCCTGAGCAGGCCTGTTCAAACCCGCGGCAGCCCCAAGATCCACCCTTCTTTCCGGTGCCTGCACGTCAAGCACCTCGCGCCAGTCAGGCAGTGGCCAAAGCCCGAGGACCTTTGCCGCGCAAGTCCTGCACCTGCACGCATCCTTGATCATCTCGTTCCGGGGGCGGACCGATGGTCAGTGACGCAGACTTCAACAAACGCAACCGGGCATCAGGCTTCCTCGACGGCCAGACCGCGACGCGCCGGCAAAGGGCACGCGGCGCGAAAGGACAGCACAGACCCATACCACCTCGCGAGCGACAGCCCCTGCCCCGAAGTTAGCCAAGCAGGTAAAGCTGCCCTTGGCCTGCCTTCTCAGCTGGCACGTTTCTCGGCAAGGGATTTGTATATCGGCCTTGGTACGGGGCAGTCCCGTGACGGTCACGGTTCGGCAGGCAGGCCATTGGCCAAAACGGCCCCGACCGTCGCCCAGACCCAGATTGATCTCTCCGGCCAGTCGAAACGCGTTGTTGGCTTTTTGGCGCGTCATTCAAACCCGGCCTCGAACCATTCCCACACAAGCGGAATGGATCGGTACTGCCCGGTCAGCGCTTCGGCAAAGCCTGCAGGGTAGCCAAAAGGAAATCGGTCGAAACCCGACCATCACACGCTGGCCTCCCAGCTCTGCGTCGATCAGCGGGCCGATTCCAAGCCTTCTGCCTCTGGACCGGTTTGCGCAGATAGACGGGGACATCTGATACGCCCCCGCGGACACACCCGCCCAATCGGTCTTCGCGAGGGTCGGGCCGTGTCGTTTGCGCCGACCAATCGACCATTGACGATGGTTGTCAAATTGCGCTCACAAGCCCGACCTCGGACAGGAGAAATCGGCGATGGTGCATGTGTCATTCCAGATCGAACACGGGCGATTCAGTGTCATTGGTGTATCGTGCAAATGCCTTGATCGTGGATCTCCGGCGCGGATCAACGCGTTGCCGTTTCCGCCCGATGCGCTTCGACCTTGGCGTGACCTCACGCTTGTATCCCTCGACCAAAGACAGATCGACAGGGGCAAAGCTTGGCCAGCAGCGCGTCGAGGGACGGTTCGTCCTCGCCGTGCAATTTCGCTGCATCAGGGAAGACGGTTTTACGCGATGCCAGCAAGACTTCGGCTGGGCACCGCACACGGTTGACGATGGGCTTGTCCTTGCCCGGATGGATCGACGTCGAACTGTTGATGCGCATGTTTCACGGTAGACACTGAAAATCCGCGCCCCGTTGATTTCGGTCACAAGGCGTTCCATCAACCCTGTTTTGCCGGCTTCTCCAGCGACAACGCCGTAAACTTCTCATAGCATCTTCCTGTGCGCGGGCCAGATTCCTGGGGGGTGTTGGATGTTAAAAGAAACGCGTCTTCGGGGAACACGCCTCGCGGCCATCATGGATATGGTTCCACATTCCGACCTTGCGCAAGCGCCTGCAAGGCAGCACGCAGATCGTCGCCGCAAGGCAACAGGCCAAAGCCAAATGGTCGTCGGTGCCGCGCGGTGCCGCGCGCTTTTGGCATTCGGGCGTGGCGGCCAACACCAGCGGGTGGGTATTTCCTCGCTTGCCAGCAACAGGTTGTGGACCAGATCACGGGGGAAGAACGGCGTATCGCGGCAGCAGTCACAATCGGTATCAGCGCCATGTGCGGCAGCCCATCCAGCCCTGCCACACCCCCGGCCAGCGGTCCGGCAAAGCCGATCGATACTGTCGGGCAACACCGGGCAGTTTCAGCCGCAAACCGCGCGGCATCGCCTTTGCATTTCACGCCACACGCGCCACCTGCGCGGCAGCCGTTCGATCACATGGTCAGTACGCTTTTGACCGCCAAGTTGCAGCAGGCCCTTTGTCGCCGCCGCCCATCGCGCGTCGCCTTGCCCCCCCTGCAAGGATCACCCCAAGTGGCTGTTTCATGCGCTGGCCCTTTCGGGCCTGATCGTTTAGGTTCATCCCTGATCTGGTCGGGGTCTGCAGTCGCGGATCAGCGGTCTCGCCGCAAGGCAGATAAAGCGTTTGCCCTTCATTCCGCCCGATCAACGTCAGCCCCCTGCTTGGCGCGATCTCTACCCCCCACGCGGGTAAGGCCGGAACGTGACACCAGCGCGGGGATCCCATCATCGCGGTCTTGGATCACCAATCATCAGAGGTCAGCGCCGTGGTAATACAGTATTTATCCTCGGCAGAGACCCTTCCGAGAGCATCCAGGCCGGCGATCTTGTCCACCGCGTTATGACGCCCCACGTCCTCCATATAAAACCAGCGTACGGTTTTGCCCTGACACAGCACCGTGCCGTGGATTGCCCCCCGCCTCAGGTACAGCTCGGCGTGCGGTTTGATCTGCGCACTTAGGTCATAGATCCACGAGGTTGCCAGCGGGGTCGACGGCAGGAACGCCTCCAGACCCTCCTCATATCGCCAAAGGACAGTGCCCCACAGCGCAGCCCTGCGTGCGGGTCTTCTTGCGCATTTTGTCTTCGTAGTTCGGTTTTGGCGGGGCGTGCGGACGATGACGACTTCAAGCTCTCGTCATTAGTCGACGCTGGTGATATCCTACGACGTCGCGCGCCTACCCTGATTGCGCAAGAACCCCGAGCGCGAGGTATCGGGGTGTAATCGGCATTCGTCATCGCGGTGACGATTTCCTGCGCATTCAAAAAGATCGTCCAGCGGGGCGTTCCTCGACGGACGTTGGACGTTGTCTCGGTCCCCAAATGATCCCGTCCGACGACGGCGCGTGTCAGCCGCGCCAATCCCGGGCTGCCGGTGCGAATCAATAAGCACATCGGTGTCTGTCTTGACGGACAATTGAGGTCCCCCAAGCGGCAGTTTAAGCATGTCCCGGCAATCTAGGGGAACGCATGGCCATCACCAACACGAAATCGCCTTTCGCAAAGGTCTTGCCCGAGCAGCACCCTTATTCTGGTGATGATCCCGTTTGCCATCGCTGTTCGCATTCTTGCCACCGAAGCAGGCTGAAGTGTTCGATAAAACGCTCGCCTTTTCGGTCGTGGTGCATGCGGGGCGCTGCGCAGTTTACAAGCGCTGCAACTGATGCAGGAACATGCGCCGACGCGATCGTGCTTGGCCTCTGCGGCTGGCGGTAAAACCTGCGGATGGGCGATGTATTTCGGCGTCGCTTTACACCCTACATGGGTCCGCGCCTTTGTGGCAGCGCGCGCTGGCCGCCCTATCTGACGGTTGACCAATCCACGTCTGCGCGAATGGCGCAACCCCCCCCAAAAATATGAAAGGGGAGCCGGATTTATGACCATCCCGCAGCGGATGGCCTATTTCTTTGGGCTGTGTGACCCGATTGGTGCCGTTGTGGTATCTTTTTCACCCTGGTTGGCGCGATGGTCGGGGCACAAAATTCCTGACAGCTGGGCGTAGGATTTTGCCCGTACCCATCACCTTTTCTCGCAATGATCGCGCCGATGTTCCGCACCTCGGCACTATTCGTCGCGGCGCTGGTGCATCCCTCGCGGCGCTGTTGACGGGGGTGTGCCCTATCGCTGGGCTGATCCTGGCGGGGCTGGGCGGGCATGATCGCCGGTTGCGCAACGAACTTTGGCTGGAACCGACGCCAGCCCCACCACCCTGAACAGGACGGCGCATAATGAATGATATCCGACACCGGCACGCCTTTGTTATCTGTCATCATCGCCCTGGTCTTTGGCAGCTTTGGGTTTGCGCTTTGTCTTTACCGGGACTGGTGGGGGGGACCGCGAAATGGCCCCGCGTGGCTGGTTGCGACACCTGCGCTATACGGCGGGGGGCGATCCTGCCCGCCCTTGTGGCCCCGCAGTGATTTTCTGGCCGCGGCCCGGGACGGGGGCAGCGTTGATCTACCGGTATGGCAGCTGCGGCAGCAGCACTGATGTGGGGGGTGCTTCACCCAAAACGTGCTGCTCGCGATTATCAGCGTGCGCAGGACGCTTTATGTTTTGCTTGGTTACTGGGCAGAAGCGAAAGCCTGTAACGGCAATCAATCACGTCGGCCTTCGTCGTTTCATAGTATTTCGTCGTCTTCACGCGGGCAGGCTGGCGAATTGTTGCTGAGCTTGGCAGGGTAGAAACGTCTTCGAGATGCTCTCAAAAGCCTTGAAACCTTGCCGTCAGGATATAGGAGTCGCATTGGCGCAGAACGCCCCCGCTACCTGGACCGTTCTACATCAACAAGCTGCAATATCTGTTTCTTGCCTGTGCGTGCGCTGACCTTGCAATTCCTGGCTGACAACATGGTAGGAGTGCTGCGCGCATGAGAGGATTTGCTACCCTGTATTCCCACTGGGGCGTCATGCGTAAAAGCACATCACCGAGTTCGATCACTACGAGGGTCGCGAACGATCCGGCGGGTCAAAGATTCACCGCTGCGACCCGTTGCACAGAGTGCCGTATGGCCGCCGCTTGCCGGTGCGGTTGTTGATCATCGCACCGAACGTGATGGATTTTGGTCCCGGTGCCACATAGGCAGCCGCTTGCGACTTCTGCGGGGGGTATTGTCGGATACCGGTATCTTCGCACAGCCCGGCAAGCAGCCCGACGGCAGGCCAGAGCCATCAAACGCGCATAGAAATATCCTGTCGGTTAAGTGTGCGCGCCTTAGACGCGCGAAGATCGCCATAAAGACCAGAAGGCAATAATCACGATGCACGACCATTTGACGACAGTTCCATGAAGCTGTCAAAAGTCTTCTCGTGGCGTGCTGGTGTCCATCGAGCCGTGTTCATGTATTGGCCATTTGCGCATCCTTGTCTAACGTGCGTATGATTTGTCTGGGGAATACTGTATTCATTTGACCTATGTCACGGCATCAAAATGCGCCCAACGTGGTCAGGGTGCCGGATCATTGTTTTCGCCTGCGGGAGGCTGTCTCTTGTTGTCTCGAGTGGGTCTTACGAGGATGCATTACGAAACCGATGCTGAGTTCGCGTGCTCTCCCTGCACCGCTTTAGCTGGCAGCGCCCCTCACGCCGCCACGCTTCCAACTGTGTGACATGGGCTGCACAAGCTGCATCCGCGCGCCTGGGGGTTTGTTCCTTTCCCATAAAAGGTCGACGATATCAGGATCGAAAGAAATAAGGTCCATCCCTCGATCCGCAAGCACGCCGCGCGTCACCTGCTGCAAAACCCATTAGACGACCCCCTACGTGATTCCCCTGTTCGAGCTGTTCTTTTCGAAGTTCTTGGAGGTACAAGCACAAACCAACGCTGCGTGGCCGCCATTGCGCAGCCGAATTTTTGCGCGGGCAGGTTTCTGCCAAGTGATTCCCTTGGACCGACAGGGTCTGTCCGAGGCGTTTGCGGCTAGAGGGTGTCCGAATGCACCTCGTAAAGCCGTGGCAACGCGTTGCCTTTTCGATGGCCTTCGCAGCAGTCTGACTCGTTATTCCATCGCTCAATCCTTTCGACTTGATGATACCACGCCCGTCAACTTGCGCACGGCAAGCTGCGGCGTGGCGCGGCCCGTCTGGTTACGGATTGGCTAAGATGCGCCACAAAACTTGCTTCGACCAAAACGCCAGGACCGTATTCGCCTCGCCGATGGTTGCGATTTGAACAGGGTCGAAAAACATTCGAGCAAGATTGGCTCTGCAATCGCCTTTCAGGACGGCGCAGTGGCGCTGTGGTTGGTTCTCGATCAGCTGGCGCATTGGGAGCTGGGCAGACCGGTTAACGGCAGCTCTGTGCCCCCCCAATACCAGCGTGATCTTCGCGTGATAGCAAAGTACAAGCCGGCGCATGCCTCGATCCATTCGCCAATGGGATCGGCCATGGGTTCGGGCTAGGCAATAGGGACCCCGACGTTGGGGCTTGTCTGATCTGAGGACTATTGATCTAGATCGCCGCAATCACGAGGTTGTCGTCACGGCTCCAGAGGTGCGTGTTCGGGGGCAGTGACCGGTTGCCCATATGTAATCAAAGACGCGGCCACCGATGGTGAATCTCGCGGCCCTGCTTGATCCGCGTGCAAGCAAAAGGCAGCGCGAAGACGATGTCGCGCAAAGTTGGAAGGGCCGCTCGGAGGCGCGTTTTCATACAGCGCGGCGTCCATACCCGACAGTGTGTAGACGCCAGCGCTTCGGCCGACGGTGTCTTTCTTGCGGGTCCAGCGTCAGCATTCCGCGCGGTAAGCCATGCGGTGCGGCGGTCGTCACCAGCTCTGCCCCGTGTTCGGTCTGAACCAACCCGCCAATCGATGTGATCGCGAGGTGGTGGTGGGTCACATCGACCCGCGACAACCGGCCTTGCCGCCAACGGGCCCCGCGTATCATGGTTCCGTCCACAGCGCCTTGGGACTTTTTCGACGCAAAAGCCACCCGGTGTCGATTGATCGTCAGCTGTCGCCTTCGTTCGAACAACGCATAGACGTTGACAGTGATCGGCTATCATCCGCAGCGGCAAAGCGTAACCAAAGAACGCCGGGGGCGACTCTCAATCAGCAATGACGATCATGGCAGGCGGCGATTTCCCAAGGGAAGAACGCCCAACCGAGTGGGTGCGGAATGCTTGCGGCATCAGGCGGGCCAGGTTCCGTCAGCGGAAAAGCGTGGCGAAATATAGTATCGGCGTCGCCCGCTGTGTTGAGGGGCCACAGCAGACCCGTGTTGTTCTGCAGGGCGAGCACCGCGCGGACGTATGAAAGCAAGCCAGCTTTTGGCCACGCCGTCGCCGCCGTTTGGGCCAAAGCGGGCCTTGAGGTGCAGGTGCGCCGCCACAGCACCCGCAAAGGCCCGCAGGTAAGGTCACGCGCACCGGCAAGGCGCGTGTCCCATGCTTCGATTGCTCGTTCAGCCATCGGTTCGCTTTCCGCAGCTCATCGGACGCCTCCACAGGGCGTCCGCCATATTCGGGAACGTCTCGCGGGCCGCTTCGCCATCGGCTTCGATTTCATCCAGCAGACGGTTCGCTGCCTCGCACCGCCGTCCTCATCTTGCGCGCCACCAGATCCATTGCCTGAATGCCATTGGGCCTTCGTTAGTCGCGGTCACCCGCACCGTCTCGGGCATGTTTACTCGCGGCCCTGTTTATCCTCGATAAAGCCCATTGCCGCCAGGCAACCTGAACCCCATTTCGGCGACGGCCATAACTGTGTCGGTGCCAAAGGCCTTGGCGATCGGGGTCCAAGAAGGCCGCCCGCGGCTTTCCATTCGGACTGACCGGTTGCGCTCGTCATGTCGATCGCCTGGCACAGCACACGCAATGGCGCGGGCGGGCAAAGGTTCGGCCTTTCATCGTCTCATTCAACATACGGCGCACATCAGCTGACCACATCGCTGCCCGGTGCCATCGGGGCCGCCGATGTTTTGCCCTGTTTGCGGGTCCAGCGCATAGGCCAGCGCGTGGTTGATTAGCCCGCTTCCGGCGATTTGCCAGATGCCCTGCCCCGCCCCACACCAAGCCGTGCGTGCTTCATCATTGTGAAACATGGCTTGCCATACCGCGCTGTTCGGGCTCCAACAGCCAGCCCGTCCCCCTTCATACTGCAATCACGCACGTCGGAGACCATGACGATCCCCGTTTTGGTGTTTCCAGACTGACGACGTTCAGGCGTGATCTGCATTCCCAGGCTATGCCGTCCTCATTGGGAGGTATTTCGGCACGAGGAAACAGGCTAATGGCCTTTCGTTAGGCCGCGGGCGCACCGGGCAGACGCGCGAGAAAACCAGAATGGCAGAGCATTGCCGCCAAAATCATTGTCACCCGCATGTAATATAGGACTTCTGGGCCCGAAATCGCATAGTGCCGTCGCCGTTGTCTTCGGCCTTGCTTGCCACGCACCACGTCCGAAGCCCCGCTTGCGGTTCGGTCAGTTCATTCGTTGCCGGTCCATTCGCCGCCTGATCAGGCTTGGGGCAGGTTACCCCAGTTCCTGATCGCGTCGGGCTGGCGTTGATTTGATGTTCAAGCGCTTCGATCTGGCCTTGACTCATCAAGCGGCGCAAGCTGCAAGGGACAGGCAAGCCCCGATCATCGATTTCATTCACGGCAGTGCGTCAGGCGTCATCGGCAGCCGCCATGCCACCGTATTCAGGAGTCGGACGGACATGCCGATCCACCACCTTCGGACACGGCTTGAACACCCGTCATGCGGAAAACCGGGCGACACGTGCGCACAAAACACCGTTCTCAAAGCCTTGAGCGGGCGTCTTGGTCGCCCCTGGCGTTGCAGGCGGGGCCAGAACAATTCATTTGTAGTCTTGCCCGGCTTCTTCGAGGATCGCGCGGGTGACGTCTTTTCGCTGGGCAATCTTAAAAACGTTTCCGGGTCTGACGCACGAGCGTCCAAAAACCCTACGACATGGGATCCAAACAGAAGGCAAAAATCTTCGGACAAGGGGCGCGATAGGGCATAGTTTTTTCCTCCCGTTTAACCGGTTCGTCTGCTTGGCAAAACCGAACAGCGCCTGAAACCCAAGAACCGATCTTCGGGCTTGTTTGCGGGCGAGAATGTCGCTTTCAAGTCTGCGCACCCGCAACCGCAGAAACGCGGGGCGTCATCCCCATAAGAGAAGGGCCATTCGACGACATTCTACTTCCCGACCCCTATAGGCTTTCCCGCGCGCGCCCTGCTTGCGCAAGGGTTGCCACTGGGTCGCTTTTGCCAACTGAAAAAAACGGGTCTATGGGCTTGGAGCCGCGGATTTTGCGCGGCAAAGGGACGGCAGTGGCAGGGAATTTTACACGGCCAAGGGGGACGGCCCAGCTTTAAACCGCTCATTATCCCAATGTCGGGCCGATGTTCGAGTTCAAGGCCACGCCAATATGGGCGCTTGGTCCCGGACCAACAGCAGAGGTTCTGGCTAGGCGCATGTCGGGGGCCCCGCGTCCAATGACCCTCGTGCTTTTTGCCATTGGCCGAAGGGGCACCGGGGTTATTCGTCCCTGGTTTGACAGCGGGCTGGGGACAAGGCAAATTTCGCCCCATTCCGCCAATTCCCCGCCAAAACCCATTTTCCCAACGGGGGGGGCCCCCCGCGCCCCATAATTTTGGGGGGCGGGGGCGTTTTTGGGGGGCCCGGGAATTTCCCTTGGTGTGTTATGA
>Ga0163217_1113335_pt1 | contig 12265 bp, 12 predicted proteins | sample SynspAceP_FD_185933 | JGI IMG/M metagenome (GOLD analysis project Ga0163217, IMG submission 185933) | Saline lake microbial communities from Ace Lake in Antarctica - Synechococcus sp. Ace-P (PacBio error correction) | ecosystem: Environmental > Aquatic > Non-marine Saline and Alkaline > Saline ... | reverse complement strand
CGATGTTCCATTACCTGCCATTGCCCATTGGGAAAATAATCTTTTATTGTAATCCATCGCACTTCATAAAGTTTATCTACGTTTCCGATCCAGCATTGATTGATTCAGATACAATGCATAGGAGTTTATTGAGAAATGGGGCGGTAGCATAATGGGAAGGGGAAATTCTTTTGCTTAGTTGAAAATCTAACACAGATTGGCCAATAATCCTGTGTGAGGACATTGCCCCAATTGGCTTGGAATATCTTTTTATCAATACTTATTGCCTTAAAAAAGTATATAGGCAAATTGTTTCTAGGGCTTTACTTGGTTTCTATTTAATTCCCAATTGTTATTCCCTTTTCTAAACACAGAAGCTGCGTTATTATGAATAGGACTTGCAGAATATTAGCTTATTACCTTGCTAGTAATCGCTCAGATTTTCTTTTTTTGACTCGGCTAGCATCCGAGATTTATTCCGCGAACTGGCTATTATTAATATGCAACTCAAATCAACACTTCCATGGTTTCGGATTTTCTGGATTAATTACTTCTTCTTCCTATTACCTATTTTTGATCTAAGATCATAGGGGGTTTTATGCAGCGAAATCTACGATCACATTCGAATTGATGAATTTTTAGGGTGGTCGTTCCTCCTATAGCCTTCGATCTATCAGCATTGTGGCCTTCGGATTAGTGTTAGGTTACTCAATTACTGACGTTTTATAAGTTTTCATATAGGTACATTCCTATTTGCAGGTGGGACAATATGTTTCTAAAAGAAAAGCCCAATTAGATCATAAAACTTTTAATTCTGAACCTGAAAGATCAGTCCCTTTGGATCAATTGATACTGCAATTCGCGAAATTAAGCTCAAGGATCTGAAAGCGTCGGAAAATTGGAATGAAAAAGTTCAGTTCAGGTTGTATCGTTTAAAAAAACATATTTTAAAAGGTTGACCAGGTCAGATTAAGGGAGGCTTTTTGCTAAATTGAAATGGGACCAGTATTCTTATATTTTTTGGTCGGCAAAGGCAGTTTGGTTTTGGAGAAAATTACGCTGGGGAACCATGTTGGGCCAACGTTTATGTAGGCAGTCTTCTGTTCCCATTTCGAACACTTTGGATTTTATAGTTGGATTAACAACGTGCGACAGCTGTCCCTTAGGAGGTTGTCCGAAATCCATTTCTCTAACATATGAGTCTTCTTCAAATTAAATAAAAAAAACATATTTCATAGAACCTGGGATATTGCTTTATCACCAATGTAGACTTTGGTTATGGCGGAGGGTTTCAAGAACGGTCCGGGATAATCTCTCTATTACTATACCCAAAGGAAAAGATTACGCCATAGTCGGGCCTAGTGGTTTTCCCCCCCCCCCCCCGGAAAAAACTACCCTCATAAAAATTTATTACTTAAATTTTACGAAACCGAGAAAGGCAACATTCAGAATAGGAGAGAGAACTTCAAATTTATAAATGTGAAAGCGTGGCGGGAACAATGTGGTCCGTCTCAAGAACGAAACCTTGTTCAATTGTACTTTAGAGAGGAAATATTACAGAATCGAGGGCAATGAAGCACGATCAAAAGCGTTGCTTTGAAGCTACGGCTATGGCCAATCTTCCGAATGTGGTCGAAATTCTACCCTAGGTTTTTGATACTTTAATAGGAGAACAAGGCGGTATCCTAAGTGGTGGCGAAAAACACCGCCTATTAAATTTTGCAAGAGCTATCTATTAAAAATCCGGGACTTCTCTTTTTGATGAGGCAACAAGCGGTTGGATGGCCGAAAACGAGAGGTCATTCCGAAAACCTAAAGTTTTTTGCAAGACAAGACCCGTTATTATTGTTGCCCACAGGCTGTCCACTGTGCGCAGGCCGATCAGTATTAGTTCATGAACCACAAGGAAATGATTGTAGAAAAAGGAAGTCACTACGAACTCCTAGGCTACAAGGTATATATCATAAAACTAATCATGAACCAATTTAGTGGCTTATGAAAAGACCACGGCATATACATAAGAGAAGAAGCCTACATACAAAACGAACCCCCCAACTGGATGTTACATGGGGCATAGTTTGGTATTTGGTTTTTTGGTCTTTGCCATTGGCTTTTGCTACTTTTTTTCTATAAACGCGAGCGTAAAAAGCACGGTGGTCTTGACTACGGCAAAATCCCCGGCACATATAAGAACAAAAACGAACAGGAAGAATTGCAGAGGTGAATTATAATTGCTGGCGATTACCGTTTCTAAGGATGCAGTTTTAGGGGTTTTGGAAACACTGGGGAGTAAAGATATTTATTCCACCTAAAGAAAAAACATGTCCTTGGGATATCCTTCTGGTTTATGAATATGGAGGCGTTGTCAGAAACAATTTTCCAAAATCAAACTGCGTTTAAGTAGTCAATCCGGGACCTTTATAATAGGTTTTCTTAGCCTATCGCAATCTATAGTCTATAGTCTTGGGTAATGAGCTTTGGAAGAATCTCAAATTCAAACAGCAGCTTATATCGCAGACACTCCATTTCAAATAAAATCGAAGAAATTGTGCTCTTCAGAGGATCTTGAAGATTGCCGAATTTGATTATCGATATAAGGAACTTTTTCAATAAGGGAGTGATATCCACGCGAGACTTTAGAAAATAAGGAGATTGGGTATTTGAAAAATCCGCGTGAATATGGATCCAGGACACACTGAACCAGTTGCGCCTAGGGGACGAACAAGTATTCGACCATAAAAATGCAGTTCGCTAATTCTCGCATCCAAAATGGGGTATCCATAGTTTCCAAGTTGGAATTGAACAAGAAGAGCTTTTTTTCTGCCTTGATTAAAAATGGGAGGACAGTACTGTTAAAGCCCTATCCAAGGACGAGTCTCATTTTTCGAGGTATGGGAAAACATTCAAAACATAGAGGAGAACCAAGTCTGTTTTACGGTGGTTCCATGAATCCAAGAGCTATATGGGGGAGGGTCAGGTTGCCTATTCGAACTCTGGAAAGATAAAACCGGGCAACGTGTCATTATAAAATTGGAAAAATTATCCTTATAGAGATGGGAGCACGGACGAGAAGTGAAAATAATTTCGAAGTACCTAGAACAGGTGAAAAAGGAGGGTTTATGTGGTGTATTATAAATATAAGAATTCTGACAACATCATACGGAAAGGACCTTGAATTTAAACAGGAGATGATGGCAGTGCAGAAATTATTTTAGGGAAGTTCACTCCTCGAACGAATTTTTTATCAGTCAGAAACCTTGGTCTCTTTTTTTTACGAAAACAATGATGTGGTAATGTTAATTTCGAAAATCCTAGGATTAGACCTTATAACAAGGTCGTTTATTTCTATGTTTCATTTTTAAATGTCTTTGCCCCAGGACCCATTATTTCCTAAAGATTTCACTTCCATTTGATGTTGGATTTATTTGCCTCAATAGTAGCTATGAAAGTATTATGGATATGAAGATGGAGGGCCCTATAAGAATAATTCCTTGCAAAGGCTTCGAAGTTTAACCGAAGGTCCATATTAGTAAGCTAAAAATGAATCCAATTTCAGTGAATTGGCCAATGGTTACTATTATCGAACTATTATTTGAGGAGCCTGAATAGCGATTTCCCTTAGCCGATTCAATATATTCAAGCGATAAGGTAATTAATCATTCTAATCATCAACCTTTGGTTATATTCTTAAAGCAAATTATCTATTAGGATAAACGTTGATTTCAATTGGCAATTGCAGAAACTATATAACTGCCTATAACCTTGCGGTGAAACAAAATGAATTTAGAGGACCAAATTACGTGTTCATGCAATGCGCCATACGTAACCTTAACGGGGCAACCACCTGCTGCAGGGGGACATTTACACTAGTCGTTAAAACTTCTTTGAAAAGGAGAAGATATGAAAAATAGTCATAGGAAGATTATATATGGTGATGTACAACCTATCCCCTTGGGCACACTTAGATTTGTCCCAATTGGATATCTTCACGCCAGTATTATTAATGCTGGCTAGAAAAGGCAATCTCTGAGGAAGACACCATCGAAATCGTGATTTTGTCTGGTAGGTGCCGGCAATTGGATTATTATGAAAAGAACTTTCAAAAAAGGCAAAGGGACAACATTATTTGAAAATACACCCATCTCTTGGAAGGCAATGCAAGGCCATGAAGCTTTATTATTTAGGGAAAATTGCGCAGCAAACGGGGAAATAATATCTTGGCCCATTAGCTTACTTTCAACAAATCGATCAATTGTTCAAGAAACCAATAACCGTTTGACGCATTAAAGGATGTGTATCAACAAGCTGGTATGTATTACGGATTAAATGATGATCAACCAGCGTGAAATTGAGTTTCCATAGAAAAAGCTTATTTATTTTGATAGTTTGATTACAATTTGAGCAAAAGGAATAATCAGCAGGCCACCGTTGCTTATGATCTACCAGTATCTGAAACAACAAAAGAAAAGCCGAGGAAGAGCTAAAGTAAAGCTCCTTGGTTTGTATTTTGGGATTTTGACAGGTCTTGCTGTTTGATTGGAGTATACTTTTATATCAGGGCTTCGAAAGACCAAAATACGGGTAAAACAATTACTGGAGGGTTACAGTCAATCAAAATCACCTTCCCTTAATGTTGGAAAACACCATCATCTGTTCCAAAGAAATAGGGAAAACCTTGGAGAAACTTGAACTTTGAAAAGGTCCGGCCTTTATTTTGAGCAAAGATTCTTGACATGGGGCCCAATTGGCCCAAGATATGGACAGTAATACCAACTTTAATTGTCAACGATTGTCAATCATTATAAGAAATGAGTTTCCCTAATTTATTTTAAAGGGATCTAAAAAATAACTACGCTTATAGAAATGCTCTCTAAGGATTCTGAATGTTAAAAATCATAATTATCCGGGATGGCCGAATTTTGGATTCAAAAACCGGGAATCCTTCTCTAAAGGCATTATTAGCCAGACGGGGGTATATTCCTTTCAAATTATAAAGGAACTAAAATAGAGACAATCACGTCATTTATAAATGGACGTTTATGTTCTCAGGGGTAATAGAAATGTAGCTAACTTGGGACTATACAATTATAAATTAATTTTAATTCAATATCATGAGCGAAAAAAATGGAAGACTACAAAAAAAAAAGAGCTTTAAAGTCACTGATCAAAATCAAGGAGGTGGAGATGGACCTATAGACACGGATAAAATAAAAAGCCGAAAGAGGACACCAGGATTAAACTATGATTTAATTAAAAAATTTAGGGACCATTCGGACCGGTCTTAACTTTATATGTTCAAAAGTGAAAAATATGTAAGACCAATCTTAATCTATTTGCTGGTACTGTTAACCCTCTTAATATCATGTAACCAAGAAGTCTGTTTACTAAGTTGGGAGTATCCTGAAATTGAACCTACTCCTTTGTTTCAAGAACATGTTTGGAACAACCGCAATAGATAGTTACCACAATCTAACCGATTTACAAGATAGTACAACAGACTGGCTCAAGGCCCAAGATCTTTGCTGAATCATACTGTTTTAAACAATATCTATATTTGAGAAAATTAAAAAATCGTCTTTCATGAATTTGGAAGGCAGAACTAGTGGTGATATTCGTTTTAAGAATTGATGAAAAAGGGAATTATTTCTATTTGCGAACGATGAAGGCAAGGATGTTATGTGTTATTTTATAGAGAAAATGGGGACAATTCAGAAGCTGAACTTTTTAACCCAAGCACCTACGGCTCACATAAATCCAAAATATTAGTTTATTTTGGAACCATCCCACGATGGAATCAAAGATTGCAATTGGTTTCGACCCCAAGGAGGAGTTTACCTCACAGTTCTTATTTATGATTTAGTAAACAAAAAAAATGTTAAAAGATCAGATAACCAATATTAACCCAGATTTTTGGAGGAATAGAATGCTGCCTGATAGCCTCTGGGATAATTATCTTTATTTCCCTTTTGTGGGAAAATCGAATGCCAATTCAAAAAAAAAAAATCCTATTCCGTCATCCATTTATAGCGGCAAGCCCCGAAAAAAAAGACCCGGTTTTTTGGTGGATAAAGTCCTGAATAGCTTACGGATTTATTATTCCCAAAGTTAAGATAGGTTCTAGTTTGGACTCGTACATTATAGGTTTGCAGCGAATCAGGGATGTTTTATGATTAGTTTTATTCGAAGGTGACTGATGTGCGTAAAACGGCAAACCAAGTGGAAGCCGTTTTTAAACTCAGATAAGATTATTATAATCAGGGGAAATTAGGGTCAAAATTTTATCTATCGTAGGGCCCAAATTGAAAGCAATGAACTTTGCCAAGTAAATATTCATAATCCCCATTCGACAACCAAAAAATTTCTTGCGACCGGCAGTAGGATAATTCCAATTACCCAGTTGAGGTAAACCAAAGAACCACATATTTTTAATTCGTGAAAAATTTGTGGGTCGAGATTTCTATTTTCGAATGATGGTTTACCAAGATATAGTCAACTAAGTCCTCCATTGTACCTGGATATGCATCTTTTTTTGGGAGAGTCGGTTACCACAACAAATATTGGGGTGGGGCATGGATGCTGGACTTCAATTATGTTAGGTATCGAATGATATAAAAGGAGATTTTATTAACGAAGGTCTCTTGGGAATCTGGCCCAATTCCGGAAATTTGAAAACTTGGTCAGCAAACAATTATGGTCCAATTCACATGATGGGTAGAAGTCCTTTTCATTGGTTTACCGAAAAGACATGAAACTTGATGTCCAATAACGAAGTGTTTTATATATTGTGTATGGTGCCTTATGGAGAAAGTATGAGCGCCCATTCTTCTCGGGGCCCCCCCAACCCCAATAATTGGGAGTGGGTGAATCAGGTGTATTCTTGCCTTTCCCCATGTTCGCGGGGGGAGGGAAAAGGGAGAAGCATGCATTACTTCTAGGAATGAAATCTTTAAAATACAATCTTGGAAAAGATCTTTAATTGCCTGTACTGAAAACCCTTTTTAGAGATGGGGTTACACGCGAAAGGGAATTATTATCCCCTTATACCAATAGTGCGGAGGGTCACTGCTGGATTGGGCTTCAATGAACGTCCTGAATTATATTCTTCGTTTATTTGCTGAAGTGCCAGATGTATCCTTTCGGACTAGAATTCTGCCACTACGGCCGTAGTAACCAGCTATATTGAGTACTGTCGATAAAAGATAGTTTGGGGTGCCTAGGGTTATTCCAATACCCTTATTAAACTAAACAGAATAAGTACTACCCCGCAACTACTTATGCCAAGCAACGGTTGATGACCGGATTACCCTTTATGGGATAGCGGGAAAATACATAGCAAAGCTTCAAAAATATAACAGTAGCTGAAACTCCCATCTTAATGGATAATTGGACTTCATTCAGGTCATGAAAATCAGCAATTTTGATGCTTTCAATAGATTTTAAATGCCCGAATTTTAGCTTGCCCAAGTCCAATATGCAGCACTAGATAATTTCTTGCCTTCTTTGACCGGAGTATTAATTGCTCCTTGTCCGCTAAAGTAGACACTTCCAATGTGCAGATTTATACAAACTACCTATAATTCCTGATAATTCCCTTTGTAATCGCCCTGAATTTATAAATGGCAGTGTGGCCTTTATAAAATGACGGTGCAACGTCTTTTTATTCCTGTTTTTTTTATGTATATTTAAAGGTCATTGATGGGTTGTCGGATTTGATTATGTTAGATTCGACTTATCAGCTAATGATCGAACTAAAGAAAATAAAATGGATTGCTACTGGGAACCCCATGAGGAAATTGAATCTGAATTACATTCAGATACAACAAATCGTTCTTAATACGATATATCAATACACAAGGCTATTTCTTATTGCCAACATATTTTGGAGGAATATCGTGAGGCTGTAATATCGAGGCTTCATTGACGAAGCAGCTGAAATTCATTTTTTAAAAAAGAAAGCCCCTTTATTTAGGGACAACTCTCCGATTTACGCACCATTGTCATTTGAGTTAAATTTCACCAAAAATTGCCTATGTTCGAACGAGAGTAATTTGAAACGGAAAAGTCCTGGAATAAATCATTTTCTGTCTAACCATAGATATGGTACTTTATATCGAACTGGGATATAAAAGACTGTATGGACAGTATTTCTTTGCGTAAGAACAAGAATTCTATTGCTAATCCCTATCCGATTGGATTCAGTTTTGACTCTAAATTTGTTCTTCCCATGTGGGGTTGCTCGCCAATATTTTGGATACAAGGATTCTTGCAATTTCTCCCAACGTAAATTAACTACTCAAATACCCTATCCAAAAAATTCCTCGTTCCTCAAATTAATTGGACAGGGGCTAAACCGACCTTACCGAAACTTGGGTTCTCCTTGTTTCTATAGCGGCGTGTAGATCAGGAAATTGCAAGTTTAAACATCCGGTAATGCAATTTTGGAACAGATATCCGGATGGATCTGGGGAGATTACCACCATACCCTCTACCGAATCAAGAAAACGTTCCACCGCCACCAAATTTATAAATAAAACTTAAAATTTCCTTACTGAATTGGATGGCCAATCTGGAAGAATTAAAAATGGTAGGTCATGTCAATGACGGTTTTACATTTTGTCCCAGGAATGAGCAAATCTATACCCTAATTTGTCTCAAAATAGGTATTTACCTTATCAATTTCTTCAAATTATTAACGCAATATTCCAGTTTTGTCAACTGACTATGACTTGGCTATTTATTCCAATTCTCCTTTTTAATTTTTTGAAGCAAATTGCAAGGATCCATTCACTCCACATTGCGTCCTGCCGGTTAAAAATCCGGAAACGTATGCCAGCTACATTATTACTACAGAGATTTATCAAGAACTAAGAGGGGAGCTCCTAAGGAAATAAGAATGTATGAAGGAAAAGGAGGCCCAAGGTAAATCAAAAAAGGAATGCTCAAAAGCTCCCAGGTGTTGACAAGCTAATATTAGTCTGGGAAACCTTACAGAGATTTAGGAATAACGGAAACCTTGTCCCTTACGAAAATAGGAGGGCTTATTTTTTATGAGGCAGGGCAAATTGAAAAAATTCTATATGGCTAACCTTGTCAAAAAACACCAAACGGAAAGGAATTGAACTATATTAAAGCACCTTCCAATGCGGTATTCAGCAATTTTGCCAAAGATCAAGCTTAACCCGACCCATGTAAGTTTGTATATGGTCCTGTTTCAATATTGGAACATGAACGTTTCCCCAGAGAGTTTTTGGTAAATCGTGAAGAAACATATGACACTTCCAAAATTGGATCTGCGAACAACTATTCATAAATGTATTAGCAATTTGAGCGATTGGAAGTATATCGTTTATCTGCCCTCCACAATCGGTTTAAGGAAAGTCCGTATTATGATGGCCCAACTTTTCGGAACCAATTTCCTGAACAAGATGTGACAGGCATGAAACTGACTCACTGAACAGGCGGGGTGGTATCATTATATAAACAGTAATTAAACATAATTAAAACAAAATAATTAAAACTCTCGTAGAGAGAACATACCAAATAATGAACAAGTTGTTTTGGAATTTTTTTAAAACTACAGATTGGCCATACCAAGAGCCACTAATTTTATATTATACCAGAGTTTAGGCTGGGAGGTCGGGGCCAAATCACCTATCGAAGACTGGCCATTCCACAGCGAGAGTTGGTATGCTCAAATCCAAAGAAATGAACAAGGAATCGGATTGATCGGTACGTCCAACAAAAGACCAACAAGAAGACTTACTGGTGAAAACTTGCAAAAGACAAAATTATGGGCAACCCCTTGATGAAATGGCAGCGATAACAACCACATATCATCGTTGAGGGGGGCATTGGAATATCGCCTAGAAAAATTGATGGTAAAGCGTACGAACTACGACTTTTCCAAAGTGCTGATCTTACCTAGACGCCAAGGGGGACATTGTCGGGAAAATTCTTGAAACTTACACCAGGAAGATAAGGGAACCCTATTGAAACTTATGCAGTTATTATGGTCAAGGATTTTGAGAGTTGCAAGCAACTAAAATAGACCCGAATAAAGGGCATTACTGTTCACCGGTCCAGCCGGCATGCGGCAAGCGAGCATGATGAGGTTGATTCGTTTATATTTCCACATTAAAAGACCATACGAAATTATTCCGGCCCGCATACATCACTTTTGCCTTTAAAAAACCATATTGGGTATAAGATTATCGAGGATTATGGGAATGGTCGATTTCTATTGTTCGATGATGAGGGGTTGAACCACTGGGAAGGACATTTTGGAGCAGACTGTAATGTTATGGCGAATATTTGATCTCACGTCAAAACCCCCCCAAACTTTTGTTTCAAAAAACAAAAACTTACTTACCCACCCTACTACCAAGCTGAATGCAGAAGGAATTGGAACACGCTATGGCGAACGGGTCCGCAGTCGCATGCGCAAACTGTCAATCTGATTTCATTTAACAAGAACACCAAGATAAAACGAGGATAAATTTAGACATATGAAAATAGCTACCTTCAATATTGAAAACCTATATCATCGTGGACAAAGCCTGATAAGGACCAACCTGACAATGTGTTTCTGATTGGATATCCGGAATTGGACCACCTTATGCGCAGGAAATACAAAAAGTGGAAAATGATTATGGAGGGATCGGGAACTACTTGTTTTGTTGGGGTTGGTGATAAAAATCAACGACCGTTCCTATGGGGTCCTTAGAAAGACCAAGGGGAATATTCGGGAAACAGGCGTGGGTCGGCAAAAGAGACAGAGCTTCCGACTTACCGATTGGACGTGGATTGCCCTGGATACAAGTCCGTGGGATCATTTGAATCGATTGTTCAACAAAGCTAGGCTTTCTCAGAGATAGATGCCGGATTTATTCTTGTTCTGGCAGGGAAGGGAGGATAAGGCCTCCCTATTGGGTTTTAATTATGAATTTTTAGAGAGTTTGATAAGAACCTATGACCAGGTAGTTTGTTTGGAGGGAAACGATAGCCGGGGATTGGCTATTGCGATATTGACCAAAAATGGTTATAACTGGTTACCGAAAAAAGTCATGGAATGGATTTTATTAATGACCATGGGCCTATTTGATTATCGATGTCGAAAGAAATACCATTATTTACTCCCGAAGGCGAAAGCTCTATTTTCTTTTCAAACGAGTTTTCATCGGGATAATTGATTCGAAAGAAGCTTCAGCTAGGCGCTTGCCGCACTATGATAAAAGAAGGCAGATGGAAAGGAATTGATTTTGGTCTGTGGACTTTAAACCGATTGTTTCAGTATAGCGATTGGCTTATCCCCAATACTTAGGGAGACGATCTTGACGATGTATCCAAAGATCCAAAAATACAGGGCTCATAAGGAGGGCAAGGATGCGGCTATTTTCGAATGGGGAGAGAGCCTATTCGGATGGGTGTGAATATTAAAACAGAAGGATATATGTTGCTTTCCTTATTGAAATGGACCAGAAGGAATCGCTGTGTGGGTTAAAACGTAAGGCCATGTGGCCGGAGGAAATTCAAAAATGGAATATATCCAAACGCTAAAAAAAATAGGATTTCATTTGCCCGTAAGTGCCCATCTTTTGATATGGGGAGGTTCGATATTCTTGGATAACAGTGAAGAGGCTCTACTCGGTGATTTTGAAATTAAACATTTGCAATACCATTATGTGCAAGCTATCTTCGGCACATTGCTCCTCCATTGCATTTCCGGGCAATAAGCCCTCGGCCTGCGTCTTGGAACGAAACAATTAGTTCTACGGGGCTTTCGTTGCTGAACCCTTCACTCCAGTCCCATAGAAACTATTGCTCAAGTCCCTAGGCCTGGCCTTATAAGCACCAAATTTTTCGGTTCTGTTTTGGGCAAGGTTGAAGGAGTAAATCCATCAATTGCATTTTGTGCCGTTTCCATAGGGTGATGGTATCCTTCCATGGACATGTTTGATTTAACCGTTGATCGACCACTATTTAACCTTTTTTCGATAGCGAAATAACAACATTTCGCTCTTGTTCGGACGGCATAAAACCAGGCTCTTTCGTCAAGCCCACCAGGGCAGGGATCCAACCTCGCCACTTTTTTATACGTTTTGCCCCCCAAGTTTTCGGAATGTGGTGTTTGTTAGTTTGCATCCCAAAAGAGGCTTAAACCAGTGAAGGCTTCTTTATGGGAAAGTAAAATCAAAAAACTTTGGAAAAATTTCATGAAATTTCGTTATCCCCAATCCTTTAAAAAAATTTAACGGGCCACCCCCAATTCCTTCTTTTTCCTTTCTGT
>Ga0163217_1106048_pt1 | contig 12265 bp, 4 predicted proteins | sample SynspAceP_FD_185933 | JGI IMG/M metagenome (GOLD analysis project Ga0163217, IMG submission 185933) | Saline lake microbial communities from Ace Lake in Antarctica - Synechococcus sp. Ace-P (PacBio error correction) | ecosystem: Environmental > Aquatic > Non-marine Saline and Alkaline > Saline ... | reverse complement strand
TGTCATCTGGGTGAGTGCAACCCCTTTCATATCATGATACGACATGAAGACAGGGCAAATAAGGATATTGCTGACTTAAAGGTAATAAGCCTGTTTAGGTGGCTGAAGCGCAATACCCGCCGCAGTGTGCAAGCAGCTACACATTGAAGCGTTTCTTCTGGCCTCATGCACCGCACTATGGATAAACAAACCCGCTGGATAATATCATTAATCAGATGCATGACCTTGTTAACCTTGGCAAAGCAAACTTTTCCACCAACTCGAGCGTAACCTTCTCAAAACATCATCCATAAGATTAATTCAAAAAAAATATGTTCTGGCCCGGACACGAGCCGACATATGTGTTAGTAAAAAAACTAGATCATCCCCCACCATACATGCACGCGCGATAACAATCGGCCAGATCACCCGTAACTTGCCACTCTTGAGACGAAATTGTTGTTGAATTTGAATTCATATTATTACTCGCGTGATGTTAATTTATTTTCAACACAAAGCTTCATAAGGGCCTATTAAACTGTCGCCAATTAGACAATTGGATAAAATTAATGTTGCACCGAAACACTTTATTATTACCAACTCTACAAAAAAGCCTTTTGGTTTAGTCTTAACCAAGATGACAAGAGCTATTGTTCGCAGCATTGCGATTAAGCATCTTCAGCCAAGGCCAAATTTGCACCGTTAAGACGATTAAGGTCGATGTCTTTATGTTTATTAAATGCAAGCTGCGATCAGAAACCTGAACCCTCGCCGGACAAGAAACGCATCCTACCTGGTGCAGCCAGCAACTGGTTTGGTTGAAATATCGATGTTTATGTTTACCCGTAACTCACGACCCGTCGCCGAACAAGATTGTTGCTATATTAAATTGTCGAATCAAAACTTCGCAGTAACTCTACTTGCAAAAGAAGCTAGCTTGTATCCCCATTTTTTTACGTTTGTAGGCCAACGAGTCCGCACACCTTGTAAAACTTTTGATGAAATGCCAGTTTGTCTAAAAGCCCAACTGTGCTCGTCTACTATTGCTTGTACTGATGGCTTAGCACTATGGCCAATAGGGCAAAGTGGATGCCTTCACCACCCCTTACACACTGGATATTTCCACAAGAATCTCTCGCCTTAATGCTGCATAGCTCCAGACAACTTGAACAAAGATTTTGCAGAATTACAAAAAGAAACGGACTTAGCGTCACTAGGGCATATCAACCTTGTTTGCATAAATCTAAAAGTTATTTGAATTTAAGCAAGTTCTAGCCATTGGGGTCATGACAAATCTTTAATAAATAGTTCCTGTTGTTTCCCTCAATTCAACTCAAGTAGTATCGTTTGATAGAACGCTTTATTAGTAGCTAAAGTAGATCATAAAAAATAAAACCACTCACTATTTCTTACAGATAAAATTAAAGGAAAAGTAATGAAAATTTAATCATTTGCGGGCTTATGCTTTGCTGAGTTTTGTTGATGCACCGCCGCCAGGTGCAAAGCAGCCGATACCAAAGAAGCAGACAAACGAGCGGAGTATACATTACGTTCCAACTCGGCAAAAATATGAATATCAAACTACCATGCGTGATGGTCATAAAACTCTTCACCTCTGTTTATATTCTACGACAAATTCCAAAAAGCTGGCGATGTTTGAATGCAAACCGCACAACCTTATCGTTGGCCTATGGCACGTAGATTAAAATACAAAAACCCACTTGACCCCAGTGAAATTTTGAAAAGAAGGGTTTTATCTTTGTTTTTCAAGATGTTGCGCGGCAAATATATGTCTGAAGTGAGTTCGTTTAATATGCGCCCCCAAGACCCTATTAAAAAGGCGTAAAAGCCCGTGGATGACGCAACTGATTACCATATTGACACCATCGATTGGTTAGTAAAAACATTGCCAATACAATGGCAATGTGGGTATGTGGGAACTCTCTATCCCGGTTATTACACCTCAGTAGGGGCAATTAATAGTCCACAAAGCACTCAGGCTATTCGCCACAAGCCCCCATTGCTGATTGGTTTTTTTGATGATTTTTTATCCACATGGCCAGTACGCGTTGTGTACCATGCATTTATCTTTTTTGATACCTGACGCACCCCGCGATGGGCCACAAGCCAAGAGTATTGAAAGGACTGTGATTTAGCCACGCCTGACGGGTATCAGTTTTATCGAGAACTTGGGCATTAAGTAACTTAATACTAAGTATTTAAAGGTGAGCGCCCGTTTTGGAACGAATTAACCCAACACCAAATTACATGAGTATTGGCAAGCTCGAATGATTGCAAGCACTTTGATAACGTAAGAACTGCCACCCTTTGGTGCGGTTGTATGACACAGATATCTCTACGGTCTTATCACCTACAAAACCCTGTCGAGAACAATAAAAAAGATAAAGTGCACCTCGTTATGGGTCACTTGGTATTCACGTCAATGAACCGCGTGAAGCGACAAAATGGGTGAGGCACAACTGGCTTATACCAGCTCATGTTTCAAGAGCATATTTTACTGCCTTTTTTTAAAAACAAATTTAAAACAGGAAAAGCCTCGGCACCTGTCCACCGCCACATATTCGAAACCGGAGGCAATACCGCTGGCAGTGAGTTTCAAGCTGGAAAACCCCGAAGCAGGAAAAGACTGGTATGTTATATATGAGTGCTGACGAAAAAACTGCTTCTTAACGGCAAAGAAACCCGGAATGGATTTAGTGATATGTCACGCGATCCAAAAAAACCATTCCCATTCTTGCCATAAATCGTCGCGGCTTGGGATAACTTATATGCCGAAGGATCAGCGTTTTGCCGCCAAGACGCCCCGATTATTGTTTTTAAATTTACTGATGTGGCACTGAAATCAAAACAATAGCAGGCGCATATGCATTTAAACTTATGTATTGCACAATCAAACTGCGACTGACTTTATCGTTAAGCTAGTTGATGTTTCCCGGTAAGGTGTATACCACAAAATGACAAAGAAAGAACCGGCAAATGCCATGAATTTAGTGCGGCTGGCTGCCATGCGCAGGGACGTTTCAGAAAACATGTATTGAGCCAACCAGAACCCTTTGATCAAACAAACCCGAAACTTTGGTTAAGTTTAGTTATTAGATTGCTATCCATACACAAGCGTGGTCACAAACTGCAAATCCAAGTACAAAAGTAGCATGTTTCTTTCATTGTATGAATCCGCAAAACTATGTTGAGGACATAATCTTTGAAGCCAACCTTGCAAGACTTTGTTAAAAGCCCAACATTTAAGCTCGTATTCACAGCGAGGAGTGTCCAAGCTCAATTCAATTTAAAGTGATCGAAAAACTAGTTTCAAATCTCTCAGAAACCTAAAAAGCCGTTCAACTTTAACGCTTTTTTTTACTGCTCAAACCTAGAATTTTTAGGCTTTGTATTTTTTGCATGACTAAGTTGCATATTTTTCCACCAAAACCAAAGCTATTTGACATAACAGTGGATTAACTCAGCATTCACGTATCTGTCGTAACCACATCCATACCGATGGTTTGCTCATCTAGGTTTCCGATATTAAATAGATGGTGCTATAAAGCTATTTTTCCATCATAAACATACTGTAGGTGCTTCGTTAACCACCTTGCAGCACGGAGCGCATCGGGCACTGTTCATTCTTTAGTGGCACTGAAAAGCGGACTTTATCGCAAAATATTCACGGCGAATAAGCCATAACTCTTTCCACTATCCCCTACCGTCGTAGAAGTACCAATGATCTTAAATAAATCGATAGTTTATCTAGACCTTGCATTCCTTGTTGCATTACAACGCTTGCACCTTAACCTGAGGGAGGCAACCATATCAGGCCATCAATGGGCACCATACGGACCGATTTCACAATAGATTTTGCACGCGAAGGCCAAGACATTGTTCGAGTTCTTCAAACTACCACCATGCCACCACCGCCACACATACAAAGCCATCACATTAGCGTCGTAGCGTACGTGACGCATTTAGTGGGACTCATCATTTGTTTATTTAGTTGAACAAGGCCGCCCATGGCATCAAAATTCCTTGCCGACAAAGTTATAGTGAAGTTCTTCCCCGCCACCAGCAAAGACTAATGTCTTGCTTACCCAGTTGGATTTGCTTAAGGCATTACCAATACAGTGAGCACTGTTGAACAGGCTTGACTGATTGAATTTATTCACCCCTTTAATTTTAAAAAGGGGGTCGCTAAAACAGGCTAAACAGTGCTGCCCATCAAACGAGTCACCATGTATGGTCCAATACGTTTAACGGCTTTTGCGCCAATATATCCACCGCTTCACTTTGATTTTCGCACAAGCGCACCCGCAGCGCAATAATACCGGTGCGTCATTGGAAACCATTGTCATCCGTCAAACCAGAATCATCAATGCCGCTGCATCGCAACATAGGCGTAAACCAGCCGCATCTCCCATAAACGCTTTATTTTCACGGTCTTTATGACTTCACTAGATTAATGTCCACTTCTGCCCCAACATGGTGCGCATACCGCCTTTCGAATTCCTCTAAAAAGTAATGCCCGACGCCCTGCTGTTAACGACCCGCTGACTTCTTCTGTTACTAATACGATACTCGATTACTATTCCTAAGCCAGTGATAACAGTTTCTCATGCTTAACCTTCACAAAAAAAAAAAAAAAAAATTTGTCGCATATTTTACTGATTTACAGTGTAAACTGGCTGCTCTTATACACTGTTCTCGTAATCCATATTTACTTAAAGTAGTTATATCAACAGGTGGATTTGTTACCTTTACGCCCTTCTACCTTAAACATCGCGAATTGAACACTAGCGCATGTTGCATTCGTACGAATGAATAATTGATGAACACAACTAATGGAAAATTCTTGTTTTTTTTGAAAATAACTAATGCTGAAATCCATTATAAGAAAATAGGTACTCCCTTTGCCCAAAAAATTCGCAATGATTTGTATTTTTTCCGATGCCTTTGCTGGAAGGAATAACCCATCATGTGTTTCTGACAGCCACAATCAACTTCCTCACGGCGGCATGATTGGCAAGACAGCCATCTTTACATTGCAGAAACAGCTTATTGGACCGGACTCAATTTTTTTTTAGTTAACCTTGCCCTTTTATGCTAAATTACCGCCGCTGGATGGCGCAATTCCACACTAATCTGCATTTTTTAGAATTGAAATACCCGATTAAAAAAGCTGATTTAACCTTAGCCTTGAGCCGCTACGTAAGTTTAGCCCCCTTACAGTTGAGACGCTAATTGAGCAAATATCATCCTATGTTTGGGGTGTGCCACGATTGAAGTTTCTAGACGGCAGATGTAGTGTTAGATTTGCTAGCGATGTACACGATGTCCATTACCACAAATACTATCTCGCTGAGCCTAGTTTGATACTTGGTATTTTAGATGGTTTGCTCCGAGCAAAACCCTTGAAATGATTTGGACTGGACTCACTGTTAGCCAAATGGGCTATTAGCCAAGAAATAACTGTCGTTATGCGACATTTACCGCATCAGGAATTAGTAAAACAAAGGATTAACCGGCCGCGTGTATTTAGCGTGAAAAGTACCCAGGAACATGGTCAAAAGCATATACCTCTGTGGATACTCAACATAAAGTATAAATTACATGGCCAACGCCCTATTATTCCAAAGAGCGTCTTATCTGCCAACTGACCCAATTACATGCTCAGACCTCACCCTCGCTTCCATTATCGGCGGAGGATTAGCCCCGCTAACTGTGCTACGCTTTATCAAAAGAGGCATGATTGCCGATATAATTGCAAAGATTAGACTTAGCCCAGGTGCTTCAGGTAAATCATCAAGGTGCGCTTTATCCGCAATAAATGCGACGCGAATATCAGCAACCAGTTTTACGCTCAGGTATATTTACGCGGCTAATTTTTACAAGGGGTTGGCGACACAAAATGTGCATTCGCCACCAGTTGGTTGTGGTGTCCTTTCCATGCCGCATTAATACAAGTACTTGAGCGCCAGCCAAAAAACTAATCGACACCGAGTGCTAGGCCCCAGAACTTGGTCAGCGCTTAACACCAGAGCAAGCAATCGCAAGGTGCATGGTGTCGACTTACCCTTATTTGCCGGTTTGTATTTCCCCCTCGTGGCTGGCTCAATCACCTGACTCGTCTTGCCCTACTTGCAAGCAGCGAGAAGTCGCTATGCATACTAGCAATAAACTGCTCGCTATCGGCCGCATGAAAAAACGGGGCATATTTGCACTTTGGAAGCATAAGCGCATTGAGGCTGTATTGTAATAGTAGGCAACGGTACACGAGTTTGCCAAATATGAGCAAAAGTAGCAATTTACCCTTACGCGGTGTCCTCGGCCAGTGTTGTATTACATTTACCACAGATAAGTCACCACTGCTACCGTTATTTGTACCAAGTGTATTTAACCCCCGCCCACGAAGCTGCATGCCTGGCTCACTTACAAAAAACAAGATTTTCAAACAGGACTATCGCCGCAAGGAGGAAACAGAAAACCTCGCCATGCACCAAACTTCACTCAACACTGTGATTGGGTACAGAACTAAACGGTCAGGCTAATGGCAAGGAGGCTGCGACTTCGCTGCAGCACCGCGGACATTCTCGCCGATGCTGGTGCGATACCGGGATATCATACCAAAGCAACAGTATTGGAATCGTATAAGGCATTTGCCCTCATCATTATCCCATCGCCGCAGACTACCAATTTCATATTGCTTAAGTCTTGGGCTTCTCGAAGGGTAAACCACTGCTCCGCTTTTGTCAAAGTCATTGCAAGTTCAGATTTGCCATGAGTCAATGCCATTATCGACGCACTGCTGGTGCCTTTTACCCTAACCGTTTTTAAATTCGCGGGCTCATACGACGTAAATAAGTTTAAAAATTGAATCATGCCAATTGGCTCTTCAGTGCTTTTTATTCTAATGCAGTTGATTCAACAAGGAACTTCAGGCAATTCCAAATTGAACACAAAAGTTCTTCTATTGAGGACTGTAAAATTTTACGACTGGCTGCTGTAGAAGCGAAACCAGACAATCGAGAAATTGTCTGATAACCTGAAAATTAGGTCGGGCTATCGACCAAAACGGACATTACTTTTCTCAATCTTGCCTTAAGTTTCTTAGTAAAAAAAGTGCCCTGCATAGTTAGCGGCCAATTCATTCGGTTCAGCGAAAAAAAACGTTTTACAAACCAATTAATCGGTTTAAGAGCGCACAAAATAAACATCTCAATACTAAAAAACGCATTGGGTGCGGCACAACACATGCATAATCCTCATAAGTGAGCCCAAAGCTCAACTATTGATTGCGGGATCTCACAGAGCTACCCTTTTAATAATAACCCTGTTCCAGATTGGCCATTTTTGAAGAACCTACTAGGACTTTGCTTCTCGAGTATATTAAGGGTATAGGTTGGATTAGTTGCGTATGAGATTTGACATAAACTCACTAAAAAACTCGTTCTTATCATTTAAAACTCGTTAATGTTGACAATGCCGTTTACCCCTCAATAAAGAAGACGGACGCAAATTGTATGACGTGACTAAACTATGCCCTCGTTGGAAATGCCTCCTGATAAGCACACCTAGTAAGCATAGATGCACATTGCAAAATATTTTTAGACACAGCATTACGACCTAACTGGGCTACCTATTTAGCGTTATTCCAACTTTAAATATGCAGCGGCCAAAACATGAACTCCCAACGTCATTATTTATATTGCCGGAAATATTTCAGACCAAAGTTGGTTTGCTGCAGCGTATATAGGCTATGCGCCCTGAGCCTCATCGATCTCTCGCCCCTAATGCCATAATGTGTTGTAACATAATTTTTATTTTGCCAATTATAAAAGCACTTGGCAGAATAAAAAAATTAGCGCTATATGACATATACGGGATATTGAAACCAAACTTTATTACTCATACCTTCAGAATTACCGACACATATCTTGATGAACTCGCCAAACATTGAGCCAGCCGGCGCCTAGATACAAGGTCTTAATATCGCCTTTCGGCGTTTGTTAGCCCATCAAAATACTATATTGTCCGACGAACTGGGCCTTAGTTTATGTTTCAGCACCATAACCTTCATCACTAAGCCTAGACCTACACAAATGAGAGGGAGCCTTCATTTCCTAATGATTAGAATTTACCAGCCTTCCCAAAAAAGTCCAGCGCCATGGCTAACTCAGACGGGAAAGAGATACTAGAAATTGCTGCATCTTTCCACGGCTTTTGGCAGAAATGCCCCAGCCCCGCACTCACTTGCCAGCTGTCTTGTTATTTTGTTGCCGTCAGAAACACGCATAGAACACTACTTATAGCCATACGTAGCTAATGAAACGTGACAAATTTGCTAATAAATTTTTTACTCATAATCTTTATACTCTGACCTGTAAGACCTGATTGATTCGTATTTCGCCGCCAATGACAGTCTTAAAATTAATATGGAAAAACAGTTAAGATGAATTGACTCATCGCGCACTTATCTCTATTCTAATCACCATACTATTTCAACTGATTTTGCAGTACCAAATAGGTCCGCCTAAATTGACAATTCTCCCCGCAAAAACCGTTAAGTAAAAAGTTGTTTTCATTTAACTGAAGTTCCAGGTTACATTGCCACATCATTTCTTAAGCTTACGGGTGGGGAACCTTCGTATAAACCAAGCGCAAGTTATAGATGCCATAATGCCCCTTGTTTCTCCATTATTGAAGGGGCTCACTCTATCAAAATACATCGTTGTACAACTTGAAGAAAACCGATAACACTTACCAATAATGTGATCAATAACTTTTTCTCATTAAAGTTACCTCCTATTAGGACACCAATTTTTGCTGTATGTGGGCATAGATTACAATAGTTATAACCAAAACCGCATCTGACGCAGTGTCTGTTGAGATTCATCTGGCAGCGGTTTCTTGTGTTGACAGATTGCAGAACGTCAATGTTGAGTGCCCAACCACACCCCAAAAATAAAATGCCGACTTACTTTCCTTCATAGGTGGGTTTGTTAACAAGTTATTCTTGCATCAGGGTGATAGAGGTAATGTAGAGCATGCAGATACTCCTAGCATTAATAACTTAGGGCAAATTTTTCGGTTTAATCATTTTACAACACCATGGTTAGAGATATTTAGGAATTATAAACGCGCTATGTAACGTTCTTTTAATGTATGATATTTTTTACGAATGACATTGCCCATTTTCACAAAGTTAGGCAGTAAAGTACTGCTATATTCACTATTATTTAATGCAAAATATGGCATACGATGAATTATTTGCTCATTACAATTAGGTTATAAGTGCCGTATAGTCGCTGTTTAGATAGGCCCTGATCAAGCTGTTAGATGGTGCTCATCACATCGATATTGATAACTATGATCTTGCCCTTCTTGCGATACAGCCCCTCTAATACGAGCTTGTAAATTCGTGAGGCTTTGCAGTCTTGGTTTCGATCCCCTACGAGACTCTGAAAATATCAATATTTCCGATAGCTGTTATTATTCTGTTATTAAGGCTTCACCACACTCTCACATCTTTCATTATATTATTGCAAGCCAATGAATTAGTGAGTAGGGTGAGCAGGAAACAGAGAGTTATCTCATAATTATTGATCTCAAAATATTCAATCCTCATTATTTTACATGCCTAAAACGCATGCTCAACAGCCAAAACGCTTCCCATACATATACAAAAAAGCATTGAAGCTGTGTGCATTACATTCCATTAGAAATCAACTTTAAAAGTTTTTCTGGTTACTAATGAAGGCTCATTTTACAAAGTACACAGAACATTTTAGCAGAGCCAGTTCATTGCCGGCACCACTCAGCTCTTGAACAGAATGCATACATAAGGAACCATTCACGATTTTTCATACTTATATTACTTAATAATCACACTTTTTAATAGTTGCGCCACCAAAGTTACAATCCTAAAAAAGGTAGAATAGTACTGTTTATGCTTTCACCACTCTTATCTCTCTTTTACCATGACTTTATTGACTAAGATTTGTGGTTACTAAACTCCGCACTAGCAATAACGTCGGAATTTACAATGATTGTTTTTGTTTTTTTGGTTAACTTATATTTCAAACGGGGCGTTAACCAAATGACGTTATCTGTTGAGAAAAGTTTGCAATGGACACTGAGTTTGAGTCAATGATAGGTTTAACGGCATTCAATTTATCGGTCACTTGCTTACCACTGAGAACACACTGATGCGATGTTAATTGAGCTCTTACATCACCCGACACATCATTAAAGTTGATATTGATTTAGGCAGGCTTTGGCAAAAAAGCCGATTACTATTAATCATGGGCATAACAATAATATTATTTTCGAATAATAACACAGCGCATTATTCCCAATGGATTGGCAGAATTGCTCTGAAAAGGTAACATGGAATTTGAAACTTGTATTGGCAGGATAAATCAGTTTTGTTAATTGCCATGAGGATATTTTTATCTCTAGCGGTATTAATATATATATAAGATCAAGCTAAACGAGGGGTTTCAAGGTTAAACAAGACAGCTTTAAAATATAGACGAACATGAAATTTTGTTTTTTAGAGAATCCTACCAGCCTCAACGGCCCAGCTAACGTTAAATTATAGTTTGCTAAAATTAGCGACAAAGGAGCAAAAGCCAAACTGTATTTTGTCTTTGTTAAAACCAACATTGTTATCGCTAACTTTTTACGGAAGCAGCACGTACTTCCTGCTAAGATTCCACCATCGAATATTTAATTCAATACCAGTTACATATTTACCATTTCTTCAGATGCCAATATAAAGCAGCGATGCAACATCAATGGCTCACCCATATTACACAAAGGAACGATCAAGGCAGGCAAATATTTAATTGCAGCATCCTTTTGCTTACCCTTACCTACACATTGCCATCCACATAGTGTTAAAATAGCCCCAGGTGAATAGAAATTGCATGCGTATTGGTATCGCTTTTCCGCACAATATAAAGCAAACAGGATTTAGGTGTGATTGCGAACCCAGCAGCTTTACTTGTGAGCTTAAGCTGATGCAGCAGGAATTACGACCAATTGCCAGATCTTGATGAAATATTTACAATAATTGCAGCATTTCATTTTCATTAATCGAATGCCATATTACAAAACCTAAGGCCACCCCATCTAGGTTTGTTTGTTGCACTTTATGCAGCTTTCAATCCAAGGTTTCAGTCATGTGCCCTTGGTCTCAAAGAAACAGATATTCCCGCCATTATTAAATTACAAAACATCTAAACGATTTATATTTATTTTTTAATATTATTGGTCCACATTCTCCAATCAATTTCTTGCGATACAATGCTACAGCGCATTATATCAGCTTGGCACCAATTATTTTAATATGCTTACTTTTTTTACCTAATTTTATCATTAATATCAGGATTATAAATAACTGTAAGCTCCTTCATAGCAAACAATTCTCCAATTGCACTTTACCAATTCCTCTAGCTGCACCAGTGATTAATACAATTTTTTACCATCAAAGCTTGGCAGAATTCTCCCTTAAGCGATATAACGCCCTCGCTAATGGCAAAAAATATTGTTGCTTAAATGTTGAGCGAACGAAAAACACAGCCAACTGCTGTTTTTGTCCTTGTGAATTGCTTGTTTATGCTTATTTATACACATCTGTTGATGTAGTTCCAGAATATTCTGGGGATTTTAATGCTTTTAAAGCAAAACTCCTTATACAGACATGTTGCTTCACATTGTAGGCAAAAGCGCCATACACGGATCCCTGCAAATTTGGATGTCGTAATATAATATTTCCATTTTTCCACCTTACCTAAATACCTTTACGACGATGTTCTTCTAAAAACAAACAACCCAATCAGCTTAAATAAGCCAAATGTTGCTGAATCTGTACAAAACCATTCCCGAGCAAAAAGCAAACTTGGATTCCCGGAATCAGGTAAAATACAATCCAAAAAAACATAATGAATTTTTAATTGCTTTTTACCCATTTGTGTTTAATTGGAATAATTTTTAGGCCAATTAAGATATTCTTAGAAATGTTAACGTGAACTAAAAACTCGAATTAAACAATCCATATCATCTGTTCTTTCTTGAAAACTGATTTTATAACCTTTTGAAAAAATCAATTACTAAAACTTTCCTTTTGATAAAGGCATAAAACGCCTCCGCTTTAGTGGGCAAAAAAATCATTTTGTTGGCTTAAATGTTGAGGAACGAAAAAAAACAAACAAAAAAGACCCCAAACTGTAAAAATCTTTTTTTTCCTTCTTCCCCCCCGGAAGTGGTGTGT
>Ga0163217_1110869_pt1 | contig 12266 bp, 13 predicted proteins | sample SynspAceP_FD_185933 | JGI IMG/M metagenome (GOLD analysis project Ga0163217, IMG submission 185933) | Saline lake microbial communities from Ace Lake in Antarctica - Synechococcus sp. Ace-P (PacBio error correction) | ecosystem: Environmental > Aquatic > Non-marine Saline and Alkaline > Saline ... | reverse complement strand
GTGATAGTGCATTATATCAGATTTGAAGCAGGCTCTGCGTGGACGTGATTTCTTGTGGTGTTTTAAATACGCCGGATAATGGAATTGATACACATCGACCAGCGCGAACTCTGGGACAATGTGTCGAGCTTGCATAGACGGCTTCGAAACATCTCCCAAGTTCTCCGATGTAGGCCCTCGGCCGATCTCCAGGCAAAACCCTTGTTCTTGCCTCTTGGGCCTTCTTTTTCGCTCGGAATTCTTGACCTTCCTGGAAAACCTTGCCCCGATTTGCCAAGCGATTACAGTACGCCTTCAGGCTTCAATCGGTCGATCGGAGCGCTTTGCACGCGTTGACGACCTCGCAGCAAACATCAAGTGAATGGAAACAAGTCCGGCAAGGCCGCGCCTGATTTTTTGCGCACGCTGCGGTTTTGACGGTTGTGGTTTAGTTCCTCAGAGCGCAAGGGCCGGCCGGAGGGCCTGCTTCGCCTGTTTGTCCGATCACGAGGTTGCCGTTGACGTCGAAAACACATTGAGCTCGCCGAGAACGCAACGAGTTAGAGGTAGCTGAAATCATCGTAACAGCGTGACGGCCTTGTTGGCGGCGGGCGACTTTGAATTTCCTTCCCAGCGAGGCCGCGGCTGTTTTCGCGCACCGTGAACGCTTTTTTCTGAAGTGAGTTTTCTTTTCGCACGCATGCCCACCCCGATCGCCTTGTAGCGCCTTGTTCGAGGCTATGTGGCCCAGTTCCCGAGCGGTGGGCCAACCGCATGGTAGGTATCGCTCTGGCGGCACGACATCACTCAGGCCTCGCATGGGCCCGCGCGGATTCCCTGGACCGTCATCGGAAAAATCCAATAGACCGCTTGCCAGCCCGTTGCCATCGAGCACTCCAAATGTCGTTTCCAAATCTTTGCTTTCGACTCTCGCTCAACTCGATTGCGGAGAATTCGCGCTACTAACGGATCCAGGACACCAGGATCGGATGGTTTTGGAAAAGATTCTCATCGCTGGCAAAACACCAGGATAGCGGATGACGCCGTTTTCCGTGCGAGAGCGTCGTCGGCAAGCCAGCGCCGAGTACGTGCAGGAGGGAGTTGGCTGATGGAAGCCAGTAGAGGACGATTTCAATGCGAATCGGCGCATGACCGTTGAGATGGCCGCCGATACTGCTGCATGCCTCCATGCGCAGTGACAGCATCAATCCGCGATGGGCTTGTTCGCGTGACGATGAAGAGGGAACCACACCCCCGCCGCCTCCCCCGAAAGAAACTGCCAAGGCTTTCTTTTAGCGTTCCGGCAAGTGAAATGACAAAAGGCCTGGATACGTCATGTTCATTTGCCAGCTTGGTATCGTTCCCCAAATTACGCTTCATCATGGCATGAAGCGCTTTCTGCGCTATCGCCAAGCGTACGCTGTTTGTAAGATCGGGCCGCGATCCGGTTGGAAGGCGTCTTCTTGTAAATGGGGTCTTCGAGCGAGAGCTGACGATTCTTCTGATGTGGTTGGCGAATAACGCGGGATGACGTACAAACTCCGAGTGCACAGTGAGCTGGGAGAAAATTCCATCGTTATACAAGAAGATGCGCTCACTTGTCTAGTCATGTCTTATGTCGCCCATCGCCGATATCAGGGTCTATATGGAATGGTTGCCCATCCTACTCCAAGGTGTTAAAGTGAGAGATGAAGGATGTGCGCCGAATTCTGACCCAAGATACGTAATGCTAGTGGCGACCATCTCTGAAGCACATACGCTAATTGGGCGATCCGCATAAAAATTCCCCTCCTGATCCTATTAAGGAGATAAAGCGGTGATGCCAAAGCTGCAACATGGCAAGAAAAATCCCTGTCGTTGCTCCAGGGTTTCGTGAATACCTTCCGCACGGATCCAGCATCTTATTGCGGGGTCGCATAACACTGTTAGTATCATACCCAAAATCCGCGATCCGCAGCCTCTGGGCCATGCCTGGCCTCAGTCAAAAAAACCCGCAACTTGGTGCTACCATATAGAAACAGGGCCGGAAGCGTCCAGTTTGCTGTTTTCCCGACTGAATCTACTGCTTTTATTGCTGCAATGGCCTCGATGTAGGCGCGCAGAAGTAGTATAAGACCTTGATCATCCTGATCGGCGAAGTAACTTCTGCTTTAGGTTTGTCGTCTTTGAACTTGACATAAGCAGCGTTAAGCGAAGCCGAACGCCGTCTTCAAAGTCGTGTCGGCACCCACCTCACAGGCCGCAGATCCTTCTCTGGATCAACTTCATACTCGATTACCAAGCTCAGCGAGAGGTTTTCAGATTGTGTGAAGCATTAAAATATCCTTCTTGAAAGAAGAGTCCGTACTGCTGCCCGAAGTTGAGGCCCGCAAACGGAACAAGCTGTCCCCATATTTATCGATTACAGAGACTTTCCGCGCTTGGCGTTCCTTTCGTAAGAGATTCAAACTGATTTCTAGTGCAGATTCCCTCAAGAGCGCGTGCTCGATTCGACCTCGCTCGCATCGCTGAAAAGCATCGAGACGAACCACGTTTGTACACCGTCGGCCAGGATCTCAAAGACCTGGCTCCACGACTTCATCGGGGCCTAAGCCCCATTTTTGCCCACACCGGATGGTTCCCAGGTGAGAATCTTGCAGCGTATATCGGATGTAGTTTTTTGCCCCTATCGTCGCAGCATGCCATCCGGCCCTTGAAAGCGACCACGGCGAAGCTATCCGGGGATTGCGTTCATCTTTGGCGTTAGTCGAGTTGGGTTTCCCAAGAAACTCCACAATCTCTCTCGCCCCTGCTTTCATTTCTCAGCACCTCGTTGCGAACGGACCAATCAAGTCCGTAGCCGCCACCCCGCCTTTTACTCCTGTCCACACTGGAAGCCACTGCCTCCCACCGGGCCATGTTGCTCCCCACTGCTCCTGCGGCCAGGCCCACCCGCACCGTCCAGCTTCCGCCACAACCTGCTGGCCACCAACGACGCAGCGGCGAACTCAACCGCTGAGCGGCTTCGCTGCCGCCGGGCTGCTGGTGCTGAATGGTGCTCTCAGCACCAGGGTCCGGAAAAAACCGCGCTGCTGGGAGCAGTCGCCCGCCAGTGGCGTCGGCCCCGTGGGGGTGATCGTGGGTGAATCTGGCCACCGACAACGACGCCATTCGTCTGCGGGCCGCCGGCGCCCGGGCCGTGCAGATCCAGACCGGTGACTCTGTCATCTGGAGGGCGATGGTGGGGCGGGCCTTCTGATCAACTCGAGCCCAGGCATGGGAGCTGCTGCTGATCGAGAACGTCGCAAATCTGGTCTGCCCCACCGCCTTTTGATCTGCGAGCAGCTGCGGCTGGTGCTGCCCTCGGTCACGCGACAAGGGGAAGATTAAACCCTCAAATACCCGGCCCAGTTCAAATCGCCATTGGGTGGTGATCAACAAGGTCGATATTCGCCGAAGCGGTGCGGGCTTCGATTCACGCGCCGGGCCACGCCAACCTGGCCGGTGTTGGCCACCGCAGGCGCCGATCTTCGAAGTCTTCGGCCCGCAGTGGCGTCGGCCTTGACGCCCTGAATGCCACTGGCTTCAAGCCACCAGCGCAATGAACCCCGCCGGGCAAGCGGCGGCCTGCGGCTTGACGGTCGAAGGGCTGGTGGCAGGGGGTGGGCTCGTCCGTTCGTGCACCGCTGGCCAGGCTCCCTGGCGTTGGCGGGCTGGTGGAGAACACCCCATCCGGTTTCTCCTGGAGCTGGAGGGGAGGAAGCGGCACTCGCATCCTTTCTTTGTATGGAGCGCCTCGGCATCTGGAGCGGCCTCCCCACGCCGCCTCGATCGCCTGGAGCAGCAGTGGTGCAGCCCTTGGCTTCTCGGCCCAGAATCCAGTGGCTCCAGATCCGGCCGGCCCTCCCGCAGCGCGTCAAGTCCCCACCGGCTCTGGTGCCGCCCGATCTGGGCCCCCTGCGCCACCTGACCTGCGGAGCTGGTCGATTCCCTTCAGCCGCGCTGCCGGCTACTGGCTTCACCAGCTGCCCGCCCCTGCGGGCCCGCGCTTCAGCATCCTGCGGGCCCTTTGCCGTTTCGGCGGCGCCACACGTCGCTTGGCCTCCTTTTTCCTCTCGCTGCCTGCGCGGGTTGGAATACACGATCCGCCAACCGCCGCTTCACGCCCAGACCACGGCTGCCCGCCTTGCGGCCCCGCCTGAAAAGCTGGTGGGCGGCCGCTGAAGCGCGCTGAGCGATCCACCCGCTGAGCACGGGGCCTGCTCAGCCCCCTGCCTGAACGGCGGCGTAGTCTCTCTCTCATGCGGCGGGCAGATCGTCTGGGTTGCTGGGGGTCGCGGGTTCCAGTTGCTCTGCCTGGCGGGATTGGAGGGGCGTCGGTGGCTGAGCTGCGCGGCGCAAGGGTCGACCCGAGAAGGCCTTTTGCGCTGCTGGCGCCGATCTGGCTTGGGTTACGGCGCCACTGCGTCTGAGCCGAGAAGAAGCGCTGCTCACCTCCCCGGCGGCGCCGATCGTGTTGCTGCGGCGCGGCCGCGAGCGATGCCGCCATCCGCCGCCAACGTGGCCCCGGCCAACCCCTGGCTGGGGTGATGCTGCCCGCCAGCCCGTTGCACGCCCTGCTGCTGCGGAAACTGGGGCGTTGGCGCTGGTCGCCACCAGCGGCAACCGCTCCGGTTGAACCGCTCTGCCGCCGATCCCGAACGGGTGGAGCGAGCTGGGGACGATCGCCGATGTTTTTTGGTCCCAACCGCCCGATCGCCAACCCGTCGACGACAAGCGTGGTGCAGCTGGCGCCGTGCCGGCCGCTGCGCTGCGCCACGCCCGCGGCACAGCCCACACGCTCGATCTCTCCGCCTGCTGCCCCACCCGGATGCGCTTGCCGGTGTGTCGCCATGGGGCGCTCAAGCTCAAGCAGCCTGCGGCGATCGGCCTCCCGCGGCGTGGTGCGCCTGGCTCGCCCCCACCTGGGCGACCTCGGACAGCCTCGCGTCTGAGCTGCGCTTGCGCGAGTCCTCAGTAGCGCCTCCCTTAGCGCCTTCGCCTCACGCCCCGCCGCTTTGGTTGGTCGATGGGCCACCCCGCCTACGTCCTCGCGTCGGATCGGAAAAGTGAGGAGACATGGCGGCGGCAGCAGGGCGTTTGCCCATACTGCCGGTGGCGCATCACCACGCCCAATTTTTGCTGGCAGTGGCGGCCGAGCACGGTCGCCCACCGCTTGTGGGGTGGCCTGGATGGCGCTGGCTACGGCGGCGGACGCAGCTCTGGGGCGGTGGAGTGCCTGCGCTGGAGCCGGCCGCACCGGGCCAACCGGCCCGCTTTCCAGCGCCTGGCGCAGCTGCGGCCGTTTCCGTTGCCCGGCGGCACACCGCGCTTGCGTGAACCACGCCGCGCCGCCCTGGCCTCTAGCAACCGCCTCGGCGATAAGCTCCCGCAGCACTCCATTCCCCTTCAAGTGTGAGAGAAGCGGGTGCTGCTTGCCCTGGTTGCGCCGCGGCGGCCCGCATTGCGCGCTCTGCAATCCAGGCATCGGCCGGCCTCTTCGATTGCGTGGGCCTCCCTGCTGTGGCCGGAATTCCAGATCTGCAGCTTCGAAGGCCAGGCCCGCCCTTGGCGTCTGGAGGCGGCCCCCTGGGAAGGGATGCGCGCCACAGCATTCGAACGAGCCGGCCCACACTCCTGCCGATCGCCCCGCCAGCGAACCACTGGACTCCGGCCAATCCGAACTGCCCCTGCAGATCAACTTGCAGCCCCCTGCTCAATTGCCCTCTCGCCGACCGCGGACCGCGGCGTTATGCCGGTTGCCCGCCATCGCCCTGGCCTTCCACCAGGGCACTGGCCGGTGCTGGTAGCGCCCTGGCGAAACCTTTCAGACCACCCCGGCGAGGCGGCGCTGCTGCTGGCGGGGCTGCTTCCAGAAACCGCCTGTGCTGCAACTCCGCCGGCCACTGCCCTGCAGCAGCCGGCATCGAAGCACTCTGGCCCCAACGGATGCCCTTGCAATGACGGCGGATGGCCCTCGGCCAGCCTGCTGGCGGCTTGCCCAGTTTCTGTAAGGCCTCGCAACCACTGAGAGCGGAAACGAAACCAGCGACCTATAACAAAAAGAAGGGCGGTCCCACCCCGGATCGCTGCACCCTGCCGAGCCTCCGCGCATGTGTCTGGCCTTACCGGTGAACTGATCCGCCATTTGAAGACGGCCACCCCCCTGGCGTCGCTGTCGATCCCTCCGATCCTTCTCAGGCTGATGCCGCGCTCGGCGCTTTGGGCTGGTGGAATTCGGTGGCGTCCAGCGCCAGGTGAGCCTAGGCCTGCGTGCCCCGAGGCCCGCCTTTGGCGATTCAAGCTGCTGGCTGCACGTGGGCTTCGCCCTCAGCGTGTGCCAGCCATGAGCACCGACCAGCATCGACGGGCAACGAAAGCGTGGCCCGCGTTGCTTACCGCCTCACGAGTGGCGTGATGGCGATCTACCCGATTCACCCCGGCAAACGCCGATGGCCGAATGGGCCGACGCCTGGCGCGCAGGCGGCCCGGCCCACCTCTGGGGCAGCGTGCCGCAGGTGATCGAACTACAGAGCGAGGTCGGCGCCGCCGGGGTGCTGCATTGGTGCCTGCAGCGGGGGACGCTTGCCGTCCACCTTCACCGCGTCGCAGGGGTTGCTGCTTGGATTGCTGCCCAACCTCTACAAAATCGCCGGTGAACTCACCGCCACCGTGCTGCATGTGGCCTCAAGGCGCCTTGGCGGGCAGGCCCTCTCGTCTTCGGTGACCACGCGAGTGATGGCCACCCGCGGCCAGCGGTTTGCGCCCTGCTCTGTTCGGCTCGCGTGCAGGAGGCGGGCGGACTCGCCGCGATCGCCACCTCCGCCAGCCTGCGCGCCCGGCTTTCCCGTTCCTGCACTTCTTCGACGGCTCCGCACCTCCCACGAGATCCAGCGGTGAGCGAATCGATGGACGCCGTGCTGCCACGCCCTGTGGTGCCCCAGGAGCTGGTGGCCGCCCACCGCCGCCGCGGCTCTCCCCCGACCACCCGGTGATCCGCGGCACCAGCCAGAACCCGATGTGGCTTCCAGGCCCGCCGAGGCCGCCAAACCCCTTTCCAACGCCGGCCCCCCCGCGATCGTTCAAGAGGTGATGGACGCCTTTGCTGCCCTCACGGCCGCGCCTATCACCTGTTCCGATTACGTCGGTGCCGCGATGCCGAGCGGGTGCTTGGTGCTGATGGGCTCCGGCGCTTGAAAACCGCCAGAAACGGTGGAGCGCTCAACGCCGCACGGCGAGCGGGTGCGCGGCTGTGAAGGTGCGCCTGTTCCGCCGCTCAGATACCACCGCCCTGATCGCCGCCCTGCCGCCATCGATTCGGCGATTGCCGTGCTCGATCGCTGCAAGGAACCCGCAGCGCCGCCGAAACCCCCCTGCTCGATGTGGGCCAGGCCCTGCTTGCAGGCCTGGGCCGAAAAAGCCCGGCCCCCTGCCGCGCCTGATCGGCGGCCGCTATGGCCTGGCCTCAAAAGACTTCACGCCCAGCCGTATGGTCAAAGGCGGTCTTTCGACGCCCTGGCCCGCCCGATCCACCCGGGCGCTTCACGGTCGCATTCACCGACGACGTTCACGCGCCTCTCGCTTGCCGGTGGACGCCGCTTCTGCACCGAAGCCGCCGACTTTCGCGCCCATCGTCTATGGCCTCGGCTCCGACGGCAGCGTCGGCGCCACAAGAAACGCGATCAAAATCATCGGTGATCACACCGATCTCTACGCCCAGGGCTAACTTCGTCTACGACTCGAAGAAAATCAGGTTCAGTCACCGTCTCGCCACTTGCGCGTCAGCCGCACCCCCGAATCCACTCCTGCCACCGTTGCAGCAGGACCCACCTGGTGGCCTTGCCACCGAATGGGGATTTTCTTGGCCGCTTCGATGCTGCTTCGAAGCGGCTGCCCGGCGGCACATTGCTGCTCAACCACCCCTTCCCCCCAGAAGAGGGGCGATGCGGCTGCCGGCGTCGGTGCGGCAGGCGATCCGCGCCCAAGCAGCGACGTTGCCAAAAGCATTCGACGCCACGCAATCGCCCGTGAGCTGGGGCTGGGCGGGCGCATCAACACGTGATGCAGACCTGCTCTTTGCCCTGGGGCCGATGTGCTGCCGGCGAACAACAGGCGCTTGAGCGTATCGAGAGCAATTTCGCCACAAAGCTATGGCGCAAGGGGGGGCGCTCGTGGAGGCCAATCTACCAGGCCGTCGACGCCAGGCCGGGCCCGGCGCAGCAGGTGCCGATCGCAGACGGACGAGCCGGGCCAGCGCTGCTGCTGCTGCCAGATCCAAGCCAGGCCCCAGCCCCCGATCCGCTGCGGCGGCATCCGCTTGCGCGCGCCGGCTGATCGCCCCCCAGCTGGCCGCCAGGGCGACCCGTTCCCGTCGAAGCGCCCTGCCCGCCGACGCAGCTCGCCACCGGCCACCGCCCGCTTCGAGAAGCGCAACATCGCCGAATCCGTCCGGATCTGGGACACCGCAGTGTGTGCGTGCAGTGCCGGCAAGTGCGTGATGGTCTGCCCGCACGCCGTGATCCGCGCCAAGTGGTGGAGCCCGCCGCCTGGCGGACGCCCCGCCGGCTTCGCCACGCCGCGGCCCGCGGACCACCACGGCAGGGGCAGAGGCTTACCCTGCAGGTGGCCGCCGAAAAGACTGCACCGGCTGCGGCCTCTGCGTGGAGGTCTGCCCGGCCGCCAACCGGCCGAACCGCGCCGCAAGGCCATCAAAATGGAACCGCCAGCGCCCCTGCGTGAGCAGGCCCGCCGGCAGCTGACTTCTTCCTCTCCCTGCCGAAACCCCGAGCGCGGCCGCCTCAACCTGGCCCACGTCAATCAGCAGCAACTGAGGAGCGCTGTTCGAATCTCCGGCGCTGCCGCCGCTGCGGCGAAACCCCACATCAAGCTCGCCAGGCCAGTTGTTCGCAATCGCTGTGGGGCCAACGCCCACGGGCTGCTCCTCGATCTACGGCGGCAGCCTGCCCACCACGCCCATGGAGCTCCAACCGTTAACGGCCGCGCCCCCGCCTGGTTCCAAACTCCCTGGTTCGAAGACAACGGCGAGTTCGGACTCGGTTTCCGCGTCGGCTTACGACCAGCGCCGCGTTATCTCGCCCAGCTTGCTGCGCGGACCACGCCCGGCCTTCCCGCCGGTCTGCGTCAGGGCCTGCTGGAGGGCTGACCAGCACGATGAGCGGGCATTTTCGAGCAAACGCAGCGGGTCGTGGAAGCTGCCGGCAGTGGCTGGAGGCCAACGCCCCACCAGCGCCCTCAACGGACCTGGCCGACGACTTGGTCAAAACGCAGCGTTCTGGATGATCGGCGGCGACGGCTGGGCCTAATGACATCGGCTACGGCGCCCTTGTCGACCATCGTTGCTGGGCCGGGCGGCCACGACGTCAACATTCCTGGTGCTCGACACCGAGGTGTACTCCAACACGGCGGCCCAGATGTCGAAAGGCGACGCCGCTGGTGGCGCCGTGGGCCAAATTCGCCAGCGGCGGCAAGGCCACCGCCAAGAAGGATCTGGCCTGATTGGCGATGACCTCGGCCACGTCTACGTGGCTCAGCGTGGCCATGGGTGCCTCCCAGGAGCAGGACCCTGCGGGCCTTCCTGGAGGGGAGTCGTATCCGGCCCTCGCTGATCGCTGGCCTATTCCCACTGCATCGCCCCATGGCATCGACATTTGGGTGGGCCCCCCCCAAGGGGATGACGCAGCAGCAGCGGGCCGTGGACTCGGGCGCTAGGGCTGCTCTACCGCCACGACCCACGCCGCAGCGAGCGGGGCGAGATATCCCGTTTCAGCTCGACTGCCCCTGAACCGAAAAAACTGGCCATGGCCGAAGCGATGGGCGGGCGAAAAACCGCTTCCGCCTGCTGGGCTATTAGCCATCCTGACCAGGCCCTTTCTCTGACACGAACAGGCCCAGGCTGAAGCCCTCCGAGCGCTGCACCTCAGTACGCAGCAACCGAACGCCGCCGCCCCGGCGGATCCACAAGGGAGCCCCACCCCAATGATAACGGCCCCGACCTCGCTACCCACCTATCTGGCCTGCCCCTCTCCTCACCGCTGGCGTCGTGCGCCGCACGCGCCGCCTCAGTTGCTTGACCCCGACTTGATCCCGTCGCCTTGGCTGAGCAGGGCGCTGCGCGGCCGTGGTTGCTTCATTTTCATCTTCCTCGAGCAGATCCGAGCCAACGGACTGGCAGGAATGGGTCGAAGCACCACCAGCAGCATGGCAGCGAGAGTTTTTGCTGAAATCGCTAGCTTTGTGGCCGCCCAATGCCCCCACGCACCTCGCGGCATCGCGGGGCACCTGCAGGAGAGATTGAAAGCGCCCGCCGCCGGGTGGACATCCCCATCATCGCCAGCTCTCAAAACTGAAACGCGCAGGCGGCCACTGGGCCGGCACGCGTGCGAGGGCGATCGAGGACAGGCCTGGTGCGCAGGCGATCGAGGCTCAACCCTTACGCCGGTGCCTACGATTGCCGAAGCGCAGCGGCGGGCGAAATGGAGAAGAGCAAGCTGGCGATCGTGTCCACGTTTTCTGCACTGCCCACCCGTTCTGCCGGTGCCGTAAAAGCTTCAGCCCCAAGCTACACGAAACCTGGCTCATTTCGCCGTCGCCTCCCACCCAGGCCGGTGGCTCGCGGACTGGTTGCTGTCAACCCGCTTCTTCCAGCCTGACATTCCGACACGAAGCCCTGGAAGCATGTCTTCGAATGTGGCTGCTCAGCTCTTGCTGACCGATCTGCCCCGCCGCTGCGTTGGGATGCGCCCTGTAGAACGGCCAGTGCCGCTGGATTTCGCCGCCAGCGGCGGCGGTTCGCCCACGGGCACCGACGGTGGTGAGGCTGTGATGGTGGGCGCCAGGGCGTCACCATGGTGGTGTCGACTGTGCGCCGCCATTGGCCCCGGTCAAGCTTGCGGGCAGCTGGAACGAGCTCACTGGCTGGCTCGAAAACAGCACATACTAACCCTCCGTGCAGGACTTGGGGGCCTGCATAGCCAGCGGCGCTGCCCCGAACCCGGCCGCTTTCGAGCGGGCCCCAGTACGTGCGGGCGATCGTTTACCAGTTCCACCGCAGGCGCTCTAGCACCCATCTGTGAGCGCCCCTGCTGGAGCCCTTCCGGCCGGCCGGAGCAGGGGCGCGCCTCACCGGCCGAAACTGCGCCAGGCACCACGCGTCCCTTGGACCCTGTGGAGGTTCTGCGTGCGGCCAGGACTCCACGCGATTCCTGCGCCATGGTCTCCGACCGTCCCTGCCCGATGGTCTGGAAAGCTGATTCAACGACCCGCTGCCCGGTCTGCGTCACTCCGGCGGCGGCCGATTGATCGGGCCCTGGAGCTGTCCACCAGCCCCGGGGTGATCCTCTGCTCCTACGGCGACATGCTGCGGGTGCCGGATCGGCGGCGGCCGCAGGGCCTGCTGCGAAAAAACAGCCGTGGCCGAAAAGCGCCAATTCCGGGTCGCGCTTCCACCCCTCGATGTGCTTGCCATCGCCCGAGATCATCCCCAGGCTGCCGTGTGGGTTTCTTCGGGTGGGCTTCGAGACCCAACAGCCGCGGCCACCGCCTGGCTGGCCATCAGGCCTGGGCGGTCGGGTGGCTTACCAACTTGGCTCCCTGTGGTTGCATGTGCGGGATCCCCCCGGCGATGGAGCGTTGCCTGGCAGCTCCGGAAGGCCGTGTGCAGGGCTTCCTGGGGCCGCTGGCCACGTCTGTGCGGTGAATGGGGTAGCGAGGAGCTGGAGCCGATCTTGCCAACGCTTCCGCGTGCCGGTGGTGGTCCACGGGTTTCGAGCCGGTGGACCTGCTGGAGGAGTGTTGTTGCTTCGTGCGGCAGTGGAAGCGCGGCGAGAGCAGGGTTGGGAGAACAAAAAGGAGAACGCCTATACCCGCGCCAGCCGCCGCCAGGGAAAACGCTTGCGGGCCCGGCCGTGATCGCGCGGGTGTTCCGGAAGGCCGGTGGATCAGGATGGCGTGGCCTTGCGTGTTTCCCTTGCCAGCGGGTCTGCGCCTGCGGCCGCCCTACGGGACGCCCTTGATTGCCCGATTTCCATGCAAAGCGTCCTTCTCCTGGGAATCCCAGCAAGGGGGGCCTCCTCCTTGGCAGGCCCCTCTAGCTGCATTCAAGCGGGCCGGCGGGTCTGCAGGGGCCTGGGAACCGCCCCAACCAAGGGAAACTTTTTGCCCCCTTTCCCTTTCGGGTTGGGCCTGGCGGCACGGGGGGCCGGGGGAACGGGGGGCCCCCGGCTTGGGGGATTTTCTCCTTTCTTCTTGTG
>Ga0163217_1110375_pt1 | contig 12266 bp, 16 predicted proteins | sample SynspAceP_FD_185933 | JGI IMG/M metagenome (GOLD analysis project Ga0163217, IMG submission 185933) | Saline lake microbial communities from Ace Lake in Antarctica - Synechococcus sp. Ace-P (PacBio error correction) | ecosystem: Environmental > Aquatic > Non-marine Saline and Alkaline > Saline ... | reverse complement strand
GTGTGTGGGGCTCCGGCGGGGTAAAGATCCGACCGGCACCCGTCCAGCGCCATTCTGGGTCATCACGCGCTCGGGCGTCGGGCCTTCGGGCACAGATTCGACAAAAACGGGTCTCGACACATATCCGCCGAACTCGCTATCAACCCAGAGCCTTTCATGCTCATGGTTCCGAGCCGCCGTCGGCCGACGGGACCACATAGGACAAAGCCCACCTTGAGCTGTCTGACGCCATGGCCCCTGTGGGCTAAGGGACCAGCGCCCCAAAGCGGCGCGTGGTCAGAATGGCGTCAGTCTCATTTGGGTTATCCCCTGGTTAGATGACATTCAATTTTTTGACCTCGGCCCAGTATTCAGACTCGCAAAAGGCACGATCTTGGCCTCAACGTTGACGGCGTGGAAAAACACGACCAAGCCGAGCAGGTTGCCTTGTTTTGTCGGCCATACAGGTGATGACCAGCACGAGGATGGTGATCATATAGGGTGACATTGCCAGAATACTCGACAGGAATCGAAACGGCTGCCGCCTTGTCAGATTCAGCTGAATTACCGTAACGCCGCCCAAAAAGATAGGCACCCAAGCAGGACACGCCATGGTTTCCCAGCTTGGCAAAAGGACCACCCAGCCGCTAAGGGCACATCCAGCAATTCCGGCGGTCATGCCTTCGGTCATTGAGGGCACCACGGAGCAAGCTGATATAAGCGCCACCATGCCCGCGCAGGCCCCGCCAAACAATGATTCGCCATGATCGCGGATACGTTTGACCTTGTATCCCAGACGCCATGGGGCCCGCCTCGTGTTTTCGCCCACAGCGCGCAAAATCAAACCGCGCGGGTAATATTCAGCATGAACCACACGGCCGGTCACGATGATCAAGCCCCGAAATAGACCATGAGTCACTTGACGAGAAAGGATACGGCCAATACAGGCATATCCGACAGGCCCGGTATGTTCAGCCGCGAAATGATGGTGGGCGGATACCCTGATAGCCCTGACCGATCAGCCCGCTTTGACAGGGCCCCGAGGCCGAAAAAACAGCACGTCCAACCAAGCCACCAGAAGCGCCACCTGCAATTCCGCCAGCTGCAAGACTGGCTCAACCATCGAACGACTAGAAAACCTACGCTGAGCAACCTGCAAAGCAGACAGCGCTAGAGATACGCGCCGCCGCCCGCCGCCGGCTGCAACCGACCCACACGCCGATTACCGGTATTAAGAACCGCCAGATGGCAAAAAGCCCCGCAGATCGCGCGGTGATCATTCATACAACCTCGAACACCAGATTGCAGCACACCGGCTTTCCAACCACCCAGCCTCTCCCCCGACAGCCCCAGCAGCAAGGGCGCGTATGCGCCACGATCAGCGACGGCCCCAAGCGCAGGACGGGGATGAATTGAAACAGAATCCACTCATCCGCCGACCTCGCGCACTGCTGTCAGCCGTTAAGCCGTAACTTGCGTTCATCAAGCAATCGAACAGCAGAAGACACACAGCAGCATAACCTTCGAAACACATACTGGATCGCGGCCGCAGGCCCAAAGCCAAAGGCGTCGTTGTTAGCGATCTCGCCCCCAATACTAGTCAGCGAACCTTCCAGCAGCCCCGCAACAAGAATACCACAGCGGATGCAACCGCCCAGAGCCGCAGATGATCGCAGTAAAGCCGAAGCCACGTTGAATCGATCACTGACGACGTCCCGCAGGGCCGGACACCTCGGAACAGCGGCCCAAGTCCCGCCATCGCCCCCTGCCAGACCCAGACAGCAATCAGCACCAAGACCGCCCCCGGACTTTGACAGCCACGCGAAACCGCGCGGCAGCGCCGGGGCCTCGCCGGGTTTCAGGCGGCGATGATGAAAACATCGAAGGCGGATATGCGGTAGTCCAGGGCAGGACATAGGAAAGATTACCGCGATCAATGCCGGCCACCACACCGCCCCAATGCATTCCCCCCGATCCACCGCGATAACAGGTTCGGCACTATGCGCCCGCTGGGATATTGTTGCAAGATTGCCGACCCCCGACATCCGAAAAACCCGCGGGTTATCTTCATTAACCCCGAATGGACATACGAGCCAGCAGCTGCTCTGAACCACATAGACACACATCACAAGATTACAAGACTCAGTTGTGTGCCGAACTCACTTTCAAGCACGGGCAGGGATCATCGACCATGCCCAACCGCCCAATGCCGCGCCGCCAATGACCATCAGCGGAAAGACGAACCATCCTCCAGCCGCGATTAAAACCGCCAAAATACGAACACCGCGCCTGTCCACAAGGCACCCCACGGACATACACTGCCCCTCGGCACCGAAACCTTTCCCAGCATGCCCGCGGAGAACCCGAAGTCAGCCAGAATTGCAATCAGCAAACCAGTGCTGCACTTTCACCAGGAAGATTGCGGCACGATCAGTAAAAGAGCGCAATTCTGCAAAACAGGCGCGTCCCAGATCCGTCCTGAATTCGCCAAGCCAGCGGCGTCCATTGCCCAAAAGGCGCAAAAACCAACGCGGCCCCCCCGTCATGTGTCGCAATCACCCCACCAAAGGCGCAAGATACGACCCATGCCTGCGAAGGGCTGCGGCCGTTTTTCCTCCAGCTTACGCATGCACGGATCCCCCGTTTCATCATTGCCTCATAATCACTCACCTTTTCAACGCCTCAGACCGATGGGCGACCTCGCCATGTCATGGCCCCGCCCACTCCATCAGCCCGATTCTCGCTCGATGCTCAGCTCGGATGTGAATGGCCGGACCACCTTTCGCCGACACGACCGACCGCCCACCCTCGTTCAACGCGCCGAAGCGGTCCAGCTATAACCAACACAACTCGCTTCGCACGATCCCCTGACTGATCCACCCACACCCACTGCCGATAGCCCGCCTGCCCAGAACCAAAAATCCAAAAGCAAACGCTGGCCGGATCGCACCCCCGCAACGCCCCGAGCATCGACGCCCCATGTTGGCTGCCGTCCACAACAGCACACCATCCTAGGTCGACATCGCACTCACTCAGCGACATTACACGAATTTCTGCAGTCTGCACCCTGACAAAAGACTTCGCGCCGCCTTGCCCCCACCACACCGAACCCCCCCGGTTCCGGCCCCCACCACCCACAAACCCACCCACACAAAAACGAAACACAAACTAACAACACATACCGCGTAGCGGACATCTCCACAAAACCGCCGCAGAATTGATCCGCCTTTTGCAAAACAAAAAAAAATTCACCCACTTTTTTTTTCTTCCGCGGGCCCCCGAACAACAGCCCCAGTCAGAAAAACCGCGGAACGCGCCAAGCCCTCGCGCAAGCGACACAGGTCAGCAGGCGTTCTCTCAGGACTCATATCAGGCGGACCTGCGGCATAGGCCTAGCCTTCGCTCGGGCCGCGCCCAAAAGCAGCCCAAGATCTGGTCGCACTTCCATCGGACCAGCAATGCCCGATGTTCTTGCCCAAGCAATACCGCACCAATTCCGGCGCCGCTGCGCAACTACGCCCGAACACATCGCCGCCACCCAGCTGTGCGTGCACTCGCCCCGTTTCGGCAACCCCCCGCCCAGACCCAGCACCTCGCCCTGCTGCACCAGACGGGTGTACATTCTCTGAGCGAACAGCCGAATTCCGAGGGCGATTCTACCGATTAAAGCGCTCAGGTATCAAGCGCCACATCGCCAAGGGCGCCCGACTGGCCGTCTCACGGTGTGTGCAGCACGGTGACCACCAATACATCTCGGCCAGTTTCCGCGAACGCGTTGTCTCGGACGGCGTGCAGGTGGCCACCTTGGCTTCGCCCACGCGTCAGGATCCGTCGCGCAATGTCGCGCACCAGCGTGCGGATTTCCTTTCAAGCTTGTGGCTGACTGAACCAGGATTTGCCACACCTTCCGACCGTGAGTTTGCGAAGTGTCACGAACCAGCATATCCGACCTCCGACTGCCGGCGTCAGAACCGAGCCCCCTGTCGGCTCAGTCCCCATCGAATCGCCACGGCCGCGCGCGCTCCTCGTCAGCAGGCAGCGAGCATGATTCCCTCGACCCGCTGCGCGCTCAGCCTGACCGCACAGATCACCGGACAATGCGGAACGGATCAAGCGGCAGCCGTAGGGATTATCCGAAACACTGCTGAGGATTCGCCGCCCAGATCGGCCCAGACGCGGGCGGACTTCTCCATCCCCAGTGGATATTCCCGGCGGCCACGATTCAAGCGACAGACAATCGAAAAAACAAACGAGAAATGGCAATGGCAACACCCATCGCCACAAACCGCAGCCGCGCCCGCGCGCGGGCTCGCCGCATGGCGCATAGGGTTCTAGCCTCTGGCAGAAGCGGATTCATGGTCCCGTGATCGCGGTCTTGAACCAGACGAACGATCATCTCTGACCAGCGTAGCACTTTGCCCGCGCGCGTTCTCGCCAGACAGGCGCGTGCAAACCTCACCGTTCTCGCACACAAGACACCATCGGGAATGGCGACAACGCCGCGGATAGCTTCGTCAGACCCTATGGAATGCCACCAACCGGTGCCTTGTCCCCATGACGCGGCGCTCCTCTTGGCTTCGCGCTTCCTCGCGCGATTCACACAGGTCCCGCAAATGGCTAGGCCGCCAACGCCGTGGCAATTTGCACCCTGCGGAGTTATGCCCAAAGAGCTCGCAAGCCATCACCGATCGGGCAGCGGCATGTGCGATTTGCGCCCAGGACTACTGCACCCAGCCCGCCGGCCCAAGACGCGACCGGAAGCGCGCCCTTTGGTGGCTGACCCGATCACCTGCGCTGGCAAATCCACGCCCCAGCAAGCCATGGCAAAGCGCAAGATCCAGCGTATGCGAATGGTCAGGATCAGGTGATTGGGCCGTGCAGGGCTGCAAGGCACCCAGCCTTGCAGCGCAATCCGGCTTCGCGCGCGCAGCGGTGTCACCTCCGCCACGAGGGACTCATCTGCTTCGGGAAAGCAAAAGGCCACTGTGGCTGAGAGTGTCGATCCATGTGCATCCGGCCAGATCCGGAAAAAGGTGCGCGACAAGTTGTCCAAACGGCGCCGCCGACAGGCGCCCGCCGCCCCACGATCACAGCGGACGATGGGCAACGGCACCGCCCGCACCGGCTTCGCATCATCCCAGCGTCCACAGTTTGCCGGCTGCAGGGCTGCAATGCCCCCTCGTCGCGCGCATGACCACAAGCAGGCGCCACTGTACCCACCGAGGCAATCCCGCGGCCACCCGCGCTGACACGGGCGCCGCAATCACCAGTCCAGTCCTGACAAGCCTTCCAGCTTTGCCGCATGTCACTAGACTACGAACAAAAGCATGCACCGGCAACCGCCGCAAGCATATGAGACCACAGATCACGGGCGCAAGCCCGCGTGGCGGACTAGGTGACGCTCTGCGGCCCGCCGCCAGCAACTTGACCGCTGCCGCAAGCGGTATGCCTGATGCTCCAGCGTGCCCGCCCGCCGATGTACCGATTGCGCATAGCATCCTGCTCGATCCGTTATCACGCCACCAGAGCATCGCCGCGCCCACCTCGCGCACGCGGCCGGCAGCCGCGGACCTGTGCGTCACCCACCCGCACCACACGACCACTGGGCGCGCCGGACGGACCGGCGCGCAGTGCGTCCAGATCAAATCCATCAGCCACCCGCGCCGATTGCCGCCAACTATCCGCTCCGGACGTGGCAGGCGCGCTTCACAGCCGCCCGGATATCCCGCCCCGCAACGCGAAAGAACCGGCATCCAATATCGGCTCCAGTCGCCGGATATTCCCACGCATCAAAGGCGGCTCGCCCACGGCTTTGACAGACATAGTCGTCTCTTCCGGTTGGGCCACGTCCCACGGCGCGACGGTTTGCAACACGAGCAGGCCGAGTCCGAGCACAAGACGGAATCTTGTAGGTGGATGGCGCATGCGTCCGCAAACACGTCCGGCCATACGTCCCAGACAAGTTCCTCACACGATCAAACCATCCCGCCCCCTGCCATACCCGCCCTCAGGATTCTGAGCCGATACCAGCGCGTTTCGGCTGGCGCCAGCGTCATGCAAAAGATCTGCGCGCAGAATCCGGTTCTCGCCGGTCAGCGTGTCGATCACCACCTCGGTCAGGGGCCGCGCCATAGGCGGAAATAGGAGGGGGGGGAAAAATGGCGCCTGACCCTTGATGCGGGTTTCCCCATCGACCTTTGATGTCGCATAAATCCCGTCGCGGACAGGCTGACCCGCGCGCATTAGGCCAGTTGCGCGGCTGCGGCAAAGCTGCTAGCTGGCGTCGCCTGCAAAGACCTGGCCGCCCTCGAACCGCAGCTCGGCGGGATCGCATGATGCAACCCTGCCAGATGCGTCCGCCATCCGGTCGCGGATCGTGTCGGCAGGGCCGCGCTTGACCGCCATGTTGCCGGTTCAGATCCATCCGGATGACGCCGCCGTGGCCGACGGTCTTGGGGCCCTTTCCGGTATCCGGTCGCAGTGATCTTGACCGCCCAGACATCCAGCCCGAAACGTGCGCCGCAGGGACGACCTGTGCCACCTTCTGGAACAAAGCCTTTGCCCCATCTCGGTTGCCCACCATGGTTCAGATTGGGATCGACCCCGTCCTGATAGACATGCACCAAGCCCCTCGCTGATTGAGAATGCGTCAGGGTAAACGAATCCCCGAATTTCACCGGCCCGTCAGCGCCAGTCCGCGTTTGAGCACTGGCTGGCTGGCGTTCCACCTCCACCCACGCCTGCCGGCCGGGCGCGATACTTGCCGCTTCTCCTTCCAGCGCGCCGTCATGGCGTGCAGATAATCCTCGACCATACCATGTCCCATTAGGGGAGTGGTCTGCATTATAAATTTTGCCCGCAATATCTCGGGGGACGTCACAGCGGTGAAACGGGGGGGCAGACAGCCCCCCTGCGGCCACCCGCAGCAGGTGCTGCCATCGCATAGAATTGGAGCCGTCCACGTCCACAGGATCGAAGCCCAGATGATGCGCGATATGGTCCATAACGCGCTCGATTCCCGACCATGCCTTTGCGTCCGCCAAAACCCGCGGACGCCGTGGCGCTTTGGCGTATTGGTCTTCAGACGTGGCTTTCATGCGTCTGGCATGGCTCAGCAGATTAGGCATTGTCGGCATTGCAGCATGGGCGGTCCGCGACCGGGTAGCGACAGGTCCTGCGAGCCCAGCCGCAGCCGGGCATATTGGGACAAAACTCAAACCCCATCACACGCCCTGCCATCAAAACCTGCCGACATATCGATGCGGGAAATCATGCCTCTTGCGGTGATCACCATGTCATCGTCGCGGTCATAGCGCATTTTGCAGGGCCGCCCTGTCAGGGACGCGGCTACAGCGCAAGCGACGGCAAGCGCGTTCGCCCTGACTTTCCCTTGCCCCGAATCCGGCCTTCCATGCGCCATGATCTTGCGAGCGCACGGCGTGCATCGGAACGCCCAGGCCCGGCCACCTTGTGGGCTGGATTTCGGTCGGATGCTGGGTCGAGCTGTTGCACCACCATATCCCCGCCTCTTGCGGCAGGGCAAGGGCGCCTGAACCCTCCAGATAGAAATGATTCCTGCCGCCGATCGTCGAACCGACCCTCGACACGCAGCGGTTGCTGCGGCGGATTGCGCTGCGGCATCGCCCTGGCATAGATGCGCGGGCCCGTCCTCGACCTGCTGTTGGCGGCCAGAGCGTCCTCGATTTCAGGATTCGGTTCTTCCTTGGCATTAATCGATTCTGCCCAGTTTGGCCGCATCCGTGCCGCAAGATGGCTGTCGGCCCACCACAGACAAAAAACGGGCTGACCCATTGTAATGCACGTGACCGGTTGCAGAAGCGGCTCGTCATGGGTAGAAAGGGCGAGACATCATTGGGTGGCGCAGATCATCCGCCGTCAACACCATCACCACGCCGGGGGCGGCACGGACGGCTGCAAGATCCATCGTCGTGATCCTGCCGCGGCGCCGTGGCTGGACAGACCAAAGGCCAGATGCAGCGTATTGGCGGGCAGGGTATGTCATCGACCTAGCGCGGCCTGTCCGGTCCACATGCAGGTTCGCGGCATCATGGGGCAGGGTTTGGCCACGCTCATGGCTGCACCTGCATGATGCTGACGTCTTGCCCGTATCTTCAGATAGTAGCGTTGAGCATGTTCTGCGGCTGTTTCCAGTCTGTCAGCTGGCCGAGGAGCGCATATCCGGGACAGGGGGCTCCTGAAGTCCTGTGCGAATGGCTCCATCGCTTGTGTCACGGTTGCCGTATTCCATGCTGGCCGACCAGCGCTCCCTCAAACCTGTTGCGGGCCCGTTTCGGATGCCTGCCAAGCGCCAAAGCCGATTGCGGGCAGCGCTGACCGCGGCCATTCTTCCACAGTGATGTTTGCTTGAAGGGCCCGCAGACAGCCGAGATTCCTGATCGAACCGCTGTCACTTGTAGCAGCGCAGCGGTCGGGCTGGTGTCGGGATTACTGATGCTGTCGACTACGAATTTCTTCCGGGCACGACGATCCTGTTTGCCGTATCGGAAGAAAATCTTCAGCGGCATGTCGCGCCGCCTTGTCTGTGTCACCCTGTCGCAGAATGCAGCGGTCGCGCCAAAGCGCGATCAAGGCGGGGGGCCGTTCACCGATAGGTGATCGTTGGCGATATTGCCGCCGATGCGTGGCCCGCGCGCCGAACTGGCGCCGCGCCATAGCGCCGCAACATGGCTGCGAAGTGGGTGCAGATCGTCCATAGAGGGTTGATACATTCCCCCGATTGTCACGCCGGCGCAAAAGGTCAGCGCGTCCTCGCCTTGCCGCGATCCGCTGGAGATCCGCACAGCCGGTCAGGAAAAATCATGCTGGCCAGATCGCGCATGCTGGTTTGGTGACCCACAGCCCCACATCCGTGGCACTGCCACCAGCGTAGCATGGGATGGCTGTAAAGGCTGCGGCCAGTTCATAGCTTGAAACGGGGAGTGAAGGGACACCCAAAGGGGGGCTTGTCGCCCCTACACCCGCAGGCTTGATCATGGGGGGCTCGCCGCCCCCCACACCCCCTGCGGATATTTGCAGGCAAAAAGAAGCGGCGGTTCGGCGTCATCCAGTCGGGACGGGTTGGATGCGGCAGCGCGTGCAGCACGGATAATCCGGGGCCATAAGCCGGTGCAGCGACACAGGTTTTCCGCCAAGTGCCGCTATCAGTGATCCTCTGTCGCCGTTCACCTGAGCCAACGGCCATGGACGCGATGAAGCCGGATGTGCAAGGACCCAGACCGCATATGGCTGCCGTGATGTCGATCCATCGTCTCGGTTGCACAGATTGAAGCGCACTGTTGGGCCATGTGATGCCCTCGACCGTACGCAGGGCCGCGGCCATTCAAGTGGCGGACAAAAGAGAGATACAGGCGAGTTCAGCGCCTGCGGGCTGTGCCAATCTCCGCGATCTGTCCACCAATGCACGGTACAGGCACCGCAATCGCCTTCGTTCGCAGCCCTTTTCCCTTGGTAACGGCAGTTCAGCCCCCGCACTCGCGCAACCAAGTCAAGCGCCGTGACCGTGGGTGCGACACCTGCCACGACCACGCTTTCCCCGTTCAGAAGAAAGGAGATATTCCATGTTTGTTACACGCCTGCCGCCTTACCAGTTTCTTACCCTGTCTGTGATGCGCTGTTCTTCGATCGCGGCGTAGAGCAGCGGCGGGCCTCTGTTGGATTCAGGACTTAGGAAAGCGTCGTTTTCGAGGATTGCGCAAGCAAAAGCATGTGGTGCAGCCGCCCTTGCGAGCGCAATTATTCTCAACCGGTCTTTCCGAAATGCCAAGGACCAGGACCTTTTCCCACTGACGCAATTCCCCGAAATTACACTCCATCTTGCGCGTGTACCGAATTACCTTCTGCTGGCAAGGGACTGTCTTGGCGGCTTGAAGAAAAACTGGGCCCGTCTTTGTGCGCGTCGGATCATGCCCGCGGGGTTGCGGTGACACGATACACACAACATGTTTGCCGCGCTCAATTATCGCACGGCTCTCGGCCAGTGCAGCTGGGGCTGCAAGCCTCCACTGAACACGGTGCCAGATTGCAGCTGGCCTATCTGGCCCGCCCAGCCCGGCGACGCTGACCGCAGATCCCGCCCCTGTGTAGCTACCTGGCCCAAGAACGAACCCCGGTACGAGAAGCTAAATGCGGCACCACCAACGACACAGTTGCCTCACTATCATCGACAAGGCGGGGCGTTCGCCACAGGCAACCACTCGCGACGAACTGGCCCGAATTTCAGGCCCGGGCCGATCTGCTTTGTCCGCGCTGGGCCGGAGCGGTCCAGGTCGGGCGTCTGTTCGCGCGCGGCCAGGCGCTCCCGCAGCCGAAGACGCTGATGGCAAGATCGGCCGCGCATCTATTCCGCGACGGCTTTATGTCGAATGCCAAGCGCCATTACCCGAAGGCGGCGGCCTGCCCCAGAGGCCGAGCAGTTATCCGAGCGCCCTGGCTTTGTCGAAGCCCTCGCCTATGCGATGGATCTGCCGTTAGGGTGGCGACCAATGTGTGTATTTCCCCAATCCAGGCATGTTACGGAGGCGCCATGCGGCTAGATCAAGCATCGCGGAAGGCGCTATGATCGACCGCGGACCCCGCCGCCGCCTGACTGCAGCCTAGAATTATTTCAAATCCCCGCAGAAATGTGTGACCCTGTTTGCATCCGACCTGACCGGAAGGCAATCGACAACACCGGTCGCAAATCCGCGCGGCCGGCGCCGCGTTTCAAAGGCCTTCAAAAGCTGAATCACGATCCTGCACCAACAATTTGCCGATGACCGACGGTGCCTGGAACAACTCGCGCCGCTCAGGCCAAAGCGGGGCTTGGCGTGCGTCTGGCCGTGAATCCCCCATCTGCCCTGCTGCACGAGTATCGAACAAGAAACGCGCTGAATTCGAGCTGGGCATTATCAGGGATGCGGCTTCCGGATATTTCGCTATCGTTGGCCGATCGTTTGCATCAAATGGGGCAACGGAGCAGAAACATCCTGTGGGGGCGGGCCGCGGCTCGTGCGGGCAGCTTGTGGCTTATCTTGCGCTACCGAATCACGATCTGGATCCCTTGCGTATTCCCTGCTGTTCGAGCGGTTCCTTAACCCGAACGCGTCAAGCATGGCCCGACTTCGCACTCGAGCTTCTGTATGGACGCCGCGAGGACCGGTGATACGCTCTATGTGCAGGACCGCTACCGGCGCGACAAGGGGCCAAGATCATCACTCGGTGCGCTGTGTCCAATCGCCGCTGTGCGCGACATATCGCAGCGCTGCCTGAACCAAATGCCATATCCGTCAGGTCGGACGACTGTCCAGCTTGATCCTGATCGGAGGAGCGTTCAAACCCGGATCACGCATCGTCGAACACAGGCCTTGGCGCCAGAAGAACCCGCCGGCGCGAGGCGTCACCGCTCGGAAGATGGTTGGCTGAAAACGCCTGCTGGATTACGGCCAGCAGTCGACGGGGCGCTTCAGGACAAGCATCGACCCCATGCCGCCGGTGGTTGTAAGATCCGGGGGACCGATCGGCAATGGACCCGTCTACGGTCTGCACGCATCTATTCAGGATCCGCGTTATTCTCGATTTTAGCCTTGCACCGCAGCTTCAAACATGAAATGCGGTGCGAACAGCCGGGTCTGGTCAAGTTCGAACTTCTCTGGGCTCAAAAAACCTGCACAGTGATTGTCAGAAACGGCAGGTCGATACCTAGATCAAGGGGCGGGCGGGCGGGCATTCTGAACATATCGCCGTCCGATGGGCGTTGCAGCTTCTACGACCATCCACCCGCCGGCGGCTAGAGGATGGATATCGGCGCGATTCCCGCTGGCAGGACGAGGCCGACCTACAAAGCTCTATGCAGCGGCCCAAAGGGACCGTAGAGCCGTGCTTTTCAGGTGGGCAATCCAAGGGAGCCGGCATGATGGACATTGCGCTCTGCGGACGTACTGAAAACCCACACCTTGTATCCGCAGGAATATTGTGGCGCTCGGTCAGGACCCTTTAACCGCCGGGACCGACTGGAGCAACAATTCCGGAAACCCCCTATTGCAGGGAGGTCAAAGGAACACCGTTTGAAAGCGCGCGAAAAAATGCCACTCCATCTCCGCTTTGATCGACCATATCCCTTTTTGAGGAAAAAAAAACCAAGCGATTCTCATTTCCCGGTCTTACTTCAGGGGAAAACAACGGTGGATTGGGGGGGGAAAAAAAATCCCGCCCCGCCAGGCTTTTTCTCCTTTCTTCTTCCTTTCGTTTTTTTTTGACGAGGGGGGTTG
>Ga0163217_1108447_pt1 | contig 12266 bp, 5 predicted proteins | sample SynspAceP_FD_185933 | JGI IMG/M metagenome (GOLD analysis project Ga0163217, IMG submission 185933) | Saline lake microbial communities from Ace Lake in Antarctica - Synechococcus sp. Ace-P (PacBio error correction) | ecosystem: Environmental > Aquatic > Non-marine Saline and Alkaline > Saline ... | reverse complement strand
GAGTAAAGTGAAAAAATGTAAACAAAAAGAAATCAAAAATTCAACAAAAACTTAGAAGGATTGCTATGAAGTAGCCGACTCTAACAAGAAAAAAATTAACTGAAAAAGAGCCTTTTAAAAAGGCTCTTTTTTTTTGTCTTTTATCTGAATTATCCTGTTTTCCAAAGCTTTTACTTACAGTTTTCAGAAATATGGAATCACTGAAACATTCAAGGCCCAGGAAAGGGACCACTTTGACAAGCTTGACCTAAAAAAATTGTTTAATTAAAATACGAACAATAGCTATTAAAAAACCTTATTAGCGAATTTAAATAGGCCCTATTTCTTAGTTAAAAAAGACGCTTTTTCGCTCTATTCCCTAAGGGAAAAAACGGAAACAGAAAATCAGCCATAAAAGCGCTGAGTTTTGCTTAATATTGACATTCAAATAATCCCGATTTAAACCAACATGGGAAAATCATTGCAATTGCTAATCAAAAAGGCGGTGTGGGAAAGGGACTTAACTACAGCGATGAATTTAGCAGCAGTTTGGCCGTCCTTAGATTCAAAACTTTGGATTATCGGACGCTGACCCACACGGCTAATACTACATTCGGGACTGGGCAAGATCCTAAGGAAATCAAAAACCAGCATCTACGGAATGCATTGGTTGGACGAGATTCGATGTTGGAAGGAGATTATTTAACGAGTACTTTCGTAAGGCAACTTGGATTTTGGTCCCCTCCACATCGACTTAGTTCGGTGCTGGAAGTGGAATGATCAATATGGAGAATCGTTGAGGAAAAGATGAGGAGGTGATCAAGGACTTAAATGCCCGATTACGATTTTATCATAATTGACTGCTCTCCTTCCTTAGGACTTGATCACGATTCAAGCATTTGACCGCACGCTTGGATTCTGTAATCATTCCTGGTACAGTGCGAATATTTTGCATTAGAGGATTAGGGAAAGTTGTTGAATTACAATTAAAAAATCATCCAGACTTAGACTAAATCAAATCTTGAGATCGAATGGTATTCTGGTTGACCGATGTACGTGTCTCGTCTTTAGACTTTCCAATCAGGTTTTGGTCGAGGAGAGTACGTGTTCCACTTCAAAATATTGGTTTTTCGACACTAATTCATTCCTCGAAATGTAAGACTGAGTGAAAGCTCCTAGGTTTTGGTTTACCTGCCATCGCTTTTGATTGCAGACGAAAAGGCGAACTATGGCCTATATGATTTGCCGGAGAAATTGCTGAGGCGCAATGGGCGTCCCATTCAAAAAGTTGATGAACTAAACTCATGGCAGATCAAACAACCCAAAAGAAAAAAGTTGTTAACTTCGCGTAGAGGGCTTAGGTGCGTTGCTAGAAGATAGTCCTGCAAGGCATAAATTTGAAAGAAGATTTTACCTGAGGTAGTTAAGCTGGGATTTTTGAAATTAACTTTCGCAGATTCAATGTCAATCCTTTTTCAACCAAGAGTATATTTTGATAAAGAGGCTCTTCATTGATTTGTCTGAATCGATCAAAGTACAAGGGATTATTTCAGCCAATACCGTACGAAAATAGAATGACTGATGAGTACCAACTAATCTCAGGTGAACGAAGATTTTCAAGCTTTCCAAACTTGCAGGATTACTCAGGATTCCAGCTTACGTCAGGAAACTGCCAATGAATCAGCAGATGCTGGAAATGGCCGCTGATTGAGAATATTCAACGGGGGGAAAATCTAAAATGCCTTAGAAATTTGCGCAATCTTATCACGACTACTTGCTGAATGCGACCTGAAGCAAGAAGGAACTTGGAGGATCGAGTTGGCAAAAAATAGAACTAACTGTCAATAACTATTTGAGACTTCTGAAACTACCCCCAAACTTTCAGGCGGCTATCATGAGATACCAAAAACTATCTATGGGACATGCGAGAGCATTGATTAATGTAGAGGATATTGATAACAGCTTGCCATTTCAACAAAGCGCTACCGAGGAATCTAAGCGTCCGAAGGTTGAGGGCTTTGTCAAAGCATTGAACGAAGGGGCAGAATGATGTGAAAAACACCTCTGAAACTAGATCCTGTAAAAAAGTATGAGGATCAATAAACTTTTCAGCAAAAATTAGCTTCCCACTTTCGGAACAAAAGGTTTCGCTTAAAAGCTAATCCAAAAAAAATTAAAGGGGAGATCAAAATCCCTTTCAACTCTACTTTCTTGATTTGGAATCGAATCTTTGGAAATCTTGGAAAATCATTTGATTTTTGAAACTGCAGTTCAAACCGCATTCAAACCACTTTTTAATTCCACTTTGGTAACATTGGTTTTTCCTATTTGTTTTTCTTTCTCAAAATAGCCATTGCTTCAGCAAGCTGACAGTACTAGAAAAGGAAAACAGGAAAAAGAGATTATTCAAAACCTTCCCAAACAACCCCCTAGAAATAAGCTACTATTTTATCAGCTATGCTTCCGGGTGCAGGACAAGTTTACCAACCGGGTAAATCTTGGAAAGAAAAAAAAACATGCCAAATTTCATTTACGGCAGGACTAATCACTGATATTTACTTATCGGATTCAATAACTTCAAGGTCATCCAAGTATTCAAAGAAGCTTTGGCGCTGTGATAATGGGGACCCTACCAACTTCCCTACGCTTAACAGAGATGCACTTAGTTTCCGAATTATAGATTTATTGGGGGGAAACCGAGATTCTAACTATATACTTTTAGCAGCTATCTATGGCGCTCAGATATTATTGATTGCCTAATGTGATTTGCTCATCTCTTCGGCTTTGATATTTCGGGACGATCATCTTTAGGGAATGAGCCCAACATTAGAAAGCTTTTCAGGAAGCAACAATTTCAATGGGTTATCTATAAATATTGAAATAAATAATTGGAGAAACACTCTTAGGCTATTGCAAAATGGCCAACTGATTTTGGCCGACTCGCAGCGAAGCGAAGGTTTCATTGAATAGTAGGCAAATCACTAATTAACAAACGTTAGTATTTGGATTAAAATCAATCCCAGAGTTGGTTGACGTAAGCCATAGAATTTAGCAGCCTGAACAGCAGTTTCAAAATTATTTATAATGGGTGCTATCGGGCCAAAAGGTATTACCTGTGCTTTTCTGGCACACTGGTTGGTTGGCCACACAAGCATGAGCTGGACCAATTGGCGATCGAAAGAAGGGGCATTTTTCTACGCTTTTCTAATTATAGTATTGAGTAAACATCTCTTCAAAGTAAACATTATTTGCAAAAGTTAATGAAATGAAACTTCCGGGCTATGGGTTAGGCAATCGAGGAGATTCAATCATACTGAGAAAAAGACGCCCCGCTCTGGTCTGCAATCACACTTGCTGAAGGGGATATATTGCAATCGCACTCCAGCTTTTCAAAACTGGCATTCAGGAAATGCCTTAAAAAGGAAGCGTGGGTAGCTTACCTATTTTTATCAACGCATGACCCAGCCCCAGGAACACACCGCATCCAATTATTCCTCTGCATTGATTCTCAATGAAATTATACACACGCTCATAGCAGAGAAGGTTGCTATAGGAAGGCATCTAGTAGCCGAGTTGGAATCCAAGGGGAAATAGAAGGCGTGCTTTCTTTGGATGATTTTCTATCTTTCTGAACATTAAGTAATCATGAGTAAATCAAAAATGGAAAAAATCTGCTGTCCGGAGAATGGGGCAGATGCACTATGTTCGCTGTTTGTAGCAGCTAGTTTTTGGATTCCGATGGTTGCTTTTGGAGCCATTTTACGATCCCGACAGCTTCTATGGAAAAGTCACTCCTTGTTGGAGATTTCCTTTTTGTAAGTAAAAATGCATTATGGAACTAGAATTCCCAGGGACTGTTTGATTCAGATGCACTTACCCATCAGGAAATTTGGGGCAACCGAAATCCCTTCTTACAGTGATTGCAATTCAGCTCCCTTATTATCGACTTCCAGGTTTTTTCAGAATGTTGGAGCGAAACGACGTTGTGGTATTAATTATCCGTAGGGAATTTCAATATCCTCCAGACTTAAAGGACTAACTACATCAAGCGAGGTGTAGGATATCCCAGGTGATGGTCATGATGTCACAGATGGGGAGATCTTTTCCGTAAAATGGGGAAACCGGGCTTTTCACAGGCCTGAAGGAAATGCAAGTTATTCATACGATTGTTCATTTTCGAACAGACCGCTAATGCTTGAATTTTTCAAAGAAGTTATTGGGCGTCAATCAGGAAAGCTTCGGGAAACATTCTCTAACGGAGCAGGTTATTTGTTATTGGAGCTACTGATTGAAGTCATCAAGCGATTGCGAAAGCTTCTCCAGTAGTCACTTCGGTCATTAAGCGGATGAGGCGAATGGCGGCGTGAAACCAAAATTTTTCCAGAGGGCTACTCATGGGTTGGAACAGAGATAATTATGGGCCTCTGAAAATACCGCAAAGGGTGGACTATCGAGCTTCACAATGGAAAATGTAATTAAGTACGGCCTTACAATTAGAAAAAATACGAAGGGATTAGAAAAAAACGTAGAAATGGAAGGTAAAGGTTAGCTTCTTCTAGATGCGCGTAAAGACTGAAAGCTTACACGTTTCAAACAAGATTTATTTTTTCTGATGGGAGATAATCCGCCAATGACTCATGGATTCACTCTGGTATTGGGATTTGTACCTGAAGATCAACATTGTCTGGGAAGGCTTTGGTTTCTTTGGCTGCTCACTCGATAAATATGAGTCCATGTGTTCAACAAATTAGATGGATAGATTCTTTTAAAGGAATCGAATAGCAAAAAGGCCTCGAAAATTTGAGGCCTTTTTGGCTACCAAGCTATCGGTGTTTTTCAACCGAGATCAAATATTCGTTTGCTATAGAAAAGTGTTTGATCCAAAGAACCCTTCTGTAAGAATCAATGGACATAGGATGCGGTGCTTTCAGGAACAAATGCTTTGAAGAATCAATCAGCCCTTGATTCTTTGGTTTCGAAGTTTCCCCAAAGCATAAAAAAACCACATTTTTAACTGAGGTGCGATCAAAAATCACCGGATGACTTCATTGTGAATTCTTCCCAACCTTTTCCCTGATGTGAGCCTGCCTCATGTGCTCGAACAGTGAAGTGGCATTGAGCAAAAAATACACCTTTGATTTGGCCCAAAACGGCGTTAAATCTCCATTGGGGGCATATTCGATGGAAAGATCTGTCTTGTATTTCTTTTAAAAATATTAAAGCAAACTCGGAGGAATGAATTTCCGGGTTGAACTGAAAAAGATAACCCATGGCGCTTGTCCAGGGACCATGATAAGGATCCTTGCGCCAAGTATGACCACTTTCACCTTGATTTAGTGGGACAGAAAATTAAAGCATTAAAAATATCTTTCCCTGGAGGGAAAAACCATTTGCGTTTTGATATTCATCTCTTGATAAAAATCGACTAATCTGTCAAAGAATTTTTCTTTTACAATTTGTGATCAATGGCCTTTTTTCCATTGGAAGGTTCAATTCTTTTACATTCATTCGATTTATTGAATTTTCTTAATTGGAGTTGTATATTTTATGTCTTTAATCACAAAAATAATGGTCACTCAGCTGTACTTTGAAGGGAGTTCAAGTAAGTGTCGATGGTTACTTACCCAGGCCAGAATTTTCAAAGCCCCTCACCAGCATTATTATGTTCTTCACCATACAGGTAACAATCGAAAACAAAAAGCGCCCAAACCGTTCAACTTTTTTTACGGCCGTAAATGGAGATTTGATGCCGCGAGGAGGTCACAAATTTGTGGAAGGAGATGGAGTAGTGGGTCAACAGCCTATTTAGAGGCCGGCGAATCACACAAGCCTACGTTTCTGGTTTGCTAAACCTTTAAATTCTGGTTTGGGAAAAATGACAACGGAGTCTATTTTATGGAGCGTATTCATAATGAAAAAGCTTCGAAGTAATCGTTCCAGAATTCCAGATTGATCTCGCAAATATTTTCATAATTTAATTGGGTAATCGTTTTATTCCCACTTTGTGTCATTTTTTATTATTGGCTGTGAAAAAAGAAGGATGAACATTTTCAATCACTCCCCCCTATTAGGGTCAAACTTACGCGGGAATTATTCGATTTCATTTTAGCGAAAGATCAGCTAGACCTTGACATTTTGAGTCGCAATGTCGAAATTCACTTCTAGATTTCCGATTTGAAGTCATGAGGTCTTGGATACTCGGGGCAGGTTCCAAACAAGGTTAAATACTCAAAAAAGAAAAAGTTTCAGCTATCACTGAAATATAGTACCAGTAGCCGGAAAACAATCTCAGCTTCTTCAGTTACTTCTTTAGCGAACTCAAGCTGTACAGGTGATCGGAACTGGGCCCTTGTGGCATTAAACACTAAGTATTTTGGCAAGAGGAGGGACCAAAGGATGCTTAGGCGACATTGAAAGAGCCAACCGAACTTGCTCGAATCGCATCCTTTACAATCTTACCGATTCGAGGGCGTAGAACTTATCGTTGGGAATATATCAGATACTTTACCTGAAATTACTTGGATAGAAATTGATTTTGTGGATTTGCTTTTCATTGACGCAAATCACACTTTACGATAAGCACCCTTAATTCCCTCAAGTCGTTACTTCAGACAAGTTTCGCTCAGGCTCCATTCATCGCTATTGCGAGATATCCATTGGTCAGTACAAATGCAGGGTCTGCTTGGAATTGAAATCATTGAATTTCCGGAAGTTAGGTTGAGCCTAGATTTCTATTGAGGCGTAGGTATTTTATTTTTTTGAATTTCCGGGAGATAAGGAACACTGGGTCTTAGACTTTTGAGTTTTTCCAAGATAAAAAAATAACTTCAGAAACCAAGCCGCCTCTGGAATAGAATTGTAACAAGGAGCCAAGATTTCTATTTCGAAAATACTGCTTCAAACAAGTTCCTGATATTCTTGAATTGCCCCACGCAAAAGGAGGACCTTGAAAATCAAAAGTTACGGTTCAAATAGCAATCCTGCGAGCCTTGGCCTCCAGGCTTCAGTAGTGACTTCATCTTAATCATGTAATTCAATTCGGCATCTTGGGATTTCAAGAGCACAAAAAAAAAGTTCTCGTTCAAATGATTCCATGCATATTTTACCTTCAGTGCTCAAAAAAAATTCTCGAGAGTGAATAAATTGATTTTGAAAATCAGGGATTTCTATAAAACTGAAATTTTGAAATTGGCTTTCCGCATTAGTCAAGCAAATGCAAACCGAACTGAATCCTGGATATTTATTGCAGCCTCCACCTATAGCGTTTCCCAGTCCCCAGGAAAAAGCATTCTTCAACACCCTTATTTCATTTCGCGTCTAAATATGCAAGATCGGAATAGATGCAAGCCAATTTATTCCACCCGGTCCTTTCCTGTTTGTACGGAATCGGACAATAGTTTTCATTCTAAAATCATCATAATCCCTACCAAATTTTAATTTATTATGAACCAGAAGAATTTGAAAAAATTCAGCACCAAAAAAAGACCAAGGGCAAAAAAAGCATCATCATCATTGGTTCTTAGTCCTTCTTGTTATCATCAAGTGCATAAAAAGCTATACACTGACTTACGTAGACAAAACTAAAAAATCTGAAAAATCCTAAAATCTTTTCCACTGAAAACAATGAGCTGAATAAGCGATTAGATTCTGTGACTTACCAGCTGGATCTCCGAATCCAAGAAAATCGGAAAAACTTGCGGCGATATTAAAGGCCTTGAAGAAGTGTGAAGGAATCAATTGGTGGCGGAGCGAAATTTGTTCCCGGCCCAAAGAATCTGCTTTACTGAAATCACAGCATTGAATGCTTTAAAATTAATAGCTCAAATAAATCTTGATTCAGGAGAAAAATCGAGAAAATTTAGAATTGAGAGCAGCAAAAACCAGCAGCTTATTTTCGGAGAATCAGGATTCTTACGGACTACACAAGCAGAAAATAGAAGAAGAAGTCGCTGAATTGAAACATCCAGAAAGGAGTCTACAAGCAAAAGTAAATGTGCCTCTATGCTCCAAGCTGAAAATATCAGCATTTCGGCTGTCATTCGAAAGGAAAAGAGCGAGTAGAAACCACCAAAGACTTTAGAAACAGGGGGATTTCCAAATTCGAAGCGGGAGGATCAAAGTAAGTTTTAATTACGCAGACAATAAGTCCGCGAAAAGCCCCTCGAAATTTTTATGTTCAGGATTTCTTGGGCCAAATTCACAACCAATACTTTGAGTGGCCTAAAGGCTCAGGAACCTTTATGCTTAATTGGGTAGCTGAAACAGTTTATATACTGTAAAGCAAGATATGATCTTTTTGACAACTCAGGTCAGCGAATTTGACTTTCTATTACGAAAAGGGGAGTCAGATTACGTTTTCTGGCGAACACGTAGTTGAAAATTCTACCTTGACAATTATCAATTGGATTCCAAAAGTTTCACAGTTAATAAATAAAGCCTCCTTCGGAGAGGTTTATTTTAACTTACTCCCAGGCTAAGATTTAGCGGACAATTATTTGGGAAAACAGCTTAGTTTACTTTCTACTTTGCGGTCTGTTTATGTCAAATTCTTCAAACACATTATATTAAGATTGTTCCAAAGGACATTATGAGACGGTATTCATTTTAACTCCCGTTTTGTCTGATGTTTTTCAGATGAAGGATTACACGTCGAACAAGTTTGTTAAACTTGTCTAAAAAGAAGAGGGCGACTGTTGTTAAAATGTTGCAAATTGGGGTCTCAAGACAGATGGCTTACACCATCCAAAAGAAGGACGAACTGGTTTTCTACATCATGGTTGCAGTACAAGGCGATCCCACCATCATCCGTAAGTTCGAACTAGAATTTAGACGAGATGAGAAGGTAATGAGGATTCTTTTGACTACTGTTTTTGGATAAACATTCAATTGTTTACGCCGAAAGAAGAAGAAAAGGGTTTGAGTTCAACAAAAAAGGTCGAAGTTAAGGAGGGAAAGCTGCAAAATGGACATTAGCTAAAACGAGCCAATCACAGAGGCGAAATCAAGAAAGAAGTTTGCCGATTCAAAAGCACCGGCATCAAATACATCGGCTACCAAGGATCCTAATTTCTTTGATTGAAGTTTGTAAAACGAGGCAGGGTTAAAATTCTTTTCAAGAAGATAACTGGTAACTCCGGCAAAGTTTCAGAGAAAAAGTGGGCTCCAGGGGCCATCAAAAAAGCAAGACATTTGCTTTGTTTGCCATTTCGTAAAACCGTATGGGTTTTGGAAATAATTTCTTGTTATCGTTCCAATCACAAAAAAGAACATTACAAATGGAAATTCCATTCTTAAGGAACAGACATCAAAGGTCTTGGCTATAAAAATGACTTTTGGTAGACGTAAAGGCCAGTTACGGAAGGAACTATCTTTAATCCCTCAGGATTGCAGTTTTAGCAAACAGGGTTCGATAAGAAAATCCTTTGCAGGAAAAACATCTAAGCAGGGGGAGCCTCCATAAGGCAGAGGAAGAATTCAAAAACTGAGGCTGAAAAGTTATTGCAGCTAAAATTGAAGCCTTACTTTAGAGATCAAAGCGAAAATTGGTTGAATCAGGTAAGATCTTCGGGCAAGGTAAAACAACCTTACACAATTTTGCTGATTGCCCTTGCTACACAAGGAATCGAATGTCGATCGTAAAAAAATTCTCTAATCAATACTCCAGTAGATTGGAGAAGCGTGAATTATTGCTGATGTGGATCTTCACAGAGAAGTGAAAAACTAAGGCAAATTCATGGTAGTGCAGAGTAATTAAAAACTATTTCATAATAAAAAAACCGATCAAATCGGGTTTTTTTAATGCTTTTTTCCTTAAAAAATTAATTCAATGCCTTTTCAAGGTGATCGATCCAATTTCTTAGACACAGCCTTGCTTGTTCTTCTCTCTTGCTTCTTTAAATAATTCACAGCTTCTAATCTTTTTGAAATTACTCCTGTCGGTTTTGATCATTTTGGAAGCTCACCCAACACCAAGACAACTCAGAGCCAAAGTTCTCTCACCCTTTTACTTTTTCTAATTTCTGAACCGCCTCAGGAAGCGTTTTCTCTAATTTTTCTACTTGCATAATCTCAAAACGTTTGGTAGTTAATTACTGATTTTATAAGCAAAATTGATAAATTATTTTTGATAATACAGTATAACAAGCGTATAAATTTAACATAATAACAATATTCAATCGATTTGCGAAAAGAGAAAACGGGCGGTTTTTAAGTCAAAAGGGCTGCTCCTTGTTTCATTTTCCTGATTTTATCAAATTGAAATTTATTACTAGATCTGTCAACGCAATTAAAATATGAATCCATACAAACCCTTGGCTAAGTACTTCGGGAAAGCTCAATCCTTTAAAACCATACCACTGCACAGCGGCAAACCCTAAATTTTTCCAAAGTTTCGAATTTTAGCTTGATTGGCCGGCTTTATCATAAACCATACAAGTACTTTTCCTTTTAAACTTTATTTCATTCAGACTACTCGCCTTCATTGTTCTTTGGATTAGGTATTTAATATTAAGGAATCCTTGAGAATAAGAATATAATAGCTTAAAATATTCCTTAGCCGAGAGGCATTTCTTTATTTTTAAAAAAAATATTGGATTTCAATATCACAATAAAATCATTCGAACACATATCCCTTTCAAGGGGAAAGTGCCTTTACACCTTTAAAAAAAAGAATTTGAGATTTTTTTCTTGTGCTGATCTCAAGGTTTTTATTGAATTATTAGAAAAACTTTAAACCTTGGTTTGGAAAAAAGAAGCAAATTCTACATTTTGGTGAACTTTTAGAGAAAACCATTGAGTACTCTAAAGGAAACTGGCTTTATGGTGTAACTGGCAACACGTCTGATTCTTGGTTCACGAAGGAGTCAGGTTCGATGCCCTGGTAAGCCAACAAAAAGCCTCCCCTAATTGGGAGGCTTTTTTTATTTGAGCATCTCTCAAGCCGAAATAGCATTCATTGGCATTTTTTCCTAATTAATGCTCAGTAAGGCCGGATAATTTTGCGATTGCCCCTTACCCCAGGCTCCTAATAATAGACATCAATTGGGCCCAACTTGGCTAAAATCAATGTCAATCTCTATTAATCCAATTGGGAAGTCCCTCCCAATCGGAAGGTCTCAGATCTTCCGTAACTCATGTCGGTAAGGTTTCCAGTTTTCCAATAGGACCGATCAGATCATTCTCGCCGACTTTGATTTTGGAAAAGCTTAACTGCAACACGCCATTAAGCAAAAAAAATCGTCCTTGATAATTTTTGTATCCATTCCATAGAGCGCTGCCCGATTATCGAAAAAGCATCTTTCATCTTAATAGTCAAAAAGGCAGGAAAATCAGCAAATCCCAGGTAAAAATCCCCCCGGCCCCTGTAACCGCTCCTTCTGCAGAGCCCCGAATTACGATACCATTTAATTTTCTACTTTCGGACTTGAGTTCACGAGGCTTTTCAAAGTCAATTCCTTCGGCAGGCTTGGGTACAATTCCAGCTCGAACCAGTTGATATGACTAACTTGATTATATTCTCAATGGCAGTCGTAATCACTTGATGTACTTTCTCTGGAATCCAGGTGTTGATTTAGATTGAGGCCATGAGTCATTTTCTCCCCACAATATTTGGACGGTTTTTTCATTTGGAAACAACCAGAGTCCAAGCCTCCCGCTTGTGCATAGTTTGTATAATTATCCCATTTTTATTTGTTTTAAAAAACTTAAAATGGAAATTAGTTTAGCTCTTTCAAACCCTTTTTACCAATTCTAAACCCAATATTGGATTAAGCCTGCGTGTTACATTTTACTCATTCCTTCTTTTCTCGGGGAAGTTAAGTTTTCTTTTCCCTAAAGAAAGAAAAACAAAAGAAAAGCCAGCTCAAAAACCCCATTTTTTGCTGGACATTTACAGTTTTGCCCATTCTATATTCTCGACTGATATGGACTTTTTTTTTTTCCCCCCAGTTTGTTTAGATTCTCCGGGCTTTGGCTTGTCATTTCACCCACCCCAAATCGAAAAATCACCTTTGAAGGAGGGAAAGGAGGTGGGAAGATTGGACCATTTACCCCTAACTGCGGATCGGCAAAAAAACCCGCCCAAGTGCCTACTTGATTTTTTCAAAATTCCCAAATGGGTCCATCCGATATAAAAATGGGGCTCTTTTTCGGGGGCTTATCAGGGGGAATTTGGGGGTTTTTTTGGGGGACTCAAAAACGAAAATCCAAATAAATTTCCAAAAAAATCAAATCTAAAAAGCTTGATGAATTCTATTCAGATTGATCTGCAGTAAGGCAAATCTCTCTCT
>Ga0163217_1069192_pt1 | contig 12266 bp, 15 predicted proteins | sample SynspAceP_FD_185933 | JGI IMG/M metagenome (GOLD analysis project Ga0163217, IMG submission 185933) | Saline lake microbial communities from Ace Lake in Antarctica - Synechococcus sp. Ace-P (PacBio error correction) | ecosystem: Environmental > Aquatic > Non-marine Saline and Alkaline > Saline ... | reverse complement strand
ACTTTTCGCAGGCAGCTCTCCTGCTCGATCTCGCGGCATGCTCGAGGTGTACAGATCGGCCATAGGCGTTGAACGCCTTGACCAGCTCGGCGTGGTGATGACCTGTTCCGGCGTAAAAATGCCGCTACCGTAATGGGCGGGTGTGTACATGGGTATAACTTTTATCAGCTGGTTGTCGAGTAGCCAAAGAACACGGCTGCCGGTTCAAGACCACGGGGGCTGCAGCAAGCGGGCAGGAGCAATGAGGGAGGAAAGGGGGACCTGCGCCATGCAATCCGGCCGGCGACAGGTCCAAGAGGGCGTTTAGCCTTGAAGCGATTAACGTCCGATTTCGTCTTCGGCTTGCGCCTTGATGGCCACGCGCGGCATAGGCACCGGGGGGGCAGCCGTGGTGAAAATCGGGATCTTTGTCATTACAGCCGCCGATTAGAGGCGCATGATTTTGCTATCCTCAACGCTTGCGTACCTTCGTGGTGGCACACCAGATGGATCGGTCGGTCCTTCATATATCGGTGATGTTCGGGACGGCCCTCATAGACCTTTTCACAATTTCGCAGGCGATGTCATGTTCTGTCAGCCCAAGCCGCGTGCCGCGGGTGGCGCGGCAGCGGTGAACCTTGGTCAGCAAGATGCGGGCGGCCGGTCAGCATCTCCTCTGACTTGTCCATATTCCTTGACCGAGAAAGAACACAGCCCGACCGCTGGCAGCGGGTGCCGGCCACCATCTGGCCTTCAGGAAGGCACGCGGGAAAGTCGCGGTCCCAGCCGACTTCGCCAGTGGACTGCAATTTCTGGGCCCTAGCGCGTTGTCCGACGCCGGGGAAAAACGTGCAAAGGGAAGCACCGCCGCTTTCTTTGACCGAGAAACCAAGGCATGTTCGGATCGGCCAGCGTATCGGATCGTCCCAAGGCAGTACGTCGTCATAAGCGGCATCATCACGGTAGGGTGCACGCATGGGAAGGCCGACAGCTTTTCACCGCCATGATCCGCGCCGCGAATTGGACGCAATCCGCCGCTGTCCGTTCGCCTGGCAAACAAAAACGGACGGTGCGCGAGGCACGCGGGGTTGACTTCGTCAGGTAGATTTCGCCATCCTGTAAACCGCCAAACTGGATGTTCATCAGGCCCACAACGTTCGCGCCAGCGCCAATTGCCCTTGGTCTGTTTTTTCGACCTCTGCCGATGATCCTCGCGGCTCAGTGAATAGGGCGGCAGCGAACAGGCGCTATCGCCCGGATGTGCACGGCCGGCCTCTTCGATTGTGCTGCATGATGCCCGCCCGACGATGACGTCTGTGCCGTCTGACAGCGCATCTACGTCAAGTTCGACCCGCACCGGACAAGGTAGTGGCTTCCAGCAACACGGGGCTTTTGCCTGATCGACAACGGCTTCGCGGATATACCGTTTCAAGGCTGGCCTGATCGCCGGACGATTTCCATTGGCGCGGCCACCCAGAACATCACGATGGCGGCATCACCAGCGGAAAGGGCCGATGTCGGCTGCAAATCTCAAGCGCTTGGTGCGTCCGAGTAGGGGCGATCCCGTTTATGCGGCTGTTTGCAGGACCCTAGCCGATTGTACCAGGCTGCTGGAAGCGGCTCGCGGGTCTTCGGCAAAGGTCGATTTCATGTCGGGCGTGGTGCCAAAGGATCGGGATGCCCCGGCTCTTGCAGCCGCTTGCGCTATTTTCAGGGCTCTGCGCCACCAAACTGGACGATGACGGCCGTGTAGCGTGCCGTTTTCCTGTTCGACCCGCAGAATTCCATTCCACATGTTCAAAGGTGGGACGGTGTTCGAAATATACCGTCCGACGTGTCATAGTCCCGTGTCGACACGGTTTTCAGGGTTCAGTTGACCATGATGGTTTTCTAGCCGCGTGCGGTCAGCGCATAAGCAGGCGTGACAAGCAGCAATAGTCAACTCTGAATTCCCTAGGCCGATTCCGGTTCGGACCCACCGCCCAGAATTGACGACTTTTCTTACGATCGTAGGGCGGGCTTCGCTTTCGACCTCGCCAAAGGCCGGTGCCCTCGTAGGTGGAATACATATAGGGTTGTTTGCGCTTCGAATTCGGCAGCGCAGGTGTCGATGCGTTTGAACACGGCCTTGACGCCCAAGGTTCAGACGGGCCACGGCGCCGTTGTCTTCTTTCGCGAACCTGTCAGCATGCCAAGGCGTGCAATCGGTAAAGCCCATCTTCTTGAGCTTGCGCATGCCGTATTCAGTCAGCGGGCAGACCCAATCCTTGCGAACCTCGGCTTCGGCGTCCGACGATTCTCGGCGGAATGCGGGGCAAGGGAACCACGGATCGAACATGGTGACGCGTGGATATCACAGTCCAGACATTGCCGTGACGCATCGCCCTGCGCAATGGTGCTGCATTCCGGTCCGGGTTTGCTTGCTGTGGCTGGCAATCAGAGGCGGCTTCGTTCGGCGCCGCATCGGCGGGCAGATCGCTGTCGAGCGCCGGGAATGTCGACCTCGGTCAAAGCGGGTCAGGCCCGGATTTCCATCGACGCCAGCGCCTTTTGCAGCGACTCGTGGATCGGTTTGCGGCCAATGGCCATCGGGCTTCGCCCACAGATTTTCTTCGCCGTTGTTAGCCTCGTTGTTAGATTGGCGTTCGGACCGAGGGAATTTTTCAACACGCGAACTTCGCGGATTTTGGGTGACGACATAGTCGATTGGTCGGCTCGAACGAGGCAGGCGTCACTGACCCGGTGATGTCGTTGTCCGAGGTTCATCGAGTGCTGAGAACCACCAGCCAGCTTGGCTGCCGATCTTGGCAATCGGAAACCTGTCGCCTTGAAGCCAACGCCGAGGACCGCGACACGCGGGGGGTTCATTTCGATCCCCAACCATGCGCCCGTCAGCGGGGTTCACGGCCATTACGTTTCGAGCCGGCCGGTTCTCTACGCCGATCTCGCGCAGCACGGCGATTTCGAGTGGTTGCGCCATGAGCTGGATATTTCTTTGTCGGTCAGCCGTCAGGCAGGGGCCACTGTGATCGAATCGGCCTGGGTGTCGTACACCCATCCGGATCGATGTTCTCGAATCGAGGCAAACGATGGGATCGGCTTTGTTCAGCCGGTGTCGCGCACCACCTCCATTTCGAACTCTTTCCAGCCAAGCAGGGCTTTTCGTGATTCAGGAATTTGGGCCCCAATTCGGCGACGCGTTCCCATGGCCCGGAGCCGGCAGTAGAATTTTTCCGTAATCGTCGCGGTTATAGGCCAACGCCAACCGCCGGTGCCGCCCATGGTAAAGGGCAGGTCGGATGATCGCGGGCAGGCCGAATAGTCCCAGGCGCGTCCAGGCCCAGCTGAACCCCTGCTGCCAAGGGTCCTTTTGCCGGCTTCGGCCCCCGCAACCGGCCGCTGTGACGATGGTTGCCTTGGGATTTTCGAATGCCCAACCGGTCCATCGCCTCGCGGAAGAAAGTTTGCGATCTTCTTGCCAATTTCATTGGGGCTCGCGCTTTGCGGGCCAGATCATTCTCGACGTTGAATTTTTTCAGCACACCCATCTCTTGCGGAGGGTGCAAAGCGAAGTATCACCCGGTCTGCCCGCCCATTGTGGGTGCAGCGCGTTTCGCGGGCGCTCTTTTTCGATGATCCTGGGCGACGATTTCCGGGGGGTAATCGGTTCGATGTAGGTGGCATCTGCCAAGCCCGGGTCGGTCATGATTCGTCGCAGGGTTGGGAGTTCACGGAGGATGACACGGTAGCCTTTCCTCTTTCAGGCGGGCCTTAAACAGGGGCCTGCGCCGCCGGAGTAGTCCGAACTCGGCCACACGCCTGACGATGCAATGGGCCCCGCTCCAAGATCATGATCGACTGGATATCGGTTCTTTGGCATGGCTCAGGGCCCCGGCATGTTTGGCAAATTCTCCCGCCGTTATAGGCCTTGGGGACAGAGGGGGTGCAAGGGCATATCGGGATAGGGGGCGTGTTTTCAGGCAACAACCCGCGTAGCAGTGTAACGCAGGGCGTCAACGCCGCGCACCGCCGGTTTCCCTTAACCAGCCGCAGGAAAATGCCCGCAAAAGACCTTCGAAAGTCGCCGCGCCTTTTTCCGGCATGTAGCCAGTGGCCTGCGCCCGGCAGTTTTGGCAAAAAGCGGGGCCTGCCGGGGGAACAAAGCCCCTTGATGGACGGGGCGATCTTCGGATTTGACATAGGCGAGGCACCGCCGGGGGACACAAAACCAGCGTCGCCCCCTCATATTGCCCGTCCACCCCGTCGGGCCAGCGGACGATTTTGGGGGAACATATCGGCTTCAAGCCACATTCAAGATGAGCTTCCACGTCTTGTTGGGCACATTCCAGTGACTGGTAAAAAAGCTGTGTGTAGGCGCGGGCCTCCAACGCCCAGCAGCGGCCAGTTTGCTCAGCCGGCGTCAGAGCGGCGGCGTGAGCGTGGCCATGATCAACGCTGCGCATCCGCGTCGATAAATTCCTGCCTGCTGTGGCCATAGGTGACGGGGGCGATATCGGCCACCAACCAGTCGGTGCACCCAGTTCGGGGTGGTTTCAAGGGCCAGCATTTCATCGCGGGCTTGCAACCCCATCGAATTGCCCGCCAGGACATCATCGGCGCGGCCAAGGTGTTGTATTACCTCGGCCAGATCAGTCGCCAGGGCTCGGGGTAGCTTTGGCTTTTGCGCAACGCGGGCTGTCCCCCAGTTGGGTTGCGGCAATGGTGGACCGTTGATGACGTGGCGTAGTCGGACAGGACGTTTGGCAATCACACCCCAGTTGGCCCCAGACCCGAACAGGCCATGGCTACGATCAACAGGGCGGGGCGTCGGTAGCGGTGCATTATTCGGTATAATTCAAACATGCCAAAGATGGTAGGACCATTGCGGCCAATTGTTGCCAGAGCGTATTAAGGTCCGGCCCCATGTGGGATCAAAAAGACCTAGATAACAAAGCACCAGGAATTGGCAGCGCAGGGGGTTTGCAGGATAAAATTGGCGTGCAGGGCGCGAGTGTCTCTCATGCGCTGGCCCGTGCCGGACGCGCTTGCCAGCGCGGGTGGCAGCGGCCAGGGCAAAGTCTTTGCGCAGGGCCGGTCTTTATTTCGCGCAACCTCCAGGGTGGCCCAACGACAGCTTGAGGATGCGACGACGCAGGCCGCCTATGCCGAGGTGATGACCCACATCGAGGCATCGAACGTGCGTCGAGCGGCGCAGGACCGGTGGCTGCCACCTTACCGCCAGCGTGGCGTTTCAAAACCTGTTGTTCGTTCGCCGGTCGCCTTTATCCACCTTTCTATCGGTGGCGCGGGTACATCTGACGCGACAGGTAGAGAAGCTGCCCACAATAACAAAAGCCCCGCCGCAGAAATTGCAGGCGGGGCTTTTGCGTAAAGGGCGTTGGTGGGGGGCGCTGCCCCCGCCTTGCGGCGCCCCCGGATTTTAGGCCTATGGAAGGGCAGGGGCGCGTTACCTTAAGGGTCGCGGGTAGATGGGAAGCGGGCGCAAAGCGCTTCGACTTCCGGCTTTGGACTTTGCTTCGACGTCGGCGTTGCCGTCGGCCCCTTGGCGGCCAGGCCCGTTCGACGAGCTTGGATGATCAGTCGGCGATCTGGCGGGAATTCATTCCTCACCAAACCCGCGGTGTGTTGCAGCAGAGCGAGCCAAGACGGATACCGGAGGTGACATTGCGGCTTTTCAGGGTCAAACGGCCACGCCGTTCTGGTTTGCAGGTGATATGTGCACGGACCCAGTGCTTTTCGGGTCGTTGCCGTTTGGACGCCTTGGTTGACGCAGGTCGACCAGCAACAGGTGGCGTGTCAGTTGCCGGGGTTGATCGTGTCGAGCCCGCTTGATCAGCTGGGTCGCTTGAGGCCTCGGCCTTTTTGACTCGACCTGCTGGAGGTAGGTCTTGAACTCGGCTTCAGCGCTTCGCCAAAGGCCACGGCTTTTGGCAGCGATGACATGCATCAGGCGGGCCACCCTGAATTGCCGGGGAAGTGGCTCGAGTTAACTTTTTGCCAGCGCTTTCGTCGGATTGGTCAGGATTCATGCCCCGCGCGGGCGCCAGGGTTTTTGGCTCGTTGTGCGTTGTGGCTCACATGCTGCAATGGCGGAGGGCGAGGGTGTTCGCCCCGCTTGCAACCAGACCGGCAAAATGCGGCCATGTCTACGTGCAGGTAGGCACCGACCATATCGGCGATTTTCGCGCATTGCGTTTGAAATCGATCTGGCGCGGGATGGCGGAGCCCCCTGCGATGATCATTTTTTGGCTTGGTTGCGCTTTTGCGAGCGCTTCGACCTGATCATTAGTCGAGCAGATTGTCTTCCTTGCGCACCGCCCCGTACCTGGCATGGCCTCGGGGTGAACAAATTTTGCCCGGATTGGTTTTGGCTTGGCCCGTGGGTCAGGTGGCCGCCAGGCGTCCAGGCTCAGGCCCAGAATTGGTGTCGCCGGGGTTTGCAGCAGCGCGCGTGAACACGCCCTGTTTGCCGCGAGCCAGAAGTTCCGGCTGCACGTTGGCGAAGGTCGCAGTGAACAGTTTGGGCAGGCGCGTTGTCAATTAGTCCAAATTTTCTTGCGGACGTTCGACAAATTCACACCCGCCATCTAATAGCGACGGCCCGGGTGCGTACCCTTCGGCGTATTGTTGGTCATTCACGACCCTGGCCGCCGGCCATAAACAGCGCAGAGACGATGTTCTCGGAGGCGCATCCAGGGTCGATCCGTTACCGCTGGCGGACCCAGCTCGTCTGTGGCGATTGGACCCAAGATTTCCGGGATCGGCCCCGCGACAGGGGGGTGGGTGAAAAAAAACCGGTCATGGGGGCATGGTTCCTTGACTGGGCCACGAATACGGGGTTGCGCAGGTGGTCTAGCTTAATCCGGCTACCCGGGGTGGAAGGTCGTATTTACCGTCGCACCGTCATATGCGGCAAAGGCTGGTAGCCGCTCAGCGCCTAATGATGTGCGTGTCTTCTTGACTGTAGAATATCCCCTCATTGGAAACAATCCGCCATTGAAAGACTCCGCCCTTTTATCCGCCCGCCGCTGCTGATGTTGCCCAGTGGCCTGCGCTGACCGCGCTAGGCACCCGATATGGCAAATTGCCACGCGCGAAGAGGCCGAGGTGATCGTGGCCCTTGGGGGCGGACGGGTTCATGCTGCAGGCCAGCTGCACCGAACTCGGCAGAATGTCGCGCCGGTCTATGGGATGAACAGGCACCATCGGGTTCTTGCATTGAACCACCTATGCCGTAAGGGAAGATCTGCGGTTGAGCGGCTGCGTGCCCGCCGAGGAAGCGGTGATTAAACCCGTTGTGAATGGTCGCGACCCATATGCGAATGGTGCCACAGTCCAAAGCGCTGGGCCCTGAACGAGGTTCGCCCTGCTGCGCGAGGGGTCCGCAGTCGGCCAGCTACGGACTCGCGTCGATGGTGCGCGTTCGGAATGGAAGAACTTGGTCTGCGAACGGCCGCGCTTGTTGGCGACGCCCGCCGGGTCGACCGCCTATAACTATTCCGCACACGGCCCGATCCTCCCAATTTGGTGCTGACGTGTTGCGCCCTGACGCGATGGCGGCGTTTCGGCCACGCCGCTGGCGCGGGCTTTACGCGAAAACGTGACCGTGCGCTTTGATGTGCTGGAAACCCGCCAAGCGCCCGGTGATGGCTGGAGGCGGACGGTAATTCGTACCGGGATGTCGTGGTCGCGAAATTGCGTCAGAACCCGCTTGATTGCAACACCGTATCTCTGTTCGATCCGGGTCATGGGTGGAAGAAGCGGCTGAGTCAGGTGAACAGTTGTCGACTAATTCCGGCGCGCTAGGCGGAAACCGCATTGCTTTTGCGCGTTATATTCCCGAGACGCATGGATGGGTCCGATATGGTAGCTTTCATCGTTTGGATGTATAGCCCAAAAGAGACCGACATGAATTGGGATACAATCAAAGGCTAACTTGGAGCCAGATGACCGGTAAGGTTAAAAGAAGAATGGGCGAATCTGACCGACGATTGGACCTGACAGGGCCGCGGTTGAGCGCGACCCAGTCTGGTCGGCAATCCAAGGCCCCTTTACGTTGTTTGGCCAAGGACGAGGCTGAGCGTCCAGTCGACGGTTTCGTCGCCAAGCATTAACCTGCCCCCAGTGATTGGAATAAAGAAGGCGGGCGCTACAATGTAGCGCGCGCTCCTCTCTTATGTGCGGGACACTGCGGCGCTTTAGCGTCCTTTTGCGTATCCGATGGTTCAGCGTGCACGCTCTCTCTCGTCCAGAATGGCGGGTCGTCGATCGTGGCAGGCAGCTTGAAAGGCTCCCGAATCTTGCGAGTTTGACCATCTCTCTGGCCCGCAGGATCTTTGCCGGAACGGGTTTTACGGGCAGCGCGCGTCCACCACAACGATCATTTTATAGGGCCGCACAGGCCCGATCTGGTCGCGTAACCAGCTTTACGCATTCGGCTTCGATCTCTGCATGAGCGGTTGACGCCTTTCGAGAATCCTACTCACAAGCTTACGAACCCGCATCAAAAATCATCAACGAATCAAGGTTTTCTCATAGATGTTTGACTCCTAGGATATTTAATCCATACCAAAAGGCCCAAAGACTCTCCAAGCGAAATTAGTAACCCCTGAACCAACGATTTCAAGTTGTGCAGCAAGGTTTGCCCAACCTAACGCTGCGAAAAAAGTTCGAAAGAAGGGGACGATAAACATAAGCGATTACCCCGATGACGATGAGTAGCCAAACCATTGGGAAGAAGCTGGCGACAAAACTAAATAAGGGTTAAGTGAGCGGCTGGCTAGAGTAAGATCCGCTGCTCCTTTTGGCATTGCAGTAAGGCCAAAATCGCATAGGCCAAGGCAGCAAAATAAGAGCTTGGAATTGCTGCGAAAAAGGAATGCGGGAAAAACGCACGTATGGACCGATTCCCCGGTACATTTTCGCTGAATCATTAAAGCCACCAACGCTAAGAATCGATGCTCCGATCATGGAGGCATAGAATTCCGGTGGCAGTTAAGGTCCTAGGGAGGCTGAGATTTCGCGCGTGAGTGGCTTTGATGAATTCAATTCGTGTCATAAGGCGGAAGATTAAATAATAAGTGTATCCGCAATTGCAACAAATAGCCTATATTTCTATTGCATTTTTGGGATGGAAGACCCGGAAGACTTAGATGTTGAGACTGAAGACGGGGAGACTCAACTGCAACCGTGGGAATTGATTACGAATTTTATAAAAGGAAGTAGTTAAATTACTTTGGTGTCCACGTGAAACAAAACAATCCTGAAAAAAATACTCTAGTTGGATTTTAATGAATATTTCAATTCTTTCTGAAAACCACCTCTGTTTTGAGTACAGGGTTAAATCATTTGGGTAATTTTTGCGGAAATTTCCAAAAATACTCATTTCTAAGCCTTTTGATCTCTGAGGACGAAATTTGTTGGGAAAGCAGGAGTTTCAAATTATTAAAAATCAAGGGACACTAAGGGCAGGGATGTTGACTAATTAATCATTTTTAGCCCTGCAGAGCTGACATAGCGAAAGCGGTGGTTGAAGCCATCGATGGTTGATCATGCATGTTTTGTACTCAGGCCCTGAAAGGGCAAAATCATATTTTGGTCTCATCCCCAAACATATCGCTCGATCATACTCCACTTTATATTTTTCAAAAAAGCAGGTTATTCATCTGAAAGTTTTGTGAATGATGCTTACCGCTGGTTTTGGATATATCAGTGGACCCATATCGACCTCCCTTGGATTTACCGAAAATGCGGCCGGTATTCCATCTTGCCAATTAGAAATTTTTCAGTTCAACTGCACGCTTTTTCCATCCAATTTGGAAGAATCTGTTTTAACTTCCTCCAACAAACTGCAATAGTCATTCTTTGGATAGGGAGGCAAGAGAATATTGCAACATGATCAAGACTGGCCTTTCGAATTGAATTGGAGTACATCATGATGCTAGTTGCAAACTCCACCTAGGTATTATAGAGTTCACCTCGTATGTTCCTGCGAAATGAATGGCTGTTCTATTTTTTCGTGCTATAGATAATATTGGAATATTAATGGTTTTTTACGACGATTGTCCCATGACGTATTGCGCCCTTTCAGGGCTTTAAAATTAAATTATCCTGTGTTTTGACAACGGCCTAGCGACCGTGCTTCGCTATTTCACCCTTTCAGGGCTAGTTAATATTACTATTTTAAAACCGTTCATGAATGTTTCAAATTACCTCTCGTCACATAAAACCCATAACTTAAAAAAAACTGGATTTTTTTTTTTTAAAAGGTTGGGGTTTTTTTTTAAATGGGGAAAAAAAATATTTCAACTTTTTCCTGAAGCTACCTCTGTTTGAAGTTATTCAGCGGTTAAATTTCATTTGGGTAGATTTGGGGAAATTTTCCAAATACTTCATTTCTAAGCCTTTTGATCTCTGAGACGAAATTTTTGTTTCGAGGCCAGTAGTTAAAAATATATGCCCTTAGATCTTTGTCAGGATATTCTCGAGGAGGAATTCTCTTACTTTGTAACTCGGGATAAGCTGCTTTTCTTCCAATTTACTACTTCTTTTATACTATGACAACGCTATTTTAACCTGACCACCACGGAGCCCTTACTCTGCGAAAATCGATCATTGCTCTGGGAACTGATGAATCTTTTGGCCAGCAAGACAGAGAAGCTAGCCTACCTTAAAACAATTGTTTTCTGGGGATTTGAAAGACGAAAGATCAGAAGGCCTTTGAACTCATCAGGCAGCATTTCAAGCTTGCACGTCCTATGAGGGAGATGCGTTTTGTATTTCTGAAAAAAAAGCCATCAAAGAGATCAATAGCGAAACGAATCATTTTTTGATAGACTCTGTTGATCCGATCATTTTAAAAAACTTCAGGAGAAGGCAGATTTCACGGTAGTAGAGGGTACAGATTTTTTGGATGTCAATACCAACGTGGAGTTTGACGGGGAATTATTATCAATTGCCAAAAACTGGGAATCCTGCTGCTATCATCTAATGGAGCTTTAAAAGGCGGTTGTCAGCAAATCGTGGATCTGGCTCAAAGCCACGGACGAATGGATTTTTGAATAGGGAGTTCAGGTCTTGTTTTTTGGATTAGGCAAAACAAAGTAATCCTGGGCAAGAAAAAGAAAGCACTTGATTGTCTCGTGGCAGTATTGCGAAAGAGATCTTGGTGACATCCATTCCCATGAGGCGACGAGTTGAGTAATTCCAACCAGGAAGAAATCCGCGATTCGTTGGGTGCTTAAAGCTGCTCTTGGAGAGAATCTTTCTTTCCAACGAGTCAGCAGATCCATCGTTGGAGCCATGGCAGCTGCGAAATTTCCTAGTCGACTTAACCAAAAGTACGTTGTGGTGACTCCTGGAGATAGAGGCAGAATTTGATCTTTGGGAGCTTTTCAAGGCAAAGTTTTCCCCGGAATTTTGGAAAAATCGCTATGGAATGGTTCTTACGGGAGGGATCCTTGCCGGAGGCTCCATTATTAAAACTCCTCGAAGCTTGAAACTGTCTTGCCTGTTGCAGGTAGATTGAGGGGACCATTCAATGTAGTCACGAGAGTCAATGTAAATCCATGCACGAATTTCTTCGGATGATAAGAGAAATAGCATTGGCAATTCGGCTTTTTGAAGATGCAGTGGATGAAGACGCTTTGAGTGAGCGGTTGGTTTCAGTTCATTCTCAAACACCTTACCCCGAGGATGTTTCCAATATCAATTGGTTCAAAGCGTGCCCCAAAGAACATAAAAAAAACACATCGTATTGCCTGAGCGAGGATGATCGAATTTGTTGATTGCAGCAGATCGGCTTGATTCAGCAATCCCGTAAGTCGCCTGACAAATTTGGGCAATTCGGGAATCTATTGAGGACAGCGGTTAAAAGCGGCTTAACCTTTCTTTGGATTGGGAAAAGTGGAATTGACAACCCCCAGCATCCCCCCGTTGAGAAGTATGCTCAGAACTTCATGAGCTTAAGGGAAAAGCAAAGGATGACTTTTGGAAATGGCCCGTGATCTCTGATGCTTGATGTATTTCCTATTTTTGGGACGATGATGGTTTTTTCTGGGGGAGGCTGATGGGATGGGGTTCAGGGGGCAATTCATACTACGCAGCATACCGATCCGACCTGCTTTACCAAATTGTAAAACCCAAGCCGGTTGTTTCGACGGTTCTCTTCTTGCTGTTTTTATGTGTCTTCCCAATCGTGTTTCAGTTTTTGGAGATATGTGTGCTGTGGTGCCAAATCCTAGTTCTGAGCAATAGCAGACATCGCT
>Ga0163217_1057370_pt1 | contig 12266 bp, 14 predicted proteins | sample SynspAceP_FD_185933 | JGI IMG/M metagenome (GOLD analysis project Ga0163217, IMG submission 185933) | Saline lake microbial communities from Ace Lake in Antarctica - Synechococcus sp. Ace-P (PacBio error correction) | ecosystem: Environmental > Aquatic > Non-marine Saline and Alkaline > Saline ... | reverse complement strand
GTGTGGCGCCGATTGAGGACTGGCAACCGACGCCACTTCCGGGTGTTGATGCGCAGTCACCGCCACAGCCTTCTTACACAGATGGTGGTGGCCGCGGCCCTGCACACGGCCGTCGCGACAGCCTGCTGGATTTCGACCCCTGCAAAAAGCCCCTCGCCCTCCAGGTTGGCGGTTGACGATCCCGCCTGCTCGCGAACGGCCCAACTGCCGCGGCCTGCGGGGTAATACGAGAATCAACCTGAACGTGGGCTGGCCCAGCAGAAGCGGTGCAAGAAGGGCGCTCGGCGCCTTGCTGATGCTGAGCCTGCCCTCTGGCCGCTGCGTCGAGGCGATGGCCAAGGGGCCCTGCCGGGTGACGGTGAACACCGGATCGGCATCGACGACCAGGATTCCTACGCCTGAATCCTGCCTTCGTGGACACCCTGGCTGCGCCGGCGTCGCCGCTTCAGCGTGCCATGCCCGCAAGGCCTGGCTCTCGGGCACTTGATTATACCAGGCAAGAAACCGCACGATTTCCGCCGTTGCGTTCACCTGTGCACACGGCTTAAGGCGAACACGACCCGGAGCTTCTCTTTGAGCTCAATGGCGGTCTGCTGGAGTTGGCCGACTGCTCAGGGCCCAGCTGCCCGCATTGTGGATGGTGATGGCTGAGGTCGTGCCGCCTATTGACACCCGCTGCCGCTGGGGGAGCGTGGATGGGAACGCTTCGGGTGGCGACCACAGGGGCCGCCGTTGGCCTCGGCGGTGGCGCGCGCCTGATTCCCCTACGTCAGCCGTTGGTGTGAGGGCGGGCGTGCCGCTCTGGCGATCGCCACGTACCATTGGTGCACTTGGTGGAAGGTGGGCTGGTGCCGCCACTGGCGCTCCAGCTGGGGAGGCCGTGGTGTGCGAACGGGCGCGGGCCCGAAGTGGCTGGAGCAGGCCGCTGTAGACGCTGGAGCAAGCAGGCCTCTAAGGCGAAGTTCGCCACCGGCCTTCACCGGCATGCTCATGAGGGGGCGACTGCGGTCATCCCAGCCCCACGCTGCCGCGCTGGTAGCGCGGACGGGCCTCCATCACCGCTCAGGCCGGCGGCGCGCTTCCCCGGGGCTTCCGCCTTGGTTGATGCGCAGGACGACACCATTCAGCTCTGCGGCCTGCATTGGCCCAATTAGGCCCCCCCCCCCCCCCCCCACCCCCCGGTTTTCGCTGGCGCTCCGACCATCTCGACATGAGATTCGCTTTGCGGGCCGGTTTCCCGCTCTACAGGCATGTTGCAGCTGGATGGCGCCAAAAGAGCAAAACAGTTCGGCTACATCACTCTGCGCTGCATGAGAAGGGAAGATTACCTACGAAAAAATACTCACGACAGGAAGGATTGAATAGAGTCAGCCAGTTGATTGGCAAATGCTAGCTGCGAAGCGAATAAGCGATCAAAATATCTGAATTACCTCAATCGAAATTCATTATCCAGATTTCATCGTCTGATGGATTTTAAGTCGATCATGCAAAGCCAGCAGGTTCTGGATCAAAGCATTTAAGCAAATCCCTGATCGGTGGTTGCTCGGCCAGTGCGTCCCGGGGCGAGCGCACGCGGCGAGGCAGAACCTGCCTCCCTTCACCTGGGCAAATCGTGCCCCCTTCGCTTGCGAGCGGGCCCCACCACCTGGCGCGGGGCGATGGCCGGCGCGACCATAGAGGTCGACCGCAAAGGCGGCATGCAGACAGTGCCAGCGCTCCAGGGGCAAGGTCGCGCAGCAGCCACCCCGTCCGCCCAGGCAGGTTTTCACACACCGACCGACCAGCTGGTTAGGCCTCCCGGAACGGCACCCCCCGGGCCGAGAGGATAATCGGCCACAATCGGTGGCATTTGGAAGAATACGGCCCGACCACGGCCTGCTACCAGCCGCTCGGGCGAAGCATGCCTCCTCGATCAAAATCGGCCATCGCTTCGAGGCAATCTTCCAGGTGTGCGGGACCACATCGAAGAGGGCTTCCTTGTCTCCTGGAAATCCCTTTGTTTTGTAGGCCAGCGGCAGCATTGATTCATCGTCAGCAGGCCCTGGAGATGGCCGAGAACAACCCGCCCGGTTCTTTGCCAGCGCACCAGCTTCCGGCACATCCGGGTTCTTCTCTGCGGCATCAGGCTGCTGCGGGTGGCGCACCGGTCGGTTGAGCCGCAACGAGCTGAACCCATCGCTGCCCAGAGGATCACCTCCTCAGCCAGTGGCGGCTGAGGTGCCACCGGTCAGTGCTTAGGCGGCGGGCGCTGAAATTCGACGGCGAAATCGCGGAATCGCTAGAGCCGCGTCGAGGCTGTTGGCGTAGAGGCTTTCAACCCCGTTCGCGTCGGTCTGAGGCGCCGTCGATCGGACGCGGGGGCCGGCCAGGGCCGCGGCGCCCAGGGGGCAGATGCTTCACCCGCCGGCGCACGTCGGCCAGCCTCTGTCGGTCGCGCTCGGCCATCTCAGGTTAGGCCCATCAGGTGGTGGGCCGAGGACAGAGAGGCTGGGCCCGCTGCAATGGGTGTGCCGGGATCAACGAGTGTCGGTTGTGAGGGCTCGCCTGCAGCAGCAGGGCCAGCTGGAAGCGCTCCAGACCTTGATCGATCTCGATCTTCTGGCGCAGCCAAGAGGCGCAGATCCGGTGCCGACCTGACATTGCTGCGCTGCGGCCGGTGTGCAGCTTCTTGCCCAGCGGGCCGAGCAGCTCGATCAGGCGTCGCTCCACCGCGAAAGTGGACGTCCTCGCTTCCAGCACAGGTTAAGCTGCCGGCGGCCGCCTACGGGCCCGCCACCGCTCAAGCCCGGCGATCAGGCCGTCGCCCCCCCCGCCTCAGCGAGGCTGCTCACATGCGCAACGGCCAGCATGCGGGCGATGGCGATCGAGCCATCGAGATCCTGGAGCAGGCGATCGAGCGATCGAGCATGAAGCAGGCTCGATCGCCGGATGCAGGCCCTGCTCGAAGCGGTCGCTCCAGGTGCCTGCTGCCTGGGTTTCCGCTGGCCAGTGCTCAGCCCTGCCTCCGGCTGAGGAAAATCTCCCCTTCCATCAACTTCCGTTGCGGCACCTGGGGCTCAGCTTGACGCATCAGCCGGGCAGGAAGGCAAGCCTCACTTCGTCGCGCACTTTCAGCACCCACATCGAGCATCGTCATCGAGTTGAGTGGCCAGCGCCGACGAACGAGCCAGGCGGGCGACAGCGATCAAAGGATGCCCTGGGCAGCAGACGACCGCGCTGGCGATTGCAGGCATTGGATCAGCCGGTCTTATCGAAGCGTCCCCGGCCCCCGCCGGCGGCTTCACTGACCCATGGTGTAGATAGAGGATGACATCTCCCGGGTCGAGCACCAACCGGCTGGCAGCCATAGTCGCTTCGAGCTGCAGGCCGATCAGCAGGGCGGGGCATCGAGCCGCTTCGACCCGGTAGCCTCGCGACGGACAGATCAAGTGGTGGATTGTGGCCGCCGTTGGCATAGCGCAGCACCCGGCGTGCAGTTGGATCGAAATCGAATAGAACAGGCGTCACGAACCGATGCGAATGGGCCAGTCTTCCTGGGCCAGCGCGTGAGGTGTGGAGGATGCGATCGCCTAGTACATCACCACGACTTGACCTCGGCAGACGCCGCAGCACCTCGGCAGGCAGCATGCCGCGCAACAGGAGCAATCAGCAGGCCGCCCGGCACACCCTTGCCCATCACCATCGGCCCATCACACAGGGCCCAGGGCGGAGGTTTCAGCTTGACGGCCGAAATGCTGGGGTGAGGTACGGGATGGAATCGAGGAAGATCACCGCCCACCTGGAGGCCGGCGGCCAAATGGCGGCTGTCAGCTCGATCCCCTCGTCACGGGCAATCGATTGGGCAGGAGCTGGGCCTGATTTTCCAGGCGCCCGTACTCAGCTGCGCGATCGAGCCGTTCATGCGGCGGCTGCCTCCTGCAGCCAATTCACTTCTCGATGGCACACAGCGGTGAGGTCGGCACCAGCTGGAGTGACGGCGGATGGCTGGCGCTCCAGCTCAGCCCTGGCTGGAGCCGAACACGTACAGCCCGTCCCCACGGGTGGTCTGCGGGCCACGACGAGGTGCCGAACACCTGGGTCTATCACCCAGCAACTGCGACGGTCCGATCGAGCCGCAGGGCCACGGCTTCCTTGCCGTCCTCCACTGGGGTGGAGTTCGCCGGGGAGTGATGGGCCTGGTCTGATCGCCAGGCTGATTCAGCTGTCGCAGCAGGTCGTGGCTGACCGCTCGGCGGCGGAGGCTGGAACTGCTCCTTCAGAGCGCCCATGGCATGGAACGGCGACCAGCCAGGTTGCCCTCGGCTCCCACAAAGCGAGCGCTCACCAGTGCACCAGCGCCAGAACCCGATCAGATTGGGGGAACTGCGCAAGCAAAGCCAGCGAGGCAAGGAGTTCCTGGTGGCGGCTTTGTTCCCGGCTGAGGCTCTCGAGCAGCTGCGCAATCGAGGCCGTTGCCGTGAGCGAGGCGATGCGGCCGAGGCGCGGGGGTGGCACCGTGCGGACGGCGATTTTCCGGGACTCACGGGGCTCACCCTATGGGTCGCGCAGGCTTAGCAAGGTTTATTGGGGGCCCTGAGGCTGCTGCGTTCCCCTGTGGCTTCAGCGCCAAGCAGCGCTTCAACGAATTCGAAGCTGGTGAACGGCCGCAGATCCACCAATGCCTTCGCCGGCCGCCAACAAAGCGGACGCGCAGGGGACCGGCTTCCGAGGCCACCGCCCAGGGCCCACCCGAAACCGCGCGGGCGGCTGCCGTCGAGGCTGGGAGCACCAGGGCCGGTTGAGCCGGCGGCGCTCGCGAAGGCCATCGCCTGCGCAAGCCATTCTGACCTGGCTGGCATTCAAGCACAACACGAATTTCCACCCGCCGCCGAAGGGCGCCAGCGGTCGAGGTGATTGCGCCGCACCTTGCCAGTGTCTTCATCGAAGTTGTGCTTGGTATGCAGCCGGCGCCGTGTCGACCAGCACCAGTTCGGTGCCTTGCACTGGGCCGCCCGATCGCAATCGAACACCACGGCGGCGGATCGGCGTTGGCGCTGGGGTTGGGTCCCGGCCGCCGCTTGCGCTCGTCCCGACCGTGACTGCTGGCACCGCGGCCGCGCGGAAAGTGTCGCGCGGGCGTCAGACAGCTGTAACCGCTGCGCCACGCCAGGTGGCCAGCTTGCCACGGGTGGTGGTCTTGCCGACCCGTTTCCACGCCCACAAAAGCAGACTTGGCGATCCCAGCTGGGGGGCCAGCAGGCTCTGGCCACTGGCGGTTGATCGGTTGTTCCAGCAGGGCCGCCGCAGCTGCTCCTTGAGGAACGGAAGCCTCGGCAGGATCAACCACCTCGACTGTAGCCGGCGGCGCAGGGCCTCCAGCACCTGATCGGTGGCTGCACCGACATCGGCCCGCAAGCAGGAGGCTTGCAGATCATGCGAGGTGCAGCCTCGAGCGTGCGAGTGTGTGTCACGTGCAGCGCGCGGTGGCTCTGCAGCACGCTTTGGGAGCGTAGCGAAGCCCTTGCCGCGAGGGTTCTATCTTCAGTCGCATCCGCGGAGCCGCTCATGCGGCTCAGTCTCCTCACGCGAACAGATGAATCGACGACGGGCCCTGCCGGCAGACGCGGCACCAGCTGAATCGGCATCGAAGCCTGCCCACTGGGTTGGGGGGTTCCGCTCCGGGTCGTCCTGCGCTGGAACCAGCAGTGCTTTGGGATGGAGGCCCCGGGTTCATCGGGTCTGGCAGGAGTTCTGGGGCCTGCACTCGGACTGGCGTTGCTGACGCGCCGCGCCGCCTGCTCCAGGAGCGACAGAACGGTTCGCAGGTTTCTGGTCTGGCCGCGGCTGGCAGGGCGTGGTGGCATTGTTGGGAGGCTGCTGCGGGGGAAGAGCGCCCGTGCGTTCTGGGGCCAGGCCTCAGCGGCGTGGAGGGGTTGGGCTGAGGTTCCTGCCTTGGCCTGCTTGCTCGCCTTGAGTCCGGGCGTAGGGCCTGGCGCGCCCAGTCGAGGCGTACCTGATCAACTCCCCCAGCCACGCCAGTCTCTGGCTCTAGCGGCGCCGGCGCGGCCACGCCGGGCGGCCTGGGAGGGTGCTCCACGGCTGTCTGGTGCCTGCTTGGCTATCTGACTTGGCTCGGGGTGGCGGCTCAGCCTGATCGGCCAGGACTTGCAGGCTCCGCAGCTGGGGCAGCTCTCGTTTGAACAGTCGAAGACCATGGCTTGCTCAGAGAGCGCGGATTCAGGCGGCCGTGGTGACAGACGCCGCAGACGCATTTGATTCTCCGCCGCCCTGGTCGTCGCATGGAGCGTTGGCCATGCTTCCACGCTTCATTGCAGGCCACGCCGCTGGGCGTGCCAAGCTGTAGACGTCGAACAGCGCCAGCGCGCAGGAGTGTCGCCCGGTCGATGCGGCGGCAGCCGGGTCAGGGGCGCCAGCCCTTCCATCACGCCATCGAGGCGCTGATCGAGATCGTCGCGTCGTTTCCAGCACGCCGGCGCCGATCGGGGCTCCGGACGGATCTCCTCCTGAGACGGCGGCGATTAGCAGGCGAGGCAGTTCCAGCTCGCCGAGAGGCGTTGAGGCTTGCTCGGGAGGGCCCAGACCGTTTGCGCAGGTGTTCGGCGTACCCGGGGGATCTGGGCTTCGCCACTCGTCCGTGTCGCTCGTCGAGCAGTTGCTAGCTGGGCAGTTCTGCACACTCCAGTTGCGAGCTGTCGAGCGTTTCACGCATCGATGCTGATGGAGGCTGGCCGGCTGACGCAGCAGGTGGTCGAGGGGAAGATCGGCCGGCGGGCAGGCGCCGCTGATCTGGCCGAGCTCAGCAGGGCCAGTCGTCGGGCAGACGGATTCGACTCTGCATCTAAGAGTTAGGGAAGGGCTTGAGGCTGACTCAGGCCTTTGGTCGGGGGGAGGTGGAGAGAGACACGTGCGCGCCAGCTGGGCAGAAGGCTGGAAAAACTGCGGCTGGCCTTGCCGGCGCGATCATCATCGGGGGCTGACGATCCCCGCGAGGATGATTGTGCGGAAAGTTCTTCAACCGAGAGGTCGATAGTCGCTGCCGGTATGGTTTCGGGCACCACCGTACCAGCGGTGGTGGGTTGGATGTGGGCTCTGTAGGGCAATGAAACACGCTGAGCATTGGGTTCGGGATCCGCTGCTGCAGGGCTGCGCCCATTGACCCCTGGTGACAAGCGATCGCAAACAGCCCCTCGCGGGGTATTCCACCATACAACCCGACGAAGCGGGTGGAAATTGTTCCGAAAGACGGTTTCGAGGGCAGCTGCTGAGGGTTTTGTAGACGGGAGCGCGGCCAGGGGAATGCGCTGCAGGGTTCCCTCGCCGAAATCACAGCAGCAGACGGCCCCAACAATGTTCGCGCCATCAGACCGATCGTCAAATGGCAGCAGCGGGCACCCGACAGGCCACTCCCAAGGTTGATCAGGTCTTGGAGAGAGCGGATTGGGGTGTTGACGGGATTGAAACTGTTTCGGGAAATCGTGGTCAGAAGGCCAGCACGAAACGGCTGGCTGGTCGCCAGCCAGATCGTGGTCGCAAGGGGATGACCACCAGAGCCCGGCGATTCAAGATCGTTCTGAGGCCTTGCGCAAGCGCCGCCTTGCCAGGGATTGATCAGATCTCGGACTTCGATTCAACAACGGTGGGTCCGGGCAGACGGGCGTCAGAAACTGGCCACCAACTTAGCAGCCTCGACGGGAATTGTCTCTGTACATAGGCTGCTACGAGCGCTCGTGATCGCATGACCTGCAGTGATATGTCTGGGTTCAATCTCGCACTGCTCATCGATATTGTGCCGTGCCTCCTCGTAGAGACCGCTGGTTTCCGGCGGAATGCCGTGGCCGGTTCTTACCTGTTGGAGTTGTGCTACCATCTGCTGAGCTGGCGGTTTCGATGAAACGCGCGCCAGGCCTCAAGTTCCTGCTCGTGGGGGGGATGTGCTTGGGCTGGACACCTGTCCGGCCTGATTCGGCCTGCCTTGGACGTAGTTCGCGTCGGTGCACTGCCGGTTATGTCTCGGCTCTGTCTGCTTGCCATCTCGAACTGGCTGACGTTCGGGGCCAGGGCCTGCTCGTTCACTGGAGTCGTGAGTCTCCGTCTACCGTGGATCGTTTCAAAATGGCACCGCGCAGCGGCGAGGGCGACGGCCTAGCAACGGCGGCCAGCGCATCACCAGCCAGCGCAGCTGGTTGCGTGTCTGATCGGGATGGATCGAGCGGAGTCCCGAACGCGGTAATCATAACAGTTCCCACCAAGGGCCATGGGCGGCCCGGTGGTTGTTCAGGCCGCTCGCCAGCACACACCTGAACGAGGCCGGCTCGTTCCAGTTTGCCCCAAGGGCGGCTCGACGCCATCACCTGTGAAAAAGCAAGAAGCAGCGACCAGAGTGAGGCTGGACCGAGCCAACGCAGCAGATTAAGCCGAGAACGTCCGGAGATTTGCAGTGGTCACAACCAAAATGAATGGTGTACGGGAACTTTCGGATGAGCTGTCGGAGCCCCCGAGCCCCGGCCAGCCAGCAGTGGCCCCGCGGCGCCACAGAATCGATGCGGCCCTGGCCTTGCTCTGAAGCGAGGAACGGCCGCCTTGGGTTTGAGGCGGTCGGTATCGGCGCGCTCCGTGCCAGGCGGGAGAGGTTGCTAGCTGCTCGCACGCCTCGCTGGCAACGCTGGCTGGGCGGCAGGCCATCGGCCACGATGACCTGGGTTATGTGCCGAGCCCTCAGCGAACAGTCGGATCGGGATCTGCTGAGTCCGGTGGGTGTACGTCCTGGCTGGGGGGGGCTGGGTAGGGGTCGTGATTACCCAGCTGGCCGGTGGAGATCCGCTGGCAGTCAAGTGAGCCGCTGGCAATGGGGGGCTGGGCGCGGGTTACGGCTGCGGGTGTGGCCGCGACTAATCACCCGTGTCTGATCCGATGGCCCGCTGCGCGGTCTGGTTTGGTGGTTCCGCTGCGCTGAGCAGTCTCATGCGCTGCCGGGGTGCTCTGGGTCGTGTCTGCTCGATCTGTAGACGTGCACGCTGGCTGGACTCAAGGGCGATGGGGCCTCTCCGAGCGAGGCTGAGTCTGGGGCGTGGATTTTCGGCGCGGAAAGACCAGTGCGCATATCTGTGCACCTCGCATCGCGGGGTCGGGTGTGCTCGTGGTTGCTCGCTGAGGTAGCCGCGGCTCACGTCGCGTCTCACCGAACCTTGGGCGGGGTCTAGTTTACCGGCCGATGCTCCGGGCCGACCCTCTGGTCGAGCACTGCAGGCCGCTGCATCGATGCTGACCCACCATCGCGCCCTTCGCTCGGAATCCGCTCTTCGGTGAGTGGGAAAATATCTGCCCCTCTCGCTTCGATCGCGCAGTGTCATTCGCTATATACACCACGACGTCATCTCCGAGAACCGCGATGCAGCGCTTGGCGTCGTGTTATCTAGCGCCGCGGGTCTTGGGTGGGCCGGTTCCGACATCGTCAGGACGTCTGCCCCTGAACCACCAGCCTTTGATCGCAGCGCGATCCCGATCTGCAACCGAAGCCGTGGATGCTCGTCTGAAGCCGAGAGGCCCTGGGCTGGAGCGATCAGCACTGGGGAAGGTCAAACTGCGGGCCTCCGCCCTGCGCCGCATCAAGCCTGAATGTGGCGCCGCAATCTGGCTGGCTGCCGCGGCGTTTCGGCCCCTAGCTGAATTCTGAAACGAATGGCAGCCATTGGCACCGCGGCGTGGATGCGCAAACTCTGGCGGCTGGCCCTGGCCCTGAGGTCTCGCATGGCCGGGGTTGTGCTTGCCGGCCGCGGCCGGGGTGCCCTGGTTGCCCTAACCTTTTTGCACAGTTCCAAGACTGGAATCTGGCTGTTAGCATTGCCAGGGCCGCCTCTCGCCTGTTGGTCTCGGCAGGCCGAATCGCCCGGCTGGCCAGGCCTCACGGTCAGTTGCTGCCGGAACGATCCCCGGGCTGGGTGTTACTGGCCGAGGCCCGCAGTGCGCAGGCGAACAATCCGCCTGGCCGCATTTCCCTGGCAGGCCAGGAAGCTCGACCCGCAATCCCGATCTGGTTCGCCCAGGCTCGATCGCTTGCGACAGGCCACGGAAAGGCAGCGTCGGGCCTCCTGCCGAACAGAGCCTGAAATTCGAATGGAAAGAACGCCCGGCGCCTACTTCGATTGGGCAACGCCCACCTTGTTGCTGAGCAATCACCACGAGTGCCTGGGCCGCGTCGGCGCGCCTCGGAGCTGCGCAAAGACTTCGGGAGGCGATCATACACAGGGCTTGTTGCTCTACGGTGGGCCGGCTGACGGCGATTCGAGCGCTGGCGCCGTTGCCTGAAGATTAATGCAACGGCGCTGGAGCGATGGTGGCCCTGCCACGTGCCCTGCACACGGCGGCGGTTCCGCTCCAGAATGGGCCCCAGCGGCTGCCATGCGAAGCCGTTGGCGATCGAGCTCGCACTACGTGCTCGAGTGCCTATCAGAGAAAGAACGCTTTGGGGGAGCGTCTGCGCTCAGCGCCCAGACCCTTGCTCGCAGCCGGCTGAGGTGCCGGCTTGGACCCGAGCGAACGCCAATTGCGCCGGCGCACCGATTCTGGGAAGAGGCTGGCGAGGGGGGCTCCCGAACCAGCTAAGCGAGCCCCAGGCCGGCCCCAGCCCACCAGACGTGATCTGTAGCGCTGAGCCCTTTCCGCCTCAAGACACCTAGGACCCGGATGGGCTGAGGAGCCGCGTCTTGCCCGATTGCCTCCTGGCCATTCATGGGATTGCCAGCCTCCTGACCTCCGAGTACGCCCCATGAGCCGTGATTCCCGTGAGGCCGCCTTCCACCAGATGTTGACCAGACCCAGATGGGCTTACCAAAGGAAGGTAGCCAAGGCAGATTCTCTTAGCACCGATGCAGAGCTGGTGTCACCACCCAACGATACGGTACACCCGCCAAGGTGCGGGGTGGTGGGTGATGGCTCAGGCAAATAAATCACACCAACGGAGACACCAGCATGTGACTTCTGACAGACTTGGTGGGATGGCCGCCAGAACACTTTCAGCCGTACACCCACACACCCGCTGACTTGGATTGGCACAAAACACAGGCAAACCTTCCAACGGGGCTAACCGGTACCGATGACAGATCCCCGCCCTGACCGGCACAGATGCGCTACAAAACGGAGATCCACGGCTGGGCAACACGATCCGACAAAGGGTGCTACAGACGAATCAGAAAGAACAAGATAACGTCCGAAGTTTTTGACGACCAATTTCCCGAAAGCCCTCAAAGCAGGAGAACGTGTGCGGCTGTGTTCACTGTTGCTAAAGGTTGACGGGGCATGCGTGGCATGGAAACGCATTTCGAACCTGGCCCGAGGTGGTGGTGGAGGTGAGTGTGATGAAGAAGTCAGCCCGTGGAAAGCCTGCTGAGCTGGTGGGACCGATTTCGCCGGTTGAGGTCTGGATGGTTTGCGGGAATTTGAGGGGGGCAGTTGATGGGGGGTGGCATATCGAAGGAGTCCAGGGGGAAAGGGACGGGGCGTGGTTTGTTGATCAGAAGTTGGCCCTAATCAGCTCGGAAGGAGAGCTGTGGGTGGTGCTGGAGAGCCACTTAGCGTTAGTGAAATAGAAGGGTTACGGCATTTCTGTTTGAATTGGGTATTGCGTAGGTGGATGCTTGGCTCTGCTATGGCATGAGACGACCTGATTGGTGCTGGCAAAGCGCGTAAGGAGCTATTTTTGTAGTGTTTGGACACGGCTCGAGACCGAAGGCGATTCGGATGATACAAAGAGAGCGTGTTGACATCTGTCAGTCACCGAGACAGCTGTATTGCCCCGTGCGAAGTTATACCTATATGAACAGAGATTCACACCTTTTCACTTTTTGGTGGAATTCGCGTACGGCTTGTAGTCCGTGGTAGGAAAAGTAGTGGATTAACCTGTCAGTTCCAGGTGGCACACGCTTTGCTGTGGCTTTAGCTACAAGGAAAATTGTGTTTATCGTGCTGTATGTTCCAGAATAAATTCGGACCTTAACTTTAGAAGATTACCGCAATGACGCGAACACCCACCGAGCTTGAGGGTGTACCTTAATTCAATGGAAGGGATGGTTTGAGGAACCCATTTGTTTCATTTCAAAGATTGGTCGACAACAGGTTTTTTAGACCAGAAAGAAAAAAGGGTTTTTGTGCCCCTATTGTGGCCCGGCCCAAGAATCCCATATTTTTTTTGGGGAAAAAAGGGGCCATTTTACTGAGCTGAAAGGCCTATTACCTGTCTTCCGCATTCGTAAACCATTGATTCTCTCTCT
>Ga0163217_1025267_pt1 | contig 12266 bp, 13 predicted proteins | sample SynspAceP_FD_185933 | JGI IMG/M metagenome (GOLD analysis project Ga0163217, IMG submission 185933) | Saline lake microbial communities from Ace Lake in Antarctica - Synechococcus sp. Ace-P (PacBio error correction) | ecosystem: Environmental > Aquatic > Non-marine Saline and Alkaline > Saline ... | reverse complement strand
ATGGTAATGAACGATCTCCACCAAACAAGGACGTTTAAACAATGAAAATGAAGCCGTATTTAAAAAAAACAGGAGATTTTGGCATGAAGCCGTTTCCAAGCTTATCTCGCCTCGGTAAGTTATGCCGATGCACAGTTTGGCGATTAACTCGTGCCTTTGGAGAACAGCCCAATTATGCCGATAAACACCATCATTGTGCTATGGCAGCGATTCAATGGGTGGCAGCTTGGGGAGAAAGGAACATGGCGAAAGGGCACCTTATGGGAAAGAAGGTAAACCAGGGTTCACTAATAATTTTATGACCCTAACAATAAGCGAAGGGCGATTTTGTGGGCAAGCGGTCAGCTTATTGCATATTTATTCCACCTAATTGAAACTGTGCCGGTGTTTACCGCAAATTGATGCTTTGGGGAAGGAGAAAAGTTTGGTTTCCCCAATCTAATCGACCCAAGGCTAAAGAACCAGCCCGGCTATTCAAGTTTATCTCCAAAATTTTCATTCGATAAGGGGTAAGCGGTTTTCGATATACTTCCTATGGAAATGAGAAAGAGGAATTGTATGACCATGAAAACAGATCCGAATGAGTGGAAATATCGTCTGACGATGAAAATTATCAAAAAATAAAAGGAAGGCTTAAAACATTTATACCACCAATGGCCCAGAAGCCGACCAAGGGAATTCTATAACCAAACAAAACCAAAAGTAATAGTGCTATGAACTAAGAAGACAAGCATTACACTTTAGTTAGTTGGCCATTCTGATTACTTATGAGCTCATTGCATGGGCGTTAAAACCCGCCTAAGAAGGAACAAACATAAACCCCACATTATATTTAATTTCTGACGGATGATCAGGGGGTGGACACAAACTAATCCACCGGGCCGACCGAATATTCCAGAATCGAAAAGTGGGACTATTATGAAACACCGATATGGATTTACTGGGCTGAATCAGGGGTGCTGTTTTACAGAAGATATGCCACCACCCATCTGTTCCCCATCGACCGTACAGTTTAATGTTTGGTCAGGAACGGGGCTTAGGCACATTTACAAATAGAGATGCTGGATGGTATAAAAAACAACCATTGGCTTACTATTCGAGAGCTATTAAAAAGCACATTTCCTGCTTATAGAACTGGCTCATTTTGGCAAGTTGGCACATTTGCCATGGAACCTAAGGATGCCGGTTTCGAACTACAATTGATGGAATGGCCTCCAATAGTAGGGGTGAAATTTTTGGTGCATGGGTTTTTAAAATATTAAGAGTATACAAGGGCGCTGATAATACATGGAAAGAACAATAAGGAGAAAATCTTCCAATGCTAAAGGGCAGGTAAAACCAAGCGGACATTGGGACGATTAGAAATGCCAGGATATTTTTTGGAATCACCAAACGTGACAAAGATTTTATGAAAAGAGTATTGCCGAGGGAAAACCTTTTATATGTTCAGCTTTCGCACTATGCAGTTCACCTTTCTTAGTTTCACAAAAAGAAAAACTATGGAATATTTTAAGAACAAAACCGGCTGAGAACGACATACAAATTTCCGGAATGTTTGGGCCATGCTTGAAAATTTGGATTACCGTGTGGAATGATATGGATTTTGTTAAGAGAGGGAGATGAAGACAATTACTATATCTTTTAATGGGCGACAAATGGCGGAACGTTATCCATTGAAATCAAATGCCGTAATCGATGGGATAGATAAGAGGTAATGCTTATATCCACGGAACACAACTCTCAGAATCCTTTGCCGTGGATGGAAAACACTCCTTCTACGAAGGGTGGTTTAAGGGTATCATTTATGGCTGTAGGTCCAGGAATCAGGCCAACGAGTTAGCAGAACTCCAGTAAACTGGTTTAGACTTTTTTACCTACGTTTACCGAGCTGCCGGGGGAAATGTTGAAATGACAGAGGCAATGATGGTGGAAATATAGGTATGGTTCTTACACTCCAATGAAAATATTTGAAAAAGTGGATCGAACAGCGAATTACCTGATTTTCATCAAGCCGTTCTCACCGCAAACCACCGGGAGTTGCATACGAAAAGGATGTTTTAAACTAATTAAATATTAGGTCCAAGAGACAACAATACAAGATACACACCTAAGTGAGCTGTCAATATAGGAGAAGATTGGGAACCACGAACATAATCGAAAAATATCCGGAAAATAGCAAAAAGAACTGGAAACAGAACTAATTAAAGTTCCTGACCAAAACAGATGCGGAAACCGGAATACGGGATATTGAAGGCAGCATTACTATCGTTTAATGGACGATTTGAAGATATCATCTGATGACCGACGAATGAAAAGTTAAGAAGTTTTCTAATCTGGTTTTTAAAGCGTTTGGGGACACATTATTAATGAAGGAACCTCAAAAAAAAAGAACTAAAATTATGGGTTTAGGATAGAAGCAATTTACAGGAATTCGTTAGGGGCATCCCTGATACTTTCACTTTTTGCCGGGTATTATTTATTAGGTAGTTGTGAACAAAATCCTTACCAAAGTGTGACTCGGTCTCCTTATTTCTTATCAATGTAACTAAAGCCCGAATTTTTTAGTCACTCGGTTGGTATAACAGGACAAAAACATGTTTTTTTGAAAATTTCAATCAGTAAATACACATTGGGTTGGGCCGAAGCGTTAAGTGTTAACTGTAAAAACGATCTGACTTTTGATATTGCTGCATGGGGAGCTTTCTGAAAGGGAGTTACAAGGTCTGAAACTAGAAGAGGCTTATAGGATATGTCCGTACATAAATTTCTTAGGGGTCCTGGATGCAAACAGAGTTGAGCCGGCATTATTGCTCTGTTACGATTTTAGGGGCAAGAGTAGTAAATAAGCCTACCATTCCAATTATGGGTCTGCAAAGAACGAAATCCTGTTCCTGGTCTCTCTGTATTTTGGAAAAGGAAGTAGAGGGCAGCTTTGAGGCAAGCAGAAATTGCCAAGGTAGCAAAAATTGGCAAGCCATGTAAAAGTGAAAATGTTCGGTATTAACCGAAGTCGATTTTTGGCAACTTGACCAAAGGCACTCGCAAATTTTTTGGAAAAGAGACCTTTTTAATGGCAGATGCCAACAGGAGCTATATAAGCTTGGAAAAGCATTGATGATTGGCCATAATTTTAGAAGGGATTACAAAGCAGAAGGAATTGGATGCTATGGAGACCCGGCCGAATTAACATCGGGAACAGTGGATAGGCCTTACAGTCCAAAGTTGAGTTTGATTTTTCGTTGATTCCCGATCGTCCGATGCGGCCTGCCTATAAGGCACTTTGACTTTACGTTTGTTCCGCCAAATGGGGTGATTATTTTCAATATTTCATCCAGATACCATGTGAACTTTTTTAGGAGGCTGTTGAATTGGGCAGGAAATCATGGCATTCGAGACGGCGGGCCTAATGATCGGTTGGTAGCAGCCTCATGGTCCGGCCTGTACATTTTTTTATGGCAACAATTGGCCATTTGGGTTGGGTGCCTCATGGTTCGAGCTATTTGGAAAAACCACAGAGTCAATAGGTATTACCAATGTGTAAAACCAAATGTCAAACAAGATTAAATGATAACGGGATGGAGTGGAATTACTGAGCTGCGTCCTGGTTTCGGATTGAAATGGATGAAACAAAGCTAAGAACAGTGGGCGACAATTTGTTAGACTTGTATTAGCCAAGAGATAGATATAAATGCAAACACTTGAATTTTATGATTACGAATGACATTAACGAAAGTGAAAAATTACATAAAAATTAATGCTGTTGGCATCGTTTTAAGTGATAACGGCTATGCCGGGTTAAAGCGCAACAAGGGAAACAGCCGGCCGAGTTGGTTTATCCCTTGCTCGATGCAGCAAGATTCACCGCTGGTTTTACTTTCTCATCGGGCAACTCGGCCATTTGGGAATTGGTAATCCTTAAGCCGCGCAATATGGGGCTTAGGAGGAGCTCTGGGATTCGGGATATCGTTATAATAGGGTCATAAACTTTTTTTAGTCACATTCACGCATCGGCAATTGTCGGTTATTCCGGTACTTCCTGTAACCGGAATTATTAAAGCGGCATTTGGGAGCGAAAAAATATTGGATTCACGTTATCCCACGACAAATGAGGTGGTCAAGGCGGGCTATCCTTCCGCTAGACTTCGGGAAAACTCTGGTATTCAAAGCTCGCACACTACGGCCACAACACAACGCGTCTGTGGTTTTTATCACGCTATAACCTATCCTAGGAAAGGAAAAGTAGTTCTCCTTGATTTGGGAACCATTTACTGGGGCCAAGTGGCACAGGAAAAAGGGTATGCCAAAACAGTCGGTAAAAATGAGATTGCCGGGTATGCTTAATGGAAGGCAAACGCGAAGAGGCCCGGAAAGCGACCTATGTATTTATTATTCAATCAAGTTTGATACCCCTTTCGAGCCTTATTTGCGGGCATGGGAAATGGGAATATTGGACAAGACCCAAAAAATTTTCGAAGTTAGTGATGGTGGGGGTCTATTGTCAATTTTAAGGGCAAGGAAGCACAGGACTGTGCAAAATGAGGTCATAGCACATATTTTCCTTATGTAAGTACGGAACAGCTAGACTAAATATTTGCTAAGTGAACTCCCGCATTGGGATTTTGACAAAGTGGGCTGGCTGATTGCCTTTCAATGAATGGAATAGTTGGTTGGCCGTTATCGAATGTGATGGTGGGTACCGAAAAACACAGTCTCGTTTTTATACTGATCTTTGATGCTCTGCAAGGCCGGCGAGGATTATCAGCGATTTTAATGGGGGAAATTAGTGATATGAACCGAGGAATCTCCGCGTGTTGGACCCAAACCATTGGATGCCCAATGGAAAGCCGAAATTCACATTATAATTCTGATTCCTTTCTGGGGTGCACAATGGACATAAATACCTTATGGCATTTGGTGTATCCAGGAAGTTTCAGAGGGATTTGTGAAACTCTAATGCTCATTGATGCTACGATGACGGTGTGGGACTGACTTCCACGGGCGGTCCATCAGGGGGGAAATAACACTACCCGTAATGACGGGGCATTCGTCTACACTTTTATGTAAGTGCGTATATGAAAGGTATTCGGGGTTTTGATATAGGACAAGGCTTTATGAAGGGTAATTGCGTAAAAAACGCATTGCCTCGGTGCATTATGGGCAAGAGCCGGTTATGAACACCAATACAGGAATTAGGCGGTGGTCTCACCTATTATATCAACAACGGATATGCTTTCCGTAATTTCCAATCCGGATAAGAATAACGCATTCCATAACGAGGGAGCGGGCCAAACCTTGGAATATGCCTATCAAGATTGGTTTGTTTGTTCACAATATGGCAAGGCTTTGCGGTAAAATGAAGATTGCGTCACCTTTTTTCCAACAGGGCCAAAAATTATCAAAATTGTGTGGGACATAGTTTCAGGCTGGATGAGGCCGAGGGAGTTAGGACCGGGTAGTTGGATCGAGCCATTCAATCCTATTTTGAGCCCACCATGGTTGTGTGGAAAGTACCGCCACACAATCTTACTTGGTTTCGTGCCTTCACGATATGCAAGGCCTTTTTGATCTGATGAGGTGGGTAATGAAAAGGCGCCCTTAATTGAAAACCACAATTTCAGATTAGCAATTCTTCACGATTTTAATTTCAAAATCCTTTAAATACGGACAAATTTGTTAGAGAGCGCTGCAGTAACACAATATTCTTATTACGGCACCAACCATCCATTGAAGTCGGTTTTATTTTTTACTATGCGGGAAACCTGGCTGACACAAATATTGGGACCGTGAAGTAACGCGAAAGAAATTTTTACAGCCATTTAGACCAACAAATTGGATATAACGGTGATGAGGACCAAGGGCTGATGGGATCCCTGTCTTGTTATGTGAAATGAGCGATTGTTCTGAAGATTGAGGGGAGGGGCCGCACTTAGACTAGTTACGAAATTTGGAAGTCAAATTTTCGATAAAAAATAACAATCAAACTAGATTAAAGAGGTTTTTCCAGGAGGAGAGTTTATAATTGAAACCAAAAACAATTCTTCACAAAACAGATATTTCCAAATCTGCAAATTTTGATTGGGAAAACGTCTTGGAAAGACTTTGGTTCTTATCACGATGAAATTGACTAAAGGGTGGTTAAACTCATTTTAAATATGGGCCAGGAAAATAATAAAAGTTGGGGTAGTGATCCTAAACAAACTACACTAAATCCATGTCTACCAGAGTCAAAAACTTAGGAATAGGAAATAAATAGAAAGTTTTAAAAAATGATGGAAAAAAATGATTGGCAAAAGAATTGACAAACAAAGGTGTAAATACGTAAGTAGATTTGAATTCAGGAATTCAATTCCGCAAGTAAAACTCCTTGAAAAATGGCAAGTATGTGGTTATCAAGCAGAAAAGCACCGGAAGGGTAGGATTACTTCCACAAGGGACCATGAAAATACTGTTTTTCTTTTAAGAGTTATAAAAAATTTAGAGAAAGAAATTAACTGGTAGCTGGTCAAATTGCATCCGTAAACAAACCAATATTTATACTTTTATGGAAGCAATGAAGCTTAGGAAAACATCATTTTAATTTGAAAGTAATTCGAAATTGACCGTAAAACAAGGCATATGTATTATAAACAATCAAATGAAGTTTTTACTATTATTTCTAGTTCTGGCTTCTGTCATCTAATGACCCAAAAGGGACCTATTTTGGAACCGGAATTAAAAAATTGGAGAGGATTACCAATCAAAGCCCATAATTTGGGTTCGTTTTAACGGAAACCACCCTCACGAGTTGGATATGGACGCCCAATGCCAATTTGTTACATACAAGGATCCAAAAAACTGGAAAAAATGATAGCCGAAAGGGGGGCCTGACGATCAGTCCGGTTGTCGATTTTCAGACGGGTATAAATAATTAAAAACTATTCAAGGGGCAACACCGGAACCAGGGAAAAGTTCGCTAAAATATTAAGACAAAGGAGTGAGGAGATTGGAACAAGGGAGTGGCAAAATGGTGAGCCCAAAGCTGCATTTTTCCACCACAATTTAAATTATCCATCTTTCCCCCGGGAAAGGCGAATATGATATTATTGGTGGAAAAGCTGGGTCCGGTTCAAAAGGTAATTTAAAATCAGCGCATCAATGAAGGGTAGCTTTTAAAACTGCGCCAGCAAAGGGAATGTTGCCTGCCGACTGTAAATTTTTATTAGTAACCAACGGGCACATTTCTTATTTTCTGATGTGGACAGTGATACGGTATAAAAATTTATCAAGTTTCATTTAAAAATTGCGATCCTTAGTTTTTTGTTCACACGAGATATGCTGTATACGATGATTTAGGGAAAACGGCAGACGTGGCTCGTATGGCACTGGGATAGAATGGTTAGTTTACCCCAACAATATCGATATCATCGGCAGGTAAAAGGGGCCCCCCACAAGTTATTTATAAAAGATGATCATGATTACTGGAATGAATGATTTGCTTACCCAGGAATTGGAAAACCAAAATTTATGGGGAATTTTAACCTATGAGCAAGGCACACAAATTTTTATTGATGCGAGGTCCCTATGGGCGCATAAGAACATACCGACTATCGCTGGGGTAAAGCCCTAACAGATTTGGTTTGCCGGCAGGGGGCGGCGGGACTATAAGAAGTGAAAACACTATGCCAGATGGCCAGAAAAAAACCGATAATGGGGAAGAACAAATGGATTGGTTTCAAAAAACAGTTATTTGAATAGATGCTAACTTTAAAGTAGTAAATTAGCCCTACACCAATTGGATTGGTCCCGATCGGGCAAGAAAAATGACAATCATGCGATATCTGGGTTTCAGTCTGAAGGGAGATGCATAAGAAAAATTTATAGGGGAAAACAAAAAGATATGGTTACCGTTGTGGTGATCGTCATTTTGGGCAATTACGTATCAAAAGATTTCAAAGAAGAGGTACTTGAATTTAGTGTGGCCCCGGAGGTAATGCACATGCCGGAGGATGGAGCAGGTAACTTGTTACCGGGAACATATTTACTTGAATGTTGCTGGAGGATTTTTAGAAGGCCAACAGTTTGTTCCCGTGAATGGGAAGCCTACCTAATTTTCCGTTCATTATGATCAGACGGAAATTGTTTTATGAATATATGAATAAAAAGTAAAATCGAGGAAACGATGAAATCGGAAGCTCTTTTATAAAAAACTACTCGGCCGGATTTTCAGCTATGATGATCGCTCCCGGTTGTGGGTCCTTTGTCCCCAAAAAGGAATTAGCACTCCTACAAGTTTTAGGCTTACAGACCAGACAGTTTTCTTGGCCCCGTTTAAACTTGATTGTAACTCCCAATGACGGGTTTTATGTAACTTACTTTATTATGGACGTTGTTCCTTGGAGCCCTGATCAAAATTTTTTTAACGGTGGTACAAACATTACCATTACCAGGGTCAAAACTTCGGTTTGGGGAGATCCGGCCGGAAGTTTGGTCGTGATAGATCTTGACAAATGAGACTATTCAAAACCGTTTATAAGACCAAGGCAGTGGTCCTTTCAATTGGGGGCAATGTTCAATGGGGAGAACATCCAATACGATACCTGTATTGCAACGACCTTACTTTGATGCATAGGCCGGTCGTGTTTTCGCATAGATTTTGGAATCAGTTGTTGCCAAAGCTTTTTCTGGAGCAAATATGTATTATCCCCGATGAAAAATCAATAATAAAGTTCCTTAACCGTTCTGACTATGAATATCCATCAATACGGACTATGGCGTTCCAGACCGGGTATTTGGAAAAGCCGGATACCTTTCACTTGAAGCGGGATATAAAACTGAAGGTCTTATGGCAAAAACGAAATCTGGATACCAATGAAACAAAAATTACTTGGTAGGATTTGATAAATTTCTTGAAAAAGGTTTGAAGGACCTGCAGAGGACCTTTCTTATTACAGTAGAAAGTTTGCCCTATCTATATCGCATTCCAAAATTAACAAGGCAAAACACTCGAATATTTACAGGTTTACCTAGAGGGCTAATAGATGATTAGGAAGAGAGCATCGCTGGTTTTCCTTGAACATGATGGAGGTAAATCTGAAACAATGCCTAACCCGATGAGCATTGAATCAAAAGGCCCGTTTTGGAGGAGGAGGTAACCACCCAAACTTGGCACCTGATTGGCGAAGCATATTATTATGAACTGTATTCCTAGTATGATGGGTTCATGAAAGATATGCTTGTTTCTGTTCAATTTTAAAATACGGATGGATCGGATTTAAGGTAGCTTTCTGAAATGCATAGGGGGTAGGGACACCATAGTGTCAATGCGATTCAAGTTATTTATTTGGCCGATTAATTATCCCAAACAAAAAATGGCATTTCTTCTCCAAAAAAGGGCCGAGGTTTCCTATTCGATTATTAGATCTTTAATACGGACGAAGAACAAATGATCTGTTCGTGGCGTTACGGAATGTGGGCAATAATGGGGAAAAGCATACAAAAAAAGGGAGGAACGGGAAGTTTCATTACAAACTAGACCCGGCATCCCGTGTGGAGCCACAATTACGATAAGTTTGTTTATGGTGCCTCCCGAAGGAAAGACAACAGTATTTATCGCTTGATTGAAAAGATGTTATTTAAAATAGATTGAGAAGTAGCATGTTAAACCAAGCCACACAACAATGAGGCAGACATTCTTTAAGGTTTCTAATATATGTTGTACTGCTTTTAAATTAAACTAAAATTTGAAATGAAAATCTTTACATAAAGGGAATACTATTAGTTTGCATTTCATTACTTTGTTTATGGGTCTTCAAATGCTTCCAGAAAGGCCCAACGTAATAATAATTTATTACGGCATGACCAGGGAACGGTAGAATCTGAATAAGCTATGGTTGCTACCGATTTTTTGGTAACACCCAAAACATGGATTAAATTAGTTTGAGGATGGTTGTAAAATTCACCCAGTTTATGCTTCCCCGATTCTGTTCCCTTCTAGAGCTCTTATTTACTTGGGAAAAAAACCCACAACGAGGCAGGCTAGCCGGAAATGGGGTGCTAATCCAAATAGTAATAACGGGCTTCCCGGAGAGGAATTACACCATGGCAGAAATGTTTTAAAGATGGCGGCTTATGGCCACCGCTCACATTGCGTAAGTGGCATTTAGGATTAATCAACCAGAAATGAGTCCAAACGCCACAAGGTTTGATTATTCATTGCGACACCTGTTGGGCATGCATCGATAATTATTCGCATTACTTTATTGGAAATGGTCCAAACCGTCACGATCTCTACCAGAACGCGGAAAGAGGTTTTTTTACGATGGTTGCATTTTTTCCTGACTTAATGGTAAAGAGGCATCATCCTTTTTTAGAGCAGAATACAGACACGCCTCTTCTTTATGTATTTTGCTATGAACTTGCCGCATTATCCATTATCAGGGAGATACAAAATGGCTCGAATATTATCGTGAAAAGGAGTTGGCTATCCACGCGATTTATATGCTGCATTTTTCTTTCAAACGCAAAGATGAACGTATTGGTCAACTTTTAAAGATCGAGGAAATTTGGGGTTAAGCGACAATACTATATTGGTTTTTCAGTCGGGATAATGGACATTCAAAGAAGGAACGCGCTCAATGGGGGTGGGGGAAGTACAGGGAATTTATCGAGGTGCAAAACAGTGTTTGTTCGAGGGGGGTATTCGGGTGCTGCAGCAATTAGGCTGGCCTGGGAAAATTTCCTTCAGGCGAAGTGCGCGGACAATTCGCTGTAAATACGGATTGGATGCAACTCTGCTCAAAATTGTGTGGAATTCAATTAGATACAAGGAATTAGAGGGGTAAGAGTTTAGTGCCCGTAATCAGTAATGGCAAAATTCAAATTACGCTACACACGTTGATGGGTTATTGCTGGGCATTTCAAGGGACATGTGTGGGTTGCCGCAAGGAAAGTGGAAATTATTAGGAAATCCTTTACGATACCAGTTCAGCGCGATATACTTTTTCAGAAAAACTGTTTTGCGTGAAATTTTGGAGGAAAAGATCCTGGGAGAGAAATATCTAGCGGCGAAGTTATCCTGACAAGGTTAAAAAGGAACTGAGAAATCAATATCGTAAGTGGTTGGTGGAAAATTAAAAACAATTTGAAGCATTTTTTAAAATAAAAAAATTAGATAAAATGAATTTTATTTTAAAACAATTGTCTTCCCTCCTCATAAGCTTGGTTTCAGCAATCAACTACTGCCACAAGATCGACCACCCAACATTGTTTTGATGATGGCCGGATGATATGGTTACGAGTGTTTGAGTGCAAACGGAAGCACTTCATTTACAACACCCCTTTTTTAGATTAAAAATAGGTAAGGATGGAATACGGATTTAACTATGCCATTTTCGCAAACCACTTTGCACCCACCATCCTGGTTAAAAATAATGACGGTAGTCTATAAAACTATCGGAATTATTAAGTCCTTTGGTTATCTGGATGTTAAGAAAAAAACTTTTGGAAACCTTTTTTAAAAGATTCGCACAGGTTTACGCCACCTGTGTAGTGGTGAAATGGCCAAAACTGAACGGATGTAAATTCAAAATTTGAAACGCCTTTGAAAAAAGGAGATGCTAAAGCGGCCCACCAAAACATTTTGGTTTTTGACGAGTATTGCTTATTGGAAAACTTTATTGGGGGGCTCTTCGGTTGATCGTTTTATGGCGAATTCCCCAACGTATACAAAACGGAAAGCAGCTTAGTGGACTGGAAGAGGGCTATGGTCCCGAATTGTTGGTGAGCGATTATGCTATTAGATTTTTATGAAACACGCTAAACAAAGACAGGCCATTCCTAGTCTACTACCCCATTGATTTTGACACATAACCCGTTCCTTTCCTACCCACCCGCACTCCAAGAGTGGGAAAAGACAAAAAAAATAAGCGGGGACTACAAGGAGACAAAAAGGTTCTTAAAAAGGGAACATGGTTGGAATTACCAACCGATAAAAATTCTGCATTTAAAACTGGTAAACACCATCAAAAGAACTTTGCTTCAAGATTGATTACGATTTTTAATCTTTTACCGCTTTGGACAAATTTTGGGGGGAAAACCATTTACAAGCATAACTTACCCGAAAAACATTTAAATTGGGCGCATTTTTTAAGGGAGGTTAAGGGAAAAGGGAAACCCATTTGGCCCGAATTTTTGGGGCGGGGAAAAAAAAAAAAAAAAAAACCCATTTTTGGGGTTTTTTTTTTTTTTTTTTTTTTTTTTTTAAAAAAATTTCCCTTTTTCCCTTTGGT
>Ga0163217_1090967_pt1 | contig 12267 bp, 17 predicted proteins | sample SynspAceP_FD_185933 | JGI IMG/M metagenome (GOLD analysis project Ga0163217, IMG submission 185933) | Saline lake microbial communities from Ace Lake in Antarctica - Synechococcus sp. Ace-P (PacBio error correction) | ecosystem: Environmental > Aquatic > Non-marine Saline and Alkaline > Saline ... | reverse complement strand
TTCAACAAAAATGTTCGAGCGTGAAAACAAGCCGGAAATCCTTGCCCACCAGCACCTCGCCCCACTCGCCAGCTACCGTGCCGTTAAAAACTGCGTTTTACATTCGATCGCTTTGTGCTGGTGCCGTTTGGTTTTCGCTGGTTCATTTGATGGTGACCCAGAAGGAGAACGCGCGCGAGGGTAAGGACTGTCCATCTCCTTTGCCCTCGTGAATCCGATGTAAAATTGCAAAAAAGCCCTCTTGACCGCGACTGGTCACGATCAAAGCCTGTCGTCAATGTGTCGGCTGTCGGTCTGGACATAGAAGGCGTTTTAAACGTAACCATCCGCAGAGAAGGTGGTGCATCCTGGTCATACAGGGGTAAATGGCTGCACTTCGCCGGGGCGCTGAGGATGGCTGCGGCTAGGCAGTCAACAAAAGGGTAGGCCGATTTATTCTTGTTATATGCTCTCGATAGAGTCGATGGCTGGACGGAATGAAAGCGGTCAGCCGATTATCGGAAAGCCTTTCTCCCTGCCCCTTCTGCCTAGGACTAACCACTGCTCTTTTGGTTGTGGTTACAAAGCCCTGCCCGTCCCGGCTTTACAGGTGTGGGTTTTTTCCGCTACCTAGGGAGGAGTTTCCGCTGACCAGGGCGCAGACCGCGTCGGTCGTTTCCAGAGTTGCTGTTGTAAGGGCTTTGCCACTGCGGCCGGTTGCATTAACGCAGGGCCTCGCAACTCTGGCAAGCAGGCTGGCGTCGGTACGCCCCAGCAAGCTGTGCCATAGCTCTCGAAACGCGTTCTTCAGTGGAGTTCGCCGCGCCTTCTAGCACGACAGCCAGGACGCTCCGCCTGAGCCTTGACGTCGCAAAGGGGATGGCCGCTACCCACTGTGCTTGCTCCAGAAGAAAAACTTGGTCCACGGGCGGCGGTTATCTGCCCCTTGGTCGTGACTAGGCGACTGAACCAGAAACAATAGGCCAGGCCACCCGCAAAAACCGGATGATAGCGAGCCACTACCCATGGTACCCCAGTTGTTGCGGGTGCGCAGAACTGTTCCAAAGAACGGACTTGCTGCAGTTGGGTGGAGCGGCCGGCCCAGCCTCACGGTCTGTCGCGCCCGGCGCTTGGGTGCCTGGACATAGAGCAATGGACTACGGTCGCGGCGCGAAAGCACTTTTGAGACACCGCCGCAGCTCGACCCTCCCTCGGGCCAATAGCCGCGAAGCGTCTCGGTCCAGCCAAAGCCGCGGTGCAAGCCCAGGGAACCAACTGCCGCCGTTGGCTGCTCGAGCGCACTGCCGGGGCCAGCACTGACGTTTTAACCAGGAAAGCAATTGTGCCTGCTCCCTTAGACGTTGCCACAAGATCAAGCCGTTCCCCTGTTCATGACGTCTGACGAACAAAATACAGGCCGCCAGGGCATTCAGGCATGCAATAACCAACGACAGATTTCTGCGCCCTCTCGGAAACCATCACTGATCCAATGCCGACAGACAAACGATAGGCTGGCAACTGCGCGGCCTGTTCTGCCTGCCAGCCGGGTACAGCGATGACAGGTCCAGATCGAGGGCATGATGGTTTTGGCCGGCCCTGTGCATAGTACTGACTAACGCTGCGAAGTTAATGCTAGCCAAAGGGTTGCCCGCTCGCCCGACGGGCTGAACAAGGCAGGCTCAGCATACCGGATCCCCGCTGCCATCTATGTTCACCCCGGATAACTCAGCACTTTCGCACCAGGGATTCCGATCTGCAGCCGCCCAGCAGGGACTGCAGAAAATACCGTTGCGCTTCGGTGCTTTTGCCCCTGCGGCCAGCACCAGGTCAAGCGGTTCTTGCAGGCTTTTGCGGACGGCCGACTCAGGCATCACTTCCGGGCGGAAGCTCCAGCATTCGCAGTCCAGGGTTAAGCAATCCAGGTGGTTCGGTCGCTTGTTCCTGGAGGCTGGGTTGTTGGTGCCGGCCAATCGAATGAGGCCCCTCGCCACAACAATGGTGCTTTCTGAACTGGTACGCGCCACCCTCAGCCCTTGGCTTTTCTGATAGGCCGGTCAGCGTCCATTCGGTGCTCCTGGCCCAGTGCGCGGGGTGATCAGGCTGTACCAAGCAGCAAACTCGCCGGCTGCAATTTGCCCCAGCAAAAGCTTCGCCAACATTGAGCGTTAACGGGCAGCCGACTTCGCTGGAGGTTTCGAAAAACAGTGCTTCGATTGGCAAAACGCATCAAACGCTTGAGCCAGCACTTTGAGCCACTCGACAGGGGAGTCGCCCTGGGGACCACGGGAAAACGCCTGATTCAGCAGCCGAGTGCGGCAGGCGCAGGCCAAGACTGCGGGTCCGTGCCCTCCCAGCCAATTCAGCCACAATTGCCAGGCATTCAAGCAGCTGCGATAGGTTCCTTGAACTCAATGCAGAGGCTCCAACTCAAATAGGAGCAGCCCCTGAGTTATCGGACAGCTCATCATTTCCGCACTCGAGTTCGGCCACCAGGCCGCGCTCACCGGAGGCCAACCCAGGCGCCCGCAGGGCTTAGGCGTGGGCGATCCATCGCACAGCCACGACCTTTGAACCGTCATGTAACAGCCGTCGAGGCCCGTTTCAATGGGATAGACCAACTGTCCACTTGGCTTAGTGTGGCGCCGGTCTGGCGCCCGTAAAGCCGGCAAGGGAGCTTATGCTCGGCAAACAATTTTACATCCGGCCGTGGCGGGCGCATGCCGGCGTTCTTGCCCATCCGGCATGCGTTCGCCAGCGCCAGCAATGTTGCTGGCGATTTATTCGCGTGCAATACCATTTAGCATACCGGCGGCTCGCGTAGTGCTGTCGGTTGAAAGTGCGCAATTGCAAGGCCAAGGGCCATCGTCGGAGGCCTGTTCAACTTGGCCAGCGTTACCGGCGCTGAAACGACTCATCGCGGTGTTCAGGATTGATTACCCGTACGGCCAATGCCGCCTTTGCATTGCAGTGCGTCAATCGTCCAGGGCGGGGTAACGGAACTTCCGCATCGATGACCTGTCGCTCGACGCCCACCCAGCGGCTGAAGCAAGCAGCGTGCGGCCAGGCATATCGGCCAAAACTGGGCGATACAGATTGAGTCCGTCCGGGCTTTACACTGAAGAAGAACGGGTGGTTTCAGCAGCGGTTGGGCTGGCGTTTGGAAACGCCCGGCATTAAAGGCTAACAAGTGCTGGGGAATGAGCCAGGTTTGGGGATACCGCTCCGAGCCCCATAATAACATTTGTGTTCCAGCAGGTGCGCCAAAGACCGAGGTGGCTGGCTGGCTCGTCAGTGGCTGCCTGCGTCTTACCTGAAGCCACGCATGAAGCAGCACTGGCGCGGGGGGTCCACTAATCAATAGACAGCGCAAGCCATGGCATGCTGATAAAGGTCGATACTTCACGACCGTTCATGGGTGGAGTATTCAGCCAGTGAGATAGGGTACACGGGCGGCCTCCTGTGCAGGCCGCGGACGGCCATTGGCGAGGCAAGGAATTAACGCTATGGCTAAGGTTGTATCCGCCAAGTACCACCAAAGTAGCAAGCGCCTGACACCAAAAGCATTAAGCCTGATCACGCCCTGAGCATCTGCCGAGCCATGGCCCGCAGCTTGCCGGGCTTTCAACGGTTTATTAAGCACCGGGATCCCCAGTTCGCGCAGGGTCTGCTGCACAGTGTCCACTCGATCGGCAGTGATCATTGATTGCCGGTTACCGTTCGCGCAACAATGACTGCGCCAAACGGCTCACTGCCTTCAAACAACCATTACGGCCATCGTCCAGGTGATTAGTCGACCAGAATCGCGTCTGGAACCGATCCACCGCAGCTGCCCAGTGCGGATTCGACATTTCAACGCCGACCCGCACATTGCGCCCCATTTGTTCCAGCAGGTCGCACATGCCTTCAAAGAATGATCTGCTCGTTATCGATCACCAGCAACAGTCGCCCCGTGAAGCGGCTCGGGCCCCAGTCTAAGTTACGCTCCAGGATGCCTGAAGAGGGCAACGTAAGGCGGAGCCTGGCTGGCCAAAGGACACAACAGAAAATACCAGAGCCCCGCCCGACCCGGGAACGCACTTCCACGCGCGCGCCAGAAGCGTGACGATGCGGCTCGGACAATGGCAGGACCCAGACCCACACCCTTGCGTTTGCCCGTTGTTCTGTCCGGTTGCTGGTCAGCGCGGTTGTGAGAGCTTGATTAAAAACTCCTTTGAAAATTGGCACCGAACTGGGCGGCAGGAATCCCGCGTCCGGTATCCCAGACCTTTGGATATTCGCACCCCTATCCCCTCGGCGTCGAGCGGCCCATCAGTTTTTACCCCGCCTTGATCGGTTATAGCGGATAGCATTACTCAGCAGGCTTGCGCACAATCCGGCTGAGCAAGCCGCCGTAATCGGTATGTATCGCCCACACCGTCGGGTTGCATGCGCAAGCTCGACACCATTTTGACTCCGCGAGCCCCTGGAAATTCGGGCTACCAGCGGTTCGATCAGTTTCGGCAAGACGTTGAATTGCCCAGTTCAGGATTGACGTTACTCTGTCCAGCTGGCGATTATCCAGCAGGTCGGTGAAGCATATCTTCGGCCGCTTTCCAGCGGCGCCTGTGCGAACGCTCGACCAGTTGCGCCTTCGGCAGGCGGGCAAGTTCTGTCACGCAAAGTCGAACATCAACAATCGCGCGGCATTCATCGGCTGCAAACAGATCGTGGGCTGGCGGCGGCCAGATAGCGATTTCCTTTGCTGGCGTTGGCGTGCTCGGCGCATCGCGGGCGGTCACGCAGATCGAGCTGCCACTTTCATTCACGCTCAATGATCTTCGTAGCGCAAATTGGCGTTCAGCGCTTCCCAGTTCCTGGGTTACGCGCTTGCACGCGTCGCTCCAGATCTTTTCATTCAGCCCTGCAGCTTGGCCTGTGCGTCTTGGCGTTTGTTATGTCAGCCACGAAGGCCTCGACTACAGACCCTCGACATTCAGGCTGAGCAACATATTGATACGACATCAACGGACTGACCATCGGCGGCGTAACAGGCGGGTTTCGTAACCTTGCAGCTCCCCTGGCTCGTTAGCGTGAGGGCCGATGGTCTGGAACTTCGTCTTCGCCGACCGACGAAGATTGCCGCCCAACTTCCCTGATGGACTGTTAAGCAAGCGCCTGAAGCATCGGAAACGCCAGCATACGGGCCAAGGCTCGATGTGAACGGTACAAAAAAGAGCCCTGTTCAAGCCCGGCCTGAAAAAAATGCCGCTGCCAAGCGCATTTCTCAAACAGCCCATTTATAAAACGGTTGCGCTCAGCCTCAAGATCCTCCAGTCGCCAGCCAGCAGCTCTGGGTAGTAGCTTTTTACGCGACGACCTGCGAACCGAGCCCCAGCAGACCGGGTAGAACTTCGCGCGAGGGTCAGAGGGGACTTTCTGCATACACTACCTAAACATCCTGAGACTTGGACTTCACCGAGGATTGGTTAAGTGCAGGGGTCGTGGGCATGGCAATGCACAGACACATCGGGAAGGTCGGGCCATGCTTGACCCCATGCATGGCCAGGTCTGTTCAAATCCAACTGCTTTTTCAGTTCAATCAAGTGCTGAACAAACCGCTGTTGAATTCGGCGTATGTCTCAGCCCGCGGGTAATCAATACCCAAGGTCTGGGCCACGATTTTGAAAGCGATCAGGTGCCGATGCATATTGAAAACGCCAACCACATTTTGCTCTACCAGAATCGCGTTACATAAACCATGGGGCAGATCGCAAAGAAAGCCTTCCAAGGCTGTGTGACATGGCGCGTGCACGGCACCGAGGATTGCGTTGGAGAACGCCAGCCCCGCCTGCAAAAGCTTGCCGAGCATGATCTTCTTCGCGCAGAACGATAATCCTTTGTGGCGTTCTGGATCATTCTCCACCCAGATTGCCGTTGATCAGGGCGCATGGCTTCCAGCGCCGTGGCGCGTCAAGTCATCGGGCCGCGTTGCCGGTTAGAAGACGAAGGCTTCAATCGCATTGCCCACCAAATGCATCCGACACCGTGCAGGCGGACCAGGAACGAGTCCATGGTAGAGGTGGTTTCCGGATCCAATTAAGCGATACATCCGGCACCACGGCCTTGCTTGATAATCGAAAACTTCAACCTTCTCCTGCTGGAATGGAAATAATCCACGAACTGCCGGACACACGGCCGAAGGTGCTTGCCGTGGTAGGTATCATGATCAACGGGGAATGGCGCCACGTAGGTGTCAAACGCCTTTTTCAAAGGTAAGAATGTTGCGGTCATGCGCGACCACAATGCCAATGGCCTTTGGCCGCAATCCATGGGGCTACCGCCGCCCTACCGCAAACAATAACGTTACATCCAGCAGTTGCTAAACCTCGCCCCTGCATGTCTTTCGACGCGCGGGTTGGCCGACACTGAGTGAAGAGCACGTAATCAATGGCCTGATCCTGGCAGGCTTCTGCTCAACATCAGGCAAGCCACCATGCGGCCAGGACGCCGGGATCAGACACTAGCAAAAACCTTTCTGGCCCAAAAAGTTAGCGGCGTTAGTTGGCACGGTTCTTGCGTGGCCGGCCTTGCACTCGAAGATGAGTTTCCGGGTGTAACGAAATTGCGGTATTGACTTATATCGTAAGACTGGGGTTTCGACTGCTTGTTGTTGTCCGCCAAGAGTTACCTGATTTAACCCTGGTCCATAAAGCGGCTGAGCGAACCCAAACCGTTTCAAACCCAATTAGAACGCTGCCGCGCAGTACGACCAAGTAGCGCTGAAGATTTGCTCGCAAGTCGCATGGCTGTGGGCGAGTAGTTCAACATGAATACCGATAATAAACTCGGCACGGGGTCATCCAGTCAGCCGGTCTTTTTCTACTGGTGGTTATACGTGCCTTTTGCCTGTTCTGGTTGCTGGTCAGCCAAGCCACATCGCAGCAATCGATGACAGCCAGATCCAGGCACTGTTTCCCAAAGCTACCCGCATTCGAACCCAAGCAGGAAGGACCCGCCGTTTACAGTGTTTATCAGCTTTGACGAGTTGCTTGGCTATGCCTTGAGTCCCAATGATTACCTCCAGTCAGTTCAGGGCTTCTCGGGCAAGGCCTATCCGCCTGGCTTTGATCGGATGGACCCGCAGGGTGTGCTCAGCGGTGTCCACTGTCGTTTGAGCACCATGAGCCGGTGGTTTCTTCCGCCTGGGCGAGCAGGCGCTGTTTGATTTCGTTGCACCAGTACCGTCAGCAGCATTATCGGCACCGCCAATCGTTCGTCGGGGGCCGCCAGCAGAGACAGTCGACGGACTTCCATTACCCAGTTCGGATGGCGTAAGCAAGGCCACGGTGTCCGTGGTTATTCCTCAATGAAACAGTATTGGCCGCCGCCATTGAGCGTCGCCCGCCAGCTTTTTGAAGGGATTCCCGCCAGCAGCCCGTTGGCCACGCCTAAAATGGGATCTGTTTGAACCGCTGGATTGGCAACAGTTTGCGGGAATCGCCAGCACCTTGCAACCGCTGGGAGATTTCTCAAAGCCGAGGCAGAGGCCGCCTGGGCCAGCGCCTGGCGTACTTTCCAGCCTTGCAGATAGACAGTGCCGAAGCAGCCATTCAGCACAGGTATTTTGCCTATCTTCAACACGCCTAACAGTGGTCGAAACCTACTGGGTCCAGGACGGAATTCGACAAGCTCAAACACGAGCTTGAAACAGATGAGCAGGCTCTGCTGGTGATCTCTGATGGACTCTACGGCTTTACACCAGATGACTTCACTCCGCGCCCAGCGCGCCCAGCAGACTTGGTGTTGATGCCCAGAACGACAAAGCAATCGAGCTGCACGATATTGAACTATAACAATGGCGCCATATTGGAGCTGCCTCAATACTCCCTGCGCGACGGCATAGCCACATATATTTCCGGATCAAGCCACACGCCGGCGTTCAACCCTGCCGAGCCGGCTGAACTGCAACTGAACGTCAGCCTCAAAACGCAATCACTGGTCGAAAGATTAACGCCGCATGTCCAAAGCGCTGACGCTAGGACCCTTGCCCTGTTCGATATTTTCAAACCCGCCTTGCAGCCGGCCCAGCAACCCCATCTGGCTGCGCATGTGGCCAGGAGCGCGCATGGCAAGTAGGGAAGTTTTACCCTATTGGCGCTGGTACTCCTGACGGGAGTGTTCTTGTTTCAAACACCGATCAGCCGTCACAGCCGCGGCCTTTTTCATGTGTTTCGTAGCGGCTTTTTGGTATTACCCTGGGTTGTTTCTAGGCTTGTATGCTCAGGGGGCAGCTATCCAGTAGTGAATTGAATATTCTCACCCTGCTGGCTGTCGCTGGGCAGGGATTTCGAACCTCAGCGTGTTCCTGATGGACCCGGTGATATTCGTTTCTGGAGCTTTAACTTTCATCAGTCTGTTTAATCTGGGGGCGGGGACTATTCTTGCGGGTTGGTTATGCCGTTCGGAAGCATTGCAGGAAATCCTCGGCTTGGTTGGCCAAAAAGGCGCACATAAAACAATGAAGGTCCGCAGATCCACTGCACCGCGCCTTGCAATGGTATCAAATTATGCTGTTTTAATCGGGCTTGTTGATCACCTCTTAATTATCTCGCCTGACCCTGGCGGAGCGTCTCGCCGAAATCCGGAGCCGGTTCAAACTCCCATCACCCTATTCTTCCCTGCGCACTGGCCTTTTGTGCTGTATGCGCTGGCTCTGTTGGGCTGGGCCTGTTCGTGCACAAGTTCTATTGCCGCTTACGTCTGCCCCGTGGCGCTGGCTTAGCCATGTGGGGGAAGTATCACCTGTTTTGCCTGGCTTCAAGCGCATCGACGGCCTTGCGGAAAACCCTGTCAACACTGCAAGGAATCACTTGCGAAATAGGGCGATCAACCGCGACGGCAGCATCGATTACAACGAGTGCATCCCAGTGCCTGGTAATGCATTTCGTCATTTTGAACAATCAAAGCCAGTGCGTACTTCAATCAGTTGCTGCAAACAGGCGGCCAAAGCTAGAAAACGCGCAACAACAACCAGATCATCTCGACCGACAGCCTGTGGCAAAACGCCCGCCGCAGCGACCAAAAAACTGAAGTCACCAGAACCACTCGTCAAGGACATTACTCTGAACCATGCACCCTGCCTGCACTCCGTAACGGGAAGCAGACCACCGAGAAAGCGAAGCTGTGGCTCGGATTCTGTCGCGCCTTGCGGACCCCTGTGTGGTGGTAATTGGTGCCACAAGTGCTGCCGCTGCTTCCGGCGGGTACCCACCGCAGACGAACAGTTGCGTATCGCCCGGAAATGGCATTCCAAGTGCTGGATGCCTACGCGGTCTACAAAATTGGGGTCAGTTCGAATGAGGCATTTTGAGCGGTATCGGGGTGCTGGCGAGGCTGGAAACCGTCAAGGCATGCTCAATATAGGCACATGTACTCGCGGGTCCTCAGCGTGGGAAAAACCAAACCGAGGGCACTCTTGTGAGTACCAACGCGCCGCAGACGCAGGTGATTCCTATCGCGTCAGTTCGAAGTTGCCGAGCCTATGTAGCACGGGCCTGGGGCACTCAGGCCAGATCCGCAACAGGCTGACTACTGGTATCAAACTGGCTGCCGAAAAAAAAAACGACAATAGTGATGTCTCAGTGGTTACTCGGAAGCGGCTCTATGATCGCGCCAGCCGGCTGGGACGGTCTTAGCTGGAATAACGCACCGCCGCCGCGGACGGGTTGGCCACCCCCAAAGTGCGCGGCTGTTCTCGCCGAGACTGAATGGAAACCAGCCGTCACCGCTGTTGCCGGACCAGCAGCAGCGCGACGTAATCACCGGATCACTTGCCAGCAAGTCGATAAGGCCGCTCGCGCAAAAAATGCGGTTGGGCGTCATTGCTCAAAATCGATGGCAAGAGGCCACGTATTCGGGTTGCGGTACCCAATCAGGAAAGCCTGGACCACTCTCAGCAGGGGACGAACTCAGGCACTCTGCAGGCTTACGTTCGGATCAAGTCGCATAAGTATTGGCAGATCCGCAGCAACCACCCGATTTTTTTTGCTGGCGGAGGACCGGTATACTGGGGTTCTCACAGATTACTGAAACCGTGACGAGCGCCAGGCACACACGCACCTTGCTTATTGGACGAAGCGGGCGGACCTATCGCATTGACGGGAGCCAGGCCCAGCGTTCGAGTCATTGTGGGCTGGAACATCAGTGAAACCCCTCAATGGTGGACCTCCAGGTTAGCCTCGGTTTCGTGTGCGTCAGGTATGGCGTGTTGCATCCAGCATTGGTAGAAAGCCAATTCTTTCCTTCAAGGACATCGCCAGGGTGCCCGGCGCGCGGAGGGAAACCCGTGGACGCTCTTCGGCGAAGGTTAACATTTTACCGGCACGCCCTGCTCTTTCGCGCTCTTGACATGCGTTCGGTCTGCCTCGGTAGCACCACCCCCGTCTGCAATCCTGGAAAAAGATGACGGGCGCTTGCTGATCTCGGCGGCTCGCTCAAGCGGCGGAAACGCTGACATTAACGCTTCTGGCACATCCGCAGGGTCACGATCAACCAGTCGATATAATCGGCTTCCAAACTGGTGGAGTTGTTGAACGCAACCGCAACGGATCGCTCACGCCATTACGGGCTCGCCGCTCGCCGAAAAGCGGTCACCCGCTGCGGACAAGGCTGCACAGCGTGGTGAGCCACCCGCACTCGAGCCCCGAATAAGATTATTCCCAGGCATTTCCAACACGGCCTGCGTGACCAAGTGATCAACAGCCGCCAGCACGTCCTCACATCGACCCACACCCATGCCCCCTTAGCCGATGCCGGTAAGCGACCAAAGCCACGCTGCCACGATATTCAAGCTGCAACGGCGAAACCGCGCTGCGGTCCAGTACTGTATCGGTTATCCAGATACGCATAGGTGGCAGGACTTGTCGGACCGCCATGGGTAAAAATAGCAATGCGGTGGAGCTGGCGACGCCTGATTGCGGGTTGCTCGACGGGAAGAAATACCCAGTGCGGTCTCACCGCCGGCCACTTCGATAAAGTTAACTGCTGCGGTTGCGATACTTTCCTCGTTGCCGCCAGGGTTGCCCGGTTTACTGCTCGTATGATTCTGCAGTGCATGGTCCGTAAGCAGATCAATGCGCAGTATTGCTGGCACTGCACAGGGCCGACGGCCACGCCATATAACCAGCGGCCGTTACTCGCCAACGAGCGGAGCGCTGGTAAAAACCATGGCTAGCCATGCTCTTCGCCGCCCAATGGCTTAATTGCCGCAGGGCCCAGATGCCCATAAGCCCCCCTCCATTCCAACTGAAGGGCCAGACCTGTCATCGGGTAGTGCCGAGGAATATGCGTGGATTCAGTTGCCAGGGCGCTTGGGGTGATCGGCTGGTGGCTGGGCACGGGACTCCAAGCCGCCCATTTCAATTCCCGCAGCCGCCAGGCAACCAGTACCCCACTGCGGTTCAAGTCAGGCACAAAAACAAGTCCCCCGAAGGAATCGAAATTGCGGCTGCTGAAAAATTGGCTTCGGGCTGACTTGCCTGGGACTGCCACAGACGAAATCGATTTTTTATTGACAACCTGCCGCGCTCATTGAGCACAGCCGACATGGAGACGGGGTGCGTTCCAGGGGCAAAATGCGGACGATCCCACTCGATCCAGGCCAGGTCAAGGCATCCGGACTGAGGCAGGGGCTGTTGTAGAAAATCAGCACCTTCAGTGATCACTTCACGCTCACGGTGTAACTGATCGCCACCAGCCGATGGCCTTCAACTGCTCTTGCCGTGTGGCACTCCTCCAGCGCAATCAGGACGCGCGCGCATGGCATCATTCACATGTGCGCCGTACGGCAATCGCCGCGCCTGAGTCAGCGGCTCGGCCAGCCTAGATCCTTGCAGTCCCTGCAACATAGATTGCTGATCGCTGTCGTTGGACAAAAGCACCAGGAAGCCAGAGCAAGACACCAATTGCACCAACCGCCGTATTCCGTAGACTCGATCTGCGGGCGCTATAACCCAGCGGGGTTTTAGGCAGCGCTGGGCCGGCTTTCTGTCCACTCATGAATCAGGCTACGGACCGTCCTCAGGATGAAAATTCAATCCACAGCAGACGCTGCTCGTCGCAGACCAGATCAGGGCATAATCCACTGGGCTGCTGGCGGACCGCCTGCGGCAGCACTTCATGGAGCTGGTCCAGAATCCGGGGCTTGTTTCAGCTTTTGCAGATTTGATTCGCGAGAGTTGCGTTCATCTGAAACGTCATTTGCCTCTATCGGGGGGCTGAGTAGGGTTCTTGCCTCGGCACGGGCGCGGC
>Ga0163217_1057500_pt1 | contig 12267 bp, 8 predicted proteins | sample SynspAceP_FD_185933 | JGI IMG/M metagenome (GOLD analysis project Ga0163217, IMG submission 185933) | Saline lake microbial communities from Ace Lake in Antarctica - Synechococcus sp. Ace-P (PacBio error correction) | ecosystem: Environmental > Aquatic > Non-marine Saline and Alkaline > Saline ... | reverse complement strand
GCTAAACTTATGAGCAGAATTGTAATTCAGTGCCATCCAAAAAAGAGGCATATCCTTTTGCTCTGTAATCTTAAAATTCATATTTTCTAAAAATAAACGGCCAACCCATACCCCTTTTTCTACAAATTAACTTTAGCCCCTCCCTTTTGGCCCAATTTACAGTACATTAAAGATTTATTGGTCGCCAAATTCCTAGACATTTTGGCCAAAGTCTTTTTTCCATCGGTTTATTTAAAAAAATTTTTCAGCCCAATAAGGCTCCTAACTAATTTTATCCAATTCTTTTAAGGGATTTTTTTAACATAGTTTTTAGTTTAATTGTAATAATCTAAAAAAGTTCGTACTTATTAGTACTAAACTCATAAATAAAATAGTCATGAAAAAAATACTCTGGAATAGTTTTCTTGATGCTATTTTGGTGTCCGCCACCAAAATTGCTTCTACAAAAATTCAAGCCCAAATTACCCTTGAAGGTACCTGGGAACTAGTAAGTTTTAACAATACGATGGCAACGACTGCTAATAAAGACATTCCTCTCGGAAGGTTACCGTCAAATTAAAATCTAGTATTATAAAGTGAAAAGTTATTGGCACGCTATGTCTCCAACGATTCCATTGAATTGGTTTGGCTTATGGTTCCTATGTCGCTACGGACAGTTACATTGAAGAAAAATTGGAATAATGTTCATCCTCTGGAGAAAAGTTGCCAATGAAAATATTGGAATGGCACATGGAACCAAATTGGAAGGTGATAATTACAGCCAAATCTTTATTGATGCAGATGGAAATCGTATTAATTCCGAAAAATTTATAAGCGTTTAAATTTAATATTGCACCTTAAAACTATTTTCAATTAGAGGATTCTTAAGATATTTGCGGTACACATGGTACCAAATAAAAAACAAATCTGTAGGTGGGATAATAATTCCAAAATACAGATGTTTTGTTTCCCCCAATAAAGTGGAGGGGCGGTATTCAATAATTTCCACATCAATTTTTGACTAAACCTTCTTGATGGGTCTTCTACCTAGCCAAGTATCTTTTTCAGCATCCAAGGCCGCCATACACCTGTTCCAGCAGCCGTTACCGCCTGTCGATTACTTGCTTTTATCCTGACATTTCTCCATGGCAAAAAACTCCGGGTTTTACTTGTTTTTGTAGATTTACCTTGGGTAATAAATACCCTGTTTCCGTCCATCCATTTCCAATTGTCCCTTAAAAAATATCCTATTTGGTTATGACCAATGCAATAAACCCAAACGGGTAATGCAATATCCTCTTTTTCTACTAGTGGACATTGATTGACCATTCTTAAGCCTTCTACCACTTGATCACCCAAAACGGTATCCACTTCAGTTATTATAACGGATTTCAATTATTGTCAAGCTATTTACCCTATGTGCCATAGCTTTTGAAGCGCGCATTTCATCCTTTTCTGTACAACATGGTAACCTTTTTACAAATATTGGCCAAAATAAGACGGCCTCTTCCGACGGGCAGTATCAACCTGCTCCCAACAATGCTACATTTCCTGTCCTTTGTAAAAGAAACCATCACATACGGCACATGCCGATACTCCGCCGCCACGTAGCTTTTGCTCGCTAGGAATTACCCAAATATTTGCTTGTAGCCCCAGTGGAGATAATTTAACGCGTTTCTGCTTCAATAATTTTTGTTGTCATCTATGGTAACCTTATGTATTGCCACCTACTTATCACTAAAATCCACAGCAAGTGGCCATACAAATGCGTACCTCAGTTACCAAAATCTTTCAGCTGCTTTCTTAATTGTATCATCATCGTTGTGCCGTCGGACCCGTCTGCGATAACCAGGAAAGTTATCAACCTCTGTAGTAGTTAGTCAATTTGCCCCCCAGGTTTCCATTCCTGTGTACAATACGGTTTTAAATCTGCCTCTAGACGCATATATTGCCGCAGTATATCCTGCTGGTCCCGCAAACCAATAATCAACGTTTGTTAAACGTTCTACTTTTTTCTGCCATAATCAATGTCTTCATTACTTATTTAGAAAGCAAAAGTAGGATTTTCAATAAAAACTTACAGCAAAAGTTTATAAAAAGTTATTATAAAAGTAGTGGCTTAACTATGGTTAGTTTTAAAGGCATATTAACCAAAAAAAAAAATCCTATGTTATTTGTTGTGAATTGGAAAACCTGAAATTTGATTCCACTGAAAGAAACAAAAAAACAAATTCAAAATTACAATCTAAGGTTTTTCAATTCTGCGAATCGTGCTCAAAATAAACTTTTTCACTCCTGTTATTCTACAGACTACTTACTCCCTTTACCCATACTCTGTGTTCTCGGTTATAGCAGGCCAAATCCATTTAACAAATAATAGATTATTCGAAAATTCTGTCAATTAACAGCTATCCCAAATGCAATGAAAATGGCACGACAAGAACGTTATACTTGTATGAACCAATTTGATTTATGACCGCGTTTTTAAAATAGGATTTTCTAGAAAACTTATGCTTATTCTTAACCATGACCAGAAGTTGGGCATTGCTGCTCAGATTGAATATTATTGATCGCTTCAATAACTCCTTTGATCTGGTAGTTCATGGAACCGGTGTTCCGTTTTTGAAAGCAATGGTTCAATTTTTTCTTGTTCCTTTCCTGTTTTATCGCAGTAAGTTCATAAACTGCGTAACAGACAGTGCATTTATATCTATAGTTGATTTAATGAAATTCCGAAATAAGCAATACTCTCTCAGTAAGGCTAAACTGTAATCAATTTCGTAGTCTGTTGGAAAATTTTAAAATGCTTTTTTGGAAGTCTCATTATTCATAAGCAAGGGAATGGCCAGTACTGGACATTTAGCTCTTTTAATGGTATGCACTGTACTACTGCCCCAAAAATATTTCCTTTGCTCCCGTAGGCTCCCTGGGTCCCCATTAATTATAAGGTCTATTTTCTTACGCTCCACAATTCATCTATGGCCTCCATTAATACGCTAAAAAGCACTTTGTGTAATAAATTGATGTCTGGATTGTTATTTAATTTGAAATTTTTTTGATTTTATTTCTTCCATTCTGCTTTTCTGAATCGCACGGTAAATCTCCAAGGCCTAATTGCCCTGGACTATGCAACAAATTACTCCGACTGATTAAAATGGCCGGGTGTATAAGGTGATGCAACAATAAAAACTTTACAATCCTCATTCTTAAGCAAATGCACGGCATAGGAAATTGCTCCTGTATTGCATCTATCCGAAAAATCTGTGGGTTATTAAAATATTTTATTTCGAAAAATATATTTAGATTATCAAAAGTCAATGGCACCAAGGTTTCTAACCTAAATGTCATACATCCTAAAAATCTACCAATGAATAAATTATCTGTTTAACTTGATTAAAATTAATTCCGAATAGCGATTATTATTAAGTTCTTATTAAATTTAAGCAAAATATGAAGCGGAGATATGATTTTAATCAGCTCTTTCTAGGATCGATTTACAATTATTTTACGACATGCAGATTGGCTTCAATATTTTATCAAAAATGTAAAGAAAGTATTGCATTGCCAATGCTTTTGATATTCTTGATTGAAAGGCCAATAAAGTGCTTTAAAGTATAAAACACGGACAGGATGAATTTTATAGACTATACAAAATATTGGGTTTGGACAAAAGTGCCAGCCAAAGCGACATTAAGGCATATCGAAAATTGCCACGAAAAACACCATCCAGATGTAAACCCCACGACAAAGAGGCAAGAAAATTAAGGAAATTAATGAAGCCAACGAAAGTACTTTAGGGCGACGGAAAAGCGTAAAAAATATTTGACAAGTACGGAAAGGATTGCAACATGCCTGAAAGAGTTTTGAAAAGGCAAGGGCTTCACAGGGTTCGCCCAGGTGGTTAGAGGCCAAGAAGCTCTTCACAAAATTATGAGAACGCGATTCTCAGATTTTTTCGAATCTATGTTTGGAGGGTCGGTAATTTTTCGGGAGGGGAAAGACAGGTTTATGAGGGCAGGATTTAAATGCGGAGTTGCAATTACATTCATTAGGGAGTTTTTTACCCACAAGCAAACACTCAGTAAACGCGTTAAAAAATATTAGGATTACGGTTCCTGCCGGAATCGGAAAATGGGCAAACGATTAAAGATTAGCGGAACATGGTGGACCTGAATCAAGGAGGGCCAAAATGGTGACCTATATATTTAGCTTATGCGAATCATAAACGATTACGCCTTTAAAAGGGACCGGAAACAACCTTTACACTTCCGTTGAGCCTAGACTTCATACACAGCCATTGTTGGGTGGAAAATAATTGGTAAATACTTTTGACGGACAAGTAACAAACTCAATGTTAAACCACGAAACGCAGAACGGTACCAAAATTAATTAAAAGGCAAAGGGTTCCCTTATAAAAAAATATGGTTTACCCAGGGATTTATATATAACTATAACCTTGTTACCCCGACTAATTTTAACACCGAAAGAAAAGCACTGTTAAAGAACTAACAGCGCCTAAGAAAGAATATGTAAGTGGATAAAGAAACTGATCTATGGCCTCAAGTAAATAAATCACCAAATTTAATAACATGGAACAGGAAATATACTAATTACGACTTTCTGTTTAAGTCATAAAAATTGAAACCCATTTGTATGAAACTTTATGAATTTGGACTAGTAGAACATCGTTTGTTAAAGAAAACGTTCAATACCCTCCCCATTAAGCAATTGCCAAGCAGAAAAAATAATTAGGCTCTATTTCCGATTTGGACATCAATTTGGAAGGCATATCGGTTATAACCAACTCCTTCAATAGAATTGAAAAAATGCAGGATGAGATCACCCATCTCAAAAAAACAGGCTTTTGATCTCTATGAATAAGCCCATCAGTACAGATGGAGTAAGAAATGGATTTGTGAATCAACATTATTAGGTTCCCTAAAGGTCTAAAAGTTCAAATTAAGATTATTCCCCATTAGAGCTCAAAAACATAAATTGGAAAAAAAACTTGCACTGATTTAAATCATTTCACATAAAGTGTTTGGATTTAATTTTGAACAGTAGTAACCCATACCTTGATCCCATGAAACATTGATTAAAATTGAACAGCTTAATTCCGAAGAAGGTAAAATATTAATTACTAGAAACCTCAGTCGGATTTTGGATTGAGAATTTGCGGACATTGACATTATAAACCAAAACAATATCAATTGTTACAACAACCCCGTTTGTGTTGGAACAAAGCTAAAACAGAATTGGGCAGAGATTGGGTTTTATTCCCTACCAAAACCACACTTATTATAAGAACATTTGGTCTTTGAACCCTTCTTGGTCCTGAGATTTTATAAAAGATTTCAATTTTAAATCTATTATTCTAACAGGCCTGTAATGTGTGTATTGGGCAAGGACTTCATTGTTTTCTTGCAGCTTGTCTGCCTTAATATCACGCTGTGATTTGCCAAAAAACATTCTCCGTATCCAACCATTAAACTTTTTTATTGGGTCGCCCGAACGCAATAATGGCGGATAAAACGACATATGAAAATGCCATTCAGGTGGTTCATTACCATCTTGTTGGTGCCGATTGTATCCTGTGAGAATACGGAAAGAGGTGTTTTTAACTATATTTATCGTTATTTTGATGCAGCCTTGTTTAGGATTTCAGCACTATAGGATATCTTTTGCGGATTCCAAAAGTTAACGATATGTGCCCATTCTTGGGGAACGATCATAGTCTCATTTTAAGCGCCATACGCCCCAATTTAAGGAATAAGAGCACAAAATGCTCATTCTCCAATATAATACGCTCGTCCAACTTTCAAATTTTCATCCAACTTCAATCCTGTTCAATATTAATCCTCCAATATACTTCTATTGTTCTTTTGCAATAGGGCTTTAGGTGCCTTATTTCTTGTTACTCTTGCAGGTATTTTTATCTGCGCCCATATTTGACCATGGGATGGGGATTACTAATCCCATTATACCACCTTTATTCAAAAATCTGAACAGCTGATTTAATGCTTTTCCTTACTTCCCCAATTCCCTATATTCTTCTTGCCAAAGTGAAATTACAGCTGTAATTATCGGGGATACTAACATTTAAGGGCAATGTAAGGGAGTGAATTCGGGGAAAAAACAAACCACCTTACAAAATACCGGATTCAGCTTCAGCATAAAGCAGACCATCTCTATGTTTTTCAACTTCAACAATTGGTAAAGTGCGAAAAATCGTGGCAAAAGAATAAGGTTTATCGTAACTAGGATTAACCCCTCCTTCCCATTCTTTCATGGTCGCGACAAAGGTAGCAAGACGGGTTCAAACACTGGCAGGTCCCGTGGTTGCACTTTTCTCGGTCTTACCTGCCAAGGTCTTTAGTTCTATGAGGGGATTACCAAAATCCATTCTCCTGTTAGGATGTTTAACCTTCTATGCCGGATGGCTTATTAAAACTATTTTGCCATCACGTTTAATTCTGTATGGTTAGGTTACCTGCACTTGGTATTAACTTTCAAAATGCATCCAATTCTATATTGAAAGCTGCTTTTGTATGCCTTGGTAAGCTTCTTTTATTAAAACTCATTTCTTACCATGTCTTTATGCCACTATGTTCAAGTTAATCGCCAAATCCGCCGCCAGTTCTGTCTAGCTCCCAGAACTGCCATTCGTATTGTTTGGAAAAATCGACAAGAATCGGATTCCGGACAGCTAACTTCGGTAGGATTTACTTATTCCGTCGCTGGTGCCTCCATATAGCAACTCACCAAAAGTTTTTAAATCATTGTTCCGTTAAGGCATGGCAGTGGCCAAGACCCTTTCATTTTTCCCTTGATGATAAAAGAACATCTTTTATAAATAGTCGGTGCCTTCATTTCACCTTTGCAAGCTTCCACATTTCGTTAGGGATTTTTCTCAAAGAGATAACTCCGGATAATGTCTCTTTAATTATTGGCAACACCTCTTCGCACTCCTGTTCCTTGTATTGTATATTCCGCGATGCCCAAAATTATGGGCAACTTGGTATTTCAGCATTATTATTTTATAGGATCAATTTGTTTATAGGAATCTGCTGATGTTCCAAAGACTGGCAATCACAAGATTACCATTGCCCTTTTTTCGCTCATTTTACAGAGGCAATTGATCCATTATACCAGCATTGTGTTCCTACAAAGCTATGTTTTCCGCTTTTTTGCCGAAAGAAACACAATATCCATTTTTCGAAAGACCAAGACCAAAACAGATTCATTAAGACATAAGCCAGACCACCATTCAAGCTGCAGAAGAACTTAGACCAGAACCCATGGTAATTTACTTTCAATGGTACAATTCGAAACCCCGTAATTTATCTGTCATTAACAGTATTTTCATTTTAAAACACTAGAATTGTAATTTCCACTCTACATGCCTCTTGGCTTATTTTATCCAAGACAGCGGTAAAAACCAGTGTTTGTAACCTAAACTATAAGGATTACATTTCCGTTTGGAATTATTCTTTTTTGAATTTAAAGGTGATTTTTTTTGTCTTCAATGGACGTTGGTAATACGTAACCAAGGTATTAGTCCGTATCTCTCCAATCAAATTATCCTTCCGGGGGATTCAATTAACAAGCTCTGGGACAATTTTTCTGGAAAAAGACATTATGTCAAGGATATTAGACCACAAATATAGCCAAAATACTTTTTATAAACGTAAGTATTACGTTATAAACGGCCAGCCACCTCTTACATGACCAAAATTAGAAACTTTAAAACAAAATCCCCTAAGCAGCAAACCCAGAGGATTATTTAAATTAAGTGATAACTGATTATTATTTTCCTCTGATAGCATAGGACAGTGGCTACCAGCCTAAAATCCTAGATGTTCTAAAGAGGAATCCAAACTCGAACGCCATTCTTGAGGATATCCTATAACTGGCGCCAATAAGAAGCATTGCAAGAAAAGAACCGCCCTCTCATTTAACTTTCTCCCTTGCGTATGGCATATGGGATGATAAGGATTTGTCAGCTCCTTGAGGGTTTTACCGCTTGGACCATTAAAGCGGTTTAATTCATTATTCAATAATTGGTATTGCTACCAATCACTTGTCCTTCCCAAACAATTACCTCGCCATATTCATACAATCCAAATTCATTTGCAGGATAAGATTTTACTCTCGCGCGCTGTTCAAAGCCGTCCGCCTTACTGCTTATTTACAGGAAACTCTCCTTCCCATGTATTGCCATTTGTGGATAAGACAGAATCGCATCACCCAAAAATAGAACTTTCCGACTTATTTCCCCTTGCGGCTCTTTCCCATTCTGCCTCTGTGGGCAAATCTTCTACCTTTGCCCACTTGCGCAATATTGCCAAGGCATCTTTCCATAGGCCACTTGCACAACAGGGTCGGTTATCTTTACCTTTTTATGGAACTACCAGGTATCCATTTAGGTTGCTTCCAGTTAGCCCCAATAGGTCAGTTCCACCATTGCTTGAGAAATCATAAAGATTGGGAAACTGAAGCCTTGCGTCTTCTTAATGTCTCAAGGAGCCTGGCTTGTTAATTATGGAAATCGTTGCCGGTTTTTGGCGTGCCTTCAGGAACTTGCGGGGTTTTCATTTCCTCCCTAAATCTATTGCCCCGTCCGCAATTTAGTAATATATCCAGTTTCCTTTACAAATTTTGCGTATTGCTTGGTTACCTCTGTGATATCCATTAAAAAAAAACCATTGACCTTTACTTTGTGGGCCGGTTTTTCATGATCCATAGCCATTTTTATTTCCTGGGGACAGCACCTGTGATAAACTCCCCATCCTGGAATCACACCATTCCTTTAGGTGCCTGTATGTCACAGGTTTTTCCACTAAAATAGGGGTGGTATTCAATTTTTGGATTCCATTGCTTCTGAAAATTCGGGGCATTAACTTCTTTTTCAACGGTTGACTTCTTTTCGTCCTTACACTGAATTCAAACAATCCCACCCAATTAGAAGCGGCACTTAATAGCTTATAATATTGCATTTCTAACATAATTTATGATTCTGCAATGTAAAAGAACGAAAGTTGATTTCTATTCCCCTTGGGGAATAAATTTCATAGCATAAGCTGTTGAAGCCACTTTCATAATAGCGTCTGAAAATATATTCGCAGACCTGGTTTCTGACCTTCAATAATAAGTCTACCGCTATCCTCAGGGGTATGGTTTGAGGATGGCCCCCAGTATGGATTCCCAGAACCGAAATGTTTTTTTTTATTAAAAAGGACACATGATCTGAACCTCCTACAGAGCCGGCATGAACCACAGGTGTAATCCCAAAGGCCGGTCCAACTCCTTCATTTAATTCCACACTCCCGGAAAGTTCCGCTCCCCCCATATAAACCTGTTTGGCTTCGTTTAATCTACCTTTAACCATTATCCATGTTTATCATAAGTTGATCTGTGATTAATGGTACAACCGGATTACCCGCCAAAATATTTACTCCCCAATAGCCCTTGCTCCTCAGCGCCAAAAGCAACCAATTTAAAACAACTTCTTTTTAACTCGGCCCTATTCGCCATTAACTCTTTCGGTATTTCCATTAAGGCCAGAAGTTACCCTGGCATTATTGTCTGCACCGTGATTGGATGCTTATCTTGTCAGATTTATGAGGAGGGCCACCACCAGACTAAATGATCATAATGGGCTCCAAGCACTAAAATTCATTTTTTAAAATTAGGATTTCATTCCCTCAATAAAACCTATTAATGTTTCCAAGTCTTAACGGGCCCTTTTTTTTTAGCGTTTATTCCCCTTTTGTTAACCCTTAATTGGACCATAAATGGTTTGTTATAGGATTTCAAATAAAGGAGGCGATATTGATTCTTTAAAATGCTTTTCTATGTAGCTAACGTCTTTTAGATTTTTCCTTCCTGGATACCGACCTACATTTTTTTCGGCCGTAAATATCGGTAATGTGCTTCTTTTAGCTCATCCCCGTAATTTTTTTCCTGAGCGACCGCAATTTGATCAACACCCAGCAAAAAAAAAGCAATTAATACTTTCATATGATGTTTAAGCTTTATCTATTTCTTTAAATCCTCTTTTTCAAAATTTCTCTGGCAATGTAAATCCCCGATTCTTTCCATCCCCAATAATTCAGATTCAAGTTGGCGAACGAAAAAAACTGGATTAACCTTTTCTTGTTTTAGAGGCCAGCCAACCTCGGCATTTAAGCCTGCCAATCTTAAGGAAATACCATTTATCCATGTCAATAGTGTCAGGAATCATTCCCCCCACATTGACATCCACTTCCAATGACCTTATTGTGAAGTTTTTTCTATTCCATTCCTTCAGGAATGGGTCAAAACTATTAGCTTTTTCCAAGGGAATAGATTTTATTAAGAATAGTCCCAAATAGTATATTTCATGATAAGAATTACCAATTTTCGTATCCCTCACGAACCGCCTTTCGACACAGTCTAAATTCCCTTTTCCAAAAAATGGAACCATAGTCGTTGTTTTCTTTAGCCAAATTTTCTTGACCTCAATGTCCGTTAGTATTTACCTTGCCATTCATGAACATTTTCTCCCCAAAAATTTCATTCCAGCCCATCATTCGATGCCCGTTTTTATTTAAATAAATTTTGATATTCGTGTTGCGTAAAAAAAAATATGCAAATCGGCTGGAGATAATCAATCCGTTTTTAACATAAAATTTTGAATTTCCACTGAAGATTCCAATGCATCAAATTTTACTTCATCCGCCAATTGGATTATATTTACCAGAAATAACATCCATAACTTTCCCTAATAGCTACATTTTCAAGAAATTTCTAAACCCGTGGATCGGACACATAAAGGGAGTTCTGGGAGCTTTCCAAAAACAGTAGGTACCTCATTAAAGATCTCCAATTAATTTCCCAACAAGGATATGCCGCCAATAGCTGCGGATGCATGGACCGCCGGCATTTCGATTTTCAGGAATAATTAGTAATTTGCCTTTCGTTGGCGGTATTGCAATTAATTTCCTTAATCTCTTCCTGGGGTATAATATCCGGAGTGAGGGTGGTGGTTAGATTCCTTCTTGCCACATCCATTCTCCAATTTTGGGAATTGCCTCCATGTTGGATCCTACTTGGGTTCAATTTTGGATACTTTTTTATTTCCAATCGCCCACCTTGCCGTCGTCTGTTAAATGCCCAATGGAAAAACATCATCTTAGAAGTGGACATCTTGATCAGGTAGTTTTTTACCTCTTCAGTTCCTTTAAAATACCTGCCTTCATTCCAGCATAAAAGCACGCCAGCTAAATCGGTGGACGATCTTCAATGCTCATTTTACCGGAAATTGATTAGATTCTATTTTTTACCGTCCTCTACCGTCCGGATAACTGGTCTAAGGGAGATTATACCATAAAAAACCACCTGTTTAGTTGTTTCCCTGCAGAACATGGATATGGCCACTTTTACCCACTTTTAAGGTTATATCCCTCTTTCGCCTAATTTCTGCGGCCAAAACTAGGGTTTGAGGTTAAGGATTTTGATTCCTTTTCCCCTTTTCTTTTAATTTGCCAAATTCTTTCTTATATTTCCACTTTCTTAAATAACTCTTGGAGATTAGCTTGCATGTTTCTTGGTTGGGCGGTCAGCTATTATTAGGCGTATTGGGATATTTGGAAAGTAATGGAATAAACTTCCCATTCTTCCAATCTACCCTCAAAGGCTGTGGAATTATTCTGTGTTTTGTGCAATACCTGAAAAGAGCACCATAATTTAAAACCACGGCAAAATAATTATTAATGTTTTTTCATTTTTAATTATGGTTAATTTAAAATTATATTTAATTTGAAATTACTGAGCAGATATATATGCCTACTTAATAATAGGTCCTTATTTTGAAAAATCCATTTCTTTCACAGACCTTTCAATTAGCAGGCGGAATCTTTTAAAGTTTTTTCAATGGAAGGCTTCTTTAATGCCTGAACCTTTTCCAATATTTTTTGGCAGCCTCTTTTTCAAGGTTATTTTCTGGATATTGATCTCGCAAACGTTTGTAGTTTCCTTTAATATCCGCTTTAGTTTGAACAAGTTCCAATTTTGGTTTATTTTATTTATCCTTCAGATGGGATTATCCACCACTTTTCCAAATCGCCCATTCTAATAGCCAATTGCCCGCCCAATATTCAGCGAAAACTCCCAATATAAGAAAATCGTGCTTCCTTTTGATTCTTTTTCCCTTGGAAAGTTAAGGTTAGGGCAGAAGGGAAAAAAAACTTACCCCATCCGTTATTTTTTTTTTAAAAACTTTTTTTTAGGGGTTTTTATCTCTTCTCT